>Ga0247782_1000377_pt1 | contig 35170 bp, 8 predicted proteins | sample UWRJL019104C5_FD_179928 | JGI IMG/M metagenome (GOLD analysis project Ga0247782, IMG submission 179928) | Plant litter microbial communities from Arlington Agricultural Research Station in Wisconsin, United States - UWRJ-L019-104C-5 | ecosystem: Environmental > Terrestrial > Plant litter >...
CTTATATAATAAATATGCTAGCATATAAAGCATAATAATATTATTATTTTTATAATACTTTTTAAAATTATATAAATAGTAGCTTTTATAGCTATTAAAAATTAAAAATTAATATATACTTTTTATATAACTATTTATATATTAATTAAAATATTAAACTTAATTAATATTTTATTTATTTATTGTTTAGCTATTTTTTATAATTATAATAACTTAATTATTAAGTAATAAAGTGCTTTTATATTAAAATAATAAATAGTTTTTTTTATAATAATAATATATAATAAAATAATATAGCTATATAATAAAATAGCTTAAATAATTATAGCTTATTTATAATTGCTTTGCTATACTGCTTTTAAATTTTTTATATAATTAAATATAGTTATAACTATTTTAAATAAAATTTTGCTTATAATAAATTTAGTTTTATTAAAGTTATATATAAATTTTTTTTAAACTTTATATTTTATTATTATATTTTATATAAAAGCAAACTACTTATAATATTTAAATAACTTTTTATATAAAACGCACTAATAATTAATTTAGCAATTAAAATATATTATAAAAGCTAATTATTATTATATAAAACTAAAAGTTTAGTTTTTGCTAATATATTTTTTATTATATAACTTTAGCTATTAGTTAGCTTTATTTTTAATACTACTATGCTTAAGTAAAAATAATTATATAATAAAGTTAAGTATATATTATATAATAGCTTGCTTTTTAAATTTAATAAGTTTTTAATTATTAGTAAACTTATTAAATATTATTATATAATTATGTTTTTAATTAAAAAAGGTTATATATAGTATATTATAAATTTTAGCTGCGCGTTAAATACTTAATTTTAGGTTTATATAATATGCTTAAAGCGTAAAAATAATATTAGACTCTTTTTAAAGGCTTACTATAATAGGTAGTAAAAATATAGTAGATTAAAAGTTATGCATACAAAGGTAAAAAAAGGGGCAAATATAGCCGGGTAGCAAATATAGCTATAGAATATGTTATATAACTTTAATAAAACTAAATTTATTATAAGTACAATTTTATTTAAAATAGTAATAATTATATTTAATTATATAAAAAACTTAAAAATAAAATAACAAAATAATTATAAATAAGTTATAGTTATTTAACCTATTTTATTATATAATTATATTATTTTAATATATATAATTATTATAAAAAAACTATTTATTATTTTAATATAAAAGCATTTTATTATTGAATAGTTAAATTATAATAACTATAAAAAATAGCTAGGTAATAAAGAAGCAATATATTAATTAAGTTTAATATTTTAATTTATATATAAGTAGTTATATAAAAAGCATATATTAACTTTTAATTTTTAATAGCTATAAAAGAAATTATTTATATAATTATTAAAAGTATTATAAAAATAATATCATTATGATGCTTTATATTTTAATATATTTATTATATAAGGTTTAGATTTTTAATATTAGCTATTTTAGCTTTTTAAAATAATTATATATAAAAAAATTAAATATTTAATAAATATATATTATATATATATTAAAAAAAATATTTTACTTGCGTTTTTAAATATATTTAATACGTTAATAATAAAAGCTAATATATAAAAAAGTTTTTAAAAAATAAAATTAATATTATATAACTTTAAATATATTATTGCTTAGCTAAATTTTTATTTAACTACTTTTATAATTAAAGCTTTATTAAAGAGCTTATTTTTGCTTTAATAATTTATTATATTAAATAATATATAAAATATATTATTTTAGTTTATATTTTTTAAATATCTTATTATATAATATTAAAAATATATAGTAAATTATATATAATATAATACTATTATATATTATTTAGCTTTGTTATAAAAAAAAGTTGCAACTTTTAATATAGTAAACAAATAACTTAATTAATATTATTATATTATAAAAATAAAATTATAAAATAAAAGATTACTTTATATATAAAATATAAAAAAGTTATAAGCTGCTAAAGCAGCTGCTATATAAAAAATAGTAAAAAAGCATACAAGTAATAATTATATAAAAAAGCAAAAAACTTATGCATAATAATATAAAATATATAGCAAGCCTAGCTATAATATATAAACATATTAAAATAAACAAAAAAAGTTTAACATATTTTATAGGTTAATTGCACACCTAGGTTAATTGCACACTTTTTTTCCTATATAAAAAATGGCCGTGCGCAAAATTTTAACTTGGCTAATAATAATGCTATAATAATATAAATAATACTAGTTAATTTTTAACTAAATTATAAGTTTAAATATAACTTTTTTTATATTTATAATATTTTTATTTCGCAAGTTATTAAGCAATATACTAAGCAAAGATTATATAATTTTTAATAAGGATTATATTATAATATTATATAACTGGTTAAATATATAAGTAATTAAAATAAAAAAAATACTATTAGATTTTTTATTTAATAAAAATTTAATAGTTATATTTTTATTATTATATAATTAAAATTAATAGAGTTATAAATTTATACACGGCCTTTTTTACTAAAATTTTTTTAATAAATTTTATTTATTTACGACCTTAATAACCTATTAAATAAAAATACTATAAATATAAAAAATCATATTTAAACTTGTTATATAGTTAGTAATTAACTAGTACTATTTATATTATTATTGCATTAGTATTGGCCAAGTTATAATGTTGCGCACGGACGTTTTTTATATAAAAGAAAGTGTGCAATTAACCTAGGTATATAATTAACCTTTAGGATTTGTTTGTAAATCAAATTTTAAATAGTTTCAATTAATTTTTTGTTATATAGTTAAGTCATAAAAGATTATTTATATAAAGGTAAAAAAAAATATTAAATACAACCGGGTATTAAATATAGCTATAAAATATATTATATAAAATATATATTTAAATATAAAAGTTAAAGTAAAAGTATAAAAGTTTTCCTTAAAAACGCGCTCAACTTAAATTTTTACGCAACATTAAATATTTTTTTAAATAACTTAATTTTTTCTTTTTATTATATTATACTACTTTTAAATTTAAAAAAAATATTAAAGCATTTATTTAATAAAATTTATATATTATTTATTAAAATATAAGTTAAAACTATTTTATTTAAAAGTAAAATTTATTATTTTATATAATAATATATTTAGCTTTGCTATATATTATATAATATAAACATTTGTTAAGGTATATACTTATAAATATATAATTGTTTATAAAGTTAATAACCTTGCTAACGTTTAAATCTTTTAGCGTAGTAATATAATTTAGATCTTAATAAATTTAGCTGCTTTATTTTTTTTTATAAAATATTTAAGAAAAATTATTAACTATTATAAATATAATATAAGTAAATATATTAAAGCTAAATTTTATATTTTAATTATTAAATTTATTAAAATAACTTGCTTTTAAATTTTTATAAACAATTTAAAAAAGTAGGTTTAATAAAATAATATTATATATTAATATATATTTAATAAGCTAGTTTTAAATTTTTAATATATTATATAATGCTTTTTATAAGCAAAAAAGCATATAAATAATTTTATTTTATAATAACGTATCCCACAGGTCAATTGCACACCCGGGTCGATTGCACACTTTTTTTCTTATATAAAAAACGTCCGTGCGCAACATTATAACTTGGCCAATACTAATGCTATAACAATATAAATAGTACTAGTTAATTCCTAACTAAATAAAGAGTTTAAATATGTTTTTTTTATATTTATAATATTTTTATTTAACAAGTTATTAAGCAATATGCCAAGCAGGGATTATATTATAGTACAAATATTATAATATTATATAACTGGTTTAATATATAAGTAATTAAAATAAAAAAAATACTATTAAATTCCTTATTTTAATAAAAATCTAATGGTTATATTTTTATTATTATACAACTAAAATTAATAGAGTTATAAATTTACGCACGGCCCTTTTTGCTAAGATTTTTTTAATAATCCTTGTTTATTTACGACCTTAATAACCTTTTAAATAAAAATATTATAAATATAAAAAAATTATATTTTAACTCGTTATTTAAGTAGAAATTGACTAGTACTATTTATATTGTTATAGCATTAGTATTGGCCAAGTTATAATGTTGCGCACGGACGTTTTTTATATAAGAAAAAAAGTGTGCAATTGACCCGGGTGTGCAATTGACCTGTGGGATACGTTATATTTTATATAAAAGTAAACTATTTGCAATATTTAAATAAATCCTTATATAAAATATGTTAGTAATTAATTTAGCAATTAAAATATATTATAAAAGCTAGTTATTATTATATAAAAATAAAAGTTTAGTTTTTGCTAATATATTTTTTATTATACAACTTTAATAATTAGTTAGCTATATTTTTAATATTATTATATTTAAATAAAAACAATTATAAAATAAAGTTAAATATATATTATATAATAGCTTGCATTTTAAATTTAATAAATTTTTGCTTTTTAAAGTTATTATTATATATAATTATATAGCTATATATTTAGTTTGCTAAAATTATTAATAGCATATTATAAATTTTAGCTGCCTGTTAAACGCTTAGTTTTAGGTTTATAAAAAGCTTAAAGTGTAAAAATAATATTAAACTTTTTTTAAAAGCCTATTATAATATGCAATAAAAATATAATAAGTTAAAGATTGTTTATATAAAGGTTAAAAAAAGTGTGCAATTAACTTAGGTATATAATTAACTTATAAAATATGTTATATAATTTTAATAATACTAGATTTATTATAAATAAAAATTTATTTAAAATAATTATATTTATATTTAATTATATAAAAAATTTTAAAATAGTATAATAAAGCAATTATAAATAAGGTATAATTATTTAAGCTATTTTATTATATATTATTATTATAAAAAAATTTATTTATTATTTTAATATAAAAGTACTTTATTATTTAATAGTTAAGTTATTATAATTATAAAAAATAGCTAAATAATAAATAAGCAAAATATTAATTAACTTTAATATTTTAATTAATATATAAATAGTTATATAAAAAATATATACTAACTTTTAATTTTTAGTAGCTTTAAAAGCTATTATTTATATAATTTTAAAAAGTATTATAAAAATAATAATATTATTATGCTTTATATATTATTATATTTATTATATAAGCTTTAGCTTTTTAATATTAGCTATTTTAGCTTTTTGAAATAATTATTAAAAAAAAAATTAAATATTTAATATTAGTATATATTATATATATATTAAAAAATTTTTTTTATTTATATTTCTTAATATATTAGTTTAAATATATTAATAATAAAAGCTAATATATAAATTTTTTTTTAAAAAGTAAAATTAGTATTATATAACTTAAAACATATTATTGCTTAGCTAAATTTTTATTTAACTACATTTATACTTAAAGCTTTATTTAATAGGTTATTTTTATTTTAATAATTTATTATTTTAAATAATATATATAATATAATATTTTAGTTTATATTTATTAAATATTTTATTATATAATATTAAAATAGCTTATTAATATATATTATTAAAAGTATATTATAAATTATATATAATATAATAGTTATTATATATTGTTTCGCTTTATTAAAAAAAAAGGTTGTAACTTTTTATATAGCAAATAATTAACTTTATTAATATTGTTATATAAAAAAAATAAAATTCTAAAATAAAAAATTATTTTATATATAAAATATAAAAAGGTTATAAGCTATTAAAGCAGCTACTATATAAATAATAATAAAAAAGCATATAAATAGTAGTTATATAAAAAAACAACAAACTTTTGCGCAATACTATAAAATATTTAGTAAGCTTAGCTATAATATATAAACATCTTAAAATAAGCAAAAAACGTTTAGTAAATTAAAATTTAAATAGTTTTAATTAATTTTTTATTATATAATTAAGTTATAAAAAATTATTTATATAAAAGTAAAAAAAGGTAGCAAATATAGCTAGATAGCAAATATAGCTATAAAATATATTATAAGTATTATAAATAATTATAAAACGTTTAAAAAAGCCCAAAATATTTTTAAAATATAAATAATATATTATAAAATAAAATTTATTTTAAAAAAACTATTTATTATATTTTTAAAAAGCTTAAAAACTTTTATTAAGCAAATTATATTTTTTAAAATATTTATAAAGTTATAAAAAAATTTTAAATTTTTAAAGTTTATTTTAAAAAAATGTTATAATAAAAAATATATTATTAAAGCTATATAAAAAGCTAATAAAATAAAAGCTTATTAGCTATATATAATAATAATTAAAAATATCTTAGCTTATAAAGCTTTAATATAATATTAATTATTAATAAAAAATAAGCTTTAAAAATTGTTTAAAATCTTATAATAATTTAAAAGCCTTATTTATAAAAAATAATAAAAGTTTTTAAAACAACTTGAATATATTATATATAATCAAAAAAAAAAAATTTTTTTTAATCTTTTATTTTATAAATAATATAATTGCTTTTTAAGAACAGCTAACAATATTTTAATATATATAAATAATAAGCTTAATAAATAAAAAAATATTTAGCTATAAAAGTTTTTTAAAGCATGTTCAAAAAAGAAATTTTAAAGCTATTATAAATAAAATTAATAAATAAATAAAAAAACTTTAATTATAGCGCTAAAAATTTTTTTAAAATAATAAAAGCATATATATTTTAATAAATAAAGCTTTTTAATTATAAAAGCAAAGCTTTTAAATATAAAGTTAATAAAGTATTATAAAAGCTTTATATATTATAAAATATTATTAATCTTTTTAATATATATTAAACAAATTAAGCTAAATATTTTTTTATATTAATAATATATTTTAAGCTATTTTATATTATTTTATAAATATATAACTAAAAAAAAATTAATAGTTTATATTATTTTAAATTATAACTTATTAAATAATAAATATAAAAAGCTATATTAAAAGCTTACTTTAGCTTTCTTAAAATTAAAAGCAAACTTAGCTATAATTATAAATAAATTAAAAAGTATATAAAATATAGCTTAATAACTTTTTCTTATTAAAAACTTTATAATATATAACTTAGCTAAATAAATTAAAATATTTATTAAAGCTTATAATAGCTATTTAAAAAATATAAAAAAAATTATATAAAAATAATTTTTAAATGCTTATAAAATAAAACATAAGCTAAGCTTTTATATTTTATTTATTTATTTTTTTAATTTAACTTAATTTAATAAAAACTTAATATATAAAATAAAAAATTAATAAAAGATTTATATAAGTAGCGTAAGCATTTTATTTTATTAAAAAAGTGTTTTTAAAACTTTAAAAGCTTTTTTAAAATAATTTTTGCTTATAATTAAAATATAAAATAGTTACGCTATAAAATAGCTAAGCAAATTATTTAATAATAATAATTATATAACTATATTAAAAAAAAGCTAAGTTAATTTTTTGTTTTTAAGCGTTAATAAATTATTTTTACTTAGTTATTCTTATTAAATTATATTTATTATATATATAAAACAAATGCTTTTTTTATATAAGGCCTGTACACCTAAAATCAACTTTTTTACATCAAGTACTTAAACGTCTTTTATAGGCCATACTTGCAGACCTACTAAAACGACCTATAATTCTAGATTTGCATATATCTCACTAGCCTAAGCCTAATTAAAAGTTGTGCAAAGCACCACTGCACCTGCCCATGAAGGAGACGTCTGAGCCACTGAGATAATGTAAATCTAGTAAAAAATTAGGGTTTTAAAACATTGGTAGATCTGGCCAACCGTAGGCCTTTAGCATATTGTTAGCGTATGCTTAGCGCAGCATTTGACCCTGTTAGAGTTTAGGAGTGCTAAGCGTGGGGTTACCCTATCGGAAGCTTTTTAGACCGTAGCCAACCTATAGGGTTCTTGCTACCTAGCAACTACCTAGCTATCTTACATGGCCCCGACCTCCGTACACCACCTGCGCTACCTGCACCTTACACTACATACATTAAGTATTGTTATTCATTAGGTGCTCCTCAGTTTGAAGCAGAGAGGCACAGCTCCCGGGAATGCCGTAAACCGGTCCACCTTGTCCCTCTCCATGCTCTGTCCATCGTACCCGGGTGCGAGGCAGAAGGTAAACCTGCAGACAACCCGCGCAATGGTGTACCGCATGATCCGCCACGCTAGCTGTTGTCCAATGCAGTTATATTGGCCTGCATTTATTGTAAGGCTGGATACTCGCATTTTAGTGAATGATATTCTTACCAATGCTGAATGGAATATGGGCCGCACAATTGCGCACCATGGACGGTCGTGTGCTCCATCGTTCTGGGATGAACCGAGAGCCATCCTCAAAGCAGTCCTCACCTACACAATTCGGCTGTCTTAGAATACGTGTGAATCACACCCAACATGGTAGAATGATTGACTCACGTCGAGCAATAGTGTAATGGGGCGTGACAATTGTTGTGTGAGGGGGAATGTACAAGTCGCCAATCTTGGCGCCTTTTTCTGTTGTCTTACGGCTACCGCCTGTGAGGAGATTGGGGTGCAAGCGCATGGCTTCCTGAATAACAGCATTGAGATGTGGCAGTGCTGCTAGTATTTTGTGGTCGGTTATACACAAGCCATTTAGTTCTTGGTGGATTTTCTCGATATGCTCTGGATGCATCGCGAGTTCGTGAAAAACGGCGGTCAAAATCTGCGCCGTAGGCTCACTAGAAAAGGTCGTTAGGTTAATACCCTTATATGGTGCGGAAACAACAGTCTTGCCTGCCGGCCAAGATAGCCAATAAACTATCCCCTCTAAGCCATGGATCCGTCTTTCCGTCCTTCTCATCCTTCTCATTCTCCATGAGGAAGGAGGTCAGGTCTGGTGCTCCAGGAGGGGCCCCCTTTGACAGTCTTTCCAGCATTTGCTCTTCGCACCAGTCAACAGAATCGTACCAGTCTTTAACCCAAAAGACACAAGGCAGAAGCTTGACTCCTATATGAAGTAGCCAGGGAGTGGCAGTGAGTGGCCCTAGTAGCCTCCGGGCGTTGTAGGTTTTCATGACAACAAGGTGCCACTGCTGGCGCTTAAGCATGTCAAAGGATTTACTGAATGTAAAGTCCCCCATGATGTCAAATGTGAACCATAGAAAAAACTCAGTGGCATTCACAACAGTGCCGTCCCTGGCTTTAGCCACAAGTTGTGCATCAAGCTCATCGATCCATTTGAGGACCTTTCTCTCGTGATGTTCAATGGCTGCAAGAAGCTTAGGTCAACAGCGCCCGAATAGTTGATCTAGTTGTCTATGAAAACTGACCTCGCGGTGAAAATCCACGTTGCCAAATCTTCCGTCGCTTCAAATGAATTGCTTTATCTCGAGCGGCGAAGAGAGCCTTCTCAGGCGACAAAAGATCGTAGAATTCCGACTTTATACAATCGGAATTACGGCCGCCAATTGCCTCGTGAGCTTCTGGCATAAATACGGTCACCTCTGCCGGGCCTGAAGGACATTAGTTCCAGTAACTCTTGATGTGAGTGTCTGCTTCGGTTTCAGATCGGTCATACCTGTTTGGACCACGTCACCGTACTTCTGGTAAAGCTGGTGAAGGTAAAGGTGGTTCTTTGAGTCTCTGTTAAGCCATATTTGCCAGATTTTAGAGTATCTTGCCCACTGTGGACCCTGGAGGTTGATTTTGTTCAAGGGGTGGAAGAAGCGCCGATATATCAAGATGCTCGCTGTCAGGCCCAGGAAGTGAGACAAGGTTGCTGTTCTTAAATCAGAGCACAGTGTAACGATAAGTTCCGGTTTATGGAAGATCAGAGGGTAGAGAACCACACAAGTAAGAATAGTGGTATATAAACAGAAGATCTCTGGTGCTTGGTTATGCCATTCGCCATGTATGAAAAGCCCATGATGAATGGCAATCCCAGATAGAGCACCGAGAAAACCCCAGCTTCCCTGGGTAAGAAACATGTCGATTAAGCCAATGGCAACCGCCTTCATTGAAATTTCAATTCTCGACAATAAGCCTCTAGTTGATGTTACAGCAAGTCTAATAATTTTCATAACGATCAAACTTCCAACGATCTAAGTAGCCAATTTATGCCTGTCTAATCCATGGCGGTGTCCTTAATAATACGTCCGATACCTACCCCTAGGGGTCAATGTTCTCGACCCAGCATCTGACTAGGCTATTGATTGTACTTATTTGTATTTTAAATTGAACCGCTGAAGTTATAAACGTTATTATACTGTGACCTTAGACAAGCATCCCAGTCTTACCGTTTGTTGTTGCTTATCCCTGGTACTTCAACTGGATGATGCCGTTATGCGCACCTCCAAAATGCTTATAAAGGGGCATCGGACGCTATTATAAATAGGTAGGTAGGTAGGTACTTTAACAGACACACATGCGTCCAAAAGAGTATCATTTATTGGTGCTAGTGAAAAGGGAAATGTGGCTATATGCGAGAAATTCGTGTTGGTTTCATTTTGACCAGTTAAGTTTCTGTAGCCTGCCTGAGTAGTACCGACCCACACATGCACAAAACGCCATTGCGACTGTTGGTAGCAGGCTCCGGGCAGCGTGCTGCCTGATCTACAGGAAATAGCAGGTAATGCGATCATACTACCTACCTACATAACGGATGTTGGTTTCCAACGTCGCAGCGAAGGATTCTACTGTAGTATAAACTGTACGCCAGGTCTCTGCGGTAGGCTGGAGCCTCAACCAACTGTTACTACTCCCTTTTCTATACGACCCCTTCTCTCCAACGTTGCACTCGGCGTCCATGTGGATCACTCGGCGTCCATGTGGATGGCCCAATGAATCGGATCCTAATATTATAACCCGCGCCACCAACCTGGTGGTAAGCGACAAGGCGCATTCTAGTAGACAGACAATTGCATGCTCAGAGGGGGCAAACAAATATAGTTTGGAATCTCCAATACTACTACCCTGAGTGAGTCCTACGCGCCGGAGTCCTGTGCCAGTGCTACTGACTGCATCCTGCTAGCCATAGTCGTGTGTTTGCGATCGTGCGCCAATTGAAAGAGTCTCCAACGATATCCCGGCTCTAGGCCTCGATTTCCATCAAGCAACACTTCAACGCCTTACCATCCAGCATTCTTTAACGGAAGCTACCTTTAGATATGCAGACACACATATTACGGTGGGCAATCTAAGTAGCCACTCCTATATTTTACAGTTGGTTCAACTCCCCCTACTTGGAACCTGAAACCCTCCAACCCAGCACTGCATATGCCACTACAAGTCAAAGGACCTCTGTGTATTGTCAATGCTACCCATCCATGATCTTAGCAATAACAGCTCCTTTCTTGTATGAGAATAGTTCTTGCAGTTGCCTAGGGAAGCAAGCACTCTGAACCCCCTCTCTTGTTTAATTTCAATAACAGACGCTGTATAAACATTCGTCTTGTGTAAAACTTGTGTCCGGAATCACCACTTACCTTTAGCAAGAGGGAGCCTCGCCAGAATCACTTCCCTGCCTCTTTGTCACCGTCACAAAATTCATTCAATATCACACCAACACATAGTGGTCACCCTCTATCCCCATTGAGACATTGTTATTCATTACATTACCAAGTGACAGACAGGACCCTGAAACTCCGCAGCCCAAGTACTCATCGCTGTGGGTTCAACCCATCAAGATCTAGAAAGCAAAACCCACCCATCAAAGGCAATCATGATTCGCGGATCTGGCTCCTTTTCTCTCCTGGCATGGATAGTATCATTCACAACTCTTACCACCCTCGCTGTTGTTTTGCGCTTCTGGTCGGCCAGAATTCAGAGGAGAAAGTTCTACCTTGATGACGGCTTGGTGATTGCTTCATATGTAAGTAGTGAACCGCTCGATTTCAACGCACATAGCAAAAATGTGCTAAGAGTCTTTCACAGATCGGAATGCTTATTCAGCAAGGTGTTGGCATCTGGTCCTTGAGCAATGGGTTTGGAAACTCTACACCTGACTACACTGCCCCGGAGCTTTTAGTACAAGCCAAGGTGAGTCTACTTACATGATCATCCTTAGATCCGCCAACAAAGTTCTCGCTGTACATGCTAAGCTCGTATCTTGATAGGTTCTTGTCGCCTCATCGGTGACGTGGATCTGGAGTACCACGTTTGTTAAGTTAGCGGTCCTCGCGCTGTACAGGCGCCTTTTCATCACAGCTACATTTAAGAAATGGGCCACTTCTCTCATGGTGATAGATGCGGCCTTCGGCATCACCTTCTTTTTCGTCTTCCTGACACATTGTATCCCCATCTCTCAACAATGGAACCCGGTTCCGGGGGGCTGGTGCAGGTCTGAGACAGTGAATGAGTTGACCTCTATCTCCATTAATCTGGTTATTGACACTGCCATTGTTCTACTCCCAATGCCTTGGCTGTGGCGTCTTCAAATGCCGTTCAGTAAAAAGGTTCTCGTCACAGTGATGTTCAGTTTCGGGTTTACGTAAGCCGCTACCATATAGTCTCTTTCATGAGGACAATGAGCTGATACTTGACATAGAACCATAGCCATTATGGCTTACCGTCTTCAACAAGCTGCCGACACGGAAGCGAATCCCGCCGTCACCAGTGCGAAAATTGGGTTGCTAAGTTCTGTAGAGCTCTGGCTAGGCATCATTGTTGCCTGTCTGCCTACTTTGGCACCTTTCGTAAAGGCTTATGTGCAACCCCACTTGTTAACCATCTCTCGGAAGTTTTCCAATACCCATGACCTGGGGAGTGAAGAAGGCGCCCCTAAAGGCCAACTAATAACGTTGGGAGGCTCGGGTGGTTCAGGCCCAAAGATACGTAGCAACTACACCGAGTTGACAGATGTATCGACCGATCTACATGTGTAACTCTGATATGTATATGGGCGCTAAAGGCTCCCGGATCGCCTTGGCTAATCTGGCCTTGCTTTTAGCTACTAATTTACATTATTATTACTCTCAGTTATTACAGTAAAGATGGTCTCGATGGATTAGATGAGGCAATAATTACCTGAATTTATCCGAGCCGCACTGGATGAGATCTATCAAACTTCAAATACTATATGTGAATTCCGGTTTCAGGAAGCTTCCATCCCTAATACCTCATCATTTGGTATGGCGTAGTGCCGATGAGGAAGTCGGCTTTCTGGCAAGTAGCAAGTACATAGGGGTGAATATTTCTTGGTTCCCGGCGGTGACCAACGCATCTGCTCCTTTGCCCATGACATCTAGCATTTTTTTGGCACCCATCGGGGCGATACCAACCGATGATAGCAATCCTAGAACGCCCGATACAAGCTTGACGCTCCATCTATTCTTTTTCAGGGCTGACAACAGATCCCACGCGTTGTTGGCGTAGCTGAGGTTGCCGCTCATAGGCCAGTACCAAGGCGCATAGTCGAGTCCATCCTTGTCTACAGCCAAATCTCGGTGTAGCTCAAGCTCTAGACCAGCTGACTCGATAGCTTTGAGGGTTTCCGAGACGGTCAACATATTCGATATCCCAAAGGCTTTCTCAATATCAAAACGAAGGCGCCGGTGAGCTACATTCTCATCGTCATAATTTTCGGTCATGACCCATTCATATATACCGACAACACCGCCAGGCTTTAATACCCGGCGGATCTCGCTATATACACCAGCGAGCGATGGGGCATGTACCGTTGCTTCAAAGCTATACACGGCATCAAAAGAGGAGTCCGCAAATGGCATAGCCTATATCGGTTAGCTTTTCACCGTGCCAGATAAAGGGATATGATACTGAAGAAATCAAACATCAGCAAGAACTGATCGTGTAGGCTCACCATGAAGTCACCTTGAACAAGTTTCAGCTTGGGCTCTAACCCTGCCCGCTTGCTGTAGTTCTCGGCGTGTTTCAGCTGATACTCGCTGATATTCAGCCCGGTCACATGGCAACCGGTGAACTTTACTATTTCTCGAGCTGGTCCTCCTACGCCGCACCCGACATCAAGGACTTTCATCCAATTCTCTATACCGATAGCTGCTGCAAGGTAGTGTTCGTGACGTGCGATAGCCCGAGAGAAGCTCTCCCCATATGCAAAGCGACAAAAGTGCAAGGATTCTCCCCAAGCGTACTCATAAATATCTGTAGTCAGGTTGTAGTACTGCCTGGTCAAGCTGGAATAGTTCTCCCTCCGGGATAGTCGCACATCTTTCGTCTCATTCTCGGCGCTATGGTCGTCCCAGTGCTCGAAGTATTCGGCCATGGCATGTTTGTGATAGGCTTTGTCCTTGCGCATCATTGCTCGCAGGCCACCATGAATGTCTGCAGAGTCTCCATGCAAGACACTATCAAACGCTGAAGATGTAGCCACCGTTGGAGAGATTGGCTGCTCAGTCGGAGTGGCTACGCTTGCTTCCTGGGCTGCCATCTTACCCATTTGGATGGCTAACGAGCAGAAGAACCGAGGTCTCGGCCTAAACTCTAAACGCAAAATCAGTACTGAAGGATTAGGACAAGGAGGCTAGCCTGCAGTCATGCCAGAACAGGATGCAGCTTGATGCGGACCCTGGCAAAACATGATGAGAGAAAGCGCGGCGTACACTTATACAGATTTTCCCCCTTATGATGGATGTAGCCAGGTGAACACCAACGCACCCGATAAAAGCAACGCATCCAATCAGCGCAGCACAACAGGGATAGGTTCAGCAACCCACCTGAGCTGTGTAATACCCGTCTATGCCGTTCATCTTTACGTATTCAAAATGAGCTGATCATAGGCGAGTTCAGTGCCCTGCCCCACTATTGGCTGTCTGCCGTACAATATCAGAGTTGACTGTCTCCCCTTCCCCCAATTCATCCCCGCATGTCTCGCCATTTAAGAATTGGGGTCCTTGTGCAATACTCATTTCTTGGCAACTAGTGCAACTTTGAGCACCATCGCTGCTTCGGACTCGGGCTATTTTATTCAATATTGACATCCGTTCTTTCGATGTCCAAGATGTGGTACACATTAGTTCTTCTACATCTTTTTTCTCTTGCTTTGACGACCACTGGCGGTCCAACCCAGCCGGAAATCGTACACGAAGCTAGCTGTCGATGTTTCCCAGGGGATAAATGCTGGCCGACCTCGGATGAGTGGGTTGCTTTTAATCGGACCATCAATGGGAAACTCATTGCTACCATCCCCATTGCAAGCATATGCCATTATGACATATTAGCCGCGTATGACCCAGAAGGATGCCAGCTGCTTCGGGACAACTGGCTTATCCCCGAGACTCACTACACTTCGTCCTCCTCGATTATGGCTCAATTCTTCGCCAACAACAGCTGCGATCCTTTCAGTGAACCATCTGCCCAGTGCGTCCTCGGAACCTATGTGCAATACGCCGTCAATGCCACTGGTAAAGAGGACTACCAGAAGACAATGGCCTTTGCGACTCGGAAAAATATCCGATTGGTGATCCGAAATACTGGCCACGACTACTTTGGAAAGTCTACTGGGGCTGGGGCCCTAGCACTTTGGACACACCATCTAACGGACATCGATTTCGTTCAGCATCACTCTGAGAACTACAAGGGAGCGGCGGTGAAGTTAGGCGCCGGGGTGCAGGTCATGGACGCATTGACAGCCGCTCATACCCAGGGCCTCGTTATTGCAGGCGGCCAGTGCCAGAGCCTTGGTGTCGCTGGAGGTTATACACAGGGTGGTGGCCATTCCCTGCTGTCATCGTTGATAGGCCTTAGCGCAGATCAGGTGCTAGAATGGGAAGTCGTCACAGCTACTGGTGAACATCTCATCGCTACCCCCACTAAAAACTCCGACTTGTACTGGGCATTATCTGGTGGAGGTGGTGGTACTTACGCAGCCGTACTTTCAGTAACATTGAAATCCTATCCAGACATGCAGGTTGCTGCATTGAACTTGACGTTCACGCAGCCGGATGGAGTCTCCAGCGAAACCTTCTACGCTGTCATCAACGCCTGGTTGCAGAACTTGCCTGCGATAGTTGATGCAGGGGCAACTGCGCTTTGGACTCTAGCGGAGGGCTTCTTTTCTGCATCCCCTGTTTTCGGGCCGAACCTGACTTTACCAATGCTCCAAACGTTACTGGAACCGACACTAAAGGTGTTGAATCGGAGTGGTATACCGTACTGTACGCTCATCTTCTTAGACATCTGCGTCTCGACAATGTCCATTTTGAGGCCTCGTGTTCTAACTGGCTAATCGGTTTGGCAGCGTCGTATTTTGGGGAATATTCCACCTTCCTGGACGCCTACAACGCCACGAACCCCTTCCAGCCAGTCACGGATGGAAATACGGGTGCATACCTACTACCCCGCGATCTTGTTACATCTGAGAATAGGTCGTCCGCCCTGACCAGGGCCCTTGAAGAGCTGGTCACTGGGACGGGCGTGGTTAGCGGAGGTTTATCCTACAACGTGGCCCGCGGTCAAGATCTAACTCACCCTGCAGCCAACTCTGTCAATCCAGCATGGAGGACTACCATTCACTATTGTGCCTTTGGACTGCAAGTTCTCACCAGTCCCGAAACGTGTCTGACGCGCTGACGAAGGCTGACACTATTATAACTGCAGGCCGTACAACCGAACAGACTTTGCAGCGAATGTACACGCATGGAAGTTGATTACTGATATCTACGGTCCCCGTCTTGATGCGTTGGTACCAGGGGGGATGACAAGCTATGTAAACGAAGGTAATCCTTTCGATCCGGATTGGCAGCGCGTTTTCTATGGCGAGAACTTCAACAAGCTACTACAGATCAAGGACAAGTATGATCCAAACGGTATCTTTTATGGGCTGACGGCGGTTGGCAGCCAGCGCTGGGAGGTACGAAATGATGGGCGCCTTTGTCGGTTGTAAGTAGGCAGTACCTACTAAGTACTTAGGGTTCCCCCAAGAACAATGTAGGGCACTAATGCCCCACTCCCTCCTCGCAAGGCCTTGCTTGCGCTGGCAAAAAAAGAAACCGGATTTAAGCAAAATTTGAAAGTGACGCGGTCTAGGACTTAGGTACCTACCCAGGATACTTCTTTTGCGCTCCTGACCGCAGTACCTAGGTACCGGTTATGTACTGTGAGTCTGTTCCTCTATTTAGAAACGGAACCTAAGTGGAACTGTAAAAAACCGTAATCACCCAAAGGGTACCGTTCTGTACAAGCGGGAATACCCGTAGACACTACACCATATACGGTTAAGCATACTGTGTAGTATCCGATTCTAATTAAGCTACCGCGATGGTCTGCATAGCCGGGCCGTAATCGAACGGGTTGTAGGTCAGCAAGGGTCTAAAAAAGGTCCGCTTGGGTTGCCGGGTTGTAGGTCAGCCAGGGTCTAAAATTAGTCCGCTCGGGTTGCCCCACTGCAATTTTTAACTAGCGTAAAAATTAAAGAAGGGCCGACCCACATGCCAATTACTATAATAGGAAAGGTACGGCCCTACTAGCTTAAATATAGTAAAGAAAAAAATATATTTAAAAAAAAGCAGCTATAGTATATGCTAAGTATATGCTAAACATAAACAATAATAAACTTATTAATAAATTATATAAACTAGCTATTAATAAATATTATAGTATATACTAAGTATATATTAAGCATATATTAAACATAAGCAATAATAAACTTATTAATTAATAAAATATTATATTAATATTATATAACTAGTTAAACTAGCAATTAATAAATATTATAATATATATTAAATATATATTTATTATATATTATATAATTTATTAATAGTTAGTTTAACTATATAATATTAATATAATATTATATTAGTTAATATTAAAGATAAGGTTATAATATTATAATAATTAAAAAGAAAGCAATGTTATAAAAAAATATTATTAGTATATATATATAGCAATATAATATATAAAGTGAAAGTATATAATTTATACTATTATATTTTAATAGTTAATAAGTTTATTATTGCTTATAACTATTAAAATTTAAATTATATTATTGCGTTAAAAGATATAAAAGTTAATATAGTTGCTAACTTTATAAACAATTATATACTTATAAATATATACTTTAATAGCTTATAGTTAATATATGTTTAATATATATTTAATATAACGTATTTTACGGCTATATTTAACACCCGGCTATATTTAACAATTTTTCTCACCTTTAAATAAAAATAAAAATATTATTAGATTTTTTATTTTAATATAAAGTTAATAGTTATATTTATATTATTATATAATTAAAATTAATAAAGTTATAAATTTACGCATTAACTTTTTTACTAAAAATTTTTTAAAAATTTTTATTTATTTAATACTTTAATAACTTGCTAAATAAAAATGTTATAAATAAATAAAAATTATATTTAAACTTATTATTTAGTTATTAATTAATTAGTACTATTTATATTATTAAGCATTAATATTAGCTAAGTTATAAAGTTGCGCACAAATGTTTTTTATATAAGAAAAAAAGTATATAATTAACCTAGGTATATAATTAACTTATAAAATATATTAACGTATCCCACGGCCATATTTAACACCTGGCTATATTTAACACTTTTTTTCCTATATAAAAAACGTCCGTGCGCAACTTTATAACTTGGCCAGTACTAATGCTATAATAATATAAATAGTACCAATTAATTTGTAACTAAATAACAAGATCAAATATAATTTTTTTATATTTATAGCATTTTTATATAGCAAGTTATAAAGGCATTAAATAAGCAAGGATTATTAAAAAAATCTTAGCAAAAAAGTCCGTGCGTAAATTTATAACTTTATCAATTTTAATTATATAATAATATAAAAATAACCATTAAATTCTTATTAAAATAAAAAATCTAGCAGTATTTTTTTTAATTTAATTACTTTAATATTAAATAACTTATATATTATTATAATATTTGTACTATAATATAATCCTTATTAAAAATTATATAATCCTTGCTTAGCGTATTACTTAATAACTTGCTAAATAAAAATACTATAAATATAAAAAAATCATATTTGATCTTGTTATTTAGTTACAAATCGAATGGTACTATTTATATAATTATAGCATTAGTATTGGCCAAGTTATATTGTTGCGCACGGACGTTTTTTATATAGGAAAAAAAGTGTTAAATATGGCCGGGTGTTAAATATGGCCGTGGGATACGTTAGCTAGTTTATATAATTAATTAATAAGTTTTTATTGTTTATGCTTAGCATATGCTTAGCATATATTTAGTGTGTGCTTATTATATAGAAGTTCGGGTTAAAATCACGCATTCTGCCAAGACCTAAAGGACAGTACAATTTGAGTTGCTAAAAAACTATATTTTAAAGGACACCTTACTTGGTTAATATGTTTATAGCGTGCATAGTAGCTTTCTATTACTTTATAGTGGCACATAGTAGCATATAGAAAGCAAGATTTTAAGGGCTAACAGCGGTAAATAGCGCTGAACAGGATTATGTAATCCTGCAAAATAATGTGCACTAAACTATAACAGACTATGTATAAAGCCTTGGCAGAATGTGTGATTTTGACCTGAACATCTGTATATTTAAAAACAAAAAAAGATACATTAAAAAATAAGTCAAATAGGCTTAGCTCTTGTCTTGGCACATCGCTAGCGCGGCGTTTAACCCCGTCAGAGTCTAGGAGTGCCAAGCGTGGGGTCACCCCATCGGAAGCATTTTAGACCCTAGCCGACATATACGGTCGTAATCGAACACAAGTTATTTACTATAGATGCCCACTGTATCTGCAAGTACCTATCTATATCCCTTTGCGTGCCATAGCTACCTAAGCATCCGTACTAGGTTGTCGCCGCATTTTCCCAGCTCTTGAGCTACAGGAACTGACAGCTTCATAGTAGATACTCAATCACCACTTCCCCACCGACTCACGAGAGACAGGGCAAAATGGCGCCCAACACAGCTCATGCAGACTCAACGTCTGCGATACCATCGAGCGTCGATATCGCCGTTGATGATGCCGTGGCACAGCCTTCAACCGACAAAGTAGCCGACGAGTCGAGGAATGACTATGACTTCCAGCGAGATCGTCGGTTCTGGTTCATCATAGTTGCTCTTTGCGCCATGCAGGTTCTTTGCTCGTTGGAGAACACGGTCGTGGTCACATCGCTGCCGACTATCGTGAAGCAGTTGAACTTGGGCAGCAACTACATATGGGTTACGAACATATTCTTCCTCACAGCGTAAGTCTCGAAACCATCTCGTTGAGCCATATCGCCAAAACCCATACTCCGTGCTTCCGCGCTGACAACACTCAGTTCTATTGTGCAGCCCATCACCGGCCAGCTCGCTTGCGTTTTTGGTCGCAGACACGTCGCGCTTTTCGTTGTCTCGCTATACGTACTTGGCAGTGGAATCGCAGGGGGTGCCAATGCATCGGCGATGCTGCTTGGTGGACGGGCTTTGCAGGGTGCTGGAAGCGGCGGCATGACGGCTATGATGGGAATCATCATCTCAGATCTTGTTCCCCTCCGGCTAAGAAGCAGTTATCAAGCCATCCTAGCTATTACTTATGCAGTTGGCCTAGCTATCGGTCCTATCGTGGGTGGTCTTATCATCCAGAACACTACTTGGAGATGGGTCAGTGACCAACTCTTGTTAGATGTATCGTCTGTTTGTGTCGAAATGCAGGTCACTAACACCTCCTTCTACTATACAGATCTTTTACATCAATCTCCCCATCGGCGGGGTCTCGCTCGCCCTCCTGTGGCTATATTTGCATGTCAAGTGGGACAAGGACACCAGCACCTGGGTCAAGATAAAGCGAATCGACTTCGTTGGCAACTTCATATTGGTGGGATCCACGATCTCGGTGCTCATAGCATTGACTTGGGCTGGTGCTATATTCCCGTGGTCATCATACCGTGTTTTGGTTCCGCTGGTCTTAGGCCTCGTTGGTTTTGTTGTCTTCTTTGGCGTTGAAGGCTCTGCGTGGGTACGGGAGCCTGTAATGTGAGTCCAAATTCTCTCCTTCATTATGATCTATCTCATCTGGACCTCTCTTGTGTGCCCAGCGCTAAACTCGATGTCATCTAGACCGCTTCGACTATTTGGAAATCGCACCTCTGCCATCGTATATGTGAACACCTTCATCGTTTCCATGCTAAACTACTGGATCTTTTTTTTTCTGCCCCTCTATTTTCAAGCCGTGCTATTATCCACACCAAGTCGCTCCGGAGTACAAATCCTGCCCATCACCCTGATTGGTGTTCCCGGAGCAGCCATCGGAGCGTTGGCTCTGGCCAAATGGGGCCGGTACAAGCTCCTCCATATTTCGGGTTTTGCTTTCCTCGCGGCTGGACTCGGCTCCTTTTACGTGCTTAACAAGGACTCGACCATGGCACAGTGGGTTGGGTTACAGGTAGTCCCAGCTATTGGTGCCGGAATGGTTCTTGATACTCTTTTACCGGCTTTCCAGGCAGGGGTGGAGGAGGTAGACTCCGCCTCCGCGGCAGCAAGTTGGTCCTTTATCCGAAGTTTTGGAAACATATGGGGCGTTGCGATTCCTGGCGCAATTCTAAATAAGTACTGCAACCAGTATGCCGCGGAGCTTGTATCGGACCTCACAGCGAGGTCCTTCTTGCAGAGTGGAGATGCATACTCGAGCGCGACTCGAGTGTTTGTTACGTCCTTCCCCGAACCGATTCGTAGTCAAGTCATTGATGTGTTCTCAAGATCCCTGAGAAATGTATTTCTCATCGGCTTCGCTTTTCCGGCATTGTCATTTGTCCTATCGTTTCTAGAACGTGAAATCAAACTCCGGACGGAACTCGACACAGAATTTGGGCTTGAAGATTGAGACCCTAAGACTTAGACGAATCCATCGACCTGTCAGGAAAGAAAGTTTAGGGAACTTGACATTTGATGCTTCATAGTGTGACGGGAGTGACAGGAGGAGCATGAGTGGCAACACCAGTGGGCCCCTGGCTACCCCTGAGCCCTTAGCTGGTCTATTATTGCAGTACTATTGCACCTGTAGATAGTTTCTTTTCACCTGAACCTATCATACAGCTATAGTTATTTTTTACTATGTATTCTGGTCATTATAGCTTTCTGTTATGCGAGACTTCCCTTCTTTACACCTACAGGCTAGGTCTTCTTTACAGTATATCCTTATTGGTGTCCTTTACTACTACATGATAGCATCTCCATTCTTAATAGGAAGTTAGTTCATATTCTGTATCTCTCACAATCCACTGCTTTGTACGTTCCCTTTGTTTTGTATGGGTACTGTAATTCAGTCAAACCGTCACACATATGTCATCACTCTCTTGCATTTTACTATCGACTCGAATTCTACTCCAGTCTCTTTTATACTACTGGCCACCTTAGTGCACGAGGCTCAGATTCGAGCCTGTGATGAGTGGGCGGGAGGCCTCTTGTTGGCTTTGGGGTACTCAAATATATGGACCACAAAGGTCTTGGCGGAATAGATAATCACCTATTCGGTTACAAGCCTTAGGAGCCTTGAAAATTGACACTCATATTCTCCGTACTGAAACTCACAACATCAAAATTCTCATTTCGTCGCTAATGTGGTGCTGCTGATATTATACACGACTTAAGATGGGCAGAGCGTAGAGGCTAGTGTGCCAGAAACACCAAAGCTTCCACGTCCGAGCATCTTCTTTCCGATCTTGTATAGCCAAAACCCTAATTCCTACTAGGATTGCAAGAAGAAAGTATAATGAGGAGCCTGTTATGCCCAAATTCCAGAATCTCACAGCGATTATTGACCAAAATGGAATGAGTATGGCCAGAGCAATGCGACATGAGAAGTCTCCTATAAGAATTGGTATTGTCTTTCGCCCACGCTTGCGATCTCCCTGCAGATCTTTCATGTCTTGAATATGCATTGTGGTTAAGATGATAGTGCTGACCACGAATATCCAAGCTTGGCCTTGCTGGTTGATGGTGTTTTCCGGTCCACTTGCGAGTCGAAGGGATGTCCGGTTGGCGAGACCGTAAGACACAGAGATAATGACATCGCGAAGAGGTCCGCCACCACCGTTCAGCTCGTTGTAGTAATAGCTGAGGACCTGAACAAATAGTCCTTCGCTCCATATTCCTAAGCAGTAGTTGAATGCAAGGGATACCAAAGCAGTGAATAAGAGCGCCTTGCGGGTTTGCTCGGAGGTGATTCGCCCCGAGGGGATGGGTCGCCATGGTTTATTGACACGGTCCTCCTCAACAGAATCAGGAGACCACTGGTTGGCAAGGTCGAAAACCAAGAGGCTGTAAAAATTAAACAACATGACAAAAGGTGCCCGCTTCATAACATCAGCGACTCGTGGTTGAGGCCCCTCAAGAAGTTGGGGACCAGCGATGGCACCAAGTAGCCCGAACAAGGTGTTCGGAAGAGCAAATGTGAGAAGGTCGCTCCTAAGGAATCCCCAGGTTATATGAAGAATCTGAAAAACAGATGACATATTGATGGAAGGTCGTCCGGAGCCGTTGCCATGGCTGGCGGCATTGTATTGAGGCGCTAGCATATTGGATGGAGGAGACATGGGTTCTGATTTGCGGGCTCAAGGGGAGACTGTGTTGCGGTGTAAGATCAAGACAAGATTTAAATACACTGGGGAATGGATGGTGGCGTCTCAACTTGTAAACTGGAAAATGTCGATGAAAGATGTTCACTTTGGAATGAATTTTGATTCCAACATAACTTGCTAAAACTTCGCACCCTTGTAATATCCTCTATAGAAACGATCTGAGTTTACAACACTCCCAAGTCCTCATACCCATGTTAATCAACTAGACCGTTAACAATACACTTTTGCGGCTGCGAGAACTCAATCGATAGCCTCAAGGGGACCAAACGGTAAGACTATGGACATATTACGGTGGAAGATTGCCCCAGCTCTCAAGTTTGTATTCTAGGAGCTCCGTATCAGTATCCAAACGGTGTCGCGTACATGTCTATCGAATATCGGTGTTGAGATCGGTTGAGCACTGCAGCCTGCTATGGCGCTCAGGTGGGGAAACTACGCCATGTCATAGGTGTGTTTATCGGCTCCCCTTGTCGGAGGAAGAGGAAGCATGAGGGATATGTGAGAGGTCATGAACCGCGGACCGCATCGCAGGAGGCTGCACCCACAGTCGAAATGTCGCCGGTACTTCGCAGATGATCCTCACAACAGCCGCCTGACGTAGTATGACCTGAAACAGCGATCCAAAAGTCTGCAGAAGCTCGGATGACGGTGGCACGTTACGCCCTAGATATGCAGGTCATTTTGAAGCGTAATCCGGGACATAAGTTGGGTGGCCCTGAATTTCACGCAGCCCCTATGTAGCACCCGAGCACAACCAACACCACGCCTTACTCTCCAGGCCAAATACTTCCTAGAATTCTGCTGGGATTTTTAAACAGCTTAAATAAATCAAGCTTAATAATATAATAAAGCATTTATTAAAATATATATAAAAAATAACTAGTTACCTTTATATATTTATTAAGCTAATAACTTTTAATAGCATAAAAAAATATTGTTATTATAGTTTAAATAACTAGTTGCTTATTAAAAATAATATATTATATATAAAATTAATAGTTTTATTTTTATTATTATATAACGCTAAAGCAAGAAAAATAAATTAATATAATAAAAAAATAAAACATTTACTTTTTAATTTATTTAAAACTTTTATAATATTTATATTAAAAGTATATAATGTTTATATAATGTTTATAAAGCTTTTAATATAGCTTTACTTATATTTTTAATTTTATATTTTAAAATATAGTGCGCACTATAATATAAATAATAATAATTATATATAAATAAACTATATAACTAAAGCTAAAAATAATTAATAAAAAACTATTTAACGTTTATATATATATAGTGCAGCTTATAACGCTATAATATATTATTATTATATTAAAGTTAGCTTTATTTAATATATTTAAAAAAACATAGTTTAAATAATTAATAAATTTTTTTAAATTAACTTTAATAATGAAAAAACCCGTATAAAAACTTATTAAATAAATAAATAATTATATAATTAAAATATATAATTAAATAGGTTTTAAATTTATTTTTACGTTAAAAAGTTTATATAATTATATAATAAAAATTTTTAAAGCTTATATTATCTTTATATAAAAAAGCTTAATATATTTTATTAATTAATAACGTATTCCACAGGTTAATTGTACACCCGGGTCGATTGCACACTTTTTTTCTCATACAAAAAACGTCCGTGCGCAACATTATAACTTGGCCAATACTAATGCTATAACAATATAAATAGTGCTAGTTGATTCTTAACTAAATAAAGAGTTTAAATATAATTTTTTTATATTTATAATATTTTTATTTAGCAAGTTATTAAGCAATACGCTAAGCAAGGATTATATAATTTTTAGCAAAGATTATATTATAATATAAATATTATAATATAATATAACTAGTTTAATATATAAGTAATTAAAATAAAAAAAATACTACTAGATTCCTTATTTTAATAGAAATTTAATAGTTATACTTTTATTATTACACAACTAAAATTAATAGAGTTATAAATTTACGCACGGCCCTTCTTGCTAAGATCTTTTTAATAATCCTTATTTATTTATGACCTTAATAACTTTTTAAATAAAAATATTATAAATATAAGAAAATCATATTTAAACTTGTTATTTAGTTAAGAATTGACTGGTACTATTTATATTGTTATAGCATTAGTATTGGCCAAGTTATAATGTTGCGCACGGACGTTTTTTATATAAGAAAAAAAGTGTGCAATTGACCCGGGTGTGTAATTGACCTGTGGGATACGTTAAATATAAACTATTAACTAATAAAGTTAATATACTAATAAAACATGTTAAAAGCTTAATTATTTATAATAATATATTATTAAAAAGTTCTATCTAATTAAAATATATACTTTTATAAATAATAAAGTATAAACTTATAAATAAAATATTTTTTAAAAAGTAAATATTTATTATAAACTTTTTTATTTTTAAAACTTAAAATAACGTTACTAGTTACTATATATATAGTTAGGTTAGCTTACTACGTCTTATGCTTATTAAAAGGCTTAAAGCGCTGCTATATAGCACCTTTACAAACATTAAAAACTATTAATTAATCAATCAATCCTGGTGCAGCTCTTAATGGTCTACTTGATAGACAGAGTTCCTAAACAGGCATCCTACGGCCAGTTTCCACCCTGCACACCACTGTGTGCGGCTTAACTCGGTAACGCTAATACGACGTAAGGCAGGCTACAATGCACTTTTTCTAAAGCACGTTACATGGCTGATGACCATCCCTTCCCCAGTGAGCAGATGACCGGAGAGCTGCCCAGGTTCACCAGAAGCGGGTATGATGTGTATCGTAAGACTTGCCTACCTAGCCAGGTACATACTGCACAGTCCTAACGTGTGTAACTCAACTTGTATCTTGTAATTGGTTGGTTGGCCACAAACAGGCAGGCTGCAGCTAACAATGGCTGACCACATTGGAGATGTGACTACATATGAAACCAGGTATGGAAACCATGCACACAGTCTTTTTAGAAAGTACTGCCCAAGGCCACACAGTCTTTAGCTTTGCCTAATTAGGCCCTTACCACTTATTACCTACCACCTACTGCCTGCTGTACTGCCTAGGTAGCTACCTAAGTCACCGCCCACTGCGCACTACCTAACTAGGTACTGCTTACTGCCTACTCCCTACCGCCTGCTACCTATTGCCTATTATTAATTGCGCACTACTTATTATTTACTACTTACTGCCTGTTGTACTATAAATAATAGGTGTGGGTTTATATTTATATATTAAATAGTTATTAAGTAATTGTTAAATATTTACTAGGTACTATAAAAAGAAAGTACCTTTTTTAAGGATTAACTGTTAAAAAAGTATGTACTATACTTGTGCAAGCTTATTAAAAGCAAGCTAAGGATTAGCTAAAGGATAAGTAAGGCCTTACGGCTATATATAGTTAGCACACTAAATAAAAATAATTTTTTATAACTACTTTTAAAAATCTAGTATATTATTTTATAATATATTAAAATTTAATTTTTATACTTTTACATTTTATAGTTAAATATAATATTTATAAAAAAAAAAAATAATAAAAAATAAAAAACTTTTAAATTTTTTATTTTGTTGCAAATAACTTTATAAGCAGGCCAGCAAACATTTAATAAATATAAAGGCTTAAAAGATAATAAAAAGCGTTTTTTATTTATTTAGTATAAAAATAATAAAGGCAATATATAATAAAAAAGCTATTTATATACTAATTAAATATTTTTTTTTTAATATATTAGCAAAATATGCTAAAAAATTTATAATTAATATATATTATAATTTAATTAACGTATCTCACGGCCATATTTGCCACCCGGCCATATTTGCCACTTTTTTTCCCATACAAAAAACGTCAGTGCGCAACAATATAACTTGCCCAATACTAAAACTATAATAATATAAATAGTACTAGTCGATTTCTATTTAAATAATGAGTTCAAATATAATTTTTTTATATTTATAGCATTTTATTTAGCAAGTTATTAAGCAATACGCTAAGCAAGGATTATATAATTTTTAGCAAGGATTATATTATAGTACAAATATTATAATACTATATAACTGTTTTAATATTAAAGTAATTAAAATAAAAGAAATACTACTAGATTCCTTATTTTAATAGGAATTTAATCGTTATATTTTTATTATTGTACGACTAAAATTGATAGAGTTATAAATTTATGCACGGACCTTTTTGCTAAGATCTTTTTAATAATCTTTGTTTATTTACTACCTTAATAACCTACTAAATAAAAATACTATAAATATATAAAAATCATATTTAAACTCATTATTTAGTTAGGAATTAATTAGTACTATTTATATTATTATAGCATTAGTATTGGCCAAGTTATATTGCTGCGCACGGACGTTTTTTGTGTGGGAAAAAAGGTGGCAAATATGGCCGGGTGGCAAATATGGCCGTAGGATACGTTAACTTAAAAAAATATTATATATTTAAGCTAAAATAATATGGTTATAACTATTAGCAAGCTAATTAATAAATATATAAAAATTATATTACTATTAATAATATTTAAAATAATAAACTAAAAGGTTTATTTTTTAAAAAAGCTAAAAAAGAATAAATAATAAAATATTTAATAAAATATGTAAAAAATATTATAAGCAGCTGTTTAACATATTATAAGCTTAAAAAACTTATTATTTAATATATTATTAATAAAGCAATTAATAAAGCATATTAAAAAGTGCTAAATAAGTGAAATAAAATATTAATAAGCTAAACATAAGCATAAAAAGTAATAATAATAAAAGCTTAGCTAGCTTTTAATATAAAAGTTATATTAATAAAAAGTAAAATAATAATAATAATAATTAAAGTTAAAAAATAAAAACTAGCGTTTTATAAGTATAAGCTAATAATAATTGTTATAATAATTAATATAGCGCCTTTTAAAGCAAAAAAATAATAACTTATAAGCTATTTAATAATAATATAATAATTATTTTTAAAAAAGACCTTTTAAAAAGGTTAATAAAAATAAATAAATAGTAGCAACTTTTAAGCTAAAAGCAATGCTATAAATATATATATATATATAAATATAAATAAAAAGCTTTATAAAAAGGTTAAAAAATATATATAAAAAGCTTAGTAAATATAAAAAAAAAATTTTAAAAAATATAAAAGCCAAGTATAAACATGTTTTAATTTATATAAGCACTTTAAAACTAGCTAAAATGCTTTATAAAAAAAGCTTATTATAAAAATATAGTTTTTTAATTATTAGTTATTTAATTTAAATATAAAAATTAAAAAATATATTAATAATTATAGCTATAACTATATAATAGCTAATTGCTTAAAAAAAGCTTACTATAAATATTTTATAGCTTTTAAACACTTAAAAAGTAAAATAAATGCTTAATAAAAAAAATTCAGCTTAATTAAATTATATTAATTATAATAAAAGCTATAAAGCTTAAAATAAGCGTTATAAAATAAGAATTAAAAAAAAGTATATTAAAGCAGCATATAAATTATGGCTATATAAATTTTAAAATAATAAAAAATTTATATAATTAATATATATAATAAATAATATATTAACGTATCCTATAGGTTAATTGTGCAACTAGGTCAATTGCACACTTTTTTTCCTATACAAAAAACGTTTATGCGCAACATTATAACTTAGCTAATACTAATGCTATAATAATATAAATAGTACTAGTTAATTCTTAAATAAATTATAAGTTTAAATAAGATTTTTTTATATTTATAGTATTTTTATTTAGTAAGTTATTAAGGTTATAAATAAATAAGGATTATTAATAAAATCTTAGCAAAAAAGGTCTATATATAAATATATAACTTTATTAATTTTAGTTATATAATAATAAAAATATAACTATTAGATTTTTATTAAAATAAAAAATCTAGTGGTATTTTTTTTATTTTAATTACTTTTATATTAAACTAATTATATAGTATTATAGTATTTATACTATAATATAATTCTTGCAAAAAATTATATAATCCTTGCTTAGCATATTGCTTAATAACTTGCTAAGTAAAAATATTATAAATATAAAAAAATCATATTTAAACTTATTATTTAGTTAGAAATTAACTAGTGCTATTTATATTATTATAGCCATAGTATTGGCCAAGTTATAATGTTGCGCATAAACGTTTTTTATATAGGAAAAAAAGTGTAGCAATTGACCTGGGTGTGCAATGGACCCGTGGGATACGTTAGCGCTATTACCTTAATAGCGTAGTAGTTATGCGCCCAGCTACCGTACGCTCTTTTGCGTGCAGTTGTTAGTTTAAATCTAGCTTAAGCTCTCTTTGTAAGTTTAAGAACTAGTTCTTAACTATTAGTTCTTGCTTAGCAAAGGCAACTAGCCTTAGCGTAGTGCTCTCTATGCTAAAGTTAAAGCTATAACAACTTTGCTTATTGTTATAAAACCTAACAAAAGAGCTTATTTATTAATTATAAGCTATTTAAGCTAAATAATAATATGTTTATTTATTAATATAGCTAAAAATAGCGCTTGCCTTTTTTAACTACTTTATATTATTAAACTTTAAAATAATAATTAGCTAGTAAACTAAAAGTAAGCCTTTTTTAAACCTACTAGGTGTAGGCCTACTATAAGTATATATTTAATAGTGCTAATAAAAATTTTTTTATATAAGCACATGCTAATTAAATATAAAAAAGGTTTATAAATATTTAAAAGGATTAAAAGCTAGATTAAAAGCTATATAATAATAGGTTTAAGGCTATATTTATATATAAAAGGTTTTTTAAAAGTTTTTACGTTTTTATTTAATTATAAATAATTTTATAAGCCGGCTAATAAATAACTAATAAATATAAGCGCTTAAAAGCTAACAAAAAACGTTTTTATACTTATTTAATATAAAAATAATAAAAGCAATATATAATAAAAAGGCTGTTAATATAGCAATAAAAGATTTTTTTATTAATAAATTAGCAAGATATATTAAAAACCCTATATATAACGCACTTTATAATTTAACTTAAAAAAGCGCTATATATTTATGTTAAAGTAGCATGCTTATAGCTATTAGCAAGCTAATTAATAATAATTTAAAAAGTAAACTAAAGCTGTTATTTTTAAAAAAGGCTAAAAAAACATAAATAATAAAATATTTAGCAAAATAAGCAAAAATTAATATAAGCAGCTTTTTAATTAATAATAAGTTTAATAAAGTTATTATTTAGTATAATTTTAATAAAATAATTAATAAAGCGTTTTAAAAAGTGCTAAATAAGTTAAAAAAAGTATTAGTAAGCTAAATATAAGCATAAAAAATAGTAGCAATTAAAGCTATACTAATAAAAAGCAAAAAAATAAAAACTAGTTTTTTATAAGCATAAGCTAGTAATAATTAGTATAATAGTTAATATAATACTTTTTAAAATAAAAGCAATAATAGTGTAATAAGGAAGCCGCCACTAGGCACGTACTTGCAGCACGTACCTATAGGGTATGTACCTTAGTACGTACCGCGGCGACCGCTCCCCGAGGATTAGCCGAAGACCTGATAAGGCCTTACGGCCACACACAATTAGCACACCAGATAGAAGTAATCTTCTATAGCTCCTTTTAAAATCTAGCATATCACCTTGTAACGTACCAAGCTTAAAACCTTATAAATAGCTTAAAAGCTATTTAATAGTAATAAAATAATTATATTTAAAAATTTTTTTTTTAAAAAACTTAATAAAAGTATATAAATAGTAATAACTTTTAAACTAAAAGCTATATTAAAAAAATATTAATATATATAAAAAAATATTTTATAGCATAGCTAAAAAAGATTTATATAAATAAAAAGTTTTATAAAAAGTTTATTAAGTATAAAAAATTTATTTTTTAAACTATTAAAACTAAATTTAAAAGTGTTTTAATTTATATAAGCACTTTAAAAGTAGCTAAAAAGCGTTAAAATAAAAGCTTTTTATAAAAAGTATAATTGTTTAATTATAAACTATTTAATTTAAATATAAAAATTAAATAATATTTTAATTACTATAGCTATAACTATATAATAGCTTGTTGCTTAAAAACAGCTTATTATAAATATTATATAGCTTTTAAACACTTAAAAAAAAAACTAAATATTTAATAAAAAAAAGATAGCTTAACTTTAATATATTAACTATAATAAAAGCTATAAAGCTTAAAATAAATATTATAAAATAAGCACTAAAAAGAAGCGCGCTAAAGTAGTATATATAGCATAGCTATATAAATTTTAAAATAATAAACAAGTAGCATAATTAATATATATAATAAATAATATGCTAAAACTATTATTAATAGCTTAAGTAATAGTTTGTTTAAATGCTTGTAAAAAGCGTAGCGCTAAGATAAGCTTGCTAGCAAAAAAGAAATATATAAAATAGCTATTTGTTTATTAAATAATAATAACTTTATGTATTAAATAGTTTATAATTAATATTACTGTTAAAATATATAAAAAGAATTATATATTTATATTAAATAAATGTTTAATAAAATTATATATAATATAAGAACTATATTAAAACTTAAAGTTAATAAGTTAAAAATAGTTTATTGCTTTAAAAGTAATTATTATTATATGTAAAAAATGTTATAAAGCTATTTTATATATTAATAAAAAATAGTATTAAAAATAATAAATATAAAAAGCAATATAAACTAAGTAAATAATATATTTTATAGCTATATTTAACACTTAGCTATATTTAATACTTTTTTTACTTTTATATATATAACTTTTAATTTATTATATTTTTATTACCTACTATAATAGGCCTTTAAAAAAAGTTTAATATTATTTTTGCACTTTAAGCATTTTATATAAACCTAAAACTAAGCATTTAATATGCAACTAAAATTTATAATATACTATATATAACCTTTTTTAACTAAAAGTATAGTTATATAATAATATTTAATAGGTTTACTAATAAGTAAAAACTTATTATATTTAAAAAGCAAGCTATTATATAATATATATTTAATTTTATTATATAATTATTTTTATTTAAGCATATTAGTATTAAAAATATAGCTAACTAATTATTAAAGTTATATAATAAAAATTATGTTAGCAAAAGCTAAACTTTTACTTTTATATAATAATAACTAGCTTTTATAATATATTTTAATTATTAAATTAATTATGAGCGCATTTTATATAAAAACTTATTTAAATATTATAAATAGTTTGTTTTTATATAAAATATAATAGTAAAATATATAGTTTTAAAAAATTATATATATATAACTTTAATGAAACTAAATTTATTATAAGCAAAATTTTTTTTAAAATAATTATAACTATATTTAATTATATAAAAAACTTAAAAATAATATAGCAAAGCAATTATAAATAAGCTATAATTATTTATGCTGTTTTATTATATACCTAACGTATCCCATGGGTCAATTGCACACCCGGGTCAATTGCACACTTTTTTTCCCATACAAAAAACGTCCGTGCGCAACAATATAACTTGGCCAATACTAATGCTATAATAATATAAATAGTACCAACCGATTTCTAACTAAATAAAAAGTACAAATATAATTTTTTTATATTTATAGCATTTTTATTTAATAGGTTATTAAGGTACTAAATAAATAAGGATTATTAAAAAGATCTTGGCAAAAAGGTCTGTGCATAAATTTATAACTCTATTAAATTTAATTGTATAATAATAAAAAAATAACTATTAAATTAATAATAAAATAAAGAATCTAGTAGTATTTTTTTTATTTTAATTACTTTAATATTAAACAAGTTATATAGTATTATAGTTTTTGTACTATAATATAATCCTTGCTAAAAATTATATAATTTTTGCTTAGCGTATTGCTTAATAACTTGCCAAATAAAAATACTATAAATAAAAGAAAATCATATTTAAACTTTTTATTTAGTTAGGAATCAATTGGTACTATTTATATTATTATAGCATTAGTATTGCCCAAGTTATAATGTTGCGCACGGATGTTTTTTATATGGGAAAAAAAGTGTGCAATCGACCCGGGTGTGCAATTAACCTATGGGATACGTTATATTATTTTGCTATATATTATTATTATAAAAAAAAACTATTTATTATTTTAGTATAAAAATACTTTATTGCTTAATAGTTAAGTTGTTATAACTATAAAAAATAGCTAAATAATAAATAAACAAAGTATTAATTAAGTTTAATGTTTTAATTAATATATAAATAGTTATATAAAAAGTATATACTAACTTTTAATTTTTAATAGCTTTAAAAGCTACTATTTATATAATTATAAAAAGTATTATAAAAAAATAATAATATTATATTTTATATGCTAACATATTTATTATATAAGCTTTAGCTTTTTAAAACAATTATAAAAAAAAATTAAATACTTAATATATATATATATTATATATATATTAAAAAGAAATTTTTTACTTATACTTTTAATTTTATTTAATATATTAATAATAAAAGCTAATATATAAAAAAGTTTTTAAAAAGCAAAATTAATACTATATAACTTTAAATATATTATTGCTTAGCTAAATTTTTATTTAACTACTTTTATAATTAAAGTTTTATTTAATAGCTTGCTTTTATTTTAGCAATTTATTACTTTAAACAATATATAAAATATAATATTTTAGTTTATATTTATTAAACATTTTATTATATAGTATTAAAATAGCTTGCTAATATATATTATTAAAAGTATATAATAAATTATAATTAATATAATAACTATTATATATTATTTAGCTTTATTTAAAAAAAAAGTTATAACTTTTTATATAGCACACAATTAATTTAGTTAACATTATTATATAAAAAAAACAAAATTGTAAAATAAAAATTTATTTTATATAAAATATAAAAAAGTTATAAGCTATTAAAGCAGTTGCTGCACAAAAATAATAATAAAATATATAAGTAGTAATTATATAAAAAAGCAAAGAAATTGCGCGCAACGCTATAAAATATATAGCAAGCCTAGCTATAATATATAAAAATATTAAAAAAATATATATATTTAGTAAATCTAATTTTAAATAGTTTAAATTAATTTTTTATTATATAGTTAATATAATAATTTTTATTATTTAAAATAGTTTAACTAGTTATAGTTTATTATTGCTAAAAATACATATTTAAAAATGCTTATATTTTAGTTAATAATTTAAAAGTTTTTTAAATATATTTAATAGTTTAATTATATGCTAAATATATACTTAAATTAATTATTAAAAATAAAAAAATTAATTATAGTTAGCTAAATATATAAAAAAAAAAAATATATATATATATATATATATTTTTTTAAAAATAAATATAAATTATAGCTATTATAATTTAGCAGCTATTAGCTATTAATAATTATTAACTGCTAATAGCTACTAGCTATTATATTAAAGTAGCTGCTAGCTAACAAATTAAATTATATAATAATAGCTATAATATATTTTTTAGTTTTGCAATTATTTTGCTTTTATTTCTTTTAATTAGCTTTAATATAGCTAATAAATCTTTTATTTATTAGTTTATAATATTAATTTTTTTTAAAAAATTATTATTTTTAATAATTATTAATAAGTTTTTTT
>Ga0247782_1000378_pt1 | contig 34926 bp, 27 predicted proteins | sample UWRJL019104C5_FD_179928 | JGI IMG/M metagenome (GOLD analysis project Ga0247782, IMG submission 179928) | Plant litter microbial communities from Arlington Agricultural Research Station in Wisconsin, United States - UWRJ-L019-104C-5 | ecosystem: Environmental > Terrestrial > Plant litter >...
TCTCTCACTATATCTGTTTTTTTTTTTTTTTTTTTCTTCTTTTCTTTCTTCTATGACCCGATACTTCTTCACATGTATGAATCTGGGATCGGTCGGCCGCCCGCTTTTTCCCGGTAAGTAACGGCCACGCGGGCCATTTTAACTGACAAACGGTGGGGCATCTTGTGTTCTGGCGGGGAGTACATACTATTGGGACTCTGAAATAGAACTCTGGTGTAAAGTGAGTAAGTGTATGGGAGGTCGGCAGATCTGGCACCGATGAATGGCCGCAACTCCCGTTAGTCTGTTACGGACATGATCGGCTTTCCTTTTTCTCGGTCACCTCCCTAGGTAGATACTTATGTAGGTAGCTCTGTTCCTCTTCCATCCGACGCGCGTGATGAGCCAGCTGTTGCTGTTATCGTAGGTACTTTAAATTTGTTCGCCTCTTTTTATTTCTGCCTTCACTTCCTTTAACTTTTACAAACCTTACGGACTACAACTGCATTCTCATAATTGCGGTGGACTGTATCTGACATTGACACCAAAGCGACCGACCTGTTGAAATAGAAGCTATCGTGTATCTGAGGTAGCAAACGTACGGGCGGAGAAGTGTTTAGGGTGCTGTGTCCGCGATGACTTCCGTTAGGCAGTTCCCCACGATTAAAGCTGTCCGTTCCTTCATCATAGACGGTGTTGGGTCAGGTATGGATACTCGAAAGATTGTGGAATAAACCATGTTCTGACTAAGAGCACCAGGCGGCGACTATCATAACGTTAAGGGTGGACATTGGTAGGTTGATGTCTGACATGGCTACGGGCGGCTACCAGCAGTAGTTGCTTGTTTACGACCGGCATGAACTCACATGACGTGTTCCATGGCAGGCTCATCGATACCAATATCTCGACACCCTGTTCGATCTGGGACCAGTACAAAAAGTCGAGGACCAGTTGGGGGATCAATGTCCTCGGATCTTTCTTGGTAGAAATCGAAGCGTCAGATGGCACTGTTGGATTTGCCACGGGCTTTGGCGGTCAGTTCTTCACCTTTTCACCCTTCCCCCCTTTCCCCTCCTCCCTGTCCCCCTTGTCGTGTGGGATCGCCCGTGTCTTCCCATCTAAAAGATGAATTCAAACGGCTAAGTCAAATCTAAATAGGCCCGCCTGCTTGCTGGCTCGTCCACAAGCATTTCGAGCGGTTCTTGATAGGTGCGGATCCTCGCAACACGAACTTGCTCTTTGAACAGATGTACCGTGCTTCCATGTTCTATGGCCGCAAAGGCTTATCCGTCGCCATCATCTCTGTCATTGACCTGGCTATCTGGGATCTGCTCGGCAAACTGCGAAATGAACCTGTATATAAGCTCATTGGGGGCGCTGCCAGAGAGAGACTGGATTTCTATTGCACAGGGCCTGAACCTGTGGCTGCCAAGGCCATGGGATTCTGGGGAGCCAAAGTTCCGCTACCCTACTGTCCGGCGGAGGGGCACACGGGGCTAAGGAAAAACGTCGAATTTCTACGCAACCATCGTGAGAGCGTGGGCCCAGACTTCCCACTCATGGTGGACTGCTACATGAGTCTCAACGTATCGTACACCATCGAGCTTGCTGCTAAATGCGCCGATCTCGACATAAATTGGTGGGAAGAGTGCCTGAGCCCAGACGATACAGACGGGTTTGAGCAGATCAAGCGCGCACATCCCAACCTCAAGTTCACGACGGGAGAGCACGAATACTCTCGGTACGGATTTCGTAAGCTGATTGAGGGTCGCAATCTCGATATCATCCAACCCGATGTCATGTGGCTCGGCGGGATGACAGAGCTCTTGAAAGTGGCAGCCATGGCGGCTGCGTACGACATCCCCGTGGTGCCTCATGCCAGCGGCCCTTATAGCTACCACTTTGTCATCTCGCAGCCCAACAGCCCCTTCCAGGAATACCTGGCCAACTCTCCCGATGGAAAGAGCGTCCTTCCCGTCTTCGGAGATCTTTTCCTGGACGAACCCATCCCCGCCAAAGGCTTCTTGACCACCGCGGACCTCGACAAACCGGGTTTCGGCCTCACGATCAACCCGGAAATTCGTGCCAAACTTATTCCATCGGCCTACCTCCTGAACCACCCGGCCCCTACGAGCGGGCTCAAGACTCAGCCCGCGTCCGAGGTGCCGGCTGCTGCCGCTGCTGTTCAAGAAGAGGAGTCGAAACTAAGTGAGGAGGCTGGCTTAGTGGACCGGCTCACTAATGGTGTGAAGGATATGACAGCGGCATAGGTGGAGAAGAACGGGATGCCGGGGGATGGGGTGATCGATTTCAAGATACGATTATGACAATGGGTTGTAGGGAGGCTGGCTACGTTATGACGGTCAATGCATACGCGTTTTCAAGGCAGGTACCAGTGGAGAGGAGAAAGGCGAATAGCTCAGTGAGTGACAAATGGTGGGATTGGCATGTAGTATTTTTTTGCATCAGACGTCACCGAGCGAGTGAATCACAAAGATGACGCGCGACGAGAAGGCACCGTGCTATAGCATATTTAGTTACACCTATACCTATCAAGATATACGTATCTTTACGATCTAGACTTCACTACCCAGGCTGCCAGACAGGTAGTAAATGGTTTGTCCGGGAGCGTCTGGCGTTCTACTCGCAGGATAACTCGTGGATGGTATTCTCCCCAGGTTACCTAGGTATTCACCCTGCGCGACTCCTGCTGACCCCTGTTGACTCCAGCTACTGTCCAGCCGACCCCAACGGTCTTCCCCGCACCTACCTAACACAAGTACATACTGTCATTTTCGTCAACAATACAGAGTAGGTCCAACCCAGCTTGGGATCAATTGCTAGAGTACCTCCGGAACAGCATGTTATCCTCAGGTCCTACCGCACATGGCCCGTCGCATCGCCAAAAATCCCCAAGCAATATGTCATCAATTAATCAATTAATTAATTGTAGCGACGGAAATTTCGGTGAATGTATGCTGTAAGGGTACAGCAGTGGGTAGCACTATGGGACACTGTACACATCCTGTTCGTCCAATAACGGTCCGGCACTAGGTAAGTACACCTGTAGGTAGGAACTTAATTCTCCGCCAAGCCAACTACTGAGATGCAATAACGGACCCCCACGGAGTGGCACTGGCCCCCATTGATGGAAGGGCTCCACAATTCTAGACTAGCTGGACTCAACCCCAGATGGAGCAGAAATGGAGTAGGTAGCATAACCCCAGATTCTGGCCTGGGAAAAAGCCGTTGAATTTTCTCCTACAGGTACCTAGCTCTGCTCGCCCTACCATTTACTTAGACGGGGAAGTACAGTAAGTGGTAATAGCTATGTCCGCTGCCTTTCGCGCCCTTCTACTTAACATTAGCCCGAGATTGTAGCTACTCGCTTGCCATGCTCCCGAGAACTTCCTGAGGCAGAGAGAAGCTCGTTGCTGCTCCGAGAGATAGCCAACAGCGATTGGCTCGAGACGCGGTTGATTGATTTACCGCTAATCGGTCGCGCTTTGTTCTTTGTTGCCTTATCCGCCATCATGCAGACCGCACAGGTCTCGCACGACAGCGGCCCGCGCCCGGAGCAGGATAGCGATGATGGTCACCAGCTCCTGAGCGCTGACGAGGCTGAAAATGATATCGAAGATGATCATGAAAGCCCCGGCGCACTACGAAATGGGAAGCGCAAGAGACCTATCTCTGTCTCGTGAGTCCTACCGTCCCCGTCCTTCTGAAATGGAGACAAATCCCTTCGACTGTCCCGCTACGCGTTTAATCTACCTACTACCCACAACATATCTCCTTTACCCCCATTTCCCTTTGCTAGTCAATGCGACGAGCGGCAGGGGAGGCATATGAGGAGCGGAGAAGAGGAAAGAAAAAGGGAGTATAACTTAAGAAAAAGAAGATAGGGAAAAAAAGTCATATATCTAGCTTGGCATATAGGCGTTGTGTACCCCTCTTCTCTCCTCTCGGCAGTCCTTTCCATTTGACGGAGAAACACGAACTGACTTTTGGACTCAAAGTTGTGAAACTTGTAAGCAGAGAAAGGTCTGTAGCATCTGCGCCACTGTTCTTTCGATTTGCCTGTCCTGTTTCCCGCTGGCCCCCCCCGTGGCTAACTTGATGTAGGTAAAATGCGACCGAGGCCAACCTTCTTGCGGATGGTGCCGTCGCAATTCAGTCAACTGTGAATATCGGGAACGCAAGAAACCTGGCCTGAGAGCCGGCTATGGTAGGGAGCTCGAGCAGAGGCTTGACAAGCTCGAGGAGATATTGCGCTCCCATTCCGAGATCTTGAACAATTCATTCATCACTTCCTCTACCCACCACGGTTTGCCCCCCAGCGTGCGCAACAGCAACCCAAGCCTCCCCAGCGACCATGGCACGCCGCGGGAACCTTCCTCCCTTTTCCGCCCCACCGACCACTTGAGAACACCCCAGGCCGAGACGGCCTTGTTCCTCCAAAAGCCTATCTCCTTCCCGTCCTCGGCCCAGCCACACGAGTTCGGCTTACCGACTGGCTCGTCGATACACTCGGCGAACGACGGGTTCCCTTCACATTCGCACATACCCGCAGCCGGTATATCCCCCCCTAGCCATTTGCCCACGATGCAGCCGAGCGCTGCCACGCAGGATTTTTATGGACAATCACAACAACAACAGCAACCCTTGCAGTCCTCGGCCTTGAATATCGCCCAGGGCCAGGCACATATTTCTTCCGACCAGGATCTTCCTCCTTACGACCTTCTCTACGCCCTAGTAGACCTGTACTTCAAACACATAAACACCTGGTGTCCCATCCTCCACCGAAAGGCCACTCTTGACTCCCTTTTCGGGCCTAGTACCCTGAACGAGGCAGACAAGGTCTTGCTGCATGCCATCGTGGCCACAACTCTGCGCTTCTCAACGGACGCTAGGCTCACCGAGGACCGGAGACGCCATTACCACGGTATCTCGAAACAGAGGGTCCTCCTTTACGGACTGGACAACTCGTCTGTCAAGGCACTACAAGCGCTGGTCATCCTGGCTCTTGACCTCTGCGGCAGTAGCAACGGCCCGCCGGGGTGGAACATTATGGCCCTCATCACCCGGTCTGTCGTGCAGCTGGGGCTAGCCGTGGAGAGCAATTCACTTTCCGTGTCGCCCAACTATACCTCCATCTACACTTTACGGGCTATGATCCTCCCCGAACCCAAGGATTTCATCGAGGAGGAATCACGGCGTAGGCTATTCTGGATGGTCTATCTGCTCGACCGGTATGCTACTATCGCTACGGCCTTCGATTTCGGGTTGGGCGATAAAGATATCGACCGGACGTTACCCTGTCGGGATGATCTCTGGATCAAGAACCAGAAGGTCGAAACTAGATGGTTTAACTCGCAAAACCCGTCTATTGACCAGCCGGACCACGAGATGAACCGGCCTGAGAACCTGGGAGCATTTTCGTATTACATCGAGATCCTCGGCATCCTATCCAAGATTCACCTGTTCCTCCGCCGCCCTGTGGATATCGGCGCACTGCACGATGTTGAACAATGGCAGCTGCGATACAGGGAGCTCGATAACATGCTTGCTTCGTGGAAATTCGGGCTTCCGGGTGAGTATGGCAATATGGCCAAGCTATTTCAGCCGGGCAGCAAAACGCTGAACGCCGGGTGGGTCATGCTGCATGCCACGTACCACACCGCTGTCATTCGGCTACACTCGTCGGCGGCGTATCCGACGACCCGTTCTCCGATATTCACGCCATCCTATAGCGCTAGTCAACGCTGTCACGGAGCAGTTGAGAATATCGCCGCGCTCGGGGAGTTCGTGGTGCAAAATGGCATGCTGACGAAACTGGGGCCTCCGTTTGCCTTCACGCTATGGGTTGCCGCCCGTCTTCTGCTCGTGCACGGGTCGACGGTCGAGCACAAGCTTGCACCTCAGATTGCCTTTCTCGTGGACACACTTCGTGACATGGGCCGATACTGGCCTGTTGCAGGACGATACTGCCAGCTGCTGCAGAGGGTCCTCGACGAGCATAGTGATAGCGAGCGTGCCGTGGGGCAGACGGGCGAACGCATAACGCCGTCGTCGGTCAGGATCCTCGCGGATATGAGGAGAACAGCGTTTGACCTCGATTTCCTGATCAGCCGACAGCCGCGGCATCTGGCCGGGGCACCCAGTCGGATGCCGAGCGTGACGCCGGCTCGCACACCGGCTCCCAACGAACTGGAGTATTTGGACGTCTTCGACTTTTTCAACGTCCCTCGTCTTCCGATGAGCCACGAGGCCTCTGCCGGCCCTCCAAACGGAAGTGACATGGGGCTGGACGCAGGCGTTAACAACAATAGCAACAACGACGCGCACGCAGGTGTACCGAACGGCCTGCCAAATGAGTTCAACATTACTAATTTTATGATGGATGCAAATAGCGATTGGCTGTTTAAGGCCACGCCTTAGGACCGTACATATATGGCTGTAGGCGCTTCCGTAGGCACCTCTGTATGGCGCTGGATGGTATCCATGGACGCATGTGCAGTAGAAAAATAATACGAAGGTACGAAATATGGAGTTATAAAATAGTTTGACAGGTTGTCTCTATAACGATGCTAATCACGAGGTAAGAATGACGGAGCACGGTGTTAGGTTGTCAGTAGGTAGCTACCTCTAAGGTTAGGTACATTCATATTTGCTTCTTCTCCCCCTCCATCTCTCTTTGGCACAGGGTATGAACTTGGAGATTTCAAGTTGGAGTGGAGGACTAGGTTAGATAATGCACTATTAACTAAGGTTAAGCGAGGTGCATACTTCTTCCCTAAGCCGAGCAGTCTACTACTATTTGGGTAATCTTTCACCGTTCAGGTGTTAGGTAAGGTACTTTAGCGCGCCAGGGAGGCCTTGCATAGGCGTTGCTGCAATAGAGTTCTGGCCTATGAATATTGCATCAATGCCCTTTAAAGTACTTAGACAAGGCTTCAGCTGTTAAGTTCAAAACTATAGTTAAAGCAAAAATTATTATTGTGGTAATGCTTATATAGAGACCCCCCCCTTACGACCTTAAGGTTGTTTATAACGAATAACAGCTTAGCTATATACCGGGTATATCTATGAGTAACAAAATATAGAGGATAAAACAAAGCCCTGCTATACTAATATAATCTGTGGAGCCAGCATGACTAATTACACGATATTACCTACCCAAAAGTCATGACGTAGTCTTGAACCTCAACGTCAAGAAAGCACATTCCTACGTCAAAAAAACACATTCCTACGTCAAGATAACACATTTCAACGTCATACCAGCAGTCAATCGCCATGTGCTGTTTCGAGATCTCCACAATAGCTTTGTGGACAGGTTATTGTATAAACGTGGAGGCGAAAGATAACTTGCTGTCCAGCCAAATCACTTCCTCGCGAGAGAACCATCCATTTACGTGAATAAACCAGCACATAGAACAACCAGTCAATCCACCATGGCAGTGTCACAAGCAGCAAACGTAGTCGAGAAGGTTATGGGGCACGACAACAACGCTATAACGGCACAAGACGTCAGTAACTTCAGTAACTACAGCGGAGATGGCGAGACTATGAAGGCTCTCTGTTGGATGGGAAAAAACACGGTCCAAGTCCTAGACGTCCCCAAGCCCAAAATCCTTGAGCCGAGAGACGTGATACTCAAGGTGACGGGCAGTACTGTCTGTGGCAGCGACCTTCACTTACTTCATGGTGCGCAACGGGAATGCTATTTCTTTTTGTACAACCGTGCATCTCTAACCCAGGCGCGCGACAGGGACCATTGTGCAGATGAAGAAAGGGGACATCTTAGGCCATGAGTTCTGTGGTATCGTCGACGAGGTTGGATCCGCAGTCAAAAAGGTGGAGAAGGGCAAGCGCTACGTAGCTTCTTTCCAGATTGCCTGTGGTGACTGCTTTTACTGCAAGCAAAAGTTGTCCTCCCAGTGCGAGAAGACGAACGCTAACGAGACGGCCCGCGCTATGTATGGCGGACGGACGGCCGGCATGTTTGGCTACAGCCACTTCACGGGCGGGTTTGCCGGCGGACAAGCTGAGTATGTGCGGGTGCCCCTTGGCGATGTGAATCTGTTGGAGATCCCGGACGACGTTCCAGACGAGAAAGCGCTATACTTGAGCGATGTATTGGCAACAAGTTATAACGCGGTCCATGACACAGCCGTCTACCCGGGCGACCAGGTAGCCATTTTCGGCGCCGGCCCCGTTGGCCAGATGGCCGGAATATTTGCCATTGATGCTGGGGCGTCCAAGATCATCTTCGTCGACACGGAGCCCCGATTGTCTATTATCAAGGACAGATGGCCCCTGGATCATGTCGACAAACTTGAGCTCGTCGACTTTAAGAAACTATCCTTTGGTGTCACTAATAAGGAGACTGTGGTCTCGAAACTTAAGGAACTTTGCGGAGGCCGTGGACCGGACGCTGCAATCGAAGTGAGTTCCCGATACCTCAATCCCGGAAGACTTATCTTGAGTCACCTATCCTGACACCAATTTGTAGTGTGCTGCCGGAGAGTATGCCAAGGGCTGGATGCATTGGCTTGAGATGATGATGGGCGCAGAAACTGATACAAGTGAGATCATCAACGAGATGATCGAGGGCGTCAGGAACTTCGGACGATGTGGCATCACAGGTGTATATGTCGGATATGTAAGCTGGAACGCCCATGATACGGCACGGAATAGCACGGGCCTCGTACGTTGCTGAGCTAATCATGTCGGTAGACAAATCACTTCAATATAGGATCTCTAATGGAAAGAGGCGTCCGCCTCATCGGTAACGGCCAAGCTCCGGTGCACAAATACTGGGAAGACCTTCTCAAGCAGATACAGAAAGGGACTCTCGACCCGCTACAGATGGTCTCGCATCGGGTCCGGGTGGAGGATCTGGACAAGGTCTACTACAAATTTGAGAAGAAAGAGGAGGGTATGCAGAAGGTGTTTGTCGAAACCAAGTTCTCCCTGCCAGCCTGCCCAGGCAGTCCTCCACTAACGAGGTACTAACCTAAATGTGCCTTGTCGCCCACCGATCGTCGCATATCCGACTTCCAGGATAAGAAATGGTCTCCACCCTAATTTGTATGTACAATAGCCATATTATATAAAATGCGATGAACAAAGGACGACCGTGGTCGTTCGGATTTGACACACAATGTCCCACACACACACAATATGTTGTAACTGTAACGGTAGCAGCTAGCTACCTAGGCAGCTTCCAGCAAGCTGAGAGTCGGAAAGGGGTGATGATATAGAGAAAGGGCAATTTCATGAATGCAACTTCAAACCGTCGTGATTAGGCGCATGTCTGCTGGCATACTGGGTGGAACCGTCGCACGCACGCATCGTGGGGATAAAGGGGAGGAAAATTGCCTGGCAAAGTCTGGATCGATCTCACGCTTAGCGACCAAAAATACGAATGTAAGATGACGAAGACGTGAAGACTGATGATATACAGCATATGTCAACAGTAAGGCAATAACTTGTCAAATGATCCTACTGTAAGGCGTTGAATAATAAGTCAAACGGGGCGCGGCGCGGCGTTCCCCCTCCGGATCGGGCAACAATGTCGACCTACGTTGTATTTACAGTAATGCCATAGTATGTATATGGTATACTGCCAGGACATCGAGCCAAAAGGACAATACTAGAGAAGTTGAACTTTCAAACAGGGGCGGGAATATCCTGTAGCTGAGTAGCTTCGTCTTGATGCCCCAGCAGGTACCTCGCCAACTTCACCCGTCATTCTAAAGTTACCTATTACTGCATGCTTCGATGCTAAGCTAGTATGGGATGGGTGGCGCTACAGTAGCGGAGATGCGAAGATTGAGGGGGGTTAGGATGCTTGCCAAAATCATGCAGACAGCAAAAAGAGTTGGGCATCTGAAAATAGCAAAATGTACATCTGTACACGTACATATCAAACCGACTGTTCTTTCGACCTGGTAAGGGATTTCAGTCAAGACCCGTTGTCCCGGACAGAGACCCGATGGACCCTGGTCAGAACCCAAACCAGAAGCAAACGAGATTGGATGGTTCGAAAGGTGGCTGAGAATCTGAAACTGTCGCAATTACCTAATAGGGTATATGGGCCTATCCCTCCCCTCTAACTTGAGTACTATGTATGTGCCTTAAATACGCACTCGTAGGTAGGTTGCTTACCCTGGAATTATGAACGGCTCTGTTTATGACGCCGCGGTTCCAAGGTTAGTAGTAGTGGTACAAAGACTCTTGCTCTTCTTGTCGGGCTGTGGTTATGAATTTCTGGGTATACACGCGGTACAGAGAGACAATGAACGGGAGCTCATTTCATTACGAGGGCGCAGGCAGATGGGTTCACATGTGTAGCTAATGGTCGATTGCCCGACAATTGGGTGTGACTGGTACGACATACGCGCGGCATAGCAGCTGGGGGGCCCAATGGCAGACTTCAGCTGGTCCTCTTTCCATCATGAGCCACTTTCCATCGGAGCAGTGTTGGGGATATAAACCCTTTTCTCCGGCTTTGGTTGGCCTTGCAGCCTACCGGAGTCAATGATGATGGACAGTACATGAAATATCTAGATGTATCTTCAGATCATGGGACCCTGGTTTATTAAAGTTGTTTGCAGCAAATCCTTTTCTCTCAGGAAGTTGAACATGTTTCTTCGAGAAGGCCAAACCTGCCAAGGGTTCATTGCCCGCCAGCATTATCCCATCATCCTTGCGTTGATCCCTACAACACACATGGCACTGAGTTAGGTATGTACTGCTGTACCTATGTATGTAAGTAATTGTGTAAGAAATGTTGACTTAATAATAATTTTTTTTTATTAACAACATGACCACCATCACCCTACTGTATCTGCAACAGGCTCCACTAGTACTATGTAGGTACTTATTCAAACTGAAAGCACCGGGCGCTTCTCATTGCAAGCAAACAAAACTACTAGCGCTGGGAAAGCGCTAACTGTATATGTAGAGACAAAGACATTGTTCTAGTAGATAGAAGTTGCTGCATAACAGGAAGACAAACAGATCGTGCAGATTTGGAGGACTACATACATATAGTCATATATGAATGTGTGGTTGTAAGTACATATGTATGTAAGTATGTACGTACTTTAGTAGGTAGGTACAAAGCCACCTACACTGACGCGGCTCGACAAGATCATCGCTGTGTGCTGCAGTATAGCGCTACTACGTAGTAGCTGTTTGTAGTAGGGTACCTTACCTATAGTACTAGTGGCGTCTAATCCCTGGAAGCTGGGGTGAAAAACCAACCAGAAGTTACGAATCTATTTGTTTCAAACATGTTTAGCCAATCAAAGGTACCTACTGTCAACCCCCTGCACGGATCTTTGGCCCCTATCACCACGAAGCCCCTATACTTATGGACTAGTCAGTCCTTCCTTGTCCAATCTGTTACACACCATTATGCATACAACATATGTCTGGGAAGGAACTTAGTCCCTGAATTGATGAATGAATAAAAGGAAAGAGAAAAAAAGGGACGAAGGCGGAAGGAGTGACCTGGTGATACAAAATGTCGTAGGTACCATCTTTGTAGGTTACATATATGTATCTTACCAAGGTGCCTAAGGTACATACGTACCTACCTAGAGAAAGGTATGTACATTATAGATTTGGCTGTTCCATCTTGGAATATCTTCCTCCTCTTCCCTCTCGCCCCCTTCGAGATCCCACTTACCTCTTGTGTTTCCTCAAGGCCCTGTCCTGATATCTGCCTTTGGTGTTGTCGTGTCGTCGTCAGCTTCACTTCTACCGGCCGCCCTTTTTCGTGGTCCCTCTTCCCCATTCATTTTAGTCACTCATTTTCACATCCAACTATCCTTCACAGCCTGTACTGCATGCACTACATGCTGCCTTTCATTCCTTTTTTAAATATTTAGCTTGAATATTACTAGACGGTGCCATTCCTTAGAGGATAGTGCACAGATACACACCTCTGAGACAGCTCTCCGCCTCGACCTTCTATTCTCTTCATACAACCAGCCTCTGGACAGACGCATCTCGCATCTATTTCGCCTGTTTAGTGGGAATTGATAGGCTGTGACGATCAAGTACAAGTGGTGGGACACAGAAAATTACAGTTTTGCTTGTTGTGTCTAGGCAAAACACCGGGACGAGTACAAGACCCGAGCGTGGGAGAGGGTGCGGCATATGGGTGACATCGTACAGACCTCAACACATACAGTAGAGTGAAGTGGTCAATTATTATCGCCTGGTCCGCCCAACAATAGGAAGGGGCCGTCTAGGAGCTTGGAGTTCGGACGCCTACAAAAACTCGTTTGTGTTGACAAGTCACTTCCGCTGTCAGCTTTTACCCGCCCGTCCATCGATCTTCTGATCCGGCCATGGGTGGCTTGGGACAACACTGACGTTTGCCTTCTCGTTGCCTTCATAGTCATTCCTTTGATTCTATTCTTTGTGGCCGACAAGTTCGACCGGTTCTGTTCAAGATACCCCTTGTGCGGTACTGTATACCGAACCTCAGCGGTTTAACAGACCTCATATTGCAAGTTGTTACGTATATCAGACTTTAACCATGATTATCTTCAAAGCTGTGACAACTTTAGTTGTCACTCTGCTAGCTTTTGCTAGTGCCCAGAGCATATCTGACTGTGCTGTAAGTACTCGGCATCCCCAAGACTGGCAGGCTTCGATTTACCTGGCTTTATGTCACCTACTTCCTCGAATCTAGGTGACGGCTGCTAACAAGATTGAGTAGACTGGCTGTGTCAGTGGCGTTCTGGCCAATGCAGCTGCCCTGGGGTGTGCGAACGGGAACACCCAATGTGTATGCGCCCAGGCAGACAAATTCCACGATGGCATTCGAGATTGTATCACTGGGGCGTGCCCTAATGATGTGTCCCAAACCCCCCTGGCGATTACTTATGGTGATAGTCAATGTGCATGTCAGTGGAAATCCCGCCTATATTTTATGGCAATTGTGAATTTGGATTCCATCTAATACTGCCCTATTCAGTGCTCTCCCCAGCAGACACACCAGCACCTACACCCCCGGCGAGTTCCACGACGACGCCGGTATCTGTGGCCTCTACCACATCTTCAGTGCCTGATTCATCCTCTGATGTGTCTTCAAGTACTCCTGTCGCGACGTCGACCGTCTCGACATCGACTGTCTCCATGAGCACCATATCCTCTAGTGTTGAGTCCTTGCAAACTACCATCACAGATACGCCTGGTGCAATTACAGGAAGCCCCTCGCCAACATCTGTAAGCACAAGACGATACTATTTTCTGGTACCGTGTATGCTGATCCCTACCTAGCTCTCCTCGCCGGCCAGCGATGCGTCAACATCGGCCTCGCCGTCTCCAACTACGGATATGTCTCAAACACCCTCCACAGACAAGCAAACATCCAATACTGGGCTATCGACGGCTGTGAAAGCCGGCATCGGAGCCGGAGCTGGAGTAGCTGCTCTTGCAGCCATCATAATTGCTTTCTGTGTATGCTTAAGACGCCGACAGGCAAAGAAGGTGACCAACCCTGCTCGCAGCTTGAAAATATCGGAACCAATGGCTGGGCCGGGTCGTCAATATACCTATAATGTCCGTGACGCCGAATCAGGACTATCCCAGTCAGTGTCTTCAACAAAGGCAACACACGTAGGCGCTACTATTCAACCTACCTCGCCGACATCGACCTACTCATACTCGTCCGAACTTGAATCCAATGCCAGGCGATACGAAGATCTGCTGCCTCGTACGCAGCCAAGGACCATGATTTAGTGTGGTTGTGTTCGATTTACAAATTGAGATGGGCTGTACCAGCTCAGCATATGTGAGGACAAGCGGGGTGATGAGGCCTTGTTCGTGCAACAAAGGAGAAAGCGTCTAGATGAGTACGTGGTCGCATTAGCGCTGAGTTCAACATGTTCAATCTTGTTGTGGCATCATATGTACGACTTTTCTTGTCTCATTGCCAGTAAGTACTCCTGCTGATTGTATTGATATATACCGGAGACCCGGGAATCTCAGAGGCTCGAAATCAGACTGAGCTATGCTGTTGAGCTTTATTCTGCAGCCGGGGCCATTAAAAACAAACATTGAAATGCCTAACAGTTCCACTTTTGTTATAAATCGGACCCCGTGTTTTGTGTGAGCTTTTCATTTCTGGGAATGCTACTATGTCTTGTATGTGCCGGGCTGTCTGTTTATGCTACTTTGGCATGCGCATATTTGCATGCTAGATGCGCACGCCACATAAAGTGAAGTCTTGACACTGGAATCGCACGGATGTTAGGGAATATCAAAAGGACACACAGGCTTGCTTGCTACCGGCATAGGTGATATTGGTATACATACTTATTTGTACAACTTAGCTTCCTGTACTTCCAGGTTGCCTGCCTGGATGTCTTACCGGTTGAAATTTTGCGGTCTTGTGTATCCTGTAATCACTGCATTGCCGGCACAAATGAAGCAAATAACTACATCTTTGGAGCTGGCCCAGTCAGTTACCTTCAGCCAATTGTGCATGTTCTAATGAACCTGCGTGATTTGGTAGCTGCTTGGCTCTACATAGACGGCACAGGGCATTTCAATTCAGCTTCAGAAGAGAGGAAATATATATATAGTGGCAGGGACGCGCGGATTTGTCTTGTCTGTTGCCCACGCCAAGTCGGTGCTTCCATGCTGCGGAACGGGGAGCGTTCCGATTTGGAATAGAAGAACAAAGACAAGAGCACCTATTAGTGCGAACAGCAGCGGTAAGTCACTAGACTAATATGATACTAATCTCATAATCTAGATGCCATATGCAGTACAGAAGATAGGCCGACAAGCTCCGGTCGGTATTGAATAATATCAGGAAGCTACAAATGTATGGTACAGGATATGTACAAAGACCATATACAATGGTCAGATCTATACGGCTTTATCATCCACTGGTGTTGGGACCTAGCAGGTATCGCCCTTTTTACCAGGAGTAATACTGCCTCTGTGCTGTTACGGGGCGATTAGGTAGATGGACCCAAGGAGCCTTCTTGGCTTCCTTGGCCACTCTTTCGTCATGCTGCCGTATCCTTGTCTTCTCCTCCTTCAACACGATGGCAATACCTTTCCCAGGTGGTCAGCGTACGGTATTTGAGCGATGGGTGTATTGGGTATCCACTCACGAGTAGTTGGCCTCCACATCAGAGACATGCGTCCTCTGGCATGATACTGTGTTCTGAATCCTCTGTAAGGGCCCTTGGTGACCCAAGACTGGTCCACATAGAGGCGAGTAGGGTCCTGTACCTCTATTTTGTTGCCGTCCTTGGTGAGGATAGCTCGGGGCTCTGCAAGCAACTCGCCGTTAGGCACACCCAAGCCCATGCCGCGGCTCGCGATGGCCATGTCCCGTGCCTCTTCGAGCTGGTATCTCACCTCTCGCGCCATCTTCTTCTTGCTAAAGCGCATCTGGGTGATGGCCTCATCCACCGTCTTCCCCACAATCTGATGAGATAGGTGAACCAGCTTCTTGGTGCTGGTAGGCAGGATCTCGCTGGTGCTGGTGACCTCTTTCTCGGTCTGCTTGATGAGTTCCTGTTTCGATAGCTTGCTACCGGACCGGACGCTCTGCATGATCTTCTTCTTCTGATAGCGTATTCTCCATCTCGGGTCCGGGTCGAGGGCTCGTTCCATGTGTTCCTTCATTCTGCTGTAACTGAGAGGGGAACCGCCCCCTGACGTCTTCTTGCCTTTGGGGGCGCCGGGTTGGGTGGATTGCTGCTGATCCCTGATCTCCTCATCGAAGATAGTGGCACCCTGGGTCCGGTTGGTGAGACGTTCCGCTAGCGCTCGCTCTTTATCCTCTTTTTTCTTGCTCAAAGCATTGGCAAGGGGGGACGAGGCATTTGGTGTGGACTTGCCAGGCCATTTGAAGCCCGAGAACCAGCCATGACGACGTTGTGTTCGGGGTTGGAGATATTGCAGATGCAGAGATGGCTTTGCGAGGCTTGCGCGAGCTGGGAAGCGATGGGTTAGCATAAGACACTCTAGAAGACAGTTGAGGCGTACTAAGAAAGGGCCTTTGGGTAGAAGCAATGAGGTGCCGCATACCGGTTTGAGCAGCGCGGCAAGCTGGTAAGTGTAAACTCATGATCCGTTGTAGCCGCTGAAATAGCTTTTACCAACAGCCACGAATGAACACCGCCCTAGTCTGGAGTGAAGCCGGAAGCTATAGAGAAAAACTGGCGCAAGGGATCAGCGGCGCGTCGGAATTCTGCCGATATTGACCCGGGCCAGTTCAATACCTAAGTAGGTGAAGGCCCCACAAGTTTTCAAGGGACTTGATGTAGGTAGGTGGGTACCTACCAAAAGCACGGATACAACAGTACCTACTTAGTATGTACATACAGCAGTATATACTTCGAAGCACGTGACTCAATAGACAAAGCTCTCCTCCAAGTACCTGTGTACCCGTTCCCTTATCGACCTAATTGTGCCTAGCCCAAGCTCTCGCGCGAATAATCAGGACCAGCTCCGTTTTCCATCCCGAAACGTTCCACCAAACCATCATCAAGCTCTCCCAACCTACCTACCTACCACAACTCGTTTTCGAGCTCGACGAGAGACCTTACGAAACAATCGATCCAAAATGACCGTCAAACCTATCACTGGCGTACGTTTTTGACAAGCGCGATAGCCTTTGCCTCGGCGATGCCTCTGAATCCGGGTCTCGGTTCTAACGTTTGGTTTACAGATGCTCAAACGGGGCCTGGTCACCGACCTAGCGATCGCCCTCGGTACGTCTCGCCTACGCCTGTATCAACTGCATCGGTGTTCACGTAGCTAACTTGTTATCGTTAAGGTCTCGGAATGACGATGGGCAGCGCCTATTGGTACGAAACCATCCGACGATGATATCCCCGAAGAATGCGGAAGTGGCAAACTGGAACCGCTGTGCTGATGTTTCTTTCAAGGTACGGATACCACATGCCTCGTACCGAGAAACGAGATGCTTTCTACAAGAAACTGGAGGCCGAGCGGGCCGCAAGGACCGGCCAGTAAAGGGGCGATACTGCAAACCAATGTTCCATCGATAAAGGAAAAAAAATTCGGGGTGAGGGGCTTGGGGGGTACAGACCTGTTATAGACAAAAGGCGACATCCATCTCCTGTGTATAGCTGCGATAGACAATGAGGTGCTTCGAAAGCCAGGGCCGCGGTACATTGTATTATACGACCCCCTTCCACCGACAGTCCGAAACCGGGCTTTACTCCAAATGCATACACATATATTTTCTTGAAGTTCGCGGTCTCTCAGACGACCCTCCAGGCCCAAGATTGGCTGGAATCGATATTATTTGGCGGGGCATGTAGATGTAGGAGTTGAATGGCATTTCGCGGGCCTCTTATATGTCGTTCCTGCCCACGGCTTACATATGCGACAGCTGCTCTGTTCGGCTTTGCGGACTGTGGTGCTAAGCGTGGTTGGGTGGGTTCATCACGGGATGCGGTCTATGTATTCCATTTGTCACTTTTAAAAACCGCGTTGCAGTGAGGCTATTTTGACAACGGGAGTATAGGTCATATAGATAAGACCGTAAACGCTATGTGACATTTGCGACAAAAAGTGGCAGTTTGGAACTCCATCTTTTGTTGTATAGCTCTATTAGTACGCAGGCTTTTTATGCAGGACCTTGTACATCTGTAGGGCGGCTTATATACAGGTGCATATGGATGAGAGATAGTAGAGACGGGCTCCAGTGCTAGACTGTAGTAGGCGAGACTGCGGTCGACTCACTTGACCCGGGCCCCACTGACACGGCCGTCTACAGGACTGCCATCTCCAAACTTGTTGTCCGCAGCAACCGGAGGTGACTGTTTCCCTTCCCACATTGTTGTCTCAACCACGAAAGTACCGCCTCGGTCCTGACACCTGTTATCCGTTCGTGACACGGTTAGTAGCAGGTCGAACCTCGCCAGGGCGATGTATACTGCAAACAGCCAATGTTGCGACGGGCCAGGCAAACCACACGAAACACGTACCGGCGGAACCAACGCTGCACAGGCCAACACCGAACGGGGCTGTTGCTTAGATCTGGCCTGTCAATCTGGCAATCATACTGGGTCATTGACAGCAGCTCGCAGGCAGACGGGTCGATCTTGCCGCCTTTGCGCCTCTTGCCGTCGACGAGCTGTATCTCGGCGGGTAGCTGGGAGGCCGGGAACACCCGGCAGGGTGGCGTCATCGCCTTTATCAATTTATGACGGTTCGGCGCCGTGGGGCTCAGGCGGCGAGAAAATTTCAAGACGATGGATGCTGCAGGTGCAAGGCACGTTGGTACGCGGCTTCTTGGGAAGGTGGAGGAGGGAAGCTTGGAAGAGGTGCGTGGATTGCTAATAAGTCTTATCTTATCGTCATTCAATTTGTAGCCGTTGCAAGACAACGGGTCAGAGAGCTTACAAAAAATATCCCAACCAGCTACTGGATTCTCTTCGCGCCCGCCTGTTATCTGACCCGTCCTCATCCCGCGTCCCCTCTCATCATCGAAACCCTCCCATTCCCTTTCCGGGTTTATCGTGCATTATTAGTCGGTATCAACGCGCAACACAATCGGCACCGCCGCCCCTCTTCTCCGCCAGTGGACGGTATCTCTCACTCCTCTACCATTTGGTTTCGACCCTCATCGCGCAGCCGTACAGTTACACAGTCGTCGTCATCGACGCAGAGCACAGATTTGACGTGACTCACCTAGTGAGTGCGGCTCCGGCGCACGGCCCGAGCTATCCAGCTACAGTGTCCGATCTCGAGCATGTGCACATCTACCGGCCGGCGCCTGGGCAGGAACAAGTCAAGGCGGCCGTAGCAACAGCTGGCAGCTTCATGCTGTACGGCAAACACGGAAGCCGGGACCGGGCATGGTGGGGTACGGTGGTGGTTAGTGGGACAGGCGGCCATATCAATACCGGCTGGAACGGTTGGCTGAGGGTCGAGCGGGACGAGGTCAGCTGCTTTGCCGTTGGAAACAGTGTTGAGGAGGCCTTGCGCGAGAGAGAGAAGAGACAAATGGCTGTAAGTGCCGCTGGTTGGATGGCGTCCTCGCCCTGGGGTACCTACGTATTTGGAAGGGGTGACACATAGTGCCTACATATCTCGTCGCTGAGTGTAGAAGGATGTAGTATTAATGTTATTCTCGCTCTGGCTCTCTTTCTCTCCCAGGCGTCGCTTGGAAAGACAGAGTTCATATACGTAGATATATTCTCGTTCGTGCCGTATCCTATCTGTGAACCAGATCGGCATTTGGGTTTTGATCAGTGCACCCTTCATGTATAAGTACCATAGTTTGCGTTTATTTCCGCGCAGTAATTCAGAGGTTTTATCACCTCCTACCATTTGACATGACTATAGACATTGACATGCCTAATAAAAGATCTCCTTTTCTTGATAATGTATTGCATACTGCATTGTGACCCTAGCAATTTAGATCAGAGCATTAGACTTTCTTTTTTTCTGTTGGTCTTTGTGATTTTTTTCACGATTCCATTTCAGCACATGTGGATATCCAGGTATGTAGTATCACCTGGAGGTGCTACTAGTGTAAGTACCTTATGCACTTGGCAAGTATCTCTTGGTAGAATCGCACCTGCCCACGTCTCATGCTTCGACATGCACAGTACCTAACCCGACTGACAAGGATCTCACTCCCTGTACCTATCGCCAATCCTCTTCACTACATCTGTACATACAGCATTACTATCAAGACTCTTACCATCAAGGACCTAGGTAGCTACATGTACCTAGGTACGTACATGTAGGTAGGTGCGTATGTAGGGAACCTTGTGTATAGGTACCCCATCTTCGATTCAACACGATCAATTCAGTCAACGAGCGAGCAGTACTGATATCTTAGAAGAGAACGTCATAAGACTAGTCTAATGCTGAGAGAAATAGAGAAAATAACATAGTCATGATCCTGGCTTGCTGTGCATCCAAAAAGTTGTCTGACCAGGTCTTTTGACCATCATGGTCAATCCCCAGTTCGGCGTTCTTACGCCGGTCCAGCATTTCAACCAACATCAACATCAACAACAACAACAACAACAACAGCAGCAGCAGCAGCAGCAGCAGCAGCAACAACAACAACAACAACAACAACAACAACAGCAACAACAACATTACAGCCACCTTAGTTTTCACACCTCGCCGCCCCCGCCTTCAAGCACCGCTTCGCAACAGCCGCAACAGCAACCGAAACATGCCCAGCTTGCCGCTGGTAACCACACAGGCAATGGCAACGTACACGCACCGATGCAGCCTCCAAACCAGTCCACTCCCGTCAGTCGTCCCGGTTGTCCTCCCCAAGCCCAGGTGCAGACCCAGAACCTAGCTTCGGTCTCTGTCCCGACTGCGAGTGTCATTCCTACGAACCAACTTGCCCCAGCATCCTCGTCAGATACGGCGGCTCCCCCCGATGCCCAACTTCGGCGTCGCTCGAAGAAGCGCCGTGTGGACAACGAGGATGGCGGCGAGCCGCCCCTCTTGCCCGTGCCCCTACGGCCGCCCACTGTCCACCCTCTCAGCAAGGGTCCCTACAATACGATGGAAGATGCTATTTTTGCGCTGCAGCTCTTCGTCTTTACCTCGGGCTACGGTGTGTCGCAGAAGCGCACGGTGAAGGAGAAGCTGCCGTCGGGGAAATACGACCCAGGGGGGGACATCATCCGTAAGGACTTTGCTTGCGACAAGGGCGGTAACGAGTTCGTGTCCCAGTCGCGTGGAGAGCGTCGTCGCGAATCCAAGAAGTGCGGCTGTCCCTGGAAGGCGGCCATCCGTCGTCTGCGTCGCGAAGGTGATCGTTGGTTTATTGAAATCCTCGATGCTCACCACAACCATCCGGTGACGTCGCAAGATCAGATGCATACGCTAGCATCCTATCGTCGATGGCAACGGGAGAACAACGCCGGTATTCGGAATGCCATATCTCGCCTCACACGTGCCGCTGCCATGCCTGCCCGCGACATCGCCGCCTACCTCAAAGGGGATCTCCAAGACCCCGAGCTCGACCGGATTGACAAGCAAATACTGCGTGCACTCAGCATGAACGACAAGGAGGGCCCCGGCAGCGAGAAGGAGGAGGGTTCTATCGTCTTCGAGATGGTGGCGAGGCGACCGGTCATCATCCTCCAAGACAATCAGTCCCCGCCCACTACAAGCGCTAGCAGCTACCCGACCGCATCGAACCCGAACTTAAACCCACAGCCAAATACACATGCAAACGCAACACCGGCTGTTGGCGGCTTTTCGAATTCGACAACTCCATCGGGCCCATTCGAGGACTCGGCGGCCTATCACACATTCGCGAATACCTTTGCCAGTTCGACCCATGCACATTCTAATCCCCAGACGGCAACCATGGCCGGTACAACGGCCAATGTGCCCTCGGATTACGGGGTTGTCCCTTAATATCAGTTCACACCCTAGCCAGGCCAATGCAGAAGTGGGAAGACGAGATGGGGGGCAGGCATGGGAGGATTTGTTTATTTTCATTCAGTCGTATATTTTTCTTTTCCTTTTCCCCATCTCTTAAGATCGGCATTTGATCTCAACGAAGCAGGCGTTCGCGTAATGGATGGTATAAATAAGAAATGGGAAACGGAATTGGGGGCTTCAGGGTGCATGGAAACGGTCGGTACAAAATTGCTACTTGAAGGTATTTCCACTTCTCTCTTTTTCCTCGCCGACTCTGGAAATAGGCGTTTAGGAAGCGACATAGCCTTACAAGAGTTTCCGAGTCCCGTCCAACTTCACCGAAATACCCAGGTAGGTATGGTACAACACAGGAGATGAGGACTCGATATTGCGTTTGTTGGTATCTAGCTGCGATACTCGAAAGAACTACACCTAAATGATAACGAGCCAGACTGAGCCAGACTGAGCCAGCCTTCTCTGCCGCACCTCGATCTTGCGGAAGAATGATCACATATTTCAAAAGCATAGTTTGAACGGGGACATGAGATTTTGTCTAATACGCTTTTGCTGCTGACTATGCCGCAATGATATTCCTAGCTACGCGCGAAAATAGCAAAACGCTAACCTGCTTATGCTATACGAAGTATGTATGTAAACCTTATGCTGCAATGAGTTTTTTGCGCCCTCCCTTGCTTTATGGCCGAGCTGCAGTTGCCAACATTTGTGCTACCGGTTCTCTTGCCCGAATACGGCCATAATATGCCAGCAATCTGGGCACCTGAATCTTTCGCTTGTCGGTTTGATCGTCTGCATCTATATCCGTACCTAAACCCCCTCCCAGAGAGCACAGGATGGCATGAAGGACGGGCCAGAACGCAAAGTCAGCCAAACCTATTGTCGACCCGGCCACAAATTTATCCTCTTCTTCTTCTTCTTCTTCTTCTGCTTCTTCTTCCGCCTCTTCTAGATAGGTCTCCCACGGTGCTAACAGCTTCTTAGTAGCATCAATATCTAGCGGAGAAGACGAAGATGAAGAACAACTCTCGCGCCACTCATCTAGAAGGGCCAAACCCTGCTGAAAGCGCTCGAATGCCCGACCTTGGTCATTTGCAGACGACCTCTTCTGGAGGTGTAGCATGATATTTCGCTCTCCTTCTACAACCGTCCTAGGCTCGTCGTGGTGGACATATTTGATATTCGTCGCGCCGCTGACCGAGGACAGCGACATGGAAGCCGTCACGCTCCCCCGCGCGTAGCTAATACCCAGCTCGGCAAGCTGCATCTGCACGCGCATGTTGACAATGGGGTCCCCCGATAAGAAGAGGCGCGCGGCCGCCGTGATGTGCAGCACGTCGAAACCACCACCGTAGTGCGTCTCCCAGTCGAACTCGGTCGACTGGTTCTCGCGACCGAAGGCGCGCAGCATGCCGACGGCCTCGGGCGTCTGCCCGTTGATGACTTTGCGCGCCTCTTCTTTGGTCTCGGCAGTCGCCCCCTGCCCCCAGATACGCCCCTCTTCGCTGTCGAGGAACGTGCCTATACGTCGGAACGTCAGTGAGATACGGGCGCCGTTGTAGGCCAACTCGGCTGGTGATTTCTCTCTGGCCAATCTTTTGTCCTGGCGGATGGAGTGCATCCAGCGCATGTTGGTGGCAAGACCCATCTGGAAGAGTGAGTTGTGCGGGAGTTGGGCCCTTTGCACTTGGCGCTTGAGCGTATTCGACGACGGCTGCCCATCGCCGTCCGCGCGCGAGCCCGAGCCCCCAGACTCCCTGGTCTGCCTCTTCGTGCGAAGCGTCATGGTCCGCTCGGCGCCGAGACTCACATTAGCGATGAAACTGTCTTTGGCGATGTCTAATGTCTTGTCGCTATGCTCCGAAATATAGTCGTTGCCGTGACGATACAGCTGAATCAAGACGTGGTTCAGAGGGTGCCCCAGCTTGGCCTCGGTGACACGTCTGATCTCATCTACTGCAGGCGTGAAGGGCAGCAAGGGCGGTGATTCATCAGAAGGGTGGCGATAGATAGGCTTGCTGCCGTCTGCGTCGACATGGCCCTGGACGGCGACCAGTCTGGGCACTTCGCCACCCTGGTGCGACATGTGCTGCCAATTGACCTCATCCTTAATCCTTTCGAAAATGTTCTGTGCGAGTAGCTCCGGCAAAATGTCGTAGATAACTTTCGTGTCTCCTTCACAGAGCGGATCGCTCTCGTTGGATCGCACGTCTTGTATCAGCGCCATTCTGTTGCTTGCCCTACTCCCGTTAGCTGGGGGGACGGAGGCGTCGCCGGGTGCCGTATTAATACTGTTATTATGTGTCAAGGGGGTTTCTGGGGGGTGAGGCGGCTCCTTTGGTGAGTCACAGCCGTATCCTTCGCCATCATCTCCCAGCCTTTCTTCTTCCTTCGACTGAGTTCCCTCTTTGTTGGCGTCGGGGCGCAGCAGATCCGCCTGGCTTTTCTGCGGTGCAGCTGAAAGAGGCGGGGTAAGCTGCTGGGGGCTCCGGCTCCTCGATCGGGCCTGGGAACTATGCACCTTGACGGAATGCAATGACTCGCGGCCGCGTACGGGACTACCTGGTACTACGGAATCTCGATTTGCCTGTTCTTTGCTCTGTAGACGGTTACGCCCTGCCAGGGGCTGAAGCGCCGGCGGGGACTGCTGCTGTGAGAGGCCCTCAGGCGCGTGCTCGTCGGCGGCTGCATGGTCACCACTTAGTGATAGTCTCTCAAGCGAAGATTGGATATCAGAGGCGGACGGCGCTGCAGCGTCATGTTTGTCCCGATGCACACGTACGCTTGGAGATTTACCACCCGTAGGCCTAGGGTTTTGGCGAGGATCGGCCCGCTCAGGGGTGTCGGTGTCGGACTGGGGCTTCATCTTGGCTAGCACTGCGGCTGCTGCGAGCGTGTCGCAACCGGTTGTACTAGTGATCTGGCGAAGGGCGGTGCGGTGTTGCGTCATGGTCTGCGAGCCACAGCAGTTGTCGACAATGGTAATGACGAAGCCGTAGCTAGCCGCGTCGATGGCCGTAGCCATGACCCCGATGTTGGTCGACGAGCCACATATGAATAGCTCCGTCACGAACCTAACCCGCAGCAGTCTCAGTAATTCATCCGACTTGAATGCCGAGTAGAATGTTTTCTTCAGCACATGATCTTGCGGCCTGACTGCCTGCTGGACGGATGGGTGCATCTCGGCGCCAGGCGCACCTAGCCGGACGCACTTTGGCCCCGTCCCGGCGCCGTCTGACGAGAGGAAAGCTTCCGGGGAGGCGGGCGGACCGCAGTTGGTCGCTGAGGCTGCAGTGCGCCCACGACGACCACGAACGGGGGCAGGGGCGGTCGGACGAGTGGGTGTGTCCGGTACGAGGATCTGCTCGTCCCCAACAGGGCGCGCGCTCTCAAACTGGCTCTGTACCCATATAATATCGCCGCCGCTCTTCCGAAAACCATTGGCCAAGTCACCGATCCTCTGGGGGAGGCCGATGGGCAGCTTGGCCGGTAAGGCACCGTCCTCGGCCAAGAAGTCATTCTGGGCGTCCACGACGAGCAATGCCTTGCGAGTGGTTAGAGACGGTAATAAGGAAGCATCTATCGGAAACATGACGCTGTTTCGGTTGCTCGTTTCCTCGTTTGCTCCTTTGCCCGGAGCTGACCGCCGTGGCGCAGCCAGCAGGTAAGCAAGAAAGAGGATAAGACAAGATGTGGGACGAGTCGTGTAAGCTTCCGCCACAAAGGGCCTTGGTTGGAAGCAATAAGCTTGGGCGATAGGCGGGCCTTAGGAGCGGTGTGTTTTGCGCAGTTGCGGTTGCTGCCGCAGTTGCGGCCTGACTTGGTGAGTGCTGTCGACGCTCTGGGCTACCCTAGGTATATACACCGTGCTTCCGGTGGCAAGAAATAAAACGAGAGAGCGACAGGAAGAATATGGTGATCAGAATAACCAGGACAAATTATCTAAGTAACCAAGAAGAACAGGAACCGAAATTTACAAAATACGACAAATTAATAAGCAAAGATGAAAAGATGTATAACTAAATTAAACCAAAAATAACAGAAAGATGATATGCATGTACTTAGGAACCGGACCGGGGGGCCATGTGATGCAGTCTGGTAGGTACCCCAGTTTCCTCGTTTGGTCTCAGTCTAGCAACCTGAACGGCATCGAATGCGCTGTGTATTCTTACCTACCGACGCACAAGTCAGAACGAGACCGGCTTCCGGCCGAGTGGATTCCATCAAAGGCTATTTTATTGTCTAGTCCTCGCCCGCGTTCCTGTATCATGTATGTACCTACGTAGATATGTTAGGTAAAGTGCTTAGTTAGCTGAGAAGGATCGACACCCACGTTAAATGATTAAATTGTGGGCAGATGAATTAATGTCTGTATACGCATGTAGGTACGAGCATCGGCATCGGCATACGACCTTGACAGATACCTAAGTTTACTACTAAGCTACCTACTAGGTAGGTCAGACCCCCGTGCTGTCCATTCAATAGCAAAGACGATAACTATGTATCCATGTGCTACTACAGCCTACTAAGCTAATATCTACCTACGTGGCACACAACGAGCCAAAAGGAGGCCCTCTAGGACCCAACGAGGATTAGCCGTTAATTGTCGACAACGTGCTCTATCGTTCGGGAAGTCCCGTTACCTCACCGTCGGTCCGCGTTTGCTCCAATTTGTCATTGCACCTACTGCGGACATATCTACATAGAATGACAGCCGAGCCCCGATTCCTTGGTATCACACAGGTAAATGCCGGCGGCAGTTATCGACAATACTGGGTAGGCAGATATTCTCACGGAACTCCCGGTGCCGGTGCCATGCAGTGATTTGTAAGAATTCGCCGTTGACCCCGCGTATCTAGGAAACGTTCAGGCATCGCAATCCCTTTACTGGTGCACGGTCCCTTGGCGTACCACGGTAGGTACCAGAGAGGGAGTATCCGGTGGGTAATCTCACTCATCAGATACCTAGGCTGCGTTCCTACCATCAGATATTGCCTCACTGTTTCATGTTTTGAGGATCTCCCGGCTTGATACCGTTGTGCGTTTGGCTTGACGCCGGTGGTGGTCAGCAGCTATCATCATACCACGATGAGTACAAAATGGGTGCAGCATCATGTACCTACATGCACGTACATCCGTTCCACGACCCCGTGCTTGCTAACTTGCTGCCATTTGCTGGCTGGGGAACGGCCTCGTAGTATTCGACGAGCATGGTGGAATCGAGCTCGCCGTCTCGGACAGCAACGGTATCTAGAGAAGCTCTATGAGCACTTCTGCTCTATGGGGCGTTGTCTCGTGTGAGGGCTCACAGGTCCACAACGTGCGTTAGATATATAAGGGTGTGTCTTTAAATACATACAGGGCCAACCCCCTGGAACTGCCGCGAGACGTCTCGATCATACCACCCTCCCTCCCATCCCGTCCGGGAAATTCACTCATTGGCCGCCTTGCGAGGTTTCCTCCCAAACTATTACAATGCCACTAAAGTATTACAGCAGGGTAGCACCTGCGGTTCCATGTCACAGCATTTGGTGCCACCTCAGATGCCAAAGACCACCGCAGATTTGTATTGTTGCCGTTTGGAGGACCGGGAGGTTGGAGGTTTGGAGTTATTCCTCTCGCTGGTGCACCAACCTGCGAATCTGCGAACCTGCGAACCTCCGAGACTCCAAAACCCCTGCGGTATTCGTTCGGAACCGTGGTTGGTTGGCTTTCCAGTCTTCGTTTATTTTCGTCCTGCCATCACTGCTGTGACCATCACTGCCATGCATGCGTTTTTAACGTCTTTGGGATTTACTGTTGCAGGTCTCCTGGCAACTACTAACGGCCGGAATCGATTCCCTGCGCCACTATCACGGCATGATATCAAATATGTCCGCGTGAGAATAAGAGCGTGTCGAAGCTTTGCGGAGGCGGTGACTGTCACGCTTGTACACGAGGCCACTCCCACAGTAAATTGAGGCCGAATGGAGTCATGTATTCCCCTCGGGTCTTGTGTATGTATAAGTATAACTGGAGGTTATTGTGGCTTGAGCCGTGGACCTTGCGGACAGGTCTCTACCTGCAGTGAACGGTTCGTTGGGACGCCTCATTACCCTAATCGAGGACCATGAGTCAACCATACATATCCCGCAAGTCCCGGCGATGCAGAGCTATTATACAGTCCTTTACCGTCTCGCCCACTGAACCGTCGCCAGGCTGTTGCAGCGGAGTCTTCTAGTCCGCCCCGTTGATGTCCCTAACGTGGAGTCGATTACTCGATTGTTATAGATATACACTCGACTTTGCTACATAGATCTGTTGCCGTGTTTCTCTTGGGCTGCGTTATGTAGATCGAAGCAACCCGCTATCTACCTAGCCAATGTAGGTATATATCCCGCATTCGAATATGACTGCTAGCTGTCGAAGCTGCCACGTAAAACTACTTCCGCGAAGGAATTCCCGGGAGATGGCTGCACGGATACACGCCCTAATCACCTGACGCTATATTGGGTGATATTGCTAGAATGGTGGCGCCCATATTGGCTTATCACGATCGAGGTTAATGTCCCTGGCTCAATGTCTTCACGCCCTCGAGGGTACACTCGCACGCAACTGATTAGAATTGAAGGCCCGCATAATCGGGCGCGGAGGGTAGACCAATCAGGAGAAACTTAGATCGACCTATCATCTGGAGCTCTGTCACGGATTTCGAAGGTGCTGTGCAAGTTGCTCGTGTTGGTACCGAGTTTGTATTACAAAAACAGCATCGTCTCCGGGTAACCTGGTAGTTTGGACCATGAACAAAACTGCAGTTATTCCATCTGTAGAAAACATAGAAGGACTTTGTGTCGTATGCCCAAGACGGTGACAATATCTATGCCTTCCCTTACACGCAAGTAATCTCTTGACTCGGTACATATAGGTAGGTAACTAACAGAAGTATGTACCTACCTATGTGCCTTCACTCAGTGTATGTACTGTACTTGGATTGCACAGCCACAACAGCCACAGCCACAACCTTAGCCTTACCTACCTACCTTCCCCATATCCTTGGCAGTTGGGCACCTATGTACCTAGGTTAGATATCTCGGCATAACGCCAACCTAAAAATGTGTCTTGAGATACCTAGGTAGGTAGTACCCACAGTAGTAGTAATTAGGTACCTAGTTACAGATGTACTTACCTACCTTGACGGTACCTGCCTGGTCGTGAGAATCGAAGATGCACCCACTCCTTGCTTGAATGAATGGTTTTGTAATAAGTGACGCCTATCGAGACACCTTAACCTAGGTACAGCCTACAGCTGCAGAGACATACAAAGTTTCTTCGATTCACCGCCGCACCTTTACTTACACTTAGCGACTAAGGTACATATGCATAGTAGAAAAAGAATTCCACCTTCGCTGACTCCGATTCCTCGCGTGCGACTTCCTCTACAGCTTGTCCTGGCGTCACGCATTCTATCGCCCCCCCACGGACTTAACCATTATTTGACCGCCTAAGGCATCGATGCTATATTGGGCGTTGTCGCGCCGTATGGGAGAACCCTCACGTTAGCACCTTCGTTTTGATCTGGCCCAATTGCTTGCCAAGTGCATCCGTATGATTCCACCTACGTCCCACCTTTGCCATGGACAGTATCCCACGAAAGCGCACAAGCCTCGAGCTTGAGGATGCCGACCGGCAGTCCCACTCCAAACGACAACGCACAACAACGCTCGAAATAGAGCGGGCATCCACCATCCTTTCCTCTACCAACGCTACACCGGCTGCTTATGAGGCCGTGAGGCATCCGACCGCCGAGAACCTTCACAGGGACGCGCTGCGCAGATCCATCACACTCACCTTAAAGCATGTGGGATTCGATGCTGCTAACGAGGATGCACTAGAGGGCTTTACGGAGGCAGTTGAGACGTGTTCGTGGCCCATGTTAACAGAAGAGTTTAAAGTGTTCCCATGCTCGAGGCTAACTAGTAGGGCGTTTAGATATGGCAGGCTTCATTGGCCAAATCAAACGGCTCGCTCATGCATCCCGGAGATGCTACCCGGTTCCTACCGACTTCGAGACCGTTCTGTGCTACTACAACCTTCCACTATCCTCTCTCAAGCCACATTTGAAGGATCCGGTTAATAAACGGTGTCTGGATCCGACTTTCTACGACCCCGTCATCGAGAACACGACCTACCTGGAAAGCCCGCCACCGGTGTTAGGGGACGAGCTGGACGGCAGGTACGAAAAGGAAGAAAGGGCTTGGATCCCCAAGCATTTCCCCAGCTTCCCCAGCAAGCACACATATAGATATACACCGGTTGAATTACCTGTGCGCAAGACGCAGAAGAAGAGAGAAGAGGCGCTAGCAGACGCTCGCAAGGGCGAGATGGCCCTAAGGCGAATCGATAGGGCGGCCAAGATCACAAGACACAAAGAGTTGAAGGAGACGGCACAGCGCCACGCACTGGCCAAACAACGGCACGAAGCGTGGGAGGGCCTTATGAAAAGCCTCCTACCAAAACGTAGTGTTGGCACCGATGCCTCGGAAATTGCCGATCATAGTACCATCGTCGATGCCGGAGCCAAGCACGCACGCAAGGAGTTACCCAGAACGAGCCGGCGAGTGCCTGCGCTAGCTCCGTTAGATGGGCCCTGATGGTCCGCTGAAGAAGGCGCGTCGGTCCGCTCCCCACGCTTTGAGGACGACGTACTTATGCCACTGTATCTGTTAAGGTACGACGCGGGGGGAAGGCGGAGGGCGTATCAACGTTTCGTTTTGCGATGGGTTTGAGGAGCATTTGCACGGCGTTTTTGGAGCACGCAGTGGATTGATTAGGTACAGGCATACACACAATGGACTAATGAAATCGTAGGCATAGAGATGGTTGGTAGCCGGTTCGATCACATTGTAGAGATACCCTGCCGTCGAATTTGCGTCGAAAAATAAACATACCTACATATATCGTAGACACGTGGTTTAACGTAGGCGTGCCGGTTCCGAGGTCATAGAAGTCGGGCACATTAATACTCTCTCCTACATACTGATGTATGTATGCATGTACCCCTACCTTCACTGAACTTCGAGCATCACAGATATATCCTGTTAATGGAGTGTGCTTCCAGGGACCTCGGTCCGAATATGCTGCCAGTTGTCAGCCGCCTGCAGATGACGATTGAGGATGGATTGAAAAAGCGGTTTGGCTACCTACTATGTAGGTAATGCCCCGCTTGGCTGAGTAGGTGCAAGGCTGGCATTGAAAGAGGTACCTGGGTTTGGTAGACCTAGGCGCTAGGTGGGAGGAACAGGTACAGCGAGGTACTTACCTAGCGTCTCCTTATCTGATTATGGGCGATTATTAGCGATTCCGACCCTAAAGTTGAGCCCACACATTTTTACCCCGAGAAATTTTGAGAATCAATCATTTTCCAAGATAGCAAGCTCGCCGCCAACCTACGACCTTCTTCTACCCATTTTCAGAGGCGTGCTTCCTGACCGACAAGAGTATCCTTTTGCAAAGACCAATAATGGCTGAGCAGCTCATTCTCAAGGGTACCCTCGAGGGCCACGTAAGTTTATTTACCCTTCTCCAGCACATCTGTGTCCACGTTTTATGTGCATTGGCGATTCTAGCGATTCCAAGGCTAATTGCTTTTCTCTGCTGCAGAATGGCTGGGTCACCAGCTTAGCTACGTCGATGGAGAAGTACGATCCCGAGCCGAACGGCAAGACGACCAACGCAAACTCGATCCCGATGCTGACCATTGCTGCTGCAGTCCCAACATGCTCCTGTCTGCCAGTCGTGACAAGACCTTGATCATCTGGAACTTGACCCGCGACGAGTCGCAATACGGATACCCCAAGCGGTCGCTGCACGGCCACTCACACATCGTCTCTGACTGCGTATGTCTGCTCCCTCCCTAGGTCCCTCCATATTTTCCGGATAAGAGATGCCTGCCCTTGAAGCTTCGTCTTCGGAAGAGATCGAAGACTCCTCCTCCGAAGATAATGGAAAGTGGGGATTGGAAAGATGCAAGAAGAATAACAGAAAGAGGAGGGCGAAAAAGGGAACTACAGAAGAAATAAGGGAGAAATTGCTGACAGGACCGTTTTTTCCCCCATTTTCTAGGTCATCTCCTCGGACGGCGCCTACGCTCTGTCTGCCTCTTGGGACAAGACTCTCCGTCTGTGGGAGCTCGCCACCGGCAACACTACGCGACGATTTGTCGGCCACACCAACGACGTTTTGTCCGTTTCCTTCTCCGCCGACAACCGCCAGATTGTGTCCGGTTCTCGCGACCGCACAATCAAGCTCTGGAACACCCTCGGTGACTGCAAGTATACCATCACCGACAAGGGACACACCGAGTGGGTTTCTTGCGTCCGCTTCAGCCCCAACCCCCAGAACCCCGTTATTGTCTCCAGCTCTTGGGACAAGCTTGTTAAGGTACGTGAATTGCCCGCCCTTGGAACCCTTGCTGTCGACGAGAGATGGACGGTATCTTGCTTCATATGATGCTTTGCAACTTTTAAAAGTATTTGCTACTTCAGAGCCTGCTCTGCAGGCAATGAGATCATTTAACACCATGCACTGATGAAGCATCCATCTCTTGTCGTTTCCACGCCCAGGGCATTCCGAGAAGGCGCACTTGAGTGACAGAGAGAGTCAAGGAGCTGACGCGTTAGCGACTGATTTAGGTTTGGGAGCTCTCCACCTGCAAACTCCAGACCGACCACATCGGCCACACCGGCTACATCAATACCGTCACCATTTCCCCCGACGGATCCCTCTGCGCTTCCGGTGGTAAGGATGGTACAACGATGCTCTGGGATCTCAACGAGTCCAAGCATCTCTACTCGCTGAGCGCCGGTGACGAAATCCACGCGCTCGTCTTCTCTCCCAACCGCTACTGGCTCTGCGCTGCCACTGCCAGCAGCATCATCATCTTCGACCTGGAGAAGAAGAGCAAGGTGGACGAGCTGAAGCCCGAGTTCACCTCGGTTGGCAAGAAGAGCCGGGAGCCCGAGTGTGTAAGCTTGGCCTGGAGTGCGGACGGCCAGACTCTGTTCGCTGGTTACACAGACAACATCATCCGCGCATGGGGTGTCATGTCGAGAGCATAAATCCTCCCCCTGGGGATGATGGGTCACGGAGGTCATTGACTGGGCGTATGGATGGGCTGTCATTTGGTCTTTAACGGAAGTGGGCAATCATATGACTGGCAGTGGAACATGCAGAGTTGCATTGCTTACTGCTACTATTGCTGCTTGGTTGCCACCACAAGGTGCACCCGAAAAATTATCTTTTTTAAACAAAATGTGAAGATCAATAATCCTACTTAGATGCGAAGGTGAAATTCGTGACATGCTTTTCCTTCCTCCCTCCATATCTATAGACCCGTGTCGATATCACGGTTTTGACATGAAAGAGGGGACGTATCAATCGAGATCAGAGTGTAATAGAGGCGAGGTCATATGCCTGCGACTACTAGGTATGGAAGCCCAGCCTCGCATACAGAAGGCGCCCGCAAGATAGAACAAGTGACAACTGAGATGAAGTATGAAGGGGCTACGAAGTATTATTATTCCGACAAGCCTTGTTATGCGATGTTGTTTCAACCACCTGGTCTTGTCTGCCTAGACTGTTCTATCGGCTGATTGACATAGCTATAAAGGGAATCTGACTTTTGCGCGACGCCCCCAGCCTCCTCTATTAGTGGACAAAGCAGCATTATCATTAAATCACATATATTTCCCCTTGCCATGCCGAGTTCAGCCTCAAAAAAGGGGGGGGAGGGGGAAATGGGACACCCAACGCCTGCCATATGCAATAAAGCAACCTTCCTAGAACGTACGACGAAATCCGTCATGATCTCGCGCTCGGGCCGTCAGTAATAGGGAAAAGCCCGCCCCTTCTTTCCCATGCCGCTGGTCACCTTCAGCGGATACATAATGGGCGGCCGCATGATGGAGCCATCCGGTGATACAAGCTTTAAATTACCTGATGGACACGCCGGACCGGTCCGTGAACATGCGAGAAGCAATGCCCATGGCTTGTAGTTCTTGGAAGAGGAGTTTCGCTGCGTACGGGATATGGATCTGGGCGATCTTGGTCTTGTTTTTGCAAGGCCGGCATTCGAAATTCTGTTGCTGCAGTTGACTGGAGCAATGTTCATGTCAGTAAGCAGTGGCCAAATGGCTCATTAACAACAAATCAAAGAAATGAGGAACAGCACTTACGCTACGGGCGTCATGAGCCCACAGATCTCGCAGATGTGAACTCGGAAGGCGTCCGAGACTTCGAACAATCGCTCCTTGAGGAATGCTGCCGCACCGTGGGCAATCATACAGTCGCGCTCCATTTCTCCGAAACGCAAACCGCCGTCTCTGGCGCGGCCTTCGACAGGTTGTCGCGTCATGATCTGCACGGGGCCGCGCGCGCGAGCGTGGATCTTGTCGTCTACCATGTGTCGGAGTCGCTGGTAGTACGTCGGGCCGAAGAACACCTGCGCCCGTAGTTTCCGTCCCGTGTGCCCGTGGTACATGATCTCAAAACCGCGCGACTGGTAGCCATGCTCTCGAAGCAGGCTCGACACGGAGTCCACTGTGACGTCGGTAAAGGGGGTCGCATCTCCCTCCATGCCTTTCAGAGTAGACACCTTGCTTAGCAGACACTCGATCAAATGGGCAATTGTCATGCGAGAGGGGATGGCATGCGGATTGATGATGATATCAGGCACTATACCCTCGCGGGTAAAGGGCATGTCCTCGTTGCGGTATGTCACTCCGATCGTACCCTTCTGCCCGTGGCGAGAGGCGAACTTGTCGCCGATCTGTGGGATCTTGGTGGTCCGTACCCGTACCTTCACGAACCGCAGTCCGTCAGCGTTGGTGGTGAGCACCACCGAGTCGATGATACCGCTTTCAGTGCTTCGCAGCGGCGTTGAGGCGTCGCGCTTGACGTGGATCTTCTGACGTTGGCCCATTTCTTCATTGTCTGGGCTTATGGGCGCCGTCTTCCCGATGATGATGTCTTCTCCCGAAACGCGAATGCCGGGCGCAATGATTCCGTCGTCGTCAAGCTTATCGTACGTGCCCTGCTTTAGCCGTAGGGTGTCGGCGCGGAATGGCTTCTCGAACTGTTCTACAGTGTTGATACCAACCCTCTTCTCCGAATCAGAATACGAGCGGAAGAACAAACTCCGGAACAAGCCGCGGTCGATGCTACTTTGGTTCATAATAACCGAATCTTCTTGGTTGTAGCCTGAGTAGCAGGCAATGGCTACAATGGCATTCTGACCAGCTGGCAACTCTCGGAATTTCAGGAATTCCATCGATCTAGTTGTTCCGAGCGGTTTCTGGGGGTAGTAGAGGATATTCGCCATAGTATCCATACGTCGTGAATAGTTGGTTAAGAAGAAGCCCATGGCTTGTTTACCCATAGCTGACTGGTAGGTGTTTCGAGGTGACTAGCGTTCCCATTAGCAAATAAGGCCGGCGAGAGAAAAAAAAAAAAAAAAGCAAAGAA
>Ga0247782_1000379_pt1 | contig 34925 bp, 26 predicted proteins | sample UWRJL019104C5_FD_179928 | JGI IMG/M metagenome (GOLD analysis project Ga0247782, IMG submission 179928) | Plant litter microbial communities from Arlington Agricultural Research Station in Wisconsin, United States - UWRJ-L019-104C-5 | ecosystem: Environmental > Terrestrial > Plant litter >...
TTAATATATTGTTTTAGCTTTTTTATTTATAGTTTATTAAAAAAATAAATTTAATTAAATTTTAATGTTTTTTTATTTATTAAAAGTATTTAATAGTTTTATTAATTATAATTTAGCAATTTAATTTTTATTAATAGTTTACTGCTAAATAAAATTTTAAACTTTATTTTATATTTTTTAAAAATGTTATTATTGTTTAACTTTATTTTAAGTTTTTTTTTAATAAAGTATATACTTAGTATTTTTAGGTTAAGTGCTTAAGTTTTTCTTTTTATAGCAATATTTAACCTTTTTAATTTTGTAGCGTTTTACTAAATTATTCTTTTTTTTTATAAAATAGTTAAATTATACTTTTGCACCTATAAAATTTTTAAAACTATATCTTTTTATTTTATTTTATAGTATTTTTTTTGCTAATTTTAAGTTTACTAGTTAAGTTTTTTTTTATACTTTTTTATTTTTATAGTTAATTTAACTACTATTTACTATAATTAATTAATAAAAATCTTTTTTAAATTTTTATATTATTTTTATTTTATTTACTACTTTAAGTAATATAAAATTTTTTTAAGATCTAATATTAATTATTGCTTTTAATTTGCTGTTTTTATATTGCACCTTTACTATAAAGTATAATATTGCTTTAAAATTATTTATTATATAAATTTTTTGTGTTTTTTTAAAAGACTACTAATTTTTGTTAGCTTTTCCTATTTATTTTTTAACTTATTTTTTAACTTGCTTAAATAATTAAGTAGTTTTATAACTAAAATATTTTTATTAATTTTTATAAAGTAGTTACTTTTTAACTTTTTTATATAACTAAGTAGTTTTAATAGCTTTAGTTTTAGTATTACTTACATAAATGCTAAAATTAATTTAAAAAGTTTTAAAAAAATTTTTAACTTTAATTTATATACTTTTAAGCTAAATATTAATAAGTTTATTACGCTTATTAAGCTTTAGTCTTATATTATAACTTTTTTTAAGCTTTTTAAATCTTATTATTATAATATATTAAACTAATTTAATATTATTGCATTATTTTTTATTTAATAAAATAAACTAACATATTTTTTTTTTATAAAAAATAAATAAAAACTAAAGTTATATTTTTTTTAAAAAGTAATTTATAATTTTATGCTTAAGATTTTATAAAGTTTATTAATTAGTTAAAACCTAACTCTTTTTAAAAACTAATTTACTTTTAGTTTTTTTAAAAATAAAGATTATATTATATAGTAACGCATAATATTTATTTTATTTTTAAATACTATTAATAATTTAAATTAACTTTTTAATTGTTTTTAATTATTAAAGTTTTATTATGCTTTTAACTTTTTTTAATTAAGTATATAATTTAATAATTTATTTTTTAGGTGTTAACTTTTTTACTTATAAGTTTAACTTTTTTTTAGCTAATTTTTTAAGCTATTTTTATTTTTATTATATTTATTAGTAAGTTATAAAATTTTTTTTTAATAATTTTTTTAGCTTTTTAGTATTGTTTTTTTTTTCTTAGCAGTTATTACTATAATATATTTTTATTTAATTAATTTTGCTACTATACTGCTTACTTATTTTAAGTTTGTTTAATATAAGCAATAGTTATAATTACAATCTTTTTTAGCTAACCACTTTTTTTTTTTAGCTATATTTTTTATAGTATTGCTTTTAAACTTTTATTAAAGTTTTTGCTTTTTTTTAATTTTGCTTTAAAAAATAGCTTTATTAATTTTTTATGCTTTTTTTTCTAATCCTTAATTAGTTTAAGTTTAATAATAACTTAGCTATTTATATTTTTTTATATTAAGTTAATTTTAGGTTGTTTATAAAAATTATATTTGTTTTAGTTTTTATAATTATATATAAAAATATTTTTTTTTTAAAGTAGTTTTTTTTTAATATGTCTTTATACTAGTTTAAAAAATATATATTGTTGTTTTTAGCTTTGCTAGTTATTATTAGCAAATAAAGTTAATTATATACTTTATATTTTTGCTATAGTTTATAAGTGCATAAGTGCTTACTTTAAATATACTTATATTTTTTTAGTTTAATTAAGTTATTTTAAGTTTTTATTACTTTTTTAATATAGTTTTTAATAGTTTATAAATTTAGTAATTGTTTTAAAGTTTTATAGTTATAAGTATATATAGTAATACTTTTAAGTTAATTATATTATGCACATTTTTTTTAAGTTTTATGTTTATAATTTATATAAAATTATTTATAATAAATAACTAGTGCAGTTATAATTTTTTTATACTATTTTTATTTTTTTTAGTTATAATTTTTATAATTAAATATAAATATTTATTATATTTAAAGTAAAGTTTATAAACATATTATAAAACCTTGTTTGCTTTCTTTTATTTAAAAGTTTTTAATAGTTTTAATAACTTACTTATAGTTTTTTATAGCATTTTATTTTTTTAAATCTTTAAAACTTCTTTAATTTTTTTTAAATAGGCTTATTAATTCTGCTTTTATTTTTAAGCTTTTTTTAATAATAACTTTAGTTAAGTTATTTAGTTTGCTATAATATTTTTTTATTTTTTTTAGCTGCACTAGCTAATTTTTTAGCTTTTAAAACTAGTACATTTTTTTATTCTTTATAACAATTTTTAGCATAATGTTTTTTTTATAACATTTAAAGCATTTAAAATCTTTATTATTTTTTTTATTTATTTATTATTTTTATTGTTTTTATTAATTATATTAATACTAATAAAGTTGTTATATATTTTTTTGCTTTTTTAATTATTATTGCTTCTTTTTTAATTAGGTTTATTAAATTATTAGTTTTTTTTTGCTTTTAAGTAAAGTTAAATAATTAATTATTAATAATAATTGCTAACTTAGTAAATATAATAAAGTTTTTAAGCTATAAAATAACTTTAATTAATTTTGTTTAAATTAGTGCTTTTAATTTTTTATAGTATACATTTATAAAAGCTTTATTAATTAGCTATTTAGCTTTAGTAGCTAATTTTTTAAAAAAAACTATATAAGCTAACGTGCTTTTAGTTTGTTTAAAACTTTAAAGTTATTATTTAGCCTTTTATTTTTTGTTAAGGTTTTTAAATATTATAACTAGTTTTTTTTTAAAGTTTTTGTAGCTATTAAATAATTTTTGCGTTTTTTTTTTAAAATTTTTTCTAGTTTAATTTTTTTAGTAAGTTTTAAACTATTTAAAAACTTTTTTATTTAAAAAGTTTTTTGCAGCTTATACTTTTTATAATTTTTTTTAGCTTATTTTTTTATTGTTTTTAAGTACATTTTAATTAAAGTAAAAAAAAAAGTTAAGTTAATAGTTTTATTATACTTTAAAAGTTATACTACTTTAAAAGCTTTTATTTAGTTAGCACTTTTAACTTTGTTTTAAAGTTAGTTTACTATATTTTTAAGTATACTAATTGCTTGCTGCTTAAAAGTAAGTTAAAGCTTTTTTTTTTCTTGCTATTTAAAAAGTTTTGCTTAAGCTTATTAAGTTGCTATTAAATAAATTAATTTAGCAATAAATTAAGCTGCTACTACTATTATTTTTTTAATTTGTTTTTTTGCTAAAATAAGTTATTGCTTTTGTTATTTTTTTTTTGCTTATGCTTTTATTTTAGCTTAAATTTTTGCTAATAGTTCTTAAGTTAACTCTTTATTTTTTAAATTTAAGCTTTTTGCTTTAATATTTAAATTAGTTAGGTTAGTAGCTAATTTTTATTTAATAAATTTAAAAATAAGTTTAAAGGTTAGTTTATAAATAAGTTTTAGTTTTAGTTTAACTTTTAGTTTTAATTTATATAGTTTTTTAAATATAAGTTTATTTTACTTATTAATAAATAAATAATTAAAATATAATAATCTTTACTATTTAAAATAATTTAAATAGCTATAATTTACTATTGCTAAAATAAATAAATAAAAAAAAGCTTATGTTTTAATTAATTATTAAAAGGTTTTTTTTATATACTTAGTAGTTCTAGTTATATACTAAGTATATGCTTAAATTAATTACTAAAAATAAAAAAAGTAACTATAGCTAACTAAATATATAAAAAAATATATACTTAATTTATTTTTTATAATAAACATTTTTTAGTACTTTTATAAGCATAGTTTTTTAAATCGTACTAATAATCTTACAATCTTAAAAATATAAATTATTATAAATAATCTATTAATCCTGTCTTATTAAGTTATAATTACATAATATATTTTTAGCTATAGCATAATTTTTAATCTAGCTATTATTACCCTTTACTAAGCTTGTTTTGATTACGTTTTTAGGTCTCCTAACAGGTCTCCGCACGTTGGTTTATAACATTATATTATTATAGCATTAGTATTAGCCAAGTTATAAAGTTGCGCACGAACGTTTTTTATATAAAAAAAAAGTGTTAAATATAGCCGGGTGTTAAATATAACCGTAAAATATGTTAATATATTTTTAATTTAATATATAATTTAAAAATATTATAATATATTAAGCGTTTTAAATAATATTTAGTTAATAGTTAATATTTATTTTTTTAAATATATTTTTTAATATTTTTAAGATTTTATTATAATTTAAAAATATTTATACTACGCTAACTATTTTAAGTAAAGCTTAATAGTTAATATTATTAAATATGCTTTAATATTTATTATTTATTAATTAATTATTAACTAACTAATTAAAAAAAATTTTATTAGTTAGTTATTAATAAAAAAAAAATTTTTTTTTATTAGTTAGTTACTAACTAATTAATTTTTTTTTTAGTTAGTTACTAATTAACTAATTTTTTTTAGTTAGTTAATTATTAACTAACTAATTTTTTTTTTAGTTAGTTAGTTTTAGTTACTCTATTAACTAAACTAACTAACTAAATTTACAACCCTGCCTACATGCGTCTAGCGAAAAGCGCCAATCGCCCGCAGCATTTAGCTGCTCAGTTTGCTCCTTTTGTCACGTAGAATATATATCGTTAATTCCACGCGGGATTAGCGACGTCGTTTTTTCCGTGACACCTTTTAAGTCGTCCCCGCATTTCCTTTTTGCACTTTTACGAGAAGCCCAGAAGGCTCGGGGGTTGCCCCATGCAAATGCCAACAGAATAGCTATCTTCACATAGGTACCCTACTTTTTCAGCTTTGAAGCTCACAAGGAGTTAAAATACACAAGTTGACGGCGGATGCTTCCGTCTCACCATGCCCTCAGGGGTTCGACATCCCGACACCGCCACTACAGCACCTCCTTATCCTGAACTACAAAGCGATACAGTGAAACCTAGCGAGCCACATCTAGCAAAGAAGCAGGTAAACCGCTTGGCTTACATACCTACCTTAACGTAACCTAAGCACTCTCACATATCAGGTATAATCCTAGCCTAATTATCGCAGACGCCATTAACATAGTTATCGTTTAGGTACTTAAAACACACGAAAGAAATATGGTGTCTTATAAACACAAAAGCTGAAGTTCGGATTCTCTTGGTATCTCAGTTGCTTTCTCTATTCTACATGAATTAGGATTACTCGCTTTTCGCTTTCGCTATTATGAGTAGATACTGGATGGACGGATCAAGATTCGTTCAGGCTAGGCGCGGGGCGCCGATACCCAAAGTCTCAACAAAGACCGTCATCCTACTAATGTGCCTCATTCCTTTGTGGTGGGAGTCCCATCCATGACCACAGCGACGTATTACCACCAAAATCGCGATACAAGAATGTTGGCTCTTGCAGTCAGTCGTGTTGTATCGCCTGAATACTTGCGATCGTGACGTAGTGTTGAATTTTTTTTTTTTTTTTTTTTCATTCTTCTGTTCTCACATTCTCGCTAGGCTGACGAGCACATTTCGTCGGCCATTACTAGTCCGTACTGGAACTTGCGCTTGACGCAACTTCGGTTGATTCTGGAGTTGAGCCCAGGTCCGAGGCACTGGTCTCGTTTGGCTCCTCAACTACAACTGCCTGTAGCTCCGAGGTCGAAGTGTCCGGCTTGTTCTGTTCCGATGACGACATCTGCTTCTCGCCTGACTCTCCAGCAGCAGCTAGTTGAATACTATCATTCTTTGCCTCTGTTTCCTTGTCGCCATCTTGCTTGTCGCTACCATTTGATTCAGGCTCTTTCTCGGTCTTTGCCTCTGGCTTCTTGTCATCATTGTGCTTGTCCTTGTTACCATCTGACTTCTGCTCGCCCTTCTTTTCCTTCTTTGCTTTCTTAACCTGCTTCGTCTCTGTCTCGGAATCCGATTCTTCTTCAGCCTCTCTTATGGCTTCGAGCTCTTCGGCTCTCGCCTTCTCCTCGGCGACGGCGTTAGCGGCCCATACCTCCAGCCCAGCTATCGCGGCATCCGGCGAGCCGCGGTGGCGCACCAGGTAGCCCTGCAGCTGAGCGGGAGACACTTCATCCTCGGGGAAGTTGGCGACGAACTTGTCCGCCAGCCTCTCGATCTCTTCAAGCACGGTGTCACCGGTACTATCAGTGGTTCTATCATCGGCCGTGGTGTCTGGGGTCTGCTCGTCTGGCTTGAAGAAGCGCATGAACATCTCCTTGGCCATGGGCCGCTCCACTTTACCCATGTAAACCATCTTGTCGATACGGCCAGGACGGATCAGTGCAGGGTCTAGATTTTCGATATGGTTGGTCGTCATGAGGATGATGCGTCCCTCGCTGGAGGAGACCCCATCAAGCACGTTGAGGAGTCCGGACAATGTGCAGCCTTCGTGCCCACGCACGACTTTCTTTCCGCTCCGTCGCTTTTGTATACCCACAGCATCGATATCTTCCAGGACGAGAAAGCATCTTTTCGGCAGTGACTTGAATAACGTACCTAGCTGTTCATCATCTTCAAGTCGTGGCAAGTGCAACAAGTAAAGCTCAGCCTCGTAATAGCTGGCCAGGGCAATGCATGTCGACGTCTTTCCAGTGCCCGGTGGTCCGTGGAGAAGATATCCCCGTCGATATGGGATGTCTCGTGACTTGTAGAACTCGCGACACTCCTGGGAGTTATAATTATCCAGGTCCGCCAGCAGGTCTGCTTTGCTATCGCCATTCATGTGGACCGACTCAATCGGTCGTCTGGTTTGTAGGTCTGGCGATGCCCACGCTTCGAAATAGGGGCCCATTGGCTCGAAAATCCTGATGTACTTTTGGCTCCGGTCCTCGAGAAACTTTCGAGCTTTCTCGAAGAATCTGCCGAAGAGCGCAGTTAGCACCCCGCCATCAATAATAATCCTAAGTTGTGCCGTAGATAAACATCATCATACCTTTTGATGGGCTCAGGCGATCGACCCAGGCACATCACTTTCAGACTTTCATTTCCCGTAGGTACTTTGCTAAAACGGGTTTGGTAGCCACCTCCGACTCTTCGCACAATGAAGATATTGCGGTCATGGATAAACCAGATGTTCTCAAAACAAGGCGCCTAGCATGAGGTCAGCAATCTCTTATTTCCGTCTCGAGTCCAAGTAATTATTAATCAATACGGGGCTGGGGGGAGAACCGACATAATAGATGGAATGTTGCCGTTTTGCATTGGTCTGATTAGCGGTCTCCAGCACTCGGTATTTGGAGCCAGAAGACTGTTGGCATTGGGCGACAAGCATTCGAGGCTGTCGTTGCGGCAAGATCTTCTGAGAGACCCAGTACAGGACTTCTTCGTTCAGCTTGTCCTGTCCCGACACCGAGATGCTTGAGAGGAAGAAGCGCGTGACGTAGCGCCACAGCTGTTCGCTGATGTTCCTAACTGCACCTGCTCCGGTCTTGACGGTGCCGAAGATCGTCAAGAAGACCGCCACAGTTGTGAGGTCGATCTTCAACCACTGCTTGAAGAACTTCTGCAGCACGCCGAAGCCGGGGACTTGCTCTTCCAGCATTCGGAGCATGGGTCCCGTCGCAAGGGCCCTGAGGGCCGGGGCATTCGAAAGAGCTAACGACATCTCGTCGCTCGAGCTTCCGGGATCAAGGTAATAACCGTTCTGTGGACTATAGGACGTATGTATACTATCGCGATAGCCAAATGAGGTCGGCGACGAAGAGAAAGATCGGCGATTATGGTCAGCTCAAAGAGAGTCCGCAGTCATTCATACTAGGCAGATTAAATGGGAAAGAATTAGCAGAAGCGATATAATGAGGCAATGGGACAAACGCCGTCCAGAACTGCACTCTGTCAGTTCGCTATAACCTAGGCCTAAAACTTTTCCAAAAGGTACAATATGTTTCTCTCCTTGGTAGCTCTCTTAGACTTACATAACTAACACAATGCTAGGGGCTGCGTTACGGATATACGGTACCTGATCACAGCACCCGGCATCCTATGGGTGGTCCAGCATTGACCGGAAGATGTGTGGACAGAGGTGGTTAATGGTGCAGAATGGCCGTATACACTACCACTATTTCATTCATCGTGTTCATATCTAAGAATTATCTCAATAAAGCCAAGGTAGTGTGATACAATGGTTGCATTGATGCACTCATGTGTGACAGCAGTTGTTTACACATTGCACGTCTTGGACTGCAACTCGATTAACCTTTGCTTCCGGATAACAAGGAAAAGCTTGTCTTTCCTTGGAAGCTTCAAGCTTCAAATCGCACTTGGGGATGAAAGATTGATTTGAATCGGTGCCTACCTCATTATAACCTACCCACGAAATCGACCACTCTCTTCTAGGAGTCTTACCTCTTCTTTGCTAGTTACGTATACTTCAGGAACGATCCTTCTAGATACATACATTAACTTTTACTTAGCTGATATCGATAACAACATCATGTGAAATATCAACAAAACATCAACCTCTTTCCTATCTGTATTACTAGGCACACAGCCTACCTACCTATTATACAGGTAGGTACGTATGAAAGGGTTGTTCCATCCATGTTTGTTCAACTTACGATCCAGCAGACGAACATATGGAAATGAAGAGTTACATTGGACCTTGGACACAAGAAGTGCTGCGCTATTCTGAGTATAATATGATATATGTAACCACCTAGGAAGGAAATTTGATAAAGACAGGTCCAGGCGCTACTGTATGATAAAATATCAAGCATATCTAATTTCTTACCTAATCTTAAGTATTTGCGTTCTGATCTACGTGCCTTTGGTCTGGCGGGTATACAAACAAAAAAGCATTTTGTCAACAAGCAAGACATATTAACAATATTTTAAGCCAGGCATGTACCTAGGTAGTCAAACAAATCCAGGAACCCGGTGCAGCTACCTAACTAGGTACCGCGCACATACATGTACATACACATGACATGTTAAGATACTTAATTTATTAACACGTACATACATACATATCTAACCACAGATCTATGATGCCATAGTAAATCCACGATGCCGGGCAAACAGGCAGGTACGTAGGTAAGGTAGTCGAAGTACCTACACCTAACCCAAAACCAAAAAAAAGGGTAATGATGTAATTAAGTAAAATTACTAACTTAAGACAGCTCGTGGACAAAAGAAATCCAATCTTCACGTATCTACTTTACCTAAGTAAGTAAGGACGCCCTACAAGTACGCAGCCCGTTAGAAACGACCTGCACTCGGGCAGACATATGATACGCGTGTAGGTGCATAGGTAGGTAAGCACGGAAAATCGCACGTTCAAAATAATCCGAACACCGACCTTCCGACCCATCTTTACACACGTTTACAACTGTACATGCCAACGGAAATGCACCCGCACCAAAAAGGAACCAGCGCAACGGGGATGAACCGACCAACCACATATTGCTTCACACCTACGTCTACTATGAGTACACCTGATCTGGTTATATATCGCGTTCCCATCCACCTTTGGGGCTTTTTTACCCCACAACGGGCGGTTATGCGATCGCAGAAGAAGAAACGCCGACACCGAGACCGACGCCGATCCCATCCGATGACTCCCTGATTTGATACCTGCCTCATGATCACTTTTCCAAATCGCCTTTCCCACGATCTTTATTATCAGCCAGTGCCAAAAAGAGCAACAGTCATCATTATCGTCATTTCGTCATCGTCGTGGCTTGAAAAGCTGACTGGCTACTAGCTGAATTTGCATTTGATGTGTGTAGGTAACGTACACTGGTGGACATAGGGTAGCCTTTGCTCCGCATTCAGGGAGTATGTAGCTGGGTTCATAGGTAGGTAGGTAGGTAGGGTAGGTGATGTCGTACAACATTCTGCATAATTTGCTCTCCCTTGGAGATCACAAGGTCATAGATCGTTGATATCATATCATTGCGTAGATACCCCGGTAGGCAGGCTGGTATGATAATCATGCAAGCAACCATGTAAGCATGTGGGCATGTAGGCATACAGGTAGGTAGGCGAACCTGGGATGTCTCAACCACTTGTACTGCTGTAATCATGTATATAAACCCGATCAAAGTCTACATCCATCCATCGCTGTCTATCCATCCATCAATTCCTACTCATTCAAGAACCTCTCACCTCGAACGAGCTTGTCTCGCGTCCCATCTGATCTTGATCCCACTGCATCAGAATAAGTAGTATTAAGACGACATTAGAGCTTCGGCATCAACCAATCCAGTGCCAGTGTACGGCCATCAAGATAAGGAGAATGGCTTCCGAAAGCGCTGCAAAAGGAAAACCACACGTCCTCATTATCGGAGCCGGGTTAAGTGGTCTCACGCTCGCGCAATGCCTTCGGAAACGGGAGATCCCGTTCGAGATTTTCGACCGGGACACGGACATCACCGCGCGTCACGGCTGGGCAATTTCGGTTCATACGTGAGTTCCCCCCTTTTTCTACCTAGCGTATCTATGCACCCGGATCTGCTTTACTTTTACAGAGCTACTGCCGATTGCGAGACAAGGACAGGACGTGGGACGTGGGACGTGACTGGCTGACTTGATAAAAATTGAAATGGAAATGTAGTATCATGGGTGATATAGCAGAATCTTTTCCCTCTGATATGGGAGATTTGAGGGATGCGGCCGACCATCTGATACCCCTGAAGTTGGAGCCGCAGATCTGCTTCTACGGCCGCGGAGACAGGCTAGCCGTTGAGAATTCGCCCGAGACGCCTTGTTTGCGCCTGAACAGGGGGCATCTCCGGCATTGGCTTGCCACCAAGATACCTGTCCAATGGAACAAAAGATTGTGCCGGGTGGAAGAGGATGGAAGTCGAGTGATTGCGCATTTCGAGGACGGCACTACTGCTTCGGGCGATATTTTGGTTGGTGCGGACGGAGTGAAGAGCGTAGGTGAGTAAACCGCAACCAGAAAGGGGGCAGTGCTCCTAAGGAAATAGAAAATGCTGATACCTGGGGGAGGTAGCCCGTGAATATCTACTAGGTAAACCAAGTACCGAGGTCCTCAATCCGATCCCTCAAGCCAGCATATGGGCCGAAGCTACGCTTTCCGGGGAGGCGTTTGAACGTCAATTGTCTCTCGGCCATAGCGCCTATGTATTCGCATCTAAAGGGGTGAACTATGTTCTCTGGGTAGGGCTGAACAAAGTGAACGAAGACTTGACGGGAGACTATTACTGGCATGTGGGCTGGGAAGACCCCGACGTCGCCAAGCCGGATCATTGGTTGAAGCATGCTTCCAAGAAAGAAAAATACGACCGCGCCTTGGAAGTGACCGCAGACCTTGAGCCAAGGTTAAGAGAGCTGATTGAGCTCACGCCCGTGGATGGAGTGTTGCCTAAGCAAATGGTGCTCTGGGACGCCGAGATCACGTCTCTGCCGGTCGGAGGGGTTACCTTAATTGGTGATGCCATTCACCCAATGACGCCCTGTAAGTGTGCATTTCCGGCTAGAGAACATAGACTATTAATGTTCTGAAGTCCACGATTAACCAGCTCTGTGACGTAGTCCGAGGAGAAGGGGGTATGAACGCAATCAAAGACGGGTTGAGCCTGGCTGCGGCGTTGAGTGAAGGTATGTGCAGGAACCCTTCCTATTCAGGTCCTTGCTTCCCACTATATCTCACAAGCGGTCTTATTCAGTATGTCTGTTTCGGGTTCAAACAAGGCTTGACTAACGCATGCTCAACGTACAAAGTGGACTTGCAAGACCCCGAGAAGACCCATTCGGTACTGGATACATACCAGCGCGAGGTGATAGAGCGCGGGGTTGCGGCCGTCAGGTTGTCGAGGAATGCAACCAAAGAAAACCAGAAAGGAGATACAAGTACGTATTTGACCCTCGACGGAACCATTCAACAGGTTTCGAGCCAGTTATTTGTTGTGCTCTCGGAAGAGATACGTATTGTTCGTGAGGAGTACTGACTGCTTGCTTGCCAGAAATTATGAGCTGGGGGCACGAGGCAAAGCCAAAGCCTGGGGAAAAGGTGCTATTGGAGAACTGCAAGCCATGAGGGGTTGTGTAGGATGTGTCGCCTCGACGGATCTTAAATATTTTGATCGGGTTTCTCGAGTGATATAATTGTAAGGTGATATCGACTGATTGTAATGTTACTGGGCGGGATCAACTAAAGAAACATTAATTTGAATATTTGACGTTTCCGCGCAGCGTGAGAAAGATGTGTATGTTCTGCGCCGATACTGACGACATCTGGTAGAAAATGGCGTTCACGGACCGATGGTCATCTTTCGGTAGCAGTTGATTGCTAGCATTTACCGGCGAAGGGACTTGAGCTCAATAGTAAAGTTCCGACTCTGTGTTATGCAGGGGCTTAGAACCTGTAACCGTTCCAGAAATAGCCACCGGGGGGCCTGAGTTACCCATTCGACGGTCTGCCGGTAGTAGTATTCACTAATGACTGAATGTTTGTGATCGCATCGGCAGCTTTGTCAACTGGATTTGCGGTGCTAGGCGCAGAGTTAGAGGCCTGATCTGTAGGCGGCCGTCCATGATCGGAGGGTGCCGCAATTTCGACATCGCTTGGTGCATCATCGCCAAGTGCAGTATCTTCATCTTCGTTGTCTTCATCAGCGCCACCAAGGTCCACCCCTGGCAACGAACCGTCTTTAGCAGCTTCGGCACGTGCCTGGGCCCGATTTGCGCGGAGCCATCGCCTGACCCAACTACCGCTAACAGGATCACCCGGAGGGTCTCTCCGTGATAAAAGTGCATCGGCAGCATCTTTAACAACTTTCATGGAGACTGGCTTCATCTGCCGCCGCAACATGCTGCAGACTTCCAGTTAGCTTCTATTGTCACGTGAAAGGGCATATCAACAGAACACTTGAGCAGTTTTTCCAAGTAGAGTAAACGCTTTCTTCGTTGTCAAGGAGCGCCACACCGTCAGCGTTACTTACAACATGTGAAAGCCAAGCATTTTCTCTTCAACATCGGTGAGCCTGCTTGGACGGCCGACTCTCGCAGGAGAGCTGGCGTCCGGTTTACCGTTCTTAAGGGCTAGTAGCTGCCGAGCTACCGAAGACTTACTTACGCCAAATTTGTCGGCAGCATGCCGGGTCGAGGAGATAGTGGACCGGGGGCGATTGGGGTCCTCCGCAAGCTGTGCCTTCTGGGTTTCGAATAGCCATCGAGCGGCCTCAAGAGCCTTAGGCGGTCGGCCGGGAGGCCCGTACGACATGGTCAAGGCCAGGAACCGATAATGATGAGGCCGATACGTCTAGCCTATTCCCTCAGCTTGAGAGGGTACGTTCACCTGGGGTTCTGGTGATGTGAACAAGGATGAAATGACAATATCCAATTGCCAAACACAGGTGCAGAATTCTGGGACAGCCCAGGCTTTGACAGGGGTTAACGCATCGGTCTAGAAGGCGCTTGGGCCGCCTAGAGTCTCTGATGTCCCGAAGTTTTAGCGTTACTGGTGAAGTCGTACCGATGCCCATATTGGGGATCCAAAGAATTGATATTACAAGAATAGAGGTTCTAGCACTGTACAAGGTTAGTCGCCGTTGGGAGCGGTAGCATTTGGAGGTGATAGCGTACATAGCCATTAATGTTGTAGAAGGGTATGTACATCTATAGAAGCAATGGTCTCCCAACACTATGATAACCGTGCGAGGTTCTAAAATACACTGTCAGTCGTACCTTCTCCCACACGGCAACACTGAAGCCACGAATAAGTTGGATACTAGGTAGGTAGGTACTTCCATAGTCTGAAATTGTTCACAGGCTGCTTCAGCTACCTGCACAGTTGTAGCGCCTACCTAATGTAGGCGCGTTGGTAAATCCGATGCAGGTATTGTTCAGCCTACCGGGAATTTTCCAAGTTCTACCTGGACTTGAAAGAGCACCTCCTACGGGTTCCTCTGTTCGAATAATATCGAAATCTACAAAGTTGTCTACTCCACCCACAGTTTTCATACTGTGTGCCAGCGCCAGGTATTATGCTCAACTTTTTATATTATCTACCTGAGTACATCATGTCTTGCAGGATTTGTCCGTGTACGGGCTTCGCGATCGCAATCTCGGACCCAGTCGCCAGAAAACTAGGGGCGCGGGAACCAATATGAATGCAATAGCGCCCAGCCATGTCATCGTCCAGTGTGTCCCAATACCCTTGTACATCGGTCGTGCTGCCAACACCAAGCCCCCGGCAATCAAATATCTAGCGATCGTGATGCTGGCTAGGCCAACAGCCGCATGCTCGCCATAGCTGTCAATTATGTACTCATAGCTGGATACATATATTGCTATGATCACCATGCCAAAGAGAAAGCATGCACCCAAACCACTCCATATCGACACCGAGTTCCAATCACTCCAGCCAAGCCAGAACAAACTAATAGGCAACAGGGGTGCTGCTATGATAGCGGGCCAGAGCCTGAACTCGGGCGGTATCGAGGACCCGCGTACATACTCCGTCTTGGATCTTGCCCAGCTGTAACTTCCGGGCGCGAACACCGTAAAGACTGTCGCACCCGCTGCAATGGCCCCGAAACACGACCCGGTCATACCGCTAGATAGGCCGTATGTCTCTTTGAATATGTAGTCGAAGCCGGAGAGGAACGTGAATAAGAGCACGTATAGCAGGATCAGGTATGCGCCAATGACCGTTATCACGGGTTCTGTGAAAAAGAATTTAGCAGGCAGGGATAATTGCTGCTTTAGCCTTTGCGAGAACGACGACGACTGCGCATGCTCCGAAATGAACCTATCGTCGCCAGTCACGCGACGAAGGTGCTCAGCTTTCCAGTCCAGAAGTATGGGTAAGTAAGTTTCGGGCATAAAGAGAAATGCAATGAGGAATGCTGTGGCCGAAATGATCAGTGTCACCCACTCGGTCCATCGCCACGAGAGGTTTGGATTCGAGACTATCCATCCTCCCGCTATCGGCGCAATCACGGGGGCTAGCAGCCAGTCAGTCAAGCTTGTCTGGATTTAGGAGCACCACCTGGATCCCAACACCGGCTTACCTGCAACGTTTGCCCAAGCGATGACTGGAAACACAAACGCTCGCTTCACAGGCCGGAATTGGTCGGCCACACTACCACCGTTAATACTGAGAGTTGCACTGGCAAACAAGCCAACAAAGAAACGACAGACGACTTGCCCCCCAAATGTCGGCGTAAGAGCAGTGCCTAAGACGAAAAATAAGTAGAAGAACGAAGGGATCAGATAAGTCGGATTGCGTCCTATGGTTTCGGATAATGGACCGCCAAAGAAGGCGCCTATTCCGATGCCGAAGAGATACATTGCCGTCGAAAGATTCTCCGCGACCTGACTAACGCCAAATTCCTTGCTAGCTGCCGAGTTTGCCATCGACGCAGCAGCACCAGCCCAAGCCTGAGTGAATATCAGAAACGAGAGGATGGCAATATTCTTGGCTCGTAATAGAAGTGGCCAGTTTCTGGGATCGAGATCATCATCGTCACCCTCGACACTGACAACGATTTTATCGTCCCCGTTGATTCTGCTATCATTTCCGATGGCTGCATGAGAAGAGCCCTCGGTATCCTGTTTCCGCCTATTTTGCCATGGCTGCTGCGCAGAATCCGGATGTTTTCCTGCCTCTACTTCGATTTTCCTCCCCAGCTGGCGATATTGAACGTAGTTCCACATTCTTATCAGATTTCGGATCTCGAAAATTTGTATAGGCGATATGAGCGACCGGCACAAAATATGTCACGGTGTAGTGAAAGAGGGTAAAGAAATAGACAAGCGAAACAGAACCAGAAAACACATCGCTACGCCTATCTCAAGTTGCATTGAATGTCATCCCATCGGCCATGCCAACTTATAATTCGAGTCATTGGCTATGATTATTAAAGGTCATATGTGTCAATTCCAGGTTTTCTATGAAGGCCAGGAATTCTGAGGGTCTGCAGCATGGCATTTGCCGTCATGGATGATATCATCGGGTGGGTTGCGGCAGACTAACACCCTTCCGACCAAAGGCCCCAACAGGATCCCCACGCAAGCCGAAAGAGTCCCGGTGCACACAATTAACACAACAGAACATTAGTATCTATTTGATACCTACGACGAGAATGAAAATGTCGTTGAATGTGAACCCCATGATTGTTCTTAAAATATCCCTCCACGTCAGCACCAATGAGGGCGGCGCATCAAATAACTCGTTGCTTAATGGCAGATACACACATCCTCATTAAGAGCGGGCGCGACTAAGTATTACTAACAAGTTGAGCAAACGAGCCTTAGTTTCATAGGTTGCATCGCCTATACATCAAGCTTCTCGCGTACTACCCTAACGGTACATTGATGTTGTCATTTAGGAATTGAAACTGAGAATGAGCGTGTATGTGTATTACATATAACTTCTGCGTCACGCTCGGTATTGGCCACGAGGAGCGCTCGTCGGGGAGTCTCGCCGCCAAAAGAGCTGGTTCACAGGGGCAAACAAGCATAAACAGCGCTATATATGTCGCGCGATGCAAATGTGCCCCTTTGCGATGTACGCAATGGGTAACTCGAAGCTTGATAAGGTCGAACGGACTGATATGAAGAGCGATGAGTATGCGCTGCGCCCGGGTGTCTCGTCAAAGGAAAAAAGGGATGCAAATAAGGCTTGAAAACAGTAGAGCTTTGCTAACCAGCCGTGGCCTGGTTAGGAGAACTTGGCTCTTTGGCAAGCGACTCGCCATCTCACAAAGCGGAAGATGCCTACTAGCATTTCCCCAATCTTTGCCAGGTAGTGCAAGTAAAGGGCTGATCCCGAAGCTGGGTATGTAAACTTACCTACCCCACACTCACGTCTTACCGGCTGTTAGCCCGCAAAAGCAAGCTTTAGGACATCTAGCCTTGGCCGGTATGCAAGCCGTTGTTCTAGACTGTTTCTGGCTTTTCTCGCTTATTTGCAACGGGATGCTCTCAGCAACAAAAGCATTCCAGTAACCTGGTCGATCCGCTGGCGTCGTGGTGGAGGCACTTGGCAGTACCCGATATGGAAGGTCAATCTGTGATAAGAAAGCCACCGACCGTGTTACTGGGAGAGATGTATGTTTGCCAAGTGCCAAATAAATTACAGCCAGGAGCAACAGTACTTGGCTTCGGTGAACTGCCGTATAGAATCGCGGAATACCTACGTGCACGTAAGTTTAGTAGGAATCACCGCCATTCATACCGTTGAGTCGGGCAATTTAGCACGTGAGATCCGGGGCAGCTAAAGTCTGGGCGACATGGACGTTTGGCTTGGATATCAACAAGCCAAGAATATGGCATCAGAACCCGTTACCTCTTGGTTCCAATGCTGAAGCGTATAAAACTATGGGTTCTGCCGTGCTGTTCTGTGCTTGTGAGTCTACCATTAGGCTTGGGTTTGTTTAGTTTGGGCTTGGTTTGACGTTCTTCGGTCAATTCCTTTAGCTACTCTCTATCCTTGCTTTTTTTCTGTAGACAAGACAACTTTTCTTCGCCTAGAACACCATGAAAGGACTTAGCTCCGCGTTGGCCATTGTTGCCAGTGGCCTACTCGCCGTGACGGGCAAAGCTGGGCCCGTTCGTCATAGCAAGTATAAAGCCCCTCTGGTGCAAGATGTAGGAACTCTCTTAATCCTAAGAACAACGGCATTTATGAGCTTGCTAACTCATTCTTAGAAACCACTTGTCCACTCTATTCACCTTAAGGACCTCATGAAGTGTGCTCGAAATCTCGAGAACATCGCGTATGCAACTTCCGGTCGTAACCGGGTTCGTACCCTATCCTCTCTCCCACGATCAGGACGAGCCAACGAGAGTGCCTTACTAACATATGAAATCTAGGTCCACGGCTCCGAGGGCCATATTAATACTGTCAAGTACTTCAAGGAGACGCTTGAGGCTCTTGGTAACTACTACACAGTTGAGCTTCAAGAGTTCACTACGGAGGTCGGGTTGGCCTCTGCTACCAAATTCTCGGCTGGAAGTGTCGATTACGAAACCGATTCATTCGAGTTCAGTAACAATGGCACGTGGACCGACGTCCCCTTGGCTAACGTAGCGAATCTTGGCTGCAACCTTGTAAGCTGCATTATACTTGCTGCCTCTATGCTTCCCTCCAAGCGGGCAATTCCAAAGACGACAACTCATTATCTCCTACACACATGCAATGAAAATCTAACACATGTATTAGGATGATTTTACCGACGTCGTCGATGGCAAGGTAGCTCTCATCGAGCGTGGCGAATGTACCTTCGCCAACAAGGTCAAAAATGCCGCCAGCGCCGGTGCCGTAGCGGCAATGATCTACAACAACGCCCCGGTCGGCGTTGCCTCGGGCACGCTCGCTGGCGTTAACGATTACATCCCCGTAGGCGGTCTTAGCCGCGCCGACGGTCTGGCTTTGGCCGAGCGTATCGAAGCCGGTGAGACTGTGATCAGCTCGGGCGAATTCTGGGCTTATATAGCCGAGGCTACCAGCCACAACGTTATCGCCACTTCTAAGTGGGGAGACCCGAATAATGTCCTGTTCTTGGGCGCTCACTCCGACTCTGTTAATAAGGGTCCTGGCATCAATGACAATGGCAGCGGCTCGTGTGGTATTCTGACTATCGCCAAGGCGTTGTCGAAGTGGCGCACCAACAACCAGGTCAAGTTTGCCTGGTGGACTGGTACGTCAAGCACTCGTTTACATCTCTTCGACTTGTGATGGAAGCAACAGGGTAGCGAGCATAGTTCGCCATACCTTAGTGCCTCGAACTCCCGATGAGTCCAGCCATGAGAACAAAGAACTAACTTGAAACTTCAATCTAGCTGAGGAAGAGGGTCTCCTTGGTGCCGAGTACTTCGTCAACCAGACATCGGCTGCCGATCTCGCCAAGATCCGGCTGTACCTGAACTTCGACATGATCGCATCGCCTAACTACTACCTAGGCATCTACGACGGCGACGGATCTCGCTACAACCTCAGCGGACCTCCTGGCTCGGCCGAGGCCGAGAAGCTCTTCGAGGACTGGTTCGCCTCCCGTGATTTGGTCACGTTCGGCTCAGAGTTCAACGGCCGCAGCGATTACGGCCCCTTCCTAGACGCCGGCGTCCCCTGCGGCGGCCTCGACACAGGTGCCGATGGTATCAAGACCGAGGAAGAAGTTGCTATCTACGGCGGCGTAGCAAATGAGCTGTATGATCCCAACTACCACTCTGCTAAGGATAATGTTATGAACCTTGCCAAGTTCCCATTCGAGGTTAATGCCAAGGCTATCGCCCACGCAGTTGCTACTTATGGAAAAAGCTGGACGGGATTCCCCAAGCGTCTGCCCTCTAATGCCACTTCTGTTGCTGCGAAGAGGTATACCCACCCCGGGACAGCGGGAAGTGTGATGCATAAGAAGCATGTCTGTGGTACGCAGGATATACCGGAGTACTAGGTATGAGATACCCGGGTTGTTAGCATCGCGGAGGGGGGATGGGAAAGAAGAAAAACCTCGGCGGTTAAGGCTCTATATAAAAGTACAAAATATAAAGTATAGCAAATGCATCATTCCTGTTAGATCTTACCACCAGTAGGCCAAAATTGAGATGCAATTAACACAATTGCTAGTCGCTTGCGTTATTATTACATATAACTCGCAAGCCTTCTTCACCAGCGACCCTGTCATGTCATGTCAGGAACTCAACTCCGTAAAGCCCCTCCTTCACGTTCTCTTCGTTCGTCGGAAACAACACAAAACAACACCTTCCTTCTCCCCAGACCTGTAGTTATATTATCTTATCAGTGCCAGCCTCGAAGCCTCAGACGCTCCCTGTTCGACAGAGAACACTCTGTTCGCATGCGACTTACGCCCTTCTTCCTGCATAAACTAAACTGAACCGGACTGCGGGTTTGGCGACAGCATGAGTAGGAAGATCAAGCTAGAGTGTTCGGTCTGCTGGGCGGCTGGCTTTGTATGTATGTATGATGAATGAGCAGAGATGGGGAAGACGACGCCAGCACTGACGGTCCGGTCGGTCACTATAGCTGGCCAAGCCGGCGAGTCGCTGTTGGGACGGAGACAGAGCGTGGCGTGTGGTATGTATGTATGTATGTGTTTTTTTCTTTTTTTGCGTATATTTGTGTCGATGGGAATAAATCGTGAGTATTTTGAAAATGTTGCAAATTTTGATGGAGTGCGTGAAGTGAAGTGGTTGTTTGGGACTCTGAACCCTGATAGCAATGATAACCTCTGCGAGTCCGCCACCTTGCACTCAACGATAGTACGGCGTAAATCTTAACACTGTTGTTGTTATTGTTGTTGCTGCTGCTGCTGGTGATGGGGGAGAGTAAAGGAGAACCGACGAGCGAGTCCCGCGCTCGCTTGTACTGTCGCGACCGCATTGTTGGTGATGAGCATCACCCTCGGTAGCTGGTCTGCCGGCAATGCCCCCCCACGAGCGTAGCGGCACCTACCCCTGACCCTGTTGCCGTGTCGTGGATCACAGAGGACGAGGAGATGGTGTGGGCGGACGACTTCTGCACATTGTCTCTTATGATATCGCGGAGGATGATGAGGGTCGTGTTACTGGTTTATCGCAGCGAACTTGGCGAAGTAGTCTGGTAGAGGGAGCTGTGGGTGCTGTTTTTCGACGTGCCATGTTAAAGACATGGGTGGCTTTGTGTACTTAGGGTAGTTGGTCGAGGGCGTGAGTGGTTCACAGCAAGGCGATGAGGGGGAACGTCGTGCAAAAAGCTAAGTTCCTAACCTAGGTAAGACGTTGAAAGGTGAAACGAGATGAAAGACAAGGTCGGGGCCTTGTTCGAATTTGTGGCTCATCCGATTTTCCGTTACTACTCCTTTTACCTTAAACACTCTCCCTTTCACCCTGCGCGGGACATGTCTATAGGTTGGTCCATTAACCTGGATTATCTATGCCTTGGCATTACTTACCATCTCACATGGCGTTAAATACCTTTTCACTACTGGCGTTGTGTCCTGTTGTATTGATTAGAACTGCCTGTGGGTTAGCCCTATGCACGTTGGTGGTGGTGATTTGTAGGAGCTGGGAGGTGAACTGTTACTACGATCAGTAACACGAATGTAGATTAGCTGTATGCTGTATGCTGTATGCACTTTGGGTCGGTGTTGGGCTGCTGCAGGTCTATGGATGTTGTAGAAGCAACGAATCTCCCAACGCTGTAGTCACGTGAGAGGTTTTTCAAACACTGTCAGTCGTGCCTTTTACCAATATTGACAGAAGATTCTGTCCTAATGGCTCTGGCATCTTTTATCGGGTAATCGACAGCAATGTTTACCTGGACGATATAGATCCATTTGTCTCGTTGCGTATCTAATTATTGTCGCTTTGTTCTTAACTAAGCCACAATGGATGAACTCCCTCAGGAAATCATCGACCATATCGTGTCCTTCGTTCCGCGGCGCGTTGGCAAACCGGCCGCTAATCGTCACGGGCGCGACAGGCGAACCCCCCTATTACCGGCCCTAGCAACCCTCTCACGCAAGTTCCAAAAGGCAGTGGAGAAGCACACTTTCAAGTGGCTATGGATCGAGGCTAACAACTCCGAACTTGATGAGTTCGAGCGTATTGTCCGGGCAGAGAGATGGGCCAATGTACGGTGCTTCAACGCCCAGTTAGTACTAGTAGTGCCGCCCTTGCCTCTCAATATTACCCTTAGATGCGGAAGCCCAGATCCATCTGGCTCGGAGTCGGATGATGATAATAAGATCCATTTGGGATTCGAATATGAAAGGGCTCATGTTCGCGAGGCAGACAGGGAGGCTTCAACAGCTCTACTGCGACGGCTGTGGGAACGTATCGCCACTTTGAGCCACCAGCTCGGGCACGATGAAGCAAATCTCAAACTGGAGTTGTTTAATGACTACACCATACGCCCCCTGCGTCACGCAGCATTCGAAGACAGAAAGAAGGACTATGGATTCTCGCTCCAGGATCTAACGGATGACGTCAAGGACTTTCCCATCCTGCACCAGGTCCGCGAATTCGAGTTCGTCAACATCTCCCGGTACTGGAACCCACGGGTGGGCGCAATCCTGGCGTCTAAAATGCCAAACCTGGAATCGACTTCGTGGCAAATAGACGAATGCCCATCTCTTTGGGGTCGGTATTACAGCCTAGACAAGAAATACCGAGATGGGCTTGTAGAAGGTGCGGCAGCAGCGGGGACTCTACCACACACATTGCGGAAATTCCGATGTAGACTGAAGCACCCATTCTACGATCACCCGCAGCCATTGCCGCGGTTCATCAACGACGGCAGCGCGCCTGATCCCGTGAGCTGCGCCCTGCAACGCCTAACGAGGGACTGCGAGGAAATCAAGCTCAAAGGTTCCTTCATGCCGTGTCTCTTCGACCCACCGCCCTCGCCGCCGTCAACAGAGACAGCAGTCGGGGAGCAACCGAAGGAGCAGGAGCTGTGCTGGCAGCGCACGAGAATATTACACGTAATGATGGATCTCAGTAGACCAGACGGGACCTGGCATTTCTCGCCCGGGGAAAACGAGATAGACGTACCCGACACCTTGCTTAATTGCAGGCAACTGCCGCCAGGTTACAGGACCAGCCCCGTCACCTACACCATTGGCGCCCACAAGTACGAGGTGGATGTGGAGAAGAATGACTACGACTACCTTATCAAGAACATGCATATGGTCGCGCCGCGCAGATTCCCTCCGTACCCCATCATTTTACCAGCATCGGTCGTAGACAACGACGAGAACGGGAAACTGAACGCGCTCCTCACGGCCTTCTCGCGGTGCTGCGCGCGTATGCCCGCGCTCGAAGTGGCCTTTTTGGAAATTAGTGCGGCGGAATTTCCGCTCCGCCAGCCCGGATTTGCCCCCGACGGCGGTTATGAGAGCGATAATGACTGGTGGGATGATTTCATCGATGACCACGCGTTTGAAGTCATGTGCGTACCCGCCGGACACCATGCATATGGGTGGCCTGCTGATGAGGCAGCTGACTCGAGTCGGACGAGGGTGTATCTACATGGCAGGGGCTGGCAGCCGCATCGCCATCGTCAGGCGATGAAGGAGTTGGAAAAAATCGGGTTAAAGAGAGACGGCTTCCCTGCCATTGTGCAGGTGGTGGAATGGGGCCGCTGTATACATTTCGAGGGGAGCGACCCCATCGACACCATGTTACTCCCTTACTGATATCGACCCGGATACCTTCTTATCTGAAGGTGTCAAAACGGCTCTAGAGAATGGATTGGGGGGCTCAGGGGCGAGTGAATAAACTCATTCTTGTTTTGCTAATTACAGAGAAAATTCTCTCGTCATCTTGTCCGTCGTGCAGTACGCGAGACTTGACACTGTCTTGTTTGTAGATATCTGGACACACTCGGGTATAAGCGCCAGGTGTCGCTCCCAGTCCACAAATAATGATAATTGATTGCAAGAACTGAAACCTATGTGTTGTATCTTGAAAACTAGTCCTGTTTAACTGGCGTTAGGCCTGCAGGAGGGAGCAGGTAACGACCAGGAGAACAACTGCACTCGAGGACCGCACAAAATCGAGAGACATACGAAACCAGTACGCGGCCAGCAACGTACTAGGTTGAGGATGATTTTATAGTGTCTAATCTTGGGAGTGACTTATTCTCAGCCCGAGTCCACACACCTGGATAATCTCATGATACCTGCCGAAGATTAAGGTGAATTGAACCATAACCGGAGGGAGTCAAACCAAACAACATTTTCGATATCCGAAACGCCAACGCTATGCAGTAAGAGAGCAGACAAAGACTCGCTGTCACGTGTATCACGCTGGAGCCCGACCTCCATTGCCAGTCTTAAATCCCTCCAGCAGAATTGCCCAGGTCCCCTTCTCCCCAGATGCAACGGCGTGACCAGTGGCAATCCGTCGCATGAGCAAGGTGTCCTTGGCGGCTTCGAGTCTCTTGCCCTCACCGCTTTCCAAGTACTCCCTAAACCACTGTTCCTCGTCTGCATCAAACGGTAGACTTGTGAGCTCGAAGGCTCTCTCGGCAGTCTCTTCGCTCGGCCCGGACTCCAGTACGACCGACACTAACTTGTGAAATAGCTGGCGGCGCATGTAGTCGGCATGAGACCGTGAAAACTCGAAGGCTTCTAGGACACTCGACCGGGCTATAGCTTCGAAAAGCAGCTGGAGAGCGTCCGATGACTTGATGCTAGGCTGCACCGTGTGATAGTACGCGAGCGGTAGAGTGTAATCATTATCCTTTGCATGGCGAACAAGGACGGTAATTATGTCGTCGGCGAAGTCGGATATCAGAGATGGGTGTGTCAGATGTTCCAATGCAAGCTCGAACTTTTGCGCGTCCATGAGCCACAGGCCCTTCATAAAGATCTGATAGCGGTTGGGCAGACCCGCAATCGACGCGAAGTTGTCCGCCTTCCTGTCTCCCTCGGTGCCTCGTCCGTCGATGTCTAGAAGGAGATAGTATATGATAGAGAGCTTGTGGTGGAGAGCGATGTTGTTGTCGTCGCATATGCGTTGGTGTAGTTGGCGAAGATTGTTCTCATTCTTTGGTGGATAGCTGCTAGCGACTAGGAAGAATTCTTGTCAGCTGGGGTTATCGATATGTTCGTTTCGTATGTATTCTTACCTTGTGATAGGTTCAAGGCCTTCAATACCCGATCTATGAAGAGGGAGCCCTCAAGACTCCGACGAGACGCTTCAATGCGATGGATGAGACTTCGATTGTATGGATATGGGTCCATTGGACCAAATACCTCTTCGAATTGCAAGTAGTAGTCCATTATGATGGGCAGGTGTAGCGCATAGAATGGACTGAAGAGAACGGCGTGCTAGAGCGCTACCGGGTGATCCCTAAAAGACGTCGCAAAGAAGGGCAGATTCCAACACCGCAATGTATCTTGCTAGGTTCACCTTCCCATGAAAGCTTGAGCCTGTGAATTAAGCTTGATATCTGAATACTACTGCTGCTGGAGGTTGGATTTCGGCATAAACTACCGCACCGCACAGAATATGTATATAGCGGAGAGAATATATACTAGTTTAGTGCATTCCTTGAGCGCGTCGAACGCTAAGAAACGCGCTAAAACAAGCTGGGATGACCTAAGCTTAACAGGGGTATTTAGCAACCATAGCCAAATTGGTGGGGTTTTGTTTATATTTACTTCCCGATTTGAACATGCGACAGACAAGCGTCTTCAATAACGATAATTCCCATCATTTCTTCTCGACCCATCGAATTGCCGTTAAAGTGCGCCGAGCGACAATCAGCAACATACTGTACTAATCAGCAGGTATTTCCAATATCATTAGCGCCTAAAATCCGTACATATTCTCGCTCAGGCAGCATCGAACTTGTCGCGAATAACTTGTGCAACCCAACGCAACCTGATCTAGATCATGGCTACACGCAGCTCTCGTCGTGTGGCCACAAGGCGCGCCGCCATTGTTGATTCCGAGGATGAAGATAATCTGGTCGCCAACACCACTTCGAGGAAGATTAAGCAGGAAAGTGAGGATGAGTTTGACCCAGAGACTGACGAGGCCGCCACCCGCGGCTCCCGCCGCCAGACACAGAGCAGAAGGAAGTCTGCCGCGCCGCCGACACCACGCGCCAGCCGAACAAGGAAGAGTGTTATCTCCGATGCGTCGATAATAGAATCAACTGAGGTGCCTGACGAAGCTGAAGAGTCGTCAGCTACTGTTCTTGCTCCTGAATATCCCGCCAAGAAAGCATCTGGTCGGAAGCGCAAGAGTGTTGCGCCGTCGAGAAAGAGCACGGAGCCCACACCAGATACACAGCCTTCCATTCCCACACCTGCGCCGTCCGAAGAGCCCTCTGATCATTACGGTACACCTCTGGGTGATATTACGAGCCAGAGCATTAATGAGCCGACTAAGACGGACGATGATACTGTGACACAGGTCAAGCCTATCCGTCCTCTGGACACTATACTAGAGAAGCCGATGGATATTGCTATGAGGTCACGGCAAATGGCTGCCCCGGTCGTCGAGGAGACGGGACCCAAGCCGCGCATTGTCATCACCTACCTGATCCTGAACAACTTCAAGAGTTACGCTGGTCGGCAAGAAGTTGGCCCCTTTCATGCTTCATTCTCTTCTGTAGTCGGGCCTAACGGCTCTGGAAAATCTAACGTCATCGACTCCTTGTTGTTTGTCTTTGGTTTCAGAGCAAGCAAGATGCGACAGGGCAAGATATCTGCCTTGATTCACAATTCGGCCGCATACCCGGATCTCGACCATTGCGAAGTTGCTGTGTATTTCCAAGAGGTCATGGACTTGGTACGTTATAAAATTTCCGTCATTGGCCATGTAATCAACTGACTTAGCAGCAGCCCGCTGGTGGCACCGAGATAATTCCTGATTCTCAGCTTGTTATCTCGAGAAAGGCATTCAAGAACAATTCGAGTAAATACTATATCAATGGGAAAGAATCCAACTTCACAGTTGTGACCACTCTGCTACGAGACCGAGGTGTGGATCTTGATCATAAGCGATTCCTCATCTTACAAGGTGAGGTCGAATCGATTGCGCAGATGAAACCTAAGGCGGGCAATGAACATGAGGATGGTCTACTCGAGTATCTCGAAGATATCATCGGGACATCTAAGTATAAGACTCCCATTGAGGAATCCGCGGCGGAAGTTGAGACTCTCAACGAAATATGCGTCGAGAAGAGCGGCCGTGTCCAGCACGTGGAAAAGGAGAAGAACAGCCTCGAAGACAAGAAGAACAAGGCTTTAGCATTTATCAGGGATGAAAATGACCTCGTGTTGAAGCAGTCAGCCCTATATCAACTTTATATCAGCGAGTGCAATGACAACGTTGCTGTTACGGAGGAAGCCATCAATCAGATGCAAGCTCAGCTCGATGCAGAGCTAGAGAAGCACCAGGGCAGTGAGAGTATCATCAAGCACCTTCAGAAATCCTACTCGAAGGGCAGCAAAGAATTCGAAGCGCAGGAAAAAAATGTGCAGGCTCTTGTCAAGGAAGCATCGAAATTTGAACAAGAGAGAGTAAAATTCGACGAGAAGCGAAAATTCTTGACCGACAAACAGAAGAAACTCGAGAAAACGATTGCGAACGCTGAGAACTCCACATCAGAAGCTGATGAGACGATTGAGCAATGTACTAAGGAAATCGCTTCACATGCGGAAGAGATTGGTCATCTGGAGAATCTTGTACAGAAGGAGGAGGCAGAACTCGCTACAATTCGTGAGAGCCTAAAGGGAAAGACCCAAGTATTCTCCGACCAAATCGCCGCCAAACAGAAGTCTTTAGAGCCTTGGCAAGAGAAGATCAACCAGAAACAGTCAGCTATTGCTGTCGCTGAGTCTGAGTTGACCATCCTCCAGGAGAAGGCAAATGCCGGGGCTGTAGCAGTTGAAGAACTGAAGACCAAGATCGCAGGTATCGAAGAAGGCCGCGCCGCGAAACTTGCCGAGCTCGAGGAGTGCGAGGCCGGAAAGGTGACGCTTGAAAAGGAGGCACGGGAGGTTGAAGCCGAAATTGAAAACTTCGCCAAGATGGAACCGCATGTTCGTGAGAAAGTGTCCCGGGCGAGACAGAAGGCCGACGAGGCGAGATCAAGCTTATCCCAGACTCAGAATCGCGGCAATGTGCTCACAGCTTTAATGAGAATGAAGGAGTCGGGAAGAATTGATGGGTTCCATGGCCGGCTGGGCAATCTTGGCACAATTGACGAGAAGTACGACGTTGCTATTTCAACGGCGTGCGGTGCCCTCGATAATTTTGTTACTGACACTGTCGAAGCTGGCCAACAGTGCATTGAGTACCTACGCAAAACCAACTTGGGTCGAGGCAACTTCATCTGTCTCGACAAACTGCGCGTACGTGACATCCAGCCCATTCAGACACCCGAAGACGCACCACGGCTGTTTGATCTGGTCAAGACTAAAGACGAGATATTCCGACCCGCCTTTTACCATGCACTGCAGGATACATTAGTGGCGAAGGATCTAGCCCAGGCCAACCGGATCGCATACGGAGCCAAAAGATGGCGAGTTGTCACCCTTGATGGGGAGCTAATAGACAAGAGTGGTACAATGTCCGGTGGTGGCAGGACTGTCAAACGCGGCCTGATGTCCAGCAAGCTGGTGGCGGATACGACTAAGGAGCAGGTCATTAAACTCGAGAGCGAACGCGATACCCTCGAGAAACGGTTTCAGGATTTCCTTGACAAGCAACGGGAACACGAAAACCGCCTGAGAGATTTGCGAGACCAGATTCCACGGCTTGACACGAAAATGCAGAAAATCAGACTTGAGGTGCAAAGTGCTGAAAAGAACATTGCGGATGCCCAACGTCGTATCAAGGAATTGAGCAGAGAACACCAGCCCTCCGAGTCAGATGATAACCGAAAGGCAGTCCTAGAAAAAGATATCGCAAAGCTCAATAAGGAGCTCTCCAAACTGCATGCTGAAACGGAAGGGTTGGAAGCCGAGATCAAAGAGCTGCAGGACAAGATCATGGAAGTCGGTGGCGAGAAGCTTCGTGCCCAAAGGGCAAGAGTCGATGCCCTGAAAGAGGAAGTTACACATAATAACGAAGAAATGTCTAATGCGGAAGTGAAGAAAGTGAAGGCTGAGAAGTCCAAAACGAAGCTCCAAAAAGATCACGCCAAAGCCACGAGAGAGTTGGAAGCGGCGGCCAAGGAACTCGAGCAGCTTGAAGAAGAGATTGAAAACCAAGGGACTAAATCTGAGTCTTTGAATGCTCAAGTGGCGGCTGTCGAGGAGGAGCTCGCGGGGAAAAAGAGAGAGCTTGCCTCCATGAAGGCTGAACTGGATGAGAAGACGTCGGAACTCAACGAGACACGTGCGGTAGAGATCGAAATGCGCAATCAACTTGAGGAGAACCAGAAGGCACTCGTGGAAAACCAGAAACGCCTGCGCTATTGGCATGAGAAACTGGGCAAGCTGGCGCTACAAAATGTGAGCGACTTAATGGGCGGCCCGCCTAAAAAGGCGCTGGCTGAGAACGGAGAGCCTGTAGCCACCGAGACAGACGCCAAGGAAGAGCAGCAACGGGAAATGTCCCCCGAGGTGCAGCCCGAGGAGCTCCCACAGTTTACTGAGGACGAACTCAAGGATATGAACAAGGAAAGACTGAAGGCGGAGATTGCTGCCCTAGAGGAGAAGACGCAAAACGTCAGTGTCGACGTCAGTGTCCTCGCAGAATATCGTCGGCGTGTTGAGGAACATAGCGCCCGCTCGTCTGATCTGGCGAGTGCCGTGCAGCAACGTGACGCGGCCAAGAAGCGATGTGACGATCTCCGTCGTCTCCGGCTAGAGGGCTTCATGGAAGGCTTCAGCACCATCTCAATGCGCTTGAAGGAGATGTATCAAATGATCACGATGGGTGGCAACGCCGAACTAGAGCTTGTCGACAGCCTTGATCCTTTCAGTGAAGGCATCCTGTTCTCAGTCATGCCGCCGAAGAAGAGCTGGAAGAACATCAGTAACCTCAGTGGCGGTGAGAAGACTCTGTCAAGTCTGGCACTTGTCTTTGCCTTGCATCACTACAAGCCCACCCCCTTATATGTGATGGACGAGATTGACGCTGCCTTGGACTTCCGAAATGTGAGTAGTACTACAATCCCCTTTTCGAAGAGACATTTAGCTAACAAGATGGCCCCACAGGTGTCTATTGTGGCCAACTACATTAAGGAACGCACCAAGAACGCTCAGTTTATTGTCATCTCTTTGCGAAACAACATGTTCGAACTGGCGGCACGCCTAGTTGGCGTATACAAGGTCAATCATATGACCAAGAGTGTGACGATCGAGAACCGCGACTTCATTGCCCGCAATGCGGTTGCCAGGACAGGAGGCGGTGGTAGTGCCACAACTCAGACTACAGTTCGCTGAGAGACAAGTACTTTGTCGTAATGGAAGGGCGAGTGGTTATTTTGATGACTGATGAAGTAGAGCGTGTTATGACCGGTTAGGGGATGAGCAGGCATAGGGAGGGTTAGTAATGAATGAACGGTGCTCTCAAGCAGGTTTCTATGGGCAGAGCGTGTTGATGTATCTTGGTTTATGTATACCCTTGAACTTTCAATGAACATGGTTGGGTACCGAAGGTGCTTGGAGTCGCCGTTGAAGATACAGTGCAGCACGGCAGTCGCCAGTTGTTCGTCACATCCAACGCTCAGCAGAACGAGGTATTATGTTCGGCTTGATTTATTCTCATTGAACATCCCTAGGTAGGCATGATTTTCATCCTCGCAAGGGAGCTACCTCGTAGAGCTTCCACGACTACAACGCTCGTCTTATCCTATCCTAACCTAACCCGTTCTACTCGGCACTCTCTCCCTCAGCACCAGCGGGCACATAGGTGCCTGGAAACTGGCGTTTCTCAGCCGTCTCGCCTTCAGCACCAGCTGGGACATAGGTGCCTGGAAACTGGCGCTTCTCAGCTGTCTCGCCTTCAGCACCAGCAGGCACATAGGTGCCTGGAAACTGGCGCTTCTCAGCCGTCTCGCCTTCAACGCCAGCGGGCACATAGGTGCCTGGAAACTGGCGCTTTGCATCGTTGACTGTCAAGAAGTTAGCAATTGAGTACATGGCGCTATTCATGGTCGATCACGACATACCTGCAACGGGGGCCGCCAAGCCGCCTACAACGAGGGCAGCAAATAGGATGTGTGTCTTCATGATGATTTGGTTATGGAGCTCAACAGATGTGTAACAGGTCCTCAGTCACTCTCGCCAACAGTTTTATCAGGCCAATTCAAATATAATATTATATACCTAAGCCGGCTCACTTATATAGAGAAATCCCCGATCAACATCTCCCTCCAACTGCTAAGGAAACAGGATCAAACCCACCCCCACATCTTCTATATCTACCTTCCCTCTGTGACCACTCGCAGGAAAACATAGTGGTTGACCCGGGACATAAGACCATGGCGACAGGTGTGACAAGTCCCACCTCGTGTCTCTTATCTTTTTCTTTCTTTCCCGCTCTTTGCTGCTCCTCTTATTATACGATATGCATAAGGCATTCTAAAGGGCAAGTCGTTTCCCCATAACCGCCGCCTTGGACCTTATCCGGAACCTATTGCTCGAGGCTGATTGGCTTGGGAAGATGCCGTGTGCCCAGTGCCAAGAAGTCCAGCCTGGTGTCTCACTGAATCCTTCGATATATGCGCGAGAGAAACCATGTAAGTAAACTCTGTCCATCCTTCTCCGTGACAACTGATGGAGACTGCACCGCATTACCGGCTTGGCCTGTCCCGAAGTGTCCTCCCTCCCAGTCCCTTGGGTGGTAGCTAGATTACCTAAGACAGCCAATGCAAGGATCTTACGATGACTTTGCTGCTACATTGCTTGTTTCCGCGTAAGTGGTCGGTACCCCGCGCTGTTTATTGTGTAACAGCAAGCGATAAACGCTTTTCCCTCGGTATTGCTTCTCGCTGAATATGTCTACTTCTGGACAAAATACGACGGGGCAAAAGATCTGCGAAAACAACAACATGCCCCTCATCAACGCTGGAAATATCGTATGCATGAAGGAAACACTGAACCCTGTTTTGTGGGGGATGAGGGTATGGGCTTTATGCACGTATTGATTTGATCACTGGCTCACTTACACGCTCACTTGCTCTCTCAACACACGGGATCCGGGATACCTTTCCTGCTGTTGCCTGATACGTTACGTTACTCTCACTTAATTTAGGCAGTCGCACTCACTAAGGGAAGAAGCAGGTGGAAGATGGGCCAGAGGAAGGAAGGAGTTTAATATCAAATGATTTAGACTGCTTGGCTGCCTCCGCTATCTTCTGTCTCGTATACTCTTACCGCCGAGACATTCATTGTTGTCTGGGCTAGACAAAATCGAGACGGAAAGACGGAGAACTCTGTGCGCCGAGGTTCAAGGTATCCAGTCAAGTCACTAAGTTAGCCAGTCCAGGCCTCTGTCACCAAATGGTTTTCCGACACTTGTAGAATCCTATCTCGATGGTTGCGCGGCCACCCGTCTTGGGCTCGCAGTTCTCTGTCAACTGGTCCGCGCAATGAGTCGTGTGATGCATGCTCATCGTCTTGTTGTCGATGAAGTCCATATTATTCGTCATTGCGTATTGTAGCTTCCTCCACTGAAACAAGCAATGCTCGTCATGATAACTGCGGATGTTAGAGAGATAATACGTTTGTAACTACGGGTTATATTATAACTTCAAGGGTAAATAAGACAAAATAAAGACAATAATCGAAAAAAATTTCTTACTGAGGCGTGTAAACAATCTTATACTCCCCGGCCCAAAGCTGCTCCGGCAATAGTTTCCGCGTCATGTTCTCATCGCTATAATACGTCCTGTCCTTGAAGACCGGCAGCGAGTCAGTGAGCTCGCGGAACACGCACTTCGCAGGCATCCAGCCGTAGAACATGGGCTCCATCACGCAGCCCCGGGCCCGCGCTGCGTCGCTCGAGCGACCGCAGTAGTTCCAGTCTTCGGCCTCTATCTCCTCCGCCGTTTTTGCCTTCGTCTTGTCGGGGATGGTGGCGCTGTGTATGGCTAGCAGGACAGCAACGATGGCAAGGGTTGTTGCGCACCCGATCCCGAAAGAGAGGGCGTTCCATCTATGGTTATGCTTCTTATTTGGCACGCCCATTGAGATGCCTCCTGGTAGAGGCTCATACTGGATATTGCCTTTCATGATAATGGTTTCTGTCTGCCGTCGCTTGAGGGACAGTAGAGGTGGAGTGTTGAGCGTGTGGAACAGGATGGTGGCAGTTCAGTCAGTCAGTCAAAGTGTATGAAGAGGCTACCTTACCTACGTTATCGCAACGACCCGATTTTCTCTTCGTATAGGACCCCGACACCGAAGCCGTAGTCATGAGTAAGTATGTTGCATCGGGATTGATTAGTGCACAATTCGGTTTGCTGGTTGTTAACTCCCGGAGATGTGGAAATACCATAATATTAGGAAGGTGGGTAGTTCCATAGGTAAGCACTTAAGAATGCATGCACATTCTTGAATCCTACGACCCTGTGCAGATTCCCCCACCATCGTGCCAAGAAAAATCAGGTATGATAAACACATAATTGTGTAACCCGTGTGTTTACGATATCGTCCTATAGCAAACAGATGACCCCTCCTCGGTAGATAGCTTGGTTGGGTATCATTCTGTAGTTCTCCCTACTTTGAGCTCCGAAAGTTTCTGTTCGCATGTCCTATTCTTTCTTCCCCTCTCCCGCTCTACTAATACTATCACTTCTTTCGATAGACTTCTCAATGACATGACATGAATGATGAGGGACCCTTCACCACAAGACACCGAAGGACTTCTCTCCAACAAGGAGTTTTCTACTTGGTCAGAGTTTGAGTCCCCATCATCAACAACAACAGCACATTTCACAAGGAGAACAACAGCATTATCGAAAAAGTGGCAGAAGCACTTCCCTGTTATAAGTGCTGTACTCGTCGTCACTAATATTGTCACACTTGGTGCTGTATTCATCTTATTGCTGGCATTTCAACAACAGCAGCAAATACAGACACTAACACGATGTGTCAACCACCCTCCTAAAGGCATCGCGCCAACACTAGCACATCTCGCAGAGACATCACCACAGCTTGTCAATGTGACGTTTTATCCAGATGGCACGCCATGGCGAGAACATAATTCTACTAAGGCGGATGAGACATGGCTCGATTACGAACAAGCCAGTAAGCCTTTCTTCCTTTCTTCTTACAATACATTCCCCCCCTATCAACTTACTTACCTACCTACCTACCTACCTACCTCTTTCTATCTATCCGTCTCGGCCTTTTAATTAGAAGCTTACACACTAATAATACCTTGTCTAGACAGGGGCTTCATCATGATCCCTAAAGAAGAGGCGAAGCAGCGGACATTGACCCGGCAAGACACGCGTACGTCGACAGGCCGGACATAGGCATGGTCGGCTACCCCGTGTTGCCCGAGGCAGTCCACCAGATGCATTGCGTGAATCTGCTGCGGAGGAGCCTCTATTACAATATTGAGCATACACACTCGACCTGCAAGCCGCCGTTGTGTGTACCGCCTGAGTTGGAGGGATGGGATATTTGGCATATCGGTGAGTCCGGCCCTATTAATGCTACTTTCCGCAGCTCTCCGTGTTAAGACCACGGGAAGAAACAATTTTTGGGGGAGAAAGAAAGAAGCCATTCTAGGTATTCTTTTGGGTTTGCCGAGACTGATGATACGTATATAGACCACTGCCTAGAAATCATCCGCCGCCGCATCGCTTGCACGGCTGACATGGGCGTTGGTATGTACTATTACCTATAATATCACAATCCTGAACCCTTTTCCTTTTCTTTCTTTCCTAAAAATCAATCCCCTTAAATACTTTACTCCCGCCTCCTATTGTGCTCCTACCTGTTGATCTGAAAAAAAAAATTAAACAGTCCCCTTTATATGGGTAGGCGACACGGGGAAACTCACAGGCGAGAACAAGCGCATGCACACCTGCGGCAACTACGACGCTATCAAGCAGTTTGTTGCCAAGAACGCGGTCAGACAGCCGCCCAATGGCACGCCCGGGGCACTGAGGCCGCCTGACGGCGCTTTTATTGCGGGGGATTATGATGAGTGATAACATGCGTGATACGATGTGATGTTATCCATCTAAAGTATATAATTTTATTCTTT
>Ga0247782_1000380_pt1 | contig 34900 bp, 23 predicted proteins | sample UWRJL019104C5_FD_179928 | JGI IMG/M metagenome (GOLD analysis project Ga0247782, IMG submission 179928) | Plant litter microbial communities from Arlington Agricultural Research Station in Wisconsin, United States - UWRJ-L019-104C-5 | ecosystem: Environmental > Terrestrial > Plant litter >...
CGTTTATATTAATTATAAAAAAGCTTATAAAAACTTTAACAACTATATGCAAAAAAATAAATTTTTAAATTTTTTTATAAATATAATAAATTAATAGCTTATATAAAAAAAACAAAACTAAAAAAAAAATAAAAAAAGTAATAAAAAAAAATAAAAAAAAAATAAAGAGAATAAAAAAAAACTTAAAAAAAGACATAGAAAAGAATATAAAAATTTTTTTTTAAAAAAAAGCAAAAGTAAAAGCTTTAAAAAAGATAATAAAAGCTACTTAAGCACTTTAAGTTGCAAGCATAACAATAATAAGCATAATTACTAAAAATAGCAAACCTTTTAAAATGCTGCTAAACAAGTAATATAAATTTAATTATTATATAAAAACTAAGCCTAAAAGATAAAAAGATTAGCGTTTAAGTTTAAAAACTAGTTTTTTAATCTAATAAGTACCTTAATAAAAGCACTTAATTAAAACAATTATAATTAAATTGTTAAAAATATAATTAGTTTTACTTAAGACGTAGCAAATCTAATAAAACAACTTTAAAACAAAGTTAAAAATCTTTTACAAAAGTTTTAAAAAAGTTTTAAAAAAGCAGCAGTAGCATATATACGCTAATAAAGTTATATTTTTTATTAAAAAGCATTAAGCTTTGCTAGTAAGCTAAAATAAAACCTACTATTATTAGATAATAATAAATAACTTATAATATAACAATACATTATACTTATATCTTGTTTATTTTTTTTTATAACAGTCTGCTAAAGATGTTAGTATAAGTATAAAGTTAGGTTTAATTCTTAACAGCGCTATTAGTTTTTTACGCTTTGCTTTTTTTTTAGTAGCGCTATTATATGGCCTACTTTGTTAAGATATATAGCTAGTACTTACTTTAAGGTTACTAGTTTAATCTTTGGTTAAAGTAATCTAAAAATATGCCTAAAAGCCTTAAGCAATAAGTCTTATCCTTTAGAGAAATTAGGCAATAAGTCTTTAAGCATAGCTAAGTACAATAAAATGTCCTTAGAGAGAGCTAGGGGCGGCTTATATAAATAAGGGGGGCGTATAACAGTCTGCTAAGGATGTTAGTATAAGTGTGGAGTTGGGTTCGATTTCTAACAGCGCTATTGGTTTTCTGCGCTTCGCTTTCTTCTTTTTGGTATGCTTATAAACATATTTTGCAAGGGCTGTAAGCGGCCCTGGTTACATGTAGAGGAAACATGACCTTAGGTCCATAATCGACTCATCAGTATATGGCCAGCTAGATGACGCTGACGACGCCCGGGTTACTGAGTACTTGGACGCGCTAGATGTGCACTGTTTATGAGCCCCACCTGTGACCTATTTTAGAAAGAGAATTACTGGACAGGCATCCATTCCCCAATTTGGCCTAGTTTGCAGGGCAATTAAGAAGTCTGTACAATCATTTTCCCACACAAATTACTAGCACTGTGGATTGACTTCCTCTCTTCTTTTCCCACACTCTACACCCTACTTGAAGTCATACACACATATCCCATACTGCAGAAAAAGCCCGTTTTTGGTGGTTTCAGGTCAATTGAGGTAATAGTCTAATTTACAGCTATATCCTGCGATTCTGCGCATTCTGCGCATTCTGCGCATTCTGAGCGATTCTGAGTGCATGTCAGGTGCGGGGGGCCCACCACCTGGGCCACCCTCAGGTGGGCTAGGGATTGGCGGCATCCTGAATAGGCAAAAAGTGAGGCCAAAAGTAAGGCCAAAAAGGCGTCGCGATGCAGTGTTGTGGTGGTTGTTGTAGAAGTAAAGGTGAAGGTGTAGGTAGGTGGGTGTTGTGGGTGTAGATGTAGGTAGGTAAGTAGGTAAGTAGGTAAGTGGTTGCCTAAATTGTGGGGCGGAGGTGTTAGATTCGCACTTTGTAGGGTGTGGGAAAAGAAGAGAGGAAGTCAATCCACAGTGCTAGTAATTTGTGTGGGAAAGTGATTGTACAGACTTCTTAATTGCCCTGCAAACTAGGCCAAATTAGGGAATGGATGCCTGTCCAGTAAAGTGATGGATGCCTGTCCAGTAATTCTAGAAATTTCCTAGTCCCAAATTGCGGACGCTGAACCTGAACTCTCTGTACCGTTCTCAGACTTTTGCTCTGTCCCTAAAAAGGTATGATGCTTGATTATTGTATTACTAAGTCTTGATATGTTTTTGTATACATTTAGAAGAGCTTTCTCTTTTGACTCGGTCTATCTGGTAAGTTTTGGTCTGTTCTTGTCCTCTTATGAGAGCGGGTGCTAAATGACGCGTTGAGACCACCCCGTGAGATGAGCACTGAACTATTGTACGGTGAGCTACTTAGTGGGAATGGCAAACTGTTGGGGCGTTGCTTGATGTCCAAACTGAAAGAATTGCTAGCTAAGAAAACGACAGGCAAAACAATATTGCCGTAGGTATTGTGTGTCGGTTTACTTCGTGTCGCTTTTTTATTGATGAAAAGTATAGAGTTATGTAGTTGTTGACAAATTAGTGGCAACGCTTTATCCTCTGCTTTTTGCGTGCATAATATCTGTCCTTCGATGCGAAGTCGCGAATCTACAAGAGTAGGAAGAGCAGTCAGTTTGAAGTAGAAGAGCGATGCGAAAAGTTGATCTGAGATTTCCTTGATGGTGTCTTCTAAGGTCGTGTCCTTAAGGACAAGGGTCCTGAGTAATGGCATGGACGAAACGTCATCTAAACGGATCCTGCTTTCGAGCGCAATATTAAGTCGATACTGCCCAACCTGCCTTGCTTTTCTTTTGACAAGGCAAGTTATATTGTTCTATGTACATCTGCCCTCTATGAGAGACATATATGCCCGTGCAAGCCGGGAAATCTATCTATAGCGCCAGAATCGCATTTGCTTATCGTTAGTGATCTTAGGTTCGGGATCCGATCCTGTTCCCAGATTGATGATCAAGTCCGGACTGGTATCTTTACTTAGTGCTGAGAATTTAGAGAGCCCTATGATCGTAGGGTTGTTTTGTAGAACACCGCCGTCTTGAAAGGTACTGAATTCTGGTATGTGCTTGGGAGGAAAAAACCTGGTGTCTGTTAGGGGCAAGACGTTACGCGCGTTGGGCAATATATGCATTGGGGCAGCGGAAGTGCTTTGTGCACTATGTTGGCGGTGTTAGCACATAAAATGTAATCTTTTTAGGGAAGCGTGTTGAACCTTACACCTCCTGAGTCCTTACCGCGTCGCAGCGCGGTATAAAGTAGCTAACTCTTGCATCCCCGACCCCGTTGTAATTAGTAAATACGTGGGTCGAGGGCTGTTCGACATTTGCCGCTAGTATGCCGATTCCTGTGCCTATAGTAGTAGCGTACGATTGGTTGCCCATTGTCGTGTCCTCAAACACACGTTTAAGTGCATTCTTAATTCCCCGCGCCGAATACAAGCGTCCGAATAATATAAGATAAATCCACTTGAGGATGAAAGACAAATTGACAAGATCGGGACCAGGATTTCGAAATGCTTTAGATGCTAGTGTTGCTAGTTTGAGGGCACAGGTTGTCGCTGACCAGACCTTATTGTATAGACCTAACACCACTAGCCCTCCTATTTGGCATGTTAGTACGGCACTTGATTTATTGCTTTAAGTAATATATACCAACGCTGACACCATATGCCAGACTGAAATGTTCTTGTACGGGAATCGGTAAACCTAACCACTTTTCGATCTGCTCTAGCACAGTCGCAGGAATAATTCCGCGAACCCTGCTACCATCGATGCAGAGAATAGCGTGACCCGCTGTGGGAGGCCGAACCCGCACTGTCAGATCAGCGTGCGCCTGGCAAAGCTTACATGTATTAAGTCGAAAAAGCTAGGGGTCGAATGCCTCTGAACGCCCAAAAATTTGTACGCAATTTTGACAGATAGAATGACCGCATGGAAGGAAGTGCTGTGGTTGACACGCGAGACAGGTAAGACAAGTCCGACTGCTCCTGATGGTACGCCACTGCTTTGTATGCATTGCAAGCGTACTTTTGTGCACCAGTCGTGCGGGCACGCCTTCTAGAAGCTGGATGAACAAGGCTTCTATGTTGGACAGAACGCAACGTAAAAACCAATCTGGATCTGTGTTACTGCTTGCACGGCCCCTTTCTCTCGCGGCCTCTATGACTGGTTGGCATATGGCGTGATAGAATTTATAGTAAACCTTAGCAGGGGGAAAAACTGGACTGGTTAGCTTACTATTAGCATAGATGGTTGGGATTACCTACGATGCATGTCTGGAGGGTATTGGTCTAGGATGATGCTAGATGCTAAGACCGGTGCAATAAAGTTACGGAGCATGCCTATAGAGGAAGAGAATTGGGAAAATTTAACAAAATGTGAGCTTATCTCGGGCGCGAGCGGCAGGTTATCTCTGGCTGCCTTGAGACAGTTAAATGAGAAGCTAGGAGTGCTGCTTACTTTATTGAACGCCTGTGTGAACAGAGAGTTAAGGTGACGCGTTGAGAACAAGGCCTGGGCGTGTTTGCGCTGTCGACGGACAGCCTGCGCGTGGGAGTTTAAGGATGATAGAATTGTGCCGAATTGGCGGGCATGGCGTAGTCGCAGAAAGGTGATGTGGGGAAAGTAGGCATTCTACGTAGTGGACGCCGCATTGCTGACCAAACCATGGAACGTTCGCGTGGCGTTCTCTACGTCTTGCTGCTTTTACTGGCAACCTGCTAGGACAATTAAGGCTTGGGGGGGTACTTTGAGCGCGAGGAAGGTGGTCCCATACCGGCCCAGACAATGATATGTTCGGCGATAATTTTTAGATCATGCGGGCTATAGGAGTAGAAACAAAAAAAGTTAACGAAAGGATAAAGTAGCTGAGAAAAAATAACAGCGGCCGCTTGAGATGGCGATGAGCACGCAGAAGGATAGTTCTCGAGCACTGGCTGGCAGCACGGGATCTGTATCGTGGGCTGCATTCGCAGCGTTGCTGTCCCTAATAGGAGAGGCGCGCAACCATTCTCGAACAAGTCCAGACAGAGACGGCCGGGCTGCCGACGCGGCCTGTGAGATGTGGGTGGGCGCTGATGGCAGCCTATTAGGACGACGAGGCTTGGCGCCGGCTTATTTTGGGGTAGCGAGGAGCTTAATTGTTCTAGACGGTTTGACCTTGCAATGGCAGGTGTTTCGTTTGTTGATGACCAAACCTAGTGAGAACATGAGGTATTCATTGCAAATACGAATACGAACAGTGATACAAATATTATTTCTTTTATTTCTTAATGCTAGCATAGTTTTACTATCAGTTTTCTGCATCTTTATATATACTGATACCTACTAATTTATATTTCCTAGATAAGGCCTTGACAGCTTGATCTCTTGCTCTATTTTAAGGACTGTTTGGAAACGGCCAAAGGCACAAAACTGGCCCCGTCTAGGCATATAACCCCTCTTTGCCTCGCTAAAAATTTGTTGTTCATTAATACACCTCGCAAACTCATATGGATCTTTGTAAAAGTCATGTTCTCTTGAAATTCCTAAACCATTTGCACTAAATGCAGCAAGACTCGTTCAAGACTCTTCTATAGACAGCATCCAGCGGGGGGCAATAATATCGAGGCTGGGGGCGTCTGCCGTAAATGCCGCCGCGGAGGAGACGTCCACATTCATTATCACTATCACTATTGGCCTCCAGAGGAACTGTCCGAGACTCGTGTCGGCCACTCTACCACAGCGGATACTACGGTGGTCTCTTTTGTTCCTGCAGACCATGACGTTCCTCCACCAGTCTATTCAGAGTTGTCTGGCGATGACCTCCGCAGCTCCGCAAGTTGCGCTTAATGCCAGCAATGGCCCGTCCCCACATATGCTTTTGACCAATGGCGAAATGGAGAGAAACATGGTGGCCCGTCTGAAGTATTTTTGGAGTCTTTTTCCCAAAGAACGTCTAGCAACGCAAGTCGGGTCTCAAATGATAATAGGGATAATCGGAATTCTGGTCATTTTACATGTATACTACAATAGTTGTTTCTCTTGATCGTTATAGTAGTTAATTTAGCATCAACTCTCTTACTCACTATTATATGTTATTTTCTTCAGGTGAACTGCCTACCTAAAAAGCGACACTTAAGAGAATTAAGTAGGAGCACTCTCCATCCAAAAAACGGTCCGTCAAAACCTTTCCGGCCCGCACCCATGAGCCGCTGCCCCGCATAGTGTGAGTCCGACTGTCCTACCTCTAGACGTACAAGTAGATGCCTACTACTATTACCTTCTTCGACTTACACCTTTATAACCCGAAGGTGACATGGGGGCTCTTGATTCAGAAACACTTATCAGCATCTGTTCGATACCTCCCACCTTCGAAGAATCGCCCCAGGCGGAGGGAGCTAAGCGAGGCCAGCGCGAGTTCTTGACATTGATCCTGGCAAATACAGGCTTGCAAACAGATAAATCAAATCAAATCGAGGGTCAAATTTGATTTGATTTAGATATGTAAAATAGCGATTTGATTTGATTTGATTTGATTTGGACTAATTTGGATCTCATTTGGATATTTGGATAACACCACTCTTTTTCCAAGATGAAACGCATTGGGCAGCCCCTATCAGATCCGTTTTGAGCCGTCCTCTCTGAGGCGTAGCCATCTGGCCCGTAAGACTGAATATCCGCTCCGGCTCAGAAGACATGGCTGGAATTGAGAAAAGATCAATTGCCATCCTTGACAATCGCGGATACTGACGTCTTCGAAGAAGCCAATACTGAATTGGATCCTCAACAAGACAATATCACCCGGATCATTGGTAGCCACCCACTCTGCATGTTCGTCACGTTTAACAGACAGGGAAGGCTCTGGCTTTGAACTGAGCTTCCTGACAAATATCATAAACACGGAGACACAGTCTAAACAGTCTAAGCTGCCGATGCCATCCTCCCTTGCTTTCTATTTGTAGGAATGTGCAGGAGCAGACCACCAATTAACAACGTTGCCCGCTCCCGAGTTTGTGGCCAAGGCTTATACCTGCGGATTCGGTGAATTTATTAGGATTATCTAGGACAGATCCTAGTAAAAATGTAGCGAATGAATGTGTCAAGACTGTATTCATGATGTAGAGGAGATGGAGGAGACCTCCTGGTACCTGCGTGCAGAACTAGATACATAATGTGTGTGGGACCCCAAGTGGGTAATAAGCTATAAGCCTGAGCTAAGTACATGTATAGGGAGCCTTTGGAGAATGCATTTTCAAATAGGACCTCGTCCAAAAGGTCAATTCCCTGCTCAGTTCCTTTATCTTTTGCCGAAAGTAATCTCAGTTCCTTTGTTAAGTGAGATGATATGATCTGAATCCAGCTCTCAATGGATTATTTGGTCTCAGTGCTTTGGAATTGCTGAATGAGATCCACGTCGGCGCCCAATTGGGCTGGAGTGAGCCATTCATCAAATTCGTGACCTGGGCCATCATATTTGGTAAGGTATTGCGGTTTACCTCTGACCATTCTTTTGGCAATGATGCGTTCGCGAGGGTGGTCTGCGGCGCGTATGTCTCCGACTGGTGGGAGTGCGCGACCGTGGGGATCAAAGGGGGCTGGTTCAAGGTGATCTACGGAAACAACATCGTTTACCCTGGCATTGTAGTTACTCATATCGAGTCTATAAGCCAAAGTGCCGGTTCTTTCAGTGACTCTGAAAGGTCCTGCGTAACGTTGTGACATCTTGTTTCCGAAGGCTGCTGTTGAGGGTATGTTGTATCCTTTATGGAGGCGCAGAAAGACTCTGTCGCCGATTGAGAAGAACCTAGGCTGGTGTGAAACCAAATGCTAATTCGTTAGGTGAGAAACCTGTGGTTGCGTTCTTCATGTTCAGGAACCCTCTGAGCCGTGTTTCAGACCCAACCGGGGTCGGTGAGTACATGAAAGGAGTGATCATTCCTTGGCTCGGATTGCCGTCAGTACTGCCGTTAGTGCACTTAGTGAGGCCTTACATTTGCCTCAGTGAGTGCAGTGTGTGTCCTCAGTGAGTGCATAACGCTGTACTGGCTGGTGATTGGCCTGTAGGCTTGCCTTGGGCGGCCGTATAGAGGGCTTAGCTGACGTTGTGGTGCCCTTCAACTAACCTCCCCCTGCCGTACAGGACAACCTCGTGCTCACGCCGGTAAAACCCAATGGGGAAACCCGGAGGTGACTTGAACGAGTGCCAACAATACCTCCCGTACTACAGTACCCTCCTCCTCAAGTCATTGCGGCATATGGGGTTGCTCCGGTCGCATTCACCTTCGCATTCCAACTCCGTACTCGCCACCGTACGACCCCGGGTCCCTGGTGCCGCGGTGTTGCAGTGCCGATGTCGTTGCTCATCGTGCCGTACGTGGTCGAGCGTCGAGTATGCGCGCCGTCCCCGAAGGTTCGAATTCGCGCGGCCTGGTTAACGACAGTGCCATGCCGGAACCCCTTTGCCCTGCCCGTACAGACCTTGTTTGCACACCTCGCTGCCTTTCAAACTGCAAGTGTCTGAAGGGCTGTTAGTGTGCGTACAAAATGCCGCATACAAAATGTATGGGAAGACCCACTTTTGCACTAACAGTAGGTGCCAAGAAAAGTAGTGGCAGGAGGAAAGTTGCCCCGGTCGTCCAATGACCCATCGGTAGGACATATAATTAAAACCATTTTCATATTGCAAGTGACCAGGGTAAGCACAAGTAAGTGATAAAACCACGGCCGTGAATAGTGAACCTCCTTTGTCCATCCTGCCCGAATACATCGCGAGTCCGCGCCGAATAGTTACCTAGCTGACTAATGACACTCACTCAAACCACGTCGTTTATAGACATGTTACATATTACATACCTAAGCTGGGTGGTCCTTAACACCGACGGCACACAGCACAGCGGCTCGACATGATTAGAAATCGGGTCATCCGCTAGCTCTGTATCTTCCTATCTTCCCATCTTGCCATCGAATGGTCTATCAGCCCGTCACCTATCCATGGTGATCCCATTCATTACGCCGAACTCCGTGACATTATAAAGCATAAAAATGGCCTGGTATCGGTGTCGTAGAGATCGTTATAGTAGGTACATACATATATATATATAGAGTAGTATCTTTATCCTGAACTATACATCGAGTCCTTAATCACTACCAAAAGAGAAAAAGAAAACGGCAAGAATGAAAGTCTTCATCGTCTTCGCGCATCCCGAGCCACAGTCACTCAACGGGGCCCTCCTCCGAACCACCGTCGAGGAGTTAGAGAGCCAAGGCCATGAAGTCCAGGTCTCGGATCTATACGCCATGAAATGGAAGAGCCAAGTCGACCGGGAAGACTTTCCCCATCTCGCCCCGGATAAGCGCTTTCGCGTCGAGTACGCGTCGGCAGAGGCGACGGCTGCGGACACGCTCACAGACGACGTCAAGCGCGAGCAGGAGAAGCTCCTCTGGGCGGACGTTGTCATCTTCCAGTTCCCCCTGTGGTGGCTAGGCATGCCCGCCATCCTGAAGGGCTGGTTCGACCGCGTCTACTCGTACGGCTTCGCCTACGGCCTTGGCGAGTACAACGACAAGCGGTGGGGCGATCGGTACGGCGAGGGCAAGATGCTAGGCAAGCGCGCGTTCCTAGTCGTTACGGCCGGGGGGCGGAAGGAACACCTGTCTGCCAGGGGGATCGCCGGGCCTATCGATGATATTCTATTCCCTATCAACCACGGCATGCTTTACTACTCTGGTTTTGCTGTCCTGCCGCCGTTTGTCGTCTATCTGGCTAATCGGTCCGACGACGAGAAGTTCCGGTCCACGGCTATTGAACTACGCCAGAAGCTGAAGTCCTTATCTGATGAAAGGCCGATCGCGTATCGTCGCCAGAATGGCGGGGACTATGAGATACCAACTCTAGTCTTGAAAGCCGGGTTAGGAAATAGTTCCGCATCGGGCTTCTCGTTGCACATCATGGAGGAATAATTGGTGGCTTGTCGGAGTAGGATAATATACCATCATTCTTGAGGGGAAAGAAATACACTACTTTCTAGTAGTCAATCGAGTTAAACGCTCTGGTAAACTTGTCAGGCTCTCTGACGGTAGGGTTGCATTAGAATTAGCTACCTACGTAAAGTCTTTATGAGGTGACTATGTACCTAGGTTATATAGAATTAGAAAGCGTAAACACAACTCCAAGGCAAGACCTAGCACATTGTAGGTAGTATACAGCATCTGCTAGATGACTTCATATATGCGCGGCACGGATTCAAACTAAATCCTTTTCACTAACTACCTACCTAGTCGTCCAACAGGTACCTAGCTACCCCTCGTTGCGCGCCTTCGACTATGGGTAATGTGAGTGTCTAGGTTAGTGACGACGGAGCCATCTTTTCGCGTCATCGCAACCGACTAAGCCTACCCATTCTATGCGGCACAAATCCCATAATAGATTTAAACTCCCCGGCGAGTGAAGGCTGTCGAGTGAATTTTCCTTCCCGCCTTATGTACCGATATAACTCTGGTTCTATTCTTTCTCTCAAGTAGCAGATAATTAATAGCTGCCGTCAAAAGCCTGATTGGTGTCTAAGAGTCAGCAAGCGCATTGCCCCATTCTAACAACATCAGACTCCAGTGTCGAGCCTCTTTCTTCCTTGAACAGAAGTCGGATGCGAATAGGAGGAGATTGATTGCACTTGTTACATACAGCTTAAAGGCCGAGACTCGAGAAGAAACGCGACTAGATGTAATTATACCATGACCAAGACGATTTGATCGTACAGATTATGAATGCTACCGCATGTCCTGGCTTTGACTATAAGAGCTGAAAATATATGGTGGACAATCCGGTACAACTGCTTCTGGCTGGTCAGCCGTCTTTTTTTGTAAGCAAGCGGATATTAGCTCACTGTTGTAAACTCTGCTGAACGTCTCAGGGCTCTAGTCTATTCAATGTGCCAAAAGCAAGTCCGACGCGCGGATAGGCTATAAGGTAAACAGTGGGCACACAAATGAGGGCAAGAGGACATCTGTACGCACACACTAGGTTAGGTACCTACCTAACCTACTTTACCAAGCTTGACAAATTATTTTATAACGCTGTAACCTAGAAGTAGTAAATAGATAACAGTACTAACTTCCTAGAAAGTCGCTTCTAATGTATAAACGGCGTCTGAGGCACTGCGTAGAAAGGAAATTGGTGTACTAACTTCGCATCGCGGTAGATTATGGACAACTTATTATTGTACCTGAGGGGGGAGCCTGCCCAGGTGGTTTAAGAGCATGCTACCTGGGTACTAGGTAGGTAGGTAGGTACCAATTGTGCTCCCTTCTTGCTTAGGTAGGTTTTAAGAGAATTATTGGGGGCACCTAAAAACTAGTAGTAGGGGGGCACGCTCCAGCCGATTAAGCCTGCTAAAACCTGGCAGGCAAACTTTCCTTACTTGAAGTCATACACATAGCTACTAGTCGTGTTAAACGAGACGGAGAACGTACTAGGACAGGTAGGAAAGTTGTACCAGGACGGGAAGGATAGCGTACTAGGACAGGCAGGGAGAGCGTACTGGGACAGGTAGAAAAGTTGTACTAGGACGGGAAGGTTAGCGTACTAGGACAGGCAGGGAAAGCGTACTGGGACAGGTAAAAGAGTTGTACCAGGACGGGAAGGATGGCGTACTGGGACAGGTAGAAAAGTCGTACCAAGACGGGAAAAATAGCGTACTAGTACAAAACCTGACCAGTTCGGGCAGGACCAGTCTAAAAGTTGGAGACAGATTGGTACACCATTTGGACCAGTACAGTTTTGGTCAGCGGACCAGCACAATATTAGAACCAGTATGCTGCTGCCAGACTGGTGTAGGCACATACCAGCACGGCTTTAACGGGTGTACCAGTACGCGTCATGACTAGTGCGGGCGCGTACTAGCAAAGCCTTGTGAGGTGTACTGGTACGCCACAAGGCTAATGCTGGCAAGTACTGGCACTGAACATATAGGCCAAATTGAACCGGGAGTACGGACTAGTACAGAAGCAAGGGTCTCCTGGGACTGGTACGAGGTAGGTACTTACCTACCCACACACACCCACACACACCCACACACACCCACACACACCCACACTCACACTCACTCACTCACTCACTCACTCACTTAATAAGCCACTCGTATAAATTACGGTAGCCTGTGCTAATTACATAGGTTTCCGAACGCCATTATATAGACCTGTCGTTTGTTAGGCGTACTCCTTGGTGCCTCCTTAATCTCTTCGTTCGTTGGGTTGCTATGCTTCCTTGGGCACGTATGCGCATAGCTCTTGACCTATTGCATTCCAGAACCGTAGGCGTGAGGAGAGGAAACAATAGCTTCCGAATACCGCGAGGCAGGCTCCAAGTGAGGCTGTGACAATGGGATTGGACTTTGCTGCCGTCGACGTGGGTGCCGAGTGTGGTACTGGTTGGCGCTATGTCCAACCTTGCACCTGTCTGCCATTCCTACGCTTCCAAGCTCTAGAATCCTTTGTCTCAAATAATATAAACCCTTTCTCCTATTTCTTACTACCCCTACATTGTTCACGATCATTGTATATCCAAGCGATCCCTAAGCTTAAGAAAAGACAGACAAGCCCGACAGCTTGAAAACGCGGAATATGACGCAAAGCAAGTTGTATCGATGTTCTTACCAAGGGGTTGAAAAGAATACGCGTTCGATTAAATGGTAAGAATAACTCGGGGGCGATGAGAGAACCGGCAAGTAAAGCCCAGCTCAGCATAGTTCCGGAGGAAGAGGAGTGGCCTTGGTGAGTCTTGGCAGCATTGACATCGAGCGCAGTGGTGTCAGACCCTGCTGACAATGATGAATGTGAGGACGCAGCGGTCTTCGTGTGTTGTCCTGGGTTGTTGGCGGGCATTACTGATATAGGTTTGTTTTGCACCGTCTCTAGGTTATGGATGAACTCAAAAGACGATCCGGGTTGCATCGACCCTTAATAAACCCCCTCCCTGCCTGCCTGGGGATCGTGTCCGATTCTGTATTCCCACTGCTAAAAGACAGTTTCGTCCCTCATGCTGCCACGCTGATTAGCCATTTGAGGAGGGGTTTCCTCCCCTCCCCTTCTGATTCTGTCTTCCCATCTCCTACACGAATATCCATACGCGACAATGTCCTTCTCGCGCGGAGAGCGTTGTCGATTGACAAATGGGAAGTGAACCAGTGCACTCTCTAGATACGATCATATGAAGTGGATTTTTGATGTGTCTGTCTAAGACTTGGTTATCTTCTACATTATGGTGTGTGACATGCTCCTTATATAGAGGGAGCGGGAGGAATTACATTCCGCCGCTCCCTTAGACCCACATATCCGCGACAATAAGAACAAAGGGAATTAACTACACCAGCTCCTCCTTGTTTTGTTTCTCCAGAAATTTATGGCTTAGCAGATTATTAATGTGCGGCGTTGTTGAAATCGTGCTGAACATATTAATAGCTCGTTAGACCATTTATCTGGGTGTGTCAGCCCAGCACCTATCGTCTTAGTCCTCTCTTCATCTATTAGCTTTATCATTATCTTGTTAAACAAACTTAGCAGTTCTTTTATGTTGCCCGATCGACTGTAATTTTTGATGTTGCATATTTTAACCTTGCTAGCAAAGTTTACGAGAATATTTGCGCAAGATAACTTTTTATGAACAAGTCTACAAGTTAAGAGGAACTTAATTTCTATGAGAACCTTTAAGAATGTCAGCTGGGTCGATCTTCGGTGACAAGCTAATGCATACCTGGTATAAGATAGAACCTAGTTGGGGCTTGGTTGGATAAACAGGGGATCGATAGAGGTGGAGAAGAGATGTTGGCATAAACTCTGAAATAAGGTAGACGCTCGAATCCGAGCATGAGTATATTTTAGTGTTGACGGTAAGATTAGGGTGGGAGAGCTGGCGGAGATTTTGGATGCATTCCTCCGTGTCGCGTCTGGAAAGAGTGCGTATCATGAAGCTTTGGCAAGATGCATCGCGAGATGTAATGATGCCGAAAAAATAACCGTATTTTACGTGGTACTGTTTTTTGTAGTAGTTCTATGGCGATCCCGTAAGGACAGGTATAAGAGGGCCCTTGCTACCGTGGTTGGCCTGGTTTGGCCCTTTAATAGGAAAGCAGCTAGAGGTTGACCTAAAAATCGCCTTGGTGGGATCAGGGCCTTTCTGACCGTCTTGGACAAGCAGGCGCCTCCGCTTTAGGACATTTGTTTCTTGGTGCGGTGGTGTTTGCTTCCGGATGCCTAACTGGACCTTGCCGTCTGGTAACGCATTATCGAGAAAGAGTGTATGTCGACTAGAAGGCGCTATTTTAACATAGGAAAAATAATAGTCAATTGAATTTAGGCTCTGAAATTTTATGCCAGGACGATTGTTTTACTTTTGAAAGGCAGAAAAGGTTGCGGATAGTATAAAAATAGGGCCTTAGAGCTTGAAGTGGCCGATTCCAGCCCCTGTCCGATTCAGGATTGATTGGGTTGTTTATACCAAAATAACATCTCTGCAAAACAAAATGCAACATAGAGCTTCTACTAATAAAGTTTTTATTTTAACACTAGATATTGTTTAAGATAGCGTTGTTTAACTTGGAGGACTAGTTACGGCGGCTTAATGCTGAGATAGAGTCAAAATATGCAGGAACTGCCAAGGTTTTTTTAGACTGTCTTAACTTTGACCTTAAAGGAGAGCTAAACAAAAAAAAAACAAATCGACTGGTAGAGATCTTTAAGCGAGAAGGATACGATCGCATAAGAAACAGCTATGCTATCTCTAGAATTATTATGCCCAACTTGCTGTCAGTTTCCCTCCAGCAGTTAAACTTGAGGCATATTGATTTTTGAGATCCAGAACCACCTTTTTTCCGACTTCCTACAGGTATGCATATTTTTTGCCTTCACAGAAAGCATTGTGTAGAAGTACTTTGGCAACTTAAACATTTGTCGCCTTGGTGGACGGTTAAATTATATGCAGGTAGGTAACCGCTCCGACGGCGCGTGCAGCTAGTGCTAATTATTAAGATCTTTCCCCAAACGCTATCTGGCTGCTTACTGATAACTTCGCCAACAAGGGACAGTATTTAGACAGGTATATTGTCGAAAAAATTAACTCTTACTGCGCAGACTCAATCGATGCAAGTAGATAGTGGACGAGACTTAGCAAGAGTAAACCTGAGATACTAAGGCGGCTATTCAAGCATACAGAGCTCTCACCTGCTCTTGGGAACGTATTGAGAATTCCTAGGCTGCGCCCTGGCCTCTAGCTTGCCATCTGGAAAAAGATCATGGCCGAGAATGTAGTAGAGGTGCGCCCTGACCTTGCCCCAGTATCTAATAATGCGCTTGAAACGGCAGGCATTACTAACAAGCTACTAACATTCAACTTCTTAGGAAATTATCTATTACCTCAAGCATATATTTACAACCTGGTCCGATATCATGGGCTCACCTGAGGCTCTCAAATTTGTTGACTATGATGCAGTCTAGGAACTTGAGCTGCGTGCCCCAGGCCTATCTTATATGGATGAGCTTCATGCATCTAAGGCATTGCGAATGAAGCAGATATTCTGAGGCATAACGGATGAGGGAGAAAGGGACAAAATCTTGCGGCGCCTTCGGCGAGTCAAGTGTTTAATCCTAACAGTCTATACATTATAGCAAGACTTTAAATACTTGCAACAATGTACAAGCGTGATAAGGCAGTTAATCTTGGGAAAGAACCGACTTTCTATTACGGTCCAAACTATAGTTTTTAGTGCATACAATGGTAACGCAGAAGGGACTATAAACCAAGATTGGCTGAAAAACATGAAAGTTCTTTACCTTACTATTATGCAGAATCTGGTAGAGCTCTTGGGCGAGGACTTGCTGAGAGAAGATGATGAAAGGGAACCGAAAACGCGCCCCTACGATCAAAGAGCATGGCACCAATTAGCACTGAGGGCCCGGGCCTTGGGGTTCGAGTCTGACAAGATTATTTGTCTCTCTCGCACAGACTCGGACCAAGAGATGGCCAGGAGGGCCTTGCTAAATGCTCGACCAGCCGAGCTATTTGACTATGGAAAAGAGCTAGATGGCTTAATATCTGTTGTGGTTAAATTATTTAAGAAAGCATGACTAATTATGCCTAAAGGCGCTTGCCCGACACTTACTGCTTCCTACATTGGAGAGCTGATCAAATAACAATGTGGTCGCTAGTACTCTAAAGCTTATTCTATCGACCGCCTATATATTACCGTAAAGAATTTTACTAATGAGGTGCAGAAAAATGCGGACGTTACTTCACTTTTTGTCAGGAGGTCCGTTTTTCACGCCTTTTGGGGTTGGGATTATCATAACACAACTTAGGACAACCAACATGTCTCTGAAGCTAACCAGCATGGTCTTGCCAACGAAAGTAGTGATATGAAGGACCAGCATATGCTAGATATAGGAGATCATAATATGACGTCTTCTTGTCACGCTGGCCTTAACTCTGTGCTATCTCCTTTTGAGGACCACGCGATAACAGACTTACTTACGAAAAAGCCGCAACCACGTAAGCATGTTGTGAGAAGTCGGCTTGCCCGTCCGCGCCCAAAACTAGTGTTGCTATAAGTGCGCCGAAGGTCCCTAAAAAGAAGAAAAAAAAAGCTAGGAATTAGTTGAACGATGTTACTAACAGATAGGAGCTCAAGGGTTACTGCTTTCATATTAAGCCCTGATACAAACCTGACACAGATGCGCGATTCTAGCCTTATATCGCCTAATACGAATCAGTCCCTGCTGCTGCTTTAAGAGTTAGAGTTGTCCTCGCCTCCCCAGAATCACAGAAAGGTAACTCTGCTTATCTAAACTGGAGGAGATTGGGACGAATTTGGAGAGTACAAGCAACATACTTTTATTGACAGTATAAAAAAAGCTTGGTTAAAGTACTTAGGATTGGACCTCTATTTATATAACATAGATGGCAGAGGTATTGCATTAGAGGACTGTTTAGGTTATGATATTGTTTGTCTTAATATAGATAGAAGCGGATTTTTGGCAGAAGTTATTTTATAATAGCGGCAGGGAGATTAAGAACATTGCGAACAAGGGAATTGCTATGGCTTTGATAATGAGAAGCTTCTTGTATAATATAGATCTAGCTAAGTGCTGCCCTTTATAGATCCTCAAGCTCCTCGAACCCTAACAAGCATTACTTATGTGTCTATACCTACGCTCCGATATTGACAGGTAGTAAGTTTTCTATGTTCCTTTTATTTTACCTAATTCTAATTATTCCTTAATTTAAACCAAATCTTTAAACTTTATCTGCTTAGCTTGCTTTTAATGGTCTTTATAAGCTGTTTGTTTCCTTTTTAACGTAATAGGCAAGAATATATCCTTACGCTAAGCTGCTTGTATGACACGGAATATTTTAGCTCTAATATCTATAGCCATATTGTATGTCACATTCTTAGCAATAACCGGTTTGTTTAGCATACGGCGGCAGGCAGAATAAACAACTAAAGCTCTATAGCTATAAGCGTTATATTGTTTTAATGGCTGTGATTATTAGCTAAGACTGATAATATGCTGTAAGAGAGTAGACAAACCTGTTTATAATATTTAAATTTAGAAAACTGGGCCTTGCACGCTTTCTAGTAGAATTAGCTTTGTTTACTTTTTAAAGATCTTAGCTGCGTACCTTAGTTATAGCGCTGTTTGAGCCTTTAGGATATAAGTTATAATAATATATTTCTTTGTTAATATAGTTAACTTCGAAGAGCATAAAGTGATTGCCTCTGAAAAAAAGTGAGAAAAAGCAAACAAGATAGCTATTAAGCGTTTTTACTTTCTATTGCTCTATTACTTGTGCTGCCCTTTTAAAAAGCTTAGCAACTGGTTTATCTAGCTTGTCTTGTTAATAGATCAGAACAGAAAATCCTATGCAGACATGTGATAGTTAATTAGCTAAATAAAGGCAAAGTATAATAAGCTTATTGTTAAACTAATTCTTTTTGCTTAAGATATTAAGAGTTTTTATGCTAAATTTAAATCTTTTACTTGTAATCTAAAGCATTCCTTTAAGAGCTTCTTCTTTTATTTTGGTTTAAAGCGCAATAACGTCTTTAAATATGTTAGTAGTTCAATTTGAGAGCTTAATAAGTTTTTTTTCTCCTAAAGCCTTCTAAAAAGCAATAGGATCTGTTTTGCCTGTCTCTAAGAGTATGTGCATCTGTTTGGTAAAAAGGTTAACAACGTCCATTTTTTCTTTATTGTTCTATAAACAAAAAATAAAGTTTTTGACCATCTATATTTTTAATTTTGCAAGACTTCTAGATAGTGTTAAATAAGTTATAAACAATTTAGTAGGCTTAAGTAAGTATAGCACTTACTATGTTTTTGTGAAGAGGATACCAAAGCTTAGTTTGCGTGCTAGTTTGTCCTATTTTCTACTTCTTGTTAAATAAGTAGTAAGTCTTTGTTAGCAAATCTCTCTTATTGCTTTCTGGGCTTTGTTTTTGGGTACTGGCCCAAAGATTTTACCTAAAACTTTTTATGCCGCTTTCCTTTGTAATATTGACAAATAAAAAAGCATCTGGTCGCAATGCTACCAAGAAAATGCAATAGCGGTCAAAGCATAATAAATAGAGCTCCTAGTTTGTTTGCTAGCTCCTAAATTAACCAGAGACTGCTATTTAGAGCTGCTAGACCACTCTGGTTTTAATTTGCTTTTGTGCATTAGCGATTTAAAGAGGCTCTGATAAGTCTACGTATTGTTTGAGAGAAGCTGTAAATTTTTTATATCCACAAGAGCAGATAGAGCAAAGTTGTTTGCAGATTGTTGTATTATTAGCGCTATGTTATTAATGGAGGTAGGGGCATTAGTTTTTTGTGCACAGCTTTTGTTATCACTGCTGTCTGTTGGACTTTGTGTAGGTGTACCTGGCTGTGTTACTGAAAGACTTTTTGAAGTGTTTGCATTCGCTACTGTCTTTGCTATTGCGATCCTATCTAAGTCCTCTCCTACAGCAGTCAAAAGGGGTGAAAGCATATTACAAAATATGTTTTTAGGATTGCCCTTTTTGCTGTCCCACTTTGTAAGAACACTAGTAGGATTGACCAAGTTGTTAATTTTAGGTTTTGTTTTTCTATAAAGTGCAGTGCACTTGTTAGCATTTGATACATAATGTTTGAGAAGAGCAGAAGCTTACATGTCTACAACAATATAGTAGTCCAGCCCACTTTTAAGCTGATGTCTGCTGTTGGCTGCTACAAACTAAAAACTTGAGGGCTTACTAGGCTTTTTAAGTAGTAATGTAAGGCGTATCTTAAGTTTATAACCACTATTAGTAAAAGGCGTTGGGATACTCCAAGGTAACTTCTGGCCCTTAGTGTACAAGCGGTCGCAGCATTCGTAAAGTTTCTTAAGTACGTCAAGAAGGTGGTGCTGGTCAGTTGGTGTGAGTTTGGACCAGAAAGGTCTCAATGTTTTATGCGTCACTAGTTCTCTAAAGACTTGTACAAGTTTTTCTAGCGCTATTGGAAGCTCTAGTAAGGTCGAAACATGATGCTTGCTACCGGAATCTTGTAAATCAGTATCACGGTTAGGAGTAAGGCGTTCGACATCTGGCGTGCTTAGCCTCTATTCCTGTGTATTGCGATGATCAGCCGTTGTTATTGTGAAAAAACGTTGAATTGCAAGTTATATGAAGTTTGCAAGTTCTAGTAAGGGTACAAGCAAAAAGGATAGAGATTAAGAATCAAGTGTTAAAGGCTTGTTAAAAAGAGATAAGCAGCTGCTTTATAGTCTTCTTATAACGAGAAAGACGCCTATGCTAAAATAAAGGGTATAAAAGACTTGATTAACTACTTGAACTAACTGGATATAAGGTGGGAAGGCCTACATTATATACACGAGATGCCCTGATGCCTTGGTACAGTACATGCTATGTCACCTTGTCCTCATACTTCAACATCCTATGCTCTGCCAGCTTGCTCTCGTATCACTTTTCTACCTCTGAGCTGCTAGATAGCTTCAGACTGATCCTGAAACTAACCCGCTTGCTCTCAGCCTATCGTCGCCCTCGCTTAGAGACTTGAATAGGCGGCCTAGAAGTCAGCTGCACCCCTTAGGCCAACAGTCTGTAGCCCGTGTTGGCCCCTGGGCGGCTGGATGGCTTCCTAGGAAGCCGGTTGTCTCCTTCAGGTCAACGATCCGTAGCCCGTATTGCCTCCTGGGCGGCTAGGTGGCTTCCTAGGAAGTCAGTTGCCTCCTTCAGGTCAACGATCTGTAGCCCGTATCACCCCCTGGGCGGCTGGATGGCTTCCTAGGAAGCCGGTTGCCTCCTTCAGGTCAACAATCTGTAGCCCCTATTTCCCCCGGAGCGGCTAGATGGCCTCAGAGTAATCCTGAAACTAACACGTTTGCTCTTACCCTATCGTGCCCTTGCTCATAGACAAACTTCCTAGGAAGCCGGTTGCATCCTTCAGGTCAACAATCTGTAGCCCATATCACCCCCTTCGCTTACAGATGGCTTCCTAGGAAGCCGGTTGCCTCCCTCAGGTCAACGATCTGTAGCCCGTATCACCCCTGAGCGGCTAGATGACTTCCTAGGAAGTTGGTTGCCTCCTTCAGGTCAACGATCTGTAGCCCGTATTGCCTCCTGGGCGGCTAGGTGGCTTCCTAGGAAGTCAGTTGCCTCCTTCAGGTCAACGATCTGTAGCCCGTATCACCCCCTGGGCGGCTAGATGACTTCCTAGGAAGCCGATTGCCTCCTTCAGGGCAAAAATCTGTAGCCCGTATCACCCCCTTCGCGTTGGGGTGGCTGATGATGAATGTGTCGGAGCCCCTGGCACCAAATCTCAGATCGAGATATACATGTTTACGCCAGAGTGGCTAGACGGTGCTTTCCAGACTTAGGTGTCACAGTATATAAGTATCCCGGTATTCCTCTCTAACCGTCTTCTCCTTCCTTTCTTCCTTTTACCAAACTTCTTCCCTGAGTTCCAATACTCCTTTATTTCCTGTTGTCTAGCAGACGCCTTTGCTCAATCCAACACCATGTCGGCTCAAAGAGCAAGCACTTTGCCTTCCCTTACCCCTACTGAAATCGGTTCTATATTACTGCTTCGTCATGCGGAGCTGCTGAACTTTAATATGTCCAAAGAGGATTTCAAAGCGGAAGTCGATAGGTTTATGGACACGGTTTACCAGGAAGCGAGAGCCAGACAGGCACCCCCTTACGGTGCCTCGCAAACTATCGACCTCACAGGCAACAACTATTCCTGCCCCCATTGCCACAAGGCGATCAACGTTGATGGTAACGAGGCCATGGTGTACGAGAAATGCGGCTGTGTAGGTTGGTCCATTGCTCGAGTGTTAAATTATATACTGATTTATTAGTAAAGGTCTCTTGTCCGGGTTGTGGTCCTGCTGAAAACGCGGGTAAAGGGCCCTGTGTAGCAGACAATCACACATCGCTCTACGGAAACCAGCGCCGTCGCAAGGTTTTTGGTCTCTTTGAGGACTATGCAATATGTTTTGGCGAATTGAAGTATCCGGTGTGGGTGCGAACCTGTGGTCAGTGTCATTCCCATCAATTGCGCACGCAGAAGCTGACATGAACATAAGGCCACGTATTCTGTCATGGATGCCTAAAAAGGTCGTGGGAAATACCCAAACGCCGATGTCCGTCGTGTCGCGCTACATGTTGTGATAAACGGAAATACAGGGGCAAGAAGCGTGATGCCATGCATTGCCCTTTTTCTTACCATGCCGGCTCGATCCGGCGCAGAGATCTTGGTGTGGAGATTTAGCCCTTACTCTGAGCAACTGTGCATGTTTTTAGCAATATAAACTAGTTGCATTATAAGATGCAGGGCAAACAGATCCTATTTATATACGCTCTAAAAAGACGTGTTCTTGACAGTGGAGACAGTGCAAGCAAACAATATTTTCGCTACCGACCATGGCCCGTGGGCATACATACGCAGTCTTGAGGAGCAAGTCCGAATACTGGGTGAGCGTGTACATGCCATGGAAGCAAAAGTGCAAGGACTGGAGTGATCTGACCCTTTTTTGCCCCTCGTATAACAACCGTAACGAAGCTCGGAAGGAGGCTGGAAAGCAACTGTTGCCGGTCAGCCAGCTCAGGCCTAGCATGACTATGCTTGACCAAACCCACCCACAAGGTGACGAAATTGCTAGCCAGCCTGTTGCGATAGATCGACAAGTCCTGATCTTCTCTTAATCCTAGACACAAGCCTAAAGGTAGACGGGACAAAGGATCTATCCAGGCAGTTTGCTCGGCGGATGCGCAGGCAAGGTTAAAGGGTCATATACGTAAATCGCTTGAAGCCTCCGAGTAATTGCTGCGCTTTAATCGATTGTTGAGTAAGGGAAAATGTTAATAAGTAGGTGCAGGACATAAAACAAGAAAAAGGCATAAAGACAAAAGGGGGCCGTTGTTCATGTATTATCTCGGAAAAAGCTTGGCTCAAAGGAGCGTAAACCGGTAAATTGGAGTGGAGTATACTAGGTTAGTTACAAGAAAATACGTAAAATACAGCAGTTTTACAGATCTAGTACAACCGTTTTTTTTATCTTTTGCATAAATTGTCCATAACGGATTATTTATGCAGAAGTCAGTTATGTACTGAGCATAAGTAAGATAGGCCTGGGCTACGCCTGAGCCATGCCTGAGCCATGCCTGAGTTATGGCTGAGCAAAAGCGGCGAGTGCGCTAAGCCTAATCTATACATTTGGATTTCGCAGGTAAAACCCACTACCTACCTATTAAGCCTCGAGCTTCGATGTTACCTAAAAAGATTCCAGTAGCCGATTCCTTCTAGGCTCACCCCATAGTCTCACTCGCTTCAATGTACTTACCTGCCTAGCTCTCTTACATTCATACATGCCTAGGCAGCTAGTAAGTGGACGTTCTTTTGCAGTTAATAACTAAGTGCTCATAACAACTAGCAATAGTCTATGCCGAGTAGATGCTCGAGCCTTGACTCACGTAATGCTGAATTAGGTAGTAAGCGATGCGGCTTAAAGTGTTTACTGACCTAGGTTAGGTATGGACTGGATGGCGATCTCTACCGAGCTTCGACTCCCAACTGATTTTGTGCACGGGACTGTTACATGGGCAAATTTTTAAGCTATAATTACAAGGCAGGTAAGCGGTTTCAAGGCTCATCTTCTATCACCTTTGTTTTATTTGCGACTCGTCGTCCTTCCGCGCATAAGTCCTAGATCCAATAAGGCAAACCAGTTCTATTACTACTACGACAATCTGAGCCCTCTTAACACTTCGTATAAAAAATAAGGAGACAGTAGGCATATAAGACAAACATGTCCTCGCCTCATTTCACTTCGGCAAATCTTATTTCAACCGTCGTCCGACCATTGTCGGAGTTGTGCAACCACCTTGTATAAGCTGCGTAAAGACTGGTAGAGCATGTTTGCCGATGACGAGACACGCGCGAAGAGTCATAGCCTGCTGACGGTTGGAGTCTGGGAAGCCTCTTCTACAGTGAATTCTCTGCCATGATGGCTATAGAAACATACAGATAGATGTTGAGTAGGTGCTCCCAAGTCAAAGCCGCTCACTCTCCTTCGGTGGGAGCCAACTAATATAAGACCATGCTATTTAGTCAATGTGATTGTTTAGAAACTGTATGAATAGGTGAGCGGAGTATGAAGCCCGAGAAATATTAAACCTACATGGATATATTCGTATGAACTTCTTGCTGATTTTACTGCAACAACGTTGTGCTCTCAGTCTGTTTAAAAGCCGAACCAGTGTTGGCCCCCGGTATAGCCTTAGTCGTTCACCTTTTCCGTCTCCGTTTTGCGCCAGGAGAGGTATATCGGGTGTTTCTTCAGTATGTTATTCAACATTGTGTCACTACGATGATTCAAGTTGATGCCCGAGACTAGAAGGAACTTAGTATGGGCAGAAGCCATGGAATACGAAAGAGAACAGAGAGACAGCAGAGAGATCAATATCTGCGGAAGATGTTCAGCTGTCGTGTAAAGATTCAAAGAGAGCCGAGACTGAACCTTATCACAATTATCTACCTGCCTCCCATCCTAACGCAAGTGGTAAGGGCCATCATCTGTCGGTGGGTTTCTTTCCCGATCATGACAACCGTAATTGGCACGCATCGGCACCTGGCTTACTAACCACATGAAGAACCCGGCCTAAGCTTACCTGCCTAGTCTCGCGGCCCTATTAAGTAGGTATGGCGTCCCCAATAGCAACGATACCCCACGTATTTGGGCCCCACTATTCACTGTTTCTGGTATTTCTACTTACCGTGATGAGATCCCGTCTCGAATAAAGCGACTTGTTGGCGACTTAAATCAACGCGTGTCTCCTCTTTACGCCCCTCCCACCACATCACATCAGAATTATACATAGAAGGCACTCCCTTGCCCGGGCTAGCGATCGTATTAGCAGTCTTAACAGTCTTAGCGGTCTTCTAGCAGCCCTGTTGTCCAATAGTCTCCTGCTGTCCCACCAATGCCAGGTTTGGCGTGGGTAGCGCCAATCGTTGCACGCTGCCCTGACGAAAATGCCCCCTTGTCGCTCTGCGCTGTTGCCGCGAGGCGCCATGCGCTTCCCTTCGCCTGCGGTGGAGATGATGCAATTCCCGATTCTCTGTGCCGCGACTCTGCTCGCCAACTACCCACGGCTACCAATCCGAATAGTGAAACCCAGAGCCCAGAGTCCCGAAGCCTGAGCCCAGCTGTCCGACTTGACTTAGTAATACTTGTCTCTTGCCATGTGTTATTTAACCTCCTCTTCCGACTTCTTACATGCTCCGGACGGCATGCTGGTTTCAATCTCATCCGGTTATTACTAAACGCGTAATTCAAGACATTGTTCTCACCCCTTACGAACCAGATGCGAGTGATACCAAGATCTGGACACTCGGAATAAAGCCCTATTCAGCCGCCAACTATCAATTCATTTATTGCCCCCTACATCGTTGCTTAGCTGTGCCACCATTGTCAATTCCTATTCGCGTGGCATCTCAAACCCCTCACTGCCATTGCTTGTGTATACCTCGCCCCTACCCGTTTAGAGGCTCAGATATCGGGTCTTTGTTATGGAGAAGCAGCCCTTGTCGGAGTCAGGCTCAACCTATTATGATATAGGTAGGCAACCAACCACGTGCGTCTTGTTGAGGGGATTCAAGCCAACTCGTTTCTAGTAATCGTAGGAGCAGGGCCCGTTGGGCTCATGTTGTCGACATGCCTGGCACGACTTGGCTACCGTATCAAACATGTCGATAATCGTGCAGAACCTACCCCTACCGGCCGGGCCGACGGCATTCAGCCCCGGTCTCTGGACCTGCTGAGAAATATGGGCCTCAAGTCAGCTATCATGGCCCATAAACCTGCTAGAGTCTACGAGGTGGCTTTCTGGGATCCAGCCGGCGATAGCAAGGGCATAGTCAGGACAGGCACTTGGGCCAGCTGTCCAGCGTTCATAGACGCACGATACCCCTTCACCACCCTCTTGCACCAGGGTCTCATCGAGCGTGTTTTCATATCGGATCTAGTTAAGAACGGGGTTAAAGTCCAACGGCCATGGAAGATCAGTGGTTTCAAGTCCGATGAAGCGGAGAACCCGGAGTACCCTGTCGAAGTCCACCTCGAGCACGTGGATGGAACAGAACGGGAAATGGTCCGCGCCAAGTACTTGTTCGGCGGTGAGGGTGCTCGGTCATTCGTCCGAGAGCGACTGGGCATCGGTATTACACACAAGGATCCTATCGCTCACGTGTGGGGTGTGATGGATGGTGTAGTCAAGACAGACTTCCCCGATATCAAGGTCAGTCCCCGCATCATTTTTTGGCCGGTTTCTAGCCGGAGACAAAACTAAGTCAGCATAGATGAAATGTACAATTCATTCCGAACATGGGTCAATCATGGTGATCCCTCGCGAAAACAATATGGTGCGGTTATACATCCAAATTGCCTCCTCCACAGACCCCGACTGGAATCCTCGCAAGACAGCTACGGAGGAGGAGGTGCAAGCATCGGCAAAAAGAATATTGCGGCCATTCTCAATCGAGTGGGAGAGGGTGGAGTGGTACTCGGTGTATCCGATCGGCCAAGGCATATCCGACAAGTACACCCTTGACCACCGAGTGTTTCTCGGCGGTGACGCTTGTCATACACACAGTGTAGGTGACCCCTTCTTGATCAATCTTCAATGATTGCCCTTCATCTTCTCAGAGGCGGCGAAAACTGACATTGTCTTGCAGCCGAAAGCTGGCCAAGGGATGAACACCGCTTTTCTGGATGCTCAGAATCTGGCCTGGAAGATACATCTCGTAGAGGCGGGGTTTGCTAAGCGGACGCTCCTGACCACTTACGAACCCGAGCGCAAAGATGTGGCAGAGAACCTTCTTGCTTTTGATAATAAGTACGCCAAACTATTTTCTCAACGTCTACCAGCTGCAACCGAGGTGCAAGCGGCATCACGGCATACGAACGGGCATACGGAAGACAACGAATTCATCAAAACATTCAAGGAATCTTGCGAATTCACAAGTGGCTACGGGGTGGCGTATAAACCCAACGTATTGAATTGGTCCCCCACACACCCCGCTCAGTCGCATCTGATCCATCCCAAGGGCATCAAGTTACGGACAGGTCGTCTAATGGACAATGCCGACGTTACGAGAGTGGTTGATGCCAACATCGTCCATCTAGAACAGGAGATTCCGTGGAACGGGTCATTCCGTATCTACATCTTCGCGGGTAAGCCTCGGATAACGTCCAGAGCACTGCACGATTTTGCCTTCCAGCTGGGCGGCAAGCGGTCCTTCTTTGGATCGTATCTACGACCTGATATCGACTCCGTCTCCCACCATGAGCGATACAACCCACATAATTTATTTGTCACCATATGCACCATATTTGCCGCGCCGCGTCGCGAAATCGAAATCTCTAGAGACCTTCCGGGGCTGCTTGGCAGATACCGCGACCTCGTCTATGCCGACGATAGATGGGATCGGCGGGTGCCAAACGCGAAGGCTGCGGCCCACGCCAAAATGGGCCTCGACGAAGAGAAGGGCGGTGTTGTCGTGGTAAGACCTGATGGCTATGTGGCGATGGTCGCTAGCCTGGCAGAAGGTAGCGGGACGGCTGATGCGCTGAATTCGTACTTTAATGCCTTCAGCACACATAATTTAGGCGAAAACCGGGCACATTTGTAGGGCAGTATCTTGATAGACACAAAAACAAAGCACATTAAAGACTCTGCTCTTCGGTTGTGCCCTTGCTCTCTCTCGATGGCTCCTACTATCCTATTCTGCATACCTAGTATTTAGGTAATGTACAAGATGCATAATAGCAGTTTATACTCCGACTCCTCTACGGCAGCTTTCAGCTGTGTTTCCCAATTATATAATCCAACACCTAGATAACTATATGCATGTGCCTACCTCCCAAGATAAGCAATTTGAACTTCAAAAGTGAATTGGGCGGTTGCAACCGCGAACCTGACGCCCAAAGGTAGCAGCTAGGTTAGGTACGTGCATGAGGGTAGTTGACCTTTCAGAAATCAGGATAGACATTGGCATCTACCAGGCCCCTAAGGCGTCTAAATGGCAAAGTTTCAGGCACGACACGTTCAGAAGCTAGGTAGTAGCAGCCGTCAGGTCTTTCCACTTGAAGTCTTGCTTCTCTATGTACTTGCCAACATCATGATGTAGGTAGAACTTGACAGGTTTCTTCTCATACCTTAGGCCTGCTGTCGTCACTTAAGTTCCCCCCTCCGGATCTCAACTCTAAGTCATGTTGTAATACCTAGGTAGCAACCTGCCTGGGTACGCAGTGGAAGTGCTTTCAGTTGCTCCTTCCGAATCTTTCCGTTAGAGTATGGCCATGTTATGATGTATTCGGACGACTATGAACATGCATTGAGCTTCCACTGCAATCATGCTGCAACGTTGTCGTATAACGGGCACCTCGACAGATTGTGACGATGGTTACAGTCACAGTTTCGATATGAGCCCCCCCTTTCCGACCTCCCGTCCCCTATCCGAGTGCGAATGGAAACCATTCGATCTAATTCGGAAGCGTTCCGGTCCTCACAACCTCACTCGCTCGGGGTATGACGAAGAGAGTGAGTGGTGCATATGGTAGTATATAGAGAAACGGTTGTTTCATAGCTCACATCTACATCCAGAGTGCCGCAACGTCCTCGTCCGCTTCTGTGCCCACGTCCCACGAAACTTCCAATATAAAGACGGCATACAACAGGTCAGCAGACATTCGGCTCTGTCTTTATATATTACCCATCCTTCCAAGGGCCGCGTCCGTTTTCCACGTAGATGCTTACATGCTTCAGATCTTTTTAATTCTTCGGGAGCATCTCGGCGATGAGAATCTAGATTTGGCTGGAGGTGTACTGTACGAATTAATCGAGGTTGACTGTGAACACACCGATGACCCTGGTGCTGCCTTCCAACGATGGCGGCACGATCATATGTACAGATATGTGAGGATTCGCTACCATATAATAAGGAGCCATAGCGACAGTACCTATGTCTGATATCTACATAGGCCGACCTTGAGCTACCGCACATACCTCACATGACAACAATTACCTCTTCCATCATTCCTACCGACAGGCTTTCACGATGGCGGTCAGAACATGCCGACCGCTATCGATTTGTTCTCTCCGACTCGTCGCCGCTAGCGCACCGATCCTCCGCAGAAGCAAGCTGCATAAGAAACAAAAAGGCTTGGCTGATCGACCATACTCTCTTCATCTCTACAAGATCTGAAGGCACTCGCCCGATGCGCAGTCCGAACCCCAAGCAGTTCCACGAGATGCAGTGGGACCCTTATTATGGAGCGACTGGAAGATTTTTAGAGGAGCGCGAGCTCCCGATCACATCCTTCGATCGGGCGAGCGAATCATCTCCGCCCGGAACCCCAGATATCTGTCTCGGCACCAGCACTCGATCACAGCGAGTCCGCCATTCGCTTTCGAGCATTAGTATCATAGAGAAGATTGTAGAGAAGCTTGGTAAGCCGAAGAAGGAGGGTCAGGGGAAACGTCGCCGCCGAAGCTGGATGCCCGGCGCCTTCATCTTTGACTCCAGCTCATCGCTCAGGGAAAAGCGAGCTCATCGTGATATCGACCCCGTTCCCTTGCCAGAAGGTTGTCAGATTCCAAACGCAATCTTTGCCAGGAAATTTCAGATTGTCGAGAATAATGAGACTTTGCCTCCACACTTGCCCATATCGCAGATGCCAACTGCCGAGTCTAAGGCCACAGAAACCATTGTCAAGGCCGCTACTACGGGGTTGCTTCATCAAACGTCCCCATGGCTATTCCGCGGTCCATTCACACCACAGCTTGGCTTCGATGGAGGACTTGACTACCAATGGAACCCCCGGGACCCTGGTATAACCATTACGAGGTTTGATTTAGAGAGCCCATTCAAAGATAACTTGGAACACGGCGTAGATTGTGACTCTAAAGGAAGACGACTCCCAGGATACGTTAGCCACTTAAAAAGCCACCAATCGCCCTCTAAAAGACGTGGAAGAGTCTTCGGAGTGGAGAGCGCGACAGAGATGGAACTCGAAGTGTATTCCTCTTCGCTGTATTCTGCTTCAGATGAAACAAATTCCTGTGCAATTCAAGAGAACCGGGCACCTACCAGTGGACGCAAACTACCGCTATACGTACCAAGTCAGGCAACGCGGTCAACAGATGAAATTCCAGTTACCGCGAGAATACCAGGTCAAGATAGGTATATACAATGCACTCCAACGGTCTGGGAGGCCTTATAGCTACTAATACGTGACAAGACTTGAGCCACAACGGCGGAATACCCAACTATTTGAGAACATAGAGTTCACATATCAGGCCGAGATAGACAATTCATGTAGCCCCGCAACAAACCGCCAGACCGCCATAATCGAGCGCCCAGATCAAGAAGAACTTAGTAAGTAAAAAAAAAAACAGTCGAGTCCCTCTTCTTGTACATGTACAATAGTTGCTGCTCCGCAACTTCATCATTACAGCCGTCCAAAACTTGTGACTAATGCCAGGCACTTCAGTTTTCCACCAGGTTTACAAAGCAGGGGATAATCCAAGAACGCAAGGTTCCTCCATTCAGCGATCAGTGAGCATTTCCCTCAACATTCCGTTTCGTAGGCCATAGTCTAGTGTTGTACCTGCCCCTGAATTCTCGATGCCATGCCAATAAGTTACCTCTAGTGAATATCATTGTTCCAAAATAGCTACCTAGTTTCCCCATTGTTGTCAAATGCGTCAACGCTTGGAATCGCTCGGTACCTAACCCGCTAACTTCTATAACAGCCGGGGAAAACAAACATCGAACCTGTGAGCCTCAGAAAAGGAGTTCCTAGAGAGACACAGGGCAACACTCGAGAACTAGTACTATCAAGTATTCAACAAGACGTGGAGTGTGCACGAGTTGGTATCTCTAGCTCCCGTCGGGTATCCCATAGGGTTACGGGAGGGATACTTCAGCCCTTGAGGTACAATGCAAGTGGTGGGTGGAAAGGCGGCAGTATGAAGTAAGTAGGTACCTGAGTGTAGAGAAGGTACAGTATGACCTGCCGAGAAGTCAAGCAGGAGGTCAAGGAGAATATCTCATTCCGATTACCTGTTTACATGTACTTAAGTATATACTTTGGTCGCCAAATCGTACCTAATATTTGTACAAGGTATATACCTAAATAGGTACAAACATTGAAGGGCACATCTAATCAGGCACATGTTTAATTCCACTCTGTTTCTCAATGCTTTCCTTCCTTTGTAGCCTCATACTTGCATCGCCAAGATTCTCTTTTTTTTTTTTTTTTTTTTCCTGTACCGACGATTTCAACCCACTTGTAACGCGACACGCGACATGCAACACGCAACTCGCAACAGTAACACTCACCTTGCAAAACGTATGTTGTCATTAAATGCCTGTTACCCGTCCAGAGAGATGATGCTAACATGCAAGAAGCCCCATCAGCAGCAATGCTGCGGGATCAGGACCGAAGGCAATGGGTGCCGGCTGCACCGAGCACCATCTGCAGTAAGTTCACCTGGGCAATAACTAACTTGAGGCTTGTGAGGCTGTCCTTGAGGATATGTTCCTTTATACGCCTTTCACGGGGATTTTTCTGCTCTGTGAGCTGCGGTTAATGAATGTCCATAAAGGCGAGGAAAACGAGGCACTCCTTGCTGCTCCTGAAGAGCAGCAAGGCTCCGGTCCCCCAACCCTCGACGATGGTCTAGATGACATTGTCAGTAAGTAACAACGCCGAGATCTTCACCTCCGTTACCCAACCCAACCCAACCGTCGCACCCAACCGTCGAGGCGACACGCCGCGTCGCCCCGACGATAATCACTTATCACCCAACGAAATTTGCAGAGCCCACGAAGCCCACAAATTCACAAAGCTACCTACCTAGATCATCCCTCCTACCTTGCGCCTTTGCGCCTTTGCGCCCTTGCCTTCCTACCTTCTCGCACATCTTGCACTTGTCTCCTTTCATACCATACACTCCCCACTCAGCCATCTGACCTTTTGTCCAAACTATAACCTTCCAGCTCCCTCAGTGTGCTGACCGGTACCCCCCAGCCAGATTTTTTGAAAAAAATAAAAAATTTATAAATGATAGGCGCGGTAGGTTTGTCCATACCCATCAGAGAACAGAAAAATTCCTGAATGGACCCCCATTGACTAAGTACTATTTAAATAACTGACATTGTGAGGATACAGTCTCTGCGCCAGCAAGCACGTTTATACCCAGCTTGATCCGGGTAGAGAAATTCGTCCGCAGCACCAGCATAGTTGCCACCCCTTCCTTTGCCCCTCGTCCCGTTATGACGGGCGAGAATATTATTTGCTACCCCCTCACTCCCTATCCTTCTCCATCCCGCTCCCAGCCTGAAGCCTCTACCTCGTTCCCAAGTGGAAGCAGCTCGATCCGGGTTGTAAAGCCAGATTTTGCACTCTCCCCTTCGCATGAATCTGGATCTGGGGGCGACAAGCAGGTTTATTTTACTTCTTCAACTGCTATGTATGTTTGTATTCATTCCCGCTGTCAAGTAGTTTTTCTTCCTCCAACTTTCGATATTGACTACAGATCCAGGTATCCATACCAGCAGCACGGCCAGTACGGTCAGAAAGTGGGCGAAAGCTCGCGTTCTGGATCCAACGCGACGCAACAGCAAGCGGACACTCGGTCCCGCGTTGAACAGTTGCGACAGCAGCTCTTCGAGTTGCCAGAGCGCGGTAGACCCCGCCCTGCCCAAGTTGGCTCTGCCGGCCAAAGCGGTGACATGCGAGCTCCCTCTACCGAGCGTGGACGCGATATGCACCGCCGTTATGAGTTCATTGATAGCGATGACCAGCCTCATCAAGTGCTCACTCCGGTCCAGGAGCCCACTAACGAGAAAGATAAGGGCAAGGGCAAAGCTATTGACACTACGGGACGCGATAATGATATTACTACCGTGACGGATCTGATGCAGCAATGCACCGATCAATCTCCGAATGATCAACCTGTTCATCAGTATGGCCAACAGCAACGGATAGATACGGGTGCCGGTAGCTCAACCGCGCAACCGCAATCTAAGGCGAAGCGTCGCCCCCAGCCTTTGGATTTGCAAGACCCTGCCTTCCTTGGCATGGTTAGTCGTCACACCCAACGATATGAAGTGCAGCATATCCCCATCCAGTCCTCGCGAGCAGAAGTGTTCCAGACACGCACCCCTTATGAATCCTCCTCCGTGTATTCTGACGAAGACACCGGCGGTGAGTACGTGATCAGCCGACTCCAACACAAAGAGACAACGGAGCGTAGCGTCAACTTTCTGGAGGCGTACAGCCAGTGGCGTGAGGGCTTGAACCCTCGTCGCACCGCCTCGCAGGGCTCCATACACATCAGAGTTCCGACTGCAGAGGAAGATACATTCCTGGCCAACAGAGAACAGGCCTTACGCCAACTCTCGGGCGAGTCTGGACACGACGTTCGAACCGACGCCGTGGTATCACCTCCTGGCCTAGCTCGGTCCGCTACAATGCGCCACGCACCCGGCCAAGGCCATGATGTTGCAGGTGCGTCGGAGAACACAGAGGGCAAGGACAATGAAGAGCAGGGTATTCGCAAATCAGCGACCATGAACGACGTGCCTCCCCGACGATCTTCCATGCGATTGGCAGTTCCTACTTCACCCTTTACCCCGCTGACCCCATTCATCATGAGAGCTTCCGGTGCACCCGCCAATGTTCAGGGCGGCACCAAGACTCTATTTGGTGAGAAAGGCTGGCTTGAGGATACAGCTGGCGCAAGTCACAAGAAGCCTAAGGCCGAGAAGACGAGTGGTTTCATGGAGAGCCTCAAGCGCATGGCTCGCGAGTTTGTAAGTTCTGACCCCTTTCCCTTAACGCTTTCCGCTATCCGCTTCGCCCGACTAGTAGTGAGCTCGAAGCTGACTTGGTTGCGCAGGCTGATAACTCGTCTTTCCATGCTACACGTCATTACAGATCCAGCGGCTCTGGCCGCTTGTCCATCTCCCTCGATCCTCGAGAGCAGAGCCTGCTATACGGAGAGCTTGAGTTTAATCTTAACAATGCGCTCGACGCCTACATCAAGACACAGCTCAACGGCGGCCGTCTCGATGCAAGCAAGCTGAACCGCATAGCTGACGGATGGCTACAGAAGGGCCGTCCCAAAGTTGTTAGCTTCCGCTACGACCTCGAGACACAGATCGATTTGATCACGGCACACGTCGAGGACTTCCGCTTCTACGGACCACTGCCAGCTCGGGGACAACCTGCTGTTGTGGGTCTTCTGCAGGGTATGAGAGTTAACGCACGCTACATGCGTGTTCGCACCTACTGCCAACCAGACACAGTGATCGCAAAGCAGATCCTCGACAGTCAGAACCTCCTGCGCCTTCTTGGTTCGCCCGAGTTCCTTCAGAGACCCCTTGAGGAGGTTGCGCAGTTCTTCAAGGTCGCAGTCGACAGACGCAAGATCATGGATGCAGCACCCCCACCCCGTGATGCCAGACGTCCAGGCCCGGATGCTTGTCACGTAGGCGAGCAAGGCAGCCATCGCAAGGTCAGCGGCTGCAGTGGACAGCGTGTGCATTTCCATGGCCACGGTGATGACGGATACCCCTCCCATGCGAAACCGTGCAATGTCAGTGACGATCAACAGCCGAAGAAGGACGAGAGCCGTGTTCGAGGCAAGTCGCCCGTCGCCGCCCCGCCATCGAAGAGCCATGGTGTAGTTCAGGGACGGTTTGGTTATCGCCAGTAAAGCTGGGTAAGCTCCCTTACATTCGAGCAGATCAGACAGACAGCGCTCTCTGGAAAGCAAATCTTCACACAACGTCGATGGTCCGCTTTTTCAGCTCTCTCGGGTTCTCTATTTGTAAGGAGACAAACGATCGACTAGTAAGGATTCTTATCTCATATCCGCCTCGTTGAAGCCCTTTGCAATCTATTTCCTTTGTTACATTCTCTTCCCAGTCTCCTGTCTCGAAGGCTCGACGACACTCTGCCGGGACTATTTCCGGCTAATTTTCGATTCTTGTCTTTCGCCTCGTTCTTGTTCCATGTCGAATGGAATCCGGCATCAGACGGTTTATCGGCATCGTCCACGTAGCATCGCCTGTCAAGGACAGATATGGACCCCAAATTAATGACAGATCGCAAGAAAGTCGGCTTCGTTTGTCTGATTGTCTGGCCTACGTTTTGAGAAAGTCTCTCCTCTTGTGTCTATTTGGTCTACACTTCGCCGTCTTGGCATATGCGGAGAACGACTAAAGATTCAAAGTTGAAACTTGGAAGATCTCTGTTCTATTCGACATTGCTTTTCTCTTGCACCACTCTCGACTGAACGACATTACTGACTTGAGTCACGCTACGATCACGTTTCCGCGATAACCACATGTTGTTGGCCTACTAAAAAAA
>Ga0247782_1000381_pt1 | contig 34860 bp, 32 predicted proteins | sample UWRJL019104C5_FD_179928 | JGI IMG/M metagenome (GOLD analysis project Ga0247782, IMG submission 179928) | Plant litter microbial communities from Arlington Agricultural Research Station in Wisconsin, United States - UWRJ-L019-104C-5 | ecosystem: Environmental > Terrestrial > Plant litter >...
GGCCCTTGCGTGTTACTGTGCCTTTGCGTCGAATATTAGTGGTCCAGCGTTGCAGATGGCCGGTCACGAACGACGAGACCTCGTTTTATGCCAGTGCATTTTTGCAAGCGGGGATGGCGGTCAACAATAATTATCGAGATAGAGCCTAGAAGAACCGTTTCCGCGAATTATAACCAGGAATTCATAATTGACAGTTGCGATATTCGTATAAATGAGGCTTGAACCTCTGCATTATTATGAGAATCAATTATCCTCGTCAATTACCGTTCCCACATCAACCCTATTATCGACACGATTCAGCCACCATGGCGACTGGAAATCCAAGCTGCCCGGAGATGTTTCTCCATGTCCCATTCTCTGAGAGATGGGAGTGCCACAAGGATACTATACGCCGGCCATACATTAACGATGATCATTCTATTGAAGAGGTTGCCAGTATCATGAAGTGCCTATATAAGTTCGATGCTAGGTCAGTAGAGTGATTATTATGCGAATATACTGCCAATAACGACTATTCTAGGGCTAACACGCAATTACAAGTACTCGGCAATATAAGTTCCGGCTCAAGAAGTGGGAAATATTAAAATCTATTTCCTCGGCCGTGAAGGATCAAGCGATCCGGACTCTCGGCAAAAGGGTCTGTGATGGCACTGAGTTTGGTGGTATATGGTATAAAGGTGTCGAGATCGATAATAAACGGCTGAGAAGATATATTAATGACGATACTTGGCTTAACGCAGACTTAAGAATGGTTATCTTGGTGTAAAAGCCGGCCTTCTATCCCTACGAGGCCTTAGAGCCTCAACTAACTAGTAGCAGCTTTAGTCGTTGGAACTTGCTGTACCTAACTCCCATGCCGGCTCTTGATCATTCCTCTCCGGGGACCAGTGATTCAACTCCGAGTGATTTTCTATTTTTAGCCCTCCGGACACCAGCAACCGCCTAGTGCCATCGAATGGTGACTTATCCACCAATGCACCAACACTGACTGCACAAGCAATACAAGTCAAGATTCTTTAGGACAGATCAAAATATTTTGTACAAGGCCGTATCGATAAGTTTTTAAAAAAATTGTTGTTATCGGACAAGGTGTAGGTCTAGTCGAACTTTGTTTTGTACTACAGCTGACAACTTTAGGATTGCTACTACATGGCTTTATTAGTTTTGGATATTTTCTTTTACAACTTTAAAGTACTGGGGCTAAGGTCCTTAAAAGTGGACAGCAGATCTACTAAAGATAGTATAGTTCGTAGAGCCAAATTCGATTTCTTGTTCACCCACCCGTTACATAGGGAGCAAAGCTCTGATCCTATTAGATGAGGGTCGAAATTAGTCTAGAGTCCGACCTAATCCCAGCTATTAGCTAAGCCTTTCTTTCCCTTCTTTGTTGTGTTGTTGGTGTATTTATTTCTGAAGATAACTATCTGACTTGTTTGAGCTTTATGTGCTAAGAGAGAACGTCGATTACAGTATACAAGACCCGAATAATAATTGGCCGCCTTGGAGAGGCGATCCATCGCCGTCGTGAATCGTTTACAGCATGGGCTGGAAGAGAATTCTTTTTCCAGCATCCAGACTCAAGATTTACCGCTATCCACAACTGTTATCGCGACGGCTGCCGCGAGCTCTCCAAGGGCAATGACTGTTGAAGTCATTGGGTTTGCCATCATAGCTAGAAATACAGATCTCGTCGCTAACTCGGTTTTTGCGGTCAACCAAAAGGAGCTGGACCTTTCTAGCATTTACCCGTTCCACCTAGCCGCCAGCTATCTTGATAGGAGTAGCATTTGTTATGATATGTTTTATTATCTTTCGTTTCTTGTAAAACAAAACGCTATCAGAAGACTCTATCTAAACGACTTTGGCCATACCGTCTTGGATTCTCTCATGTTAACTATTTTGACTGGACACACATCGTGTACACCAGTCATGATCGATGAACGTCTGAAGTCCATGACACGATTTCCGGGAGAAGACATAGATATTTGCGGACGTTGGGATGCCGATTCTCCAATCGTTCGAGGACTCAAAGCCAATGGCTCGCCAAGAATACCTTTCTCATGGAAGCACATGTTCTGCCACATTTCTGTTCGGGCCGTTTGTCATGCGATCACTCGAATATTCTCCGTGGGCCATTCTCCTGATATCAATACCCCCAGTGGACTTTTCGCCAAGTACTGCTTCACTTGCGGAGACAAACTGGTTCTGGGGCCAATTCACACGCTTGTTCCGACGGCCTTCAACCTGGCACAGAACGGTTGCGATGGAGAGAACCTGTTCGGCATGCTTTCCTGCCTCGTTTGCCTCCTGGTACATGGTGCAAACCCTGCAGCGGAGGCTAATTTATCCGTCGACGCATTGCTAGGGATTGATAAGCAACAGGAATTCGCGCACGAGTTTCTCACTCCTCTACATCTGGCAGAACGAGTACCATCGAAATTCTGGGACACTTGGTCCGAAGAGGTGAAACTTGGCTGGGAGTGCCTTCTGGCGGTACTACGGTTCGTCCAACCGGATCCAATTCAGGGCCTCTCGCCGCCATATTCAAGCCATGGTGAATCGGGCGACTGCTTTAGTTATAGCGTGTTTCTCTCGCCTCAAGATTTGTCAACTCCAGCATCACTGCCACTCTCAGAGCATACTGACAGCCCAAGCATAGAACATGGTAGCCATGACCTCATCGAATGTTATCATGAGCCGGAGAGCTCAGCATTCTGCGTCAATACTAGACAATTACGTGTTCTATGGTCTGCCATTCAGACTGAACTCGTCACTTACCGTCGACTCCGAGATGGAAACTCGTGGCTCTCAGCTAACTTTAGCCTAGTCGCAGTCAGAGATGGGGCAAACTATTATGGTGGATTTTCCCGTTTGCCCTTTGTATACAGAGAGATGTTGAAACCCGTTTGTGCTTGTGGTCGGTTCTATGCCGCCAGCGAGTCGCACGGGGTCGTTGTAACCGACGAAGCATGCTCTTTTTATTTCTCGAATATGGAGGATTGGCAGCGCTCTTCGTATCGTGCGCTCTATGATTAGTAGGACTGGGAGCACGGCGTATCTGCGCTGTTTAGCGCTTTTCAGAATCTTTACTTAAAACAGGGTCATTGTCTCGATTAAGCTCATTAGTTTGTTATCAGAGAATTACACACCGGCATGTACTAAGAGTTTACAGGCAACGTACCGCTCTAGTTCGCATGTACTGTTAGTAGTTAAGCTCAATAACAGCGTTCGTTCTTGCTCCTTTGTAATTGAGATTATTAGTATCCAGTACACAAGATGGCCGATTAGCCACAGCTTACCTTATTTACATGCTACAAAACTGAGTGGTGCGAGCAGGACTAGTCTGGCTGAATAACCCATAACCTAGGAGAGAGAGAGTATAATAGGGCGCAATAACTTAAAGACAAAATCACGGTTCTAACCCGGACCAGCTCCGGCCCGAAGCGCGGCCACTGAACACAGATTACAACTATGCCTATAAGTAGATACAGGAAATATCTGCTTCTCAGACATATTTTCCTTCCTTGTGCAATAACAATATATCTATAACGAACCACCCAACAATATAAACTGTGACAGTTATCCATGGATGATTTCTTTATCCTATTATCGTTGAATGATGCATACGTGGTAGTTTGCCGCCGTATCTACAACAAGATCATACAATAAGTAAGCCATTGGTTGAGCAATGCAGTACTTCATCGTCGCCTCGGTGCATATGCCCATTTCAAATAAAGTAACATAGGACGAAGAACTCTCTTACATAAGGGATAACCCTAAGACCAGGAAAGAAGAAAGTTGTCATGATATGCCATTAATCTTTGCACCAGTCGAGTTCGATCGTTGTGGTACAATATCATTAAGATCTTAATTACCCACCTACACTTTACATCTATGTGGTTAAAGTCGCTTCCCAAGAAGTGGGAACAGAACCAGTGACAAGAATCCAGTAATTGCAGTTGCACGAAGACGTAATCATCAACACTGGAGGAGTCTTGTGGGAAGCTATTCGGAAAAATAAAGTATGCTGGTCAGGGGCGCAAGTTCAACACAGAAGGTGGGATAGGACATTGATTAGAATACTCCATTCCATATTCATGTCTCCAAAGTCACGCAAGCTCAGTAAGAGAGCATGACAAACCGATTCACATACAGTCGGACTTTAACTAATCAAGCAACTATTCAGATGTATGCAACTGACATGAATAACTTATCAGCTGCATGATCTTAGTGTTGCCGTATAACTATAGAAAGAAAGAGCCCAATCGATATGCATCTATTAGGGTTGCATGCAGAAAGATCTATATCTTGATTTGAAACGATGTTTCAGCGTCCCACTGATCTTCAAGCAGACTGACTACATACTTTACTTAGGCAGATCGCCTATGACTAATAAGCTCGCCATAGAAGCCTCTCCAACGACTTCTCTATACTTATCGACCCCACCCCCTCCACTAAGCACAACTAAGAGTATGTATTTATTTATACTGTTTTTAGCATAGCGGCCCGGACCCGTCCGGCATTCTCGAGAAGGAATATGACATGCCGAGACGGTCAAGGATGGATTCGGGTCAACAAGGTACTCACGGCGTACAAACCCATTATCCACTCTGGCTAGCATTAGCTTTGGTCTAGGGATAGGATAATATTTTATCGTGGAATATCACGGCAACTCCCAAGAATAAACTTAACCCCGGCAGGCAAGCTTCGCGTGGTTTATGACGTGATCGCTTCATCCGGTCAAAACGGTCAGTCACAGTAATGCAATTTGATTCCACTTGCATCTTATGTGACTTTTAAGGTGACGCTCACTCGGGGATTTGATTCGGATTAGCTGCAGTTTGACCTTGCATAGTTCAGGGACGGTAGCAGTGATCGGCTGAATAGAACCTTGGTTGCTGAGAAGATTTGAGTTGATTATGTACGTATCCCAGCGACAACCCGGGCTTGGCATGCAATCGTCTCGTAACCTTGCCTACACCTTGGGGGAAAGTGGTGACACCGGTGAATACTAGTGGATTGTATGTTGAAGAAAAAATAGGAAAAAAGAACGAGACATCAACTTGTCTGACTGCATTCTACTGCATTCTACTGCATTCTTCGCAGTCATGATACCCAGGACGGGCCTAGAGGAAACCCTCTTCAAATTCCGATATATTTCCTGATGAAGACAATGTCTGTCGCGCGCGAAGCTTAAAACGCGTCGTGGGTCCGGCTATTTGCACGTAAATTTATTAGTCTTTAGTCCTTCTCGGAGCTCACTGCATACATATTGCACTACTAGTCGTCAGATGATTTGGCAAAGACTGTCAAACTTCAAATCCTATTACGCCATGAGGACTGTGATGGCCCCTTACTGCGTATTACCCCGGGGTAAATCTGGCCAAGGGGGGGATGTGGAAACCAGAGTCTCACATTCAGCGACTTTCTGTAGCTACTAGTCCGTAAAATTAAGCTTTATAACGCTCCTAGATGTGCGGATTTCTTCCAAGTTTCTCTTTCTTTCCAAGACTTTATACTTACCTATCTTGCGTCGCGTGAATAGACTATCCTTCCTATAGCCAGCTTAGCTAATGCTGCTCAAGATTTACGTTCCAAAATCGTGCTTTAAGAAAACAGAAACATGATCACCTCAGTCACCATCATCGGCATTGGAAGTTGTGGTTGCGCCTTCGCAGCCGACCTTGAGAACCGCGGGATCAAGGTTCTCTTATATGCTCACCCGGATCATAGTACCAACGCCAATGCTCTCCAAAAGAATGGGTTCCTCGACACCATCGGCGAGGTGGAGGGCCGCTTCTACCCAGCAGTCAGCACCGACATGGGGGCGGCCCTGCGCTTCTCGAACGTAGTCATCATAGCCGTGCCGGCCTACGCGCAGGACGACATCTTGGCCGAGCTGGAGAGGCACGACGTCAGCAACCACGTGGTCATCGCCGCGAGCGGCAACTTCTTCACCCTCGTCGCCTGCAAGCGCATCCGTGCCCGCTACCTCCTCGAGACCAGCGCGTCCCCTTACGGCTCCCGCATAATCGACGGCAAGCAGCGCGAGCAGGGCCTGTCTGGCTCGCGGTTCTATGTCAATGTGTTAGGCGTGAAGAAGTCGATGCCCATCGGCTCGCTCCCCACCGACATTGACGCTGATTTGCGTGCGGATATCGGTGCCATCTTTCCCAGGGAGCTGCATTGGTGCAGCAATGTGATCGAAGCCGCTTTTTACAACTTCAATGGTGTTCTTCATCCCATTGCCGCCGTCAGTAAGTATTTTTCTACGCCACTATTGTATGCATATATATGTATAATGTCACCTCAGGGGCTGATCCTGACGTTGCAGTGAACGCGGGTTGGATAGAGAACACGCAAGGAGACTTCTATTTCTACCGGCAAGGCATGACGCCCGCGGTAACCAAGATCATGCACGAGATTGACAAAGAGAGGGTGGCGATCGCCAGTGAGTACGGCAACACACCGACCTCGTGCCTGCAGCAGATGAACACGTACTACAACTTGAACTGCGACACACTGCACGAGTTCGCCCAGCAGTCATCGCTGCACAGCACGATGAAGGTCTGCCCGACCAACATGCAGCACCGGTACTTGACGGAGGACCTGCCCTACGTCCTGGTGCCGTGGTACGAGCTGGGCGTGAAAGCAGGCAAGGAGTCGCCCTTCATCCGCTCGCTCATCCTCTGGTCCTCCATGATAAACAACACAGACTACATGAAGATCGGCCGGAACCTCAAGGCACTGGGCTTCGCCGACTGGTCGCTGGATGAGATTGTGGATATCGTTACGGCTACCTCCGATACCCTGGCGACTGAGTTATTGCGGTATAAGGAGCGCGGTCACAGTGCTTTGGTGCCGGAAAAAGGGCCGTTGTCTCCTTTCAATTCGAGCCGCGACTATGCTCTTCTTCGTCCAAAGTTATGAATACATAGGGATAATGTAGTGATTCTCTAGGAAAAAGAGTGCTTTATTCTTATTTACTTTCGTTTTTCCAATTTTTAGCCTCTACCGACTCTTGTACAACCAATTCTGTCATTTCTGTGCATGAGGCGTCCGGCTCAAAACAGGAAAGGAGTGGTAAGGGGGTTTTTTCTAGGGTAGCTAGAGATAGGTTTTATAAGGACGTGTCCAAAATCTATGAAAACTCGACTCGCCTCATTGAAATGTTGTGTATTCTAGGTAACATCCCCACTGACTCGTTACAAGCTGGCCTCCTTTCCCTTTTCCTCCACCACAGCTACCCGAATCGTCTCGAGAGCAGCACTGATCGCCGCATCCATCGCTTCTTCCTGCTGCTTCTGTGCTTTCACTGTTTCGTCCTCCGCTGGGATCCATTTGAGCTTCCGTGCGCATATGAGCATGAAATCGGCGAAAAGATCAGTGACCGTATTAGTGAGGAGCCCCAAGACCACTGTTAACACGGCAAATACGACAGTATTGCTGAGAATATCAGTGTGATACCGTTCACGCGCGACTAAAACAGGTATCGCAAGCACCAGTATGGCCGGGACTTGGCCAGCTGTGAGGATTGAGAAGCCGTTGATCATGTCCCTTGTCGAGTGGTAGGGAGATAAGGCCCTTTCTCCCTGTCTGAGCAGAACAAACACGCCCGCTGCCGCCACAGTCAACACGAGATAATAGTCGTAGTAATACGCAACAGCGTTGAGAACGATGATTCCCAGGGTCAGGAAGAACAGGAATAGGCGGGGGCTCCGAGGGTAGCGAGGCCGTGATCTTATCTCTTGGAGCGCGGATGGGGAACACTCGAGGAGGATGTCTTCCAGCTTCTGCAGGTCGCCTTTTGTGAGAGCAACCTGTGTGTTCATGTGTCGCCCCAGCTCCGCCCGCTTAGCGATGGCGTGGAATGCGTCGATGTTCTTCTTGAGCGATGCATAGTGAGTGGCCGCTCGGTATTCTAGCTCCAGCGGAAGCGGAAGCGCTCGCTTTCTCCAGATCTGTTCCCACTTCAACCAGACATTCATGATAAAAGCCTGTCCCAGCTGTCCGATGACATTGGCGATGCCGACCGTGACTTGGAACCATAGTTTCTCGGGTAAATGCTTGTATGCGGGGTTCCACGCTACGAATGAATATGCCACTGTATTCGCCACGGGCAGAGCCAGACGCTCGACCGCGAACGTCCACGCCAGTCTCAGACTCGCCTGCGGAAAGTTGAGCATAGACAATATCTGGATCCCTGTGCGACTCTGCGCGGGCAGCGTGCGAGCATTGAAAGCACGCTCTACGATGACGAAGGCGATGACATCGGGCAATATCGTGACAGCCAGGATGAGGAAGCAGAGTAGCAGCGTGAGACAGATCCGCAGGACCGGATAGACGGTCGACTCAGACCTCCTGACTCGTCTAAAGGCATCGATAAACCAGCCGCGCTTATTGAAGGTCTCGAACTGCTTTAGAGAGGCATCGATGTATACCACCAACGGCCGTCGAACACTTCCTGGCACGGCGGGGTGTTGCGCAAAGTCTCGCAGGACTGCTATTTCTTCGCGCAGGTCCGCGGCGGCCGCAGACTCGAACACCGCACGCGTGAACTCATCGTCCCTTGCACGAGTGACGTCCCGGTAGAACGTAGTCCAGCGGAGGGACTTCCAACCTTTAGAAACCATTGTGGTAATGCGAGAGTATATATGTTCCGTGCTATATGCGATGTCCCTGAGAAGGTTTGTAGGTAATCAATCACCTCAACGTCAGGTTACCTTGCTTGTCCGCGGGGTTGGCTGGCTGGCTTGTAGAAGAGGAAACACACACACACACACGCACACGCACATTCACCATCATGGAGCCGAAAAAGCCCAAAAATGCTCATCTAGAACCTTTTTGTAATACTGCATGACTGTGACTACTACCGAACTCCATCGAGACAAAAAGCTCGATTTGTCGTGCGTTGATTACCTACCTACTACTTAGTACTTACTGACCCAGAAGCGTAGTAGAAACTTAAAACAACCGTGATGACCATACATTGCATTAAGGCACCGGGAGTTGCAGCGGCTTGGCAGGGATGCAGTTCACCTTCTAATTAGGTACACATCTATAGTGCTGCAACGTACTAAGCACTAATAGCTCGAGAACATGAGGTGCCCACTTCGAAAGATTGCTCGGCGCATGGAGCATTTGAATAAAACTTGCTCAAGAAGAGGTAGTTTTTACATAAAGTGGTTACCTGTGAGGCGGGGGCGGACACATTCAACCCGTGATGGTGCGACATCATAGTACCTTGATGTCTGTACTTTGATGTCCGTAATTGCGTTTCCAATACGGTAAATTACTTAAGCACAAGCCAATTGGGAAATATTTTTATTCCAGTGCCAGCTTTGCGACATCGGGTATTTTAGCTCAGAGGCCCGCTAACATCTCTTTTGTCCAGCCGGGTAAACCGTGATGCGGGTATGTGCGTCGGTCATCTATTCACGGGCCGGCAGGGTACTTCCATGCCCACAAAATTGTTTAAGCATATGTCACTTCTTACTACCTCAATTCGAAAAGATGAGAAAAAAATAAGAGGAAAAGAAAGAATGCTGGCCGTATCACATTATAACTACTAGTTTAGGGGCATTTCATGGTGCGAGTTCGCATCTGACGAACGGAATTGCGTGATATGGTCTACGTTATCACTGTTTCCGTAGTACTCACGATGAACACTCTAGACTTATACAACATCTCTGCCTCAAGCGAGCGATGTCCGTTTGGCGAACGAGTTTTCAATTTCATAAGAGACGGTAATATACTGGGTTTTTGATTTCTTTCTCATCAACCAATTTCATAACATAATGCTCTCACTCTCGCAGGACAAGGGGATGTTTGAAATATCCCGGGTCGGTCTCTGTGGACTCCCAGAAAACCAATCACGTATCTACCTATTCAATGGGCTCAGTGTTGAGAAAATGGTACTCGTTGTAAGAGATCCTGACCGAAACCTACATAATAGCGTAAAGAATGAGGTCCCCATATTTGCAACAGATGCCCGATGACCGAGAGTTGGTGACTGGGGACAGTCCGTCACCATATCGACACCCAAGTATATATTATGTGCCCCATCTCACTGATTGTCTTCTCCTTCTCTCTCTCTCTCTCTCTCTCTCTCTCTCTCTACTATGTCTATCCAGCATGGCCTCATGCATTGCCATCACCTACCTAAACTGGGCACTTATTGACTCACGCCATCTCTCATTCTTAAGCCCCTACCCCCTCGCGTTCTTACATATTCACCACAAGCCATATGGCCGGCTTTCTGCTTCCCCAGAAGATGTAGATCGTATTAGAAACAGAAAACACACGTTTAATGAGCTCGCGGTTCTTCATCGGCAATACATAGGTAGATGCACACACCCAGCTCAGTCCTGGCGCCAAGTAGGCGTTCCGTTCACCTCCCTCGCCGACTCTCTCTCCCCCCTCTGCCCGCTCTTTCAGTGAAGTTGATCAATTTCACATCTTCTGATACCTAGCTAGTTGAAATTTCATCAGGAGATACTCATCCAGCCTATGAGGGTCGTCCCTCTTATCATGAGAGTCATGAGCAACACTCACTCGCTCACTCACACATACGTGCACACGCAGAGAGACAGAGAGAGATATATTCATGACCTCTTTCATTACTCAAACGTCCCCTCTACACTAATTTCTCAAGAGACAGATCCCCGGCTACTTCTGTACTCACCCAATTGACAGATGCGATCTCTGCCGCTGCTTTCCGCGACCATCATACCAAAGTTTACAACACTTTCATTTGCTTTCCTATCAAGTGATTTCAAGCTAAAGAGACGCTATATCGTTTTAAGACTGCCTAAGTACGTAGGTATGTATGGGCGTATACACGGTCTTAAACTCGACATAAGTTTGAGTGAGCTACAACAACGAACAGTATCGGCCAGCAGAAGTGAAGAAGGGCTGAGCGATGGAGACTTGTCTAGAGCAAAGGTCCTCTGTTCCTACCTAATTTAAGTGCCTAGGCATTAGATACGTACGTAGTAACGAACGCTGTTCCGGCCCTTGCTACATACGATGATGTCAATGACAGCCGGTCAGTTGTAAAATATAAGTACAACACGCATGTCTTTTCTTTCACCTGTCAAGTCACCATGCCCCGCAGAGGATATATTGCAATAATGTTTTCATTGCGTAGTGCTATAAAGTACTCACTCCTAGCCCTCCAAAAAATGCTTGCTGGCTAAGCGGCGTCGAGGGAGGGGACACTAGACCTGCCAACCATATCTGACCAAGACAGCCAAGAGTTGGAAATACCACGGAACAAGACCACTGCCCAAGATTAGTACTACCTATCTTTTTGTTCTACCTAGTATGCATAGCGATGACCTGACCGTCCCTCCCAAATATGCAAGCATCGAAAAAATGACTGCGCTTATACGTATCATATGATGCCCAGTCGCTTAGTTCCCGGCCGCATCTATTCCTTTTGAACGCCTCGAATTCCACTAGTCGTGTATTAGTCCACTATAAGTTTCATTAGCTCATGCACCAACGTAGACGCTCGATAGATGGTATCATCAAAAAGCGCCTGGTAAACAGCCTTTCAAGATCTTGAACATGTGTGGATTGGGTTCTGAAAGCTGCGGGGTAAGAGCTAATCCATGCTGCATATTAAATGGAAATCTGGTCACTTACTGAACATGGGATCACCACAAGCGACTTCCTGGTTCGAAGTCGCTGTATATTCATTACTGACGAGCCCATGCGGTGTTTGCCCCTGGGTTGCTATTGACGAGGCCGGGTTATTCATTGCTGAACGTCGATTATTCACCCGTTTACCAACACCGCTGCTTCTGCCCGCCACCGACCGCGTGTCTGTACTTCCTGCACCTCGTTGGTTGTGATTCCTAGTACGCGACACCTCGAGCTGTGGTTGCACTTGGGTTGGGACACTGGCAATTGCTGGCATAATGGGGGCAAAGCCGGCTTCCTCGTCCATCTCAGCGTCGGCGTCCAGGTCACTCGTTTCTTCGTCTATTGCCGTCGGTCCTGGGGTTAGATCGGGGGGCCCGGTCGTTACTGGCGTGAGCCTAGTAAGGGGCCTCTGTAGAGGCTGCGTCTGTGGTCCGGGCTCCTCATGAGGTGGTAGTGTGGCAGGCGCAGCACTTACAGGCGTTCCTGTCGGCATCACTTGATCGAATGATTTTTGACCGCTCATCCCGGATCCTCGACTTGCTACGACAACAGCCTTCCAACGATCGATAGCACGGGAAACCATGGTACTTAGTTCAACGTGACGCTCTTCCAGTGTGAAGCCCACCCCCTTTGCACCTCCGGCACCCAGGCTAAGCATGTAATTCATGAGTGACTCCTCTATGGGTATTGTTGCGGGCGGCATGATCCTGAACTCTCTCGGCTGCTGTAAGCGGTTCAAATGGTCGATTTGTATCTTGAGGTTCGCATTTTCTTGCTTGGTTGCGTGCTGTACTTCCTTGAGCTTCTCGAGCTCCTTCTGTCTCCTGCCCAGGCTCCTGGCAAGTTCCAATCCCCAGAGCTCACTCCGGCGTTGGGGCGAGAGTTGTTCCCACACCTGGTATGTGGACTGCAAATGCTCATTGACCTGCTTCTCCAGAAAAGTGGCAACCTTCTCCGCCCTTTTGACGCCCTCCCGCATGTCATGAGGAAAGTGGGTCTCCGATGGTGGATAGGTCAGATCATCGGATGAAATCGTCGTGGCTGTAGCGCAGGCGACACGCCATTTCCGGAATTCTTCTTGGAAGTACGACTGAAGTGCCTCGTACTGCTTCTTCCCTGGCGGCTGAATAGACCACGAAGTCGAAGTTGGATGAGGCGTGGAAGAGAAGAGGGTTGGGGGCGCCTTGAGACACTGCAAGGTGAGCGCCGGGAAGTCTAGAGCCAGGGGTTCAAAGTCAAAGGGGAGTGAGTTCATATCGATATGTTGCCTGGTAGGAAACAGGGTTAGCAGCACGCATCGTTAGCTGGTACGGAAAACAGGACCGGACATACTTCGCGGCTCTCATGGAACTGAGAAGCTCTCTCAGAGCGAGCTCGGCGGCACGTGCTGTGTCCATCGCGTCGGATAATTTTTGTTTTGCATCAAACTGCACCTTCTGCACAACACGACTCGGGGCCCGCTGAGCGTTGGAAGGGCGGGGTAATTCCCTAACCGGACTTGCTGTTGCTCGGGTAGCACCCCAAGCACTGCCAGTCCCGCTGGCAGGATCGCCAGTAGTTGGTGGTATATTGTTTATGACGCCAGTGGCTTCCCACGAGGGTTGAAACGGAAAACGAAGGGTCTGTTGGTTATCGACAACAAACTGTCCCTCCTTGGGGATAGCAGGTGGTTTGATCACGGGTTCTGGATTCGGGCTTTTCCTTGAAGTACTCGGGGTGCCCGGATTCGAAGCATCTCGCCGCGCAAGAGAATTTCGCGGTTGACGGCGGGTTATAGACTCCCGCATCCTGCGGATGGCATCCACGTCGTGGATACCATCCGGCGGTTTTGGATTCTTCTCCTTTATGAATAGGTCAAGGTGTCTCCCAAGCGACGAAGAAGTGAATGCTTGTTCGCAGTACGGGCATTTTTTGTCTTTGACACCACCCGGTTTCTGTGCGGCGGGAGACTCGGCAGCAGACGATCCCGCAACAGGGCTACGACCGGATCCAGCGCCAACAGTATTGGCGCCGTGAGGAGCGGCAACGGCGCCACCATCATTAAGGGACTCGGCCATGTTGGATATGGCTCTATACAGTTATCGTCGTGGTCAACGTGTAGGCCGTGGAGGCTATGGAAGCTACGGGAGCTGTCGTTGAGTCAACCCGAGAGGCTGGGGCTACGGCTGTATGCCTTCGAGTGCTGTTATGTTGCCCAGTCAGGCACGCTGATGTTCGGGGGTGGGACGAGAACGAAGACGGTGGACACGGAGACGGAGTAGTAAAAGAACGGATGCGAGGAAACGTCGACGCCAAGGTCAAAATCGAAGTCGAGTTTTGCCGTCGATGGTTTGTCTATATAATCGGATTATGTGCTGGCAGTGCGCCCCCAAGGAGCTCACCCTGCTGGACTGTCATCTAAAATGCAATCTGCTTGAAATGCTCGAATGTACGATCTAGGTGGCGGAGATAGTTGGAAGAAAACAGAAGTTGATGTTCTTTTCTTTTTTCGCCAGAATGGGCTTCTCTTGTCATAATAAGATAGAACTGACAAGATTCTTCATCTTCGTCCATTTATCCGTCTCCTTCTTGCTCTTGTTCCTTCTTCCCTACTTCTGTTTTTGTTTTTCCTCCCTCCCTCTTCCTATCCGTGCTCGCTGTTCTTCAAAATTCCAAGCGCCAGGGGTATGAAGAAGAATAGGTAGGTAAAGGTACCTAGGCAGGTACCTGGTGGATATGTCGATACGATGCAGGTATCGATACCAGATAGAATCTCGCAGTGTACCATTTAAGGATACCTATCGCGGATGCTCGGCTAGGTCTCCTATTGTTAGAAAAAATGTAGAAGTACAAGCTGATGACCTGGCCGGTTGCCCACTCAGGTACCGCAGGATGCAGCCGGCTGAAAATCCGGGTGGGGACCTGCAGCCACTAGGTAAAAGGTGTAGCTAACCGATCTGCCCACCACAGCTACATACATATGTAGGTCCCTAAGGTAGGCATAGGGTGAAAGCACAGTACGGCGGCTACAGTTCGTGGCTGGATGCATACAAGCAAGGTACTTCTCAAGGTGAAGGAAGCAACGGCAAGGTAAACAGGTCACCGAGATGCCCTGTTAGAAACGCTGCCGGCAGGACTCTTTTGATATGTATCCCAGAGAGCCGTGACTGAGAAATTGAAAATCAGAATAAATATTTACACTATCACACAGGTAGGCAGGTGGACGTAAGTAGTTTATCGATCGGGTCAGGATACGTGGGCAGGCTGTCGTAGGCTCGTAGGCGGTCCTGCAATTCGATGTGTTGGGTATGAAGGTACCTACCCAGGTTACTGCCGTACAGAGGTAGAGTAGGGTTCATGGGTTGTCACTTTGTTAGACAGCTGGACGTTGAGCTACCGTTGGCGGCTGCGGGTTGGAAACCGATGGTTCTTGGGTACAGTGCCCGTGAAATGATGTCTACGGGCTAACATGAACGGTCCTCGTAATGATCAAGGTTAAGATGACATTTGCCGTAAGATATCTACCCAGGTAAGTACATAGTAACGTATGATTGAGTTCCCTACTGCGGGTTTAACACGTAGGTTGGGACTACTAGGTATCATCAAGACGGTAATAGCCACCTACGAAACTAGCTACTATATATGTTGTAGCATAGATCGGTAGGTGTCTTGATGCCTTACCTCACATGAACTTGAAGTATGTATGCATCTGCGCTAGACTGCGGTAGTGACATTAGAAAGGGTCTAGAGCGCCTCCACTGGAGATTTACGATGGAATGGATCCGCCTATCTTGTGTTGTCACCTGCATAGCAGGTGTAGCCGCTGCCAACTGTCAACAAGTGAAGCAGTACAGTCTTTAGCTGTGATGCATACTGTATAATAGCGTCCATTCTGCACCTAGGTTCTTGCCTGTGTAAATGGAAGCTGATCGATTGGCTAGGTAGAGCGCGTCAATCCATCAACCAAACAAGTTTGGTACAGTATAGCAAAGTATAGCGAGCGGGCATCTACCTACCTACTGCTGTTGTAACTATTTTCCAACTCAGACTCTGAGGTCAAAACACCTTCAAGTGGCGTCCCTCTGGTCACTTCCAAGATCGCAAGTGAAAGATCTGTGGCGGAGCTATCTAACCAAGTACCTAACAACTCTAGGGACCTACTAAGCCGAAATAAACTCCCAGTTTGCTCCAATACCGAATTTCAGCGCCATTGTTTTCCTTAGTCAATCACATATACTTCAACAGCCGAACTACGCGCGACGTTCTTAAACTCAGCCTCGAATCTGCACGATCGTCTCACCATCCAACTGACTTATTGCGCACGCTCACCGCGCTTCGGCAGCTCGCTCTCGTCTGACCATTTTTACGGCGTTAACGGTGTGATCTTTTGGAACTGGGTTTTGCGACAGTAATCATACAATAAACACCAAGATGCCGCCCGGTACGCGTCTTCTCCATTGTCTGACACTACACTTTAAACATCGCATTCGCTTCAACCACTGTGATTCGCTCACAGCCTGTCGCATGCGCAAACTAATACTTGAAATATGAATAGCTCTAAGTGACGACGAGCAGTCCGACCTGGGCGAGATTGACGTCCCTGTAAAGCAGAAGCGCGCATCACCAAACAATATTTCGTCTACTGCCAATCATGCCGACGACGATGACGACGAGATGCTAGATGTTGTTGGAGCTGATGGAAAAGAGGATGGAGACGAAGACGAAGACGAAGACGAAGATGACGAGGATCTTGGTGAAGATGAGTGTGTTGCCCTAGGAGCGCGTCACGGCCGGTGTGGCATTTTCAATCCTCCGGCTACTAATGCATGGCCGGTAGATATATCGTCGAGAAGATCGTTGCTCATGTGGTGGAAGCAGATGTGAGTTCTTGGCAAGCTCACTGCATCGCTATTACCTGCACTGACAAGAAGTATAGGGCACCCTAAAATACAAGGTCAAGTGGGAGGGATATGAGAAGAAAGCCGACCAGACCTGGGAGGAGGAGGACAATTTGAGGTTCGTGACTAGCCCATCTGTTCAAACGCGCTTTAAGCGCGTAGACGATGATGCGTCTCGTGTTCGTTCTTTCTAACCTTTTTTTCTACAGGCAGAACGCAGCACGGGTACTGGACGAGTATCTGGATACCGTCGGTGGACGCGAAAAGATCATACAGGAGGCCGAGACAGCACTGAAAACCAAGAAACGTGGTCGGCCCTCCGCGGGCACGCCTGCCAATGGCACGAAGCGACGGCGCAACGACAGCCATCCGGCATCAGCAACTCCACCCGCGGGCACCCGGGCTTGGAAGCCACCACAGGGGTCCTGGGAAGATCACGTTGAGTCTATTGATGCCTGCCACGACGAGAATACAGGTAAACTCATCGTATATCTCACTTGGAAGGATGGGCAAAAGACACAACACGATACCAAAGTCATCTATCAACGCTGCCCTCAAAAGGTACGATGATATCTTGCGCAGTTTCACCGTTACCCCTAGTTCCTGGTTTTGTCTTTGCTATAGAGACAGTTACTAATCGGCTATTCTTTCGTCTGCGTAGATGCTGCAATTCTACGAGCGCCATGTGAAGATAGTGTCCACGACCGGCGACCCAGTTAGGGATGAGCAGTGATTGATAGCCAGCTTTTTAGACGTAATGCCAGGCGAGTCGGAGAAGATCATAGCGAGGGTCTTCAACGCGGTGTGGGTAGTGTAAATGATTGGTTCATTCTTGTTTACAATTGAGTTTTAACTTTGCAACAAGCAGAGCATGGCGCATTGTCAGTCGGCCGGGCTCAGGAAGGACATACCGTGGCATGGAGGTTATGCAGTCTTCATCCCACAGTAGTATTTAGGTCCTAGTCGACACCTACCAAATATCTGGACAACTACTTACCACGAAGCAGCAGCGTCCGGGGTGTGTGACCGAAAAGTCTAGGCTAGACATGTACCTATAAGAACGGTGCTTCACCAGTTTGCTCATGGCCCTCGATCTTCAATTGAGGTCACACCTTTCAAATTTGGTCATAGGGCTGGGGGTCTTGTCGTAAGCTCCCAATGCCCGAATGGCGTTCGTCTAATTCTGCCCAATATCCACGTACGGTGCCTACAATTATGAAGGCTTCATTGCCTCGAAGCATCGAACCTGAAACTTGCCTAACAGACAGTTGGCACGAAGAAGATTGGTGGCTCATTATTGGGCGGTGGCTGTTGTTTGAGGTGGCTGGGATTTCTAATTGCCAGTCCACCTAGCCATTGCGGGGTTCTGCTAGCAATCATGACCCCTGTTGGCGCATCACGTAAAATTGGGCCCTGACTAGGTACTGTAGTGGCTAGTAGCCAGTGATCAATCAGAAAACTACAAAAGCTATTACCCTTGTCGACCCCACTGGCCAGCCTTGTCCTTTTTCCCACCTTTTCTTGTATGTAGGTAGTACCAGCCTCGCTATTTACTGCGTCGGGGTGGCAGGGCAACCGCCAAGTTAAAAGGCACTTCGAACCAAGGTCTGCAGCACTTGCCTGACCATTTGCCTTTGAAGTCTCTTCTATACAATACATACACCATTATCTGTCAAACTGTCGATACTATCTCCTCAAGCTTGTTGTTGAGATTTTAACCCTACTCCGAATATATTGTAGCCGCAACCACATCGCTAATACTTGTTGGCTCTCTTGCTTGTGAGACTTATACGAACGGACGAACACACAGAACCAGCTCAGGCCACCTACATATCCGAATCATCTCTGATCTAGCTATTCCTCGAAATTATCTGGCTCTAACTCGCACGACGCCGCATTCCGAATCTTAGTCCATTGTCAACTGGGTTAGTTCGAAGTCCTTGTTACGAATTCCCCTACCCATCTTATCTCGTTATCTCGAACGCATAACTAACCTAGCTGCCTCTCGTCAGATACTTGAACAGGAGATATACACACTTACCTACCATTATACATACCTCCCCGTCCCGAACTATCAGACTCGCGTCCATCCATCCATAACGACGGCGTAAATAGAACGAATAATATCTATCAACTTTGCCGTAGCCTACCCAATTGCTACCCGATCCATCAATCACCCCTCTTTTGCATCGGGCTTACCATCCACCACAACCGCACATCAACCACATCAACCCCATCAGACCAGAGGCATCATTTAATTCAAAATGGTGAAAGAAAACGACGTCATCGCCATTATTATCATCATCCTATTCATAGTGCTAGCCCTGATAGCCTTCGGCATATACCGGCTCGTGCACGTCGCCCGGCACGGCGGCTCGATAATATCTGGAACGAGCGTTTCCTCCGTTACCGACGACGGCTAGCACTAGACTGCGCAAGACTGATTGACAAGTTTCCTACCTTTTTGTGCGCGGGAAATCTGTCTGTCAGTTGATATTCCAGTCTAGTTTCAACGGGGCAAGATATATGTCTAACACAATACCTTATTTTACTCTGCTTTTTCAGAGTCGCCCCGTTTATATACCCTTCCCTAAACCATCTTCCCCCGGGCCATAGGTACCTAATCTCTCTCGAGACCCTATCCGAGGCTTGGGGATTATCCCCTCCCCTCCACTCACCATCTTGCCTTTTCGAGCAGTATGAGAGATGAGAAGCGTCCTATCTATCCATCAGCATCCATGTAAATGCGTAGCGCGGCTGTGCAAGCAACGTTGCACATATTACTCACACATACATGGGAAGGAGGTACGATGATTTTCGAGCGTTTTACTGGATTTACATACATGGTTCGGTTATGGTTTTCAATTGCATTTTTAAGTTTTCATTCACGGGTTGAAATTAACTGAAGGCAGGGGAAATGGAATAACGCTTATGGCATGCATATGGTATTATTGAAGGCAAGGCAAGGCAAGGCAAGGGATTTTTATGAATGATATCGCAACATCATGTATACGCCTTGCATAGTATTTACGGAAAGTCATGTATATAGATATGAGTATGATAGTTTAGAGATCTGAGAAATAGGCGGTGCCTATATTAGTGGTTATATAGGTACTAATAGTTACTCGAGGTAGTTTATGTCGCTACCCTTGCCCACTACGATAGTAAACAAAGAAAGAAAACAAGCGCTTCTCTTTACGAATTCGACAGTCACAGCCCAGCATCATCCCTTATCCGTCAGTGACCAGTGTCTCATATATTGTAGCCGTAGTGTCATTCTACCTCGCTCTTTCTGGCCCAGGCAACAAATATTGACCTCGCTAGCGTGGCAAGAATAGCGCTCATTCGTAATTGTTTATATATTAGCATATTCAAGCCAGGAGATCCAAGCGAGCCAGTGCGAGTACAAGTGAACTGAACCGAACAGTCTTCCGTTGTTTATGTCATTACCATTTTATGCGGATGGGAATATATATGTCGTCAGTCGGGAACTATTCACTCCGACTGCCTCATGCCAATCTCATGCTAACCGATCTAACTGGATCTTATTCATATGCAATGCTAGTCCGTCAATGCTTCGTATAGCAAGGCTAGGCTAGCCCAGCGTCTCCCTTGTCGTGTATCAAACAACTGTTTTGCGCCGTAAAATGCTCACAAACTCCATAAAGTACTCTTTATCTATGTGCGTATATCCCAATACCCCGAACTCCTCATGTAATGCGTGCAAAATGGCTTGGGCAGCTAATCCTGTTCTTATCCCCAATCAAAGAAGCAGGTATATATGTATGTGATATCCGACGGATCGTAGATATATCCCCACCGGAACTCTACTGTATAATGTTCTTTTAGCATCGAAGAAGAAAACGATTCATCCACAAGTCGGGAGGTGTAACTTGTCTTTCGCCTTGTGTGGTGAGTTTTGAAGGCCCGGTCGATGAGGAGTCTTTAGAAGCTCATACTTTAAGCCACGATCTTTCAAAATGACCATGTCCGGGTGTGTGCGAGGAGAGCACAATCCCGTCATCGCAATATAACTTTGAGTGTTGCTGTTGCTCCCGTCAAAGCGCCACGTAAGTCTCAAGTTCAGAACATCTTCATTTTTGTTCTGATAACTTCGACGACTGATTTTGTCGTCGGGTAAACCACCCACCACGTTCCCATTCACCTGGCACGTATAGACATTTCTCTCGCACGTTATCATCCGTGATGCCCTCAAGAAGAACATTGAGTCGTTTAAAATCAATAGGCTTGAGGATCCAGCCATCAAATCCGGCCTCCGTATATAGAGCCTTGTCCTTTTCTACGAGCGACGCCGAAACCGCGAACACCGGAATGCGCCCGTGGCTGCCCTCCAAAGTAGACAGACGAGGATGGTCATCGGATTTCTCAAATGCCCTGATAAGTTTAGTGCTAGTAATGCCATCAACGATGGGCATCTATAATGTGATTAGTCTCGTCACTTTCTTCAACTTGTGGAAGGAAAATATCCCACATACCTGCATATCCATAAGTACTATATCAAATTCGGCTGCTCTCTCTTTATAAATTGCCGCACAGGCCTCGCCATTGAGCGCCGGGCATACAACATGTCCCGTCTTCTCCAGTCGCTTTGTCAGTATCCTCATATTAACCGGATCATCCTCGGCTATCAGGACCCGTAACTTGTCAGGCTTAACATGAGCAGAAGTGTTAGGTTCTGCTGATTCTTTATCACGTCCGTTAGCTTCTGGTATTTCGAGCGGCACACGCGAGGTCTGTGGCGCCTGAGGCTCGACGTGCTGGCCGAAATAGTCGTCTGGCACTTTCACTGGCTTGAGAGGGGTCCCAGTATCTCGGATAAAATGCATACCTGGCGGTGCTGGCAGTGATTCTGGAAGCCTGATAGAACCCGGACCCGGCGAGCGTAGCGATGAAGATTGTTCAACAGGCTCGGTAGGAACCATATCTTGTTTTGATATCTCGGGACTAGGTATCGGCGAAAAGCCAGTATTCGGGTAATGCCGCTGGTTAGATAGTCTCCTTTGAAGACTATTTTTGTCTGCGTCAATACCACCAGAGGGCAGTGAGCTCTGAATAGCATCGATCAAACGATCCGCATCGCTCTTGGTGCTAAGAGCCCCAGCGCTACCACCACTTCTAAGGCTATTTATGCTACGCCTTTCATCTACGCTCCGGGTTTCGCCGATAGTTCGAATAGATACCGCATTCGTGCTTCCTCGATCGACGAGGAGCACCTCTCCCGCTTCCGTGGGCGGAAGAGACTTGGTTACAGACGCCATAGCCGTCGAATCTGCATTTGATTTGACTGTAGCGTCCTCGGCGTTGAGTTTCTCAAGAGTCTCGCCTAAAGGTAACTCGAACGGCAATTGAATAACAAATCTAGAGCCTTTTCCCTCTTCAGACTTGAGCCGCAACTGGCCGTCCATATTGCGCACTATTCGCGCAACGACAGCCAACCCGAGACCCAGGCCCCGGCCTTTGTGTGTTTGGTCCGACGTCTTGTCAAGCTCCGCAGATTCATTCTGGAACTGAACGTCGGCGCTGCTAACCTGCTCAAGATCCTGGAAGAGGTTGTCCAGTTTTTCATCGCTCATCCCACAACCTGTATCGTGAACCGTGATCTCGACACGGACTCTTGTCTCGAGCACCTCGACTACGAAGGCTTCCACTTTGATGTACCCCTTGGTGGTGTTTTGCATAGCATTCGCGGTCACATTGGTCACGACTTGTCTCACCCGACGGTAATCGCCATGAACATACTTCGGTAGGCCTGGATGTTGGATGACTTCGTAAGATAGACCTTTGCGTTGCGCATCTGCCTTGAATGCTTCCGTAGCGTCTGAAATACAAGCAGGCAGGTCCAACACCTCATCTTTAACCAATTCTTGCCCTTCTTCCGTTTTCGTAAGGTCAAGAAGGTCATTGATTACGTAAATTAGCGACTTGGAAGCGGAATGTGACCTTGCTAGGTTCTCGCGCGTCTCCTTATCGAGTGAGCCCTCCAAGGCGATCTCCAGGTAATTGATAATAGCGTTCAAGGGGGTGCGGACTTCATGGGCCGAATTAGCAAGCAGAAGACGAGTAAGCCGGCTGCTTTGGAGAGCAGCCTCCTTCTGTCTCCAGACTTCGATAAATTTGCCTGTTGTTTATTAGCTGTTAGTGATCGTCCATTTTGTTTTCCAAGTGTAATAATATCGTGCTTACCATAAACCAAACAAAGAACAGCAGCAGTCTCAACCTGCTCTTCGGACCATTCTCTGCATTTGCCGACAACCGTCTCATGCCATGCCTTAAAACTTGAACGAGGCTCAAGATAACCGGCGGTGCCTTCTTTAACAATCTTTTCATACGGGTTGCCTGCCCATTTCACTTCTCTGGTCTGCCCTTTACGGAAAAACACAATAAAATCTTGTCCGCCAGAGCTAAGTGGTACGTATAGCAAACCAGCGATGACAGAGAATCCGGGCTCGTACCGGAGATCAGGAAAATCCTGAGTAACATCTTGTGTAGTGAGGACGGAAGTGAATTTTCGGAGGCGAAGATACTCCAGCATAACGAGGGCTTCCTGCGAATGTTCAATTTTGCCGAGAACTTTAGTCTCATCACGTATAGATAACATGCCGAAATCAGCATCAAAGAGACGCAACAAGTCCTCGGATGAAGCAATAATATAGCCAGACGGGTTTTGGCCTGTTGGCATCGTATTGATAAGCTTTCTAGCGTGAAGACGCGAGGCATAAGAAAGGCGCTCTATATTTCGAGACGCCGTGTCACCAACCAGGCGACACATCTTGCGAATGGGAAATGTAACGCGCATGCCATGGTAGCCGTAGCTATGGCAAGCAATCAGGCCCCACAGCTCGCCAAATGCATTAATGGAGATCGACATGGATGACCTAACCGCCATATGCGCGAGGTATTTCAAGTGGATGGGAGACATAGCTCGCAGATATGAATGACTGAGGTCGAGAGGTCGTTCCAGATCCTGCACAGTACGACAGACTAGTCTGGCCGTCTCTATGTCCCGGTCGTAGAGTATTCTCACTTTGTTAAGCCTGTAGAGCTCACGAGCCTGTCTAGGGATATCCGACGCAGGAAAATGCAATCCATGAAACAGGTCACGCGTCTTTGTAGGATCGACTAACTCCGACACTACTTTCCCGTTGAATGCAGCGTCAAACTGGTAGACCATGATACGGTGGAACCCTGTGAGTTCTTTGACGATACCGACAAGTATCTCCAGAAAAGTATTCAGATCCGGCGCTGCCGCTAGTTGCTCTTGCACCTGAGACATGATGTCAAAGACCTCCATGGCTCCCGCTTCACCCCGTCTACTACGTGCGCTTCTAAGCACTCGAAGAGGCTTACTCCGCATATGGGTGCTCTCATGGAACTCCTCCGCAGTTGGAGTTTGGAAAAGCGTGTCTTTGGGTCCATCGGGAGTAGCCTCATCGGGCGGTTGGGCAGGGTATTTCTGGTCATTCTCAAGCTCAAACTCGCAGATAATTAGGTCAGGGTGGCTCTTGTTAACATGCATAGCACACCACAACTTAATTGGCTTCATGTTCGGTGGCCTTACAGACAGACCAAAAACGTCTGGGCCATTTGTCGCGGGATCGGGATCCTCGTCTCGAACGAAGTCAATGTGGTCGAGTAAGTTATCGGCTTGCTGGTCCGAAAGAATTTCGGTAAAAGACCCAAGTTTGAACAGTTCTTGTGGGGAGTAGCCGATTATCTTTTTGGAGTTTTCGCTCACAATTCGAACAGAGAATCGCCCATCTGCTTCTTCTCTCAAGGCAATCAGGAGGCCAAATCCCTGCACGGCACCTGGCGTATGTATAGGCTCATCTTCGCACCGTTGCAAGTCGCTATCACGACCCGTAATGATGGCGTGGCCACCGTCCGTTATAACATGCCGGAAGCGAGTTGTCATCAGCGCCTCGTTCAGTTCGGACGGGGGATCATTAACCGAGCCACCGGGATCGCTAGCGCCTTCATCCCTCTGAGGCGCAGCTCCGCGGACACTCGTCCGGTTAGAGGCGGTCGAGGCGGTGTCGCTAAAGAATTGAAGTTTTGCAACATCTGAGAGTCGCGCACTGTCTGGCGGTGGACGGCTTAACACATCGTCCCCACTGCGATCAGGGGCAGTAGCCTTATGTTTTGGGGAAGCGGGATCAGGCAGGATGCCAGATCGGTGCGATACGGTTGATGCATTGGTTGTGACGCGAGGATTACTTGGGCGACGGCTGCCGTCCCAAGTGGTTTCATGGCGCGGGAAATAGTCGATTTCGGTAGGATCGCGCGAGTGCACCCAGGGTGTTGGTTGAGATTGGCCAACACTAACAACAGATCTAATAGGGAAGACACGATCAGAAGGGTCGACAGTGCTACTGCCCCCCTGAGCATAGCCAGTCTGACGATCAGGGCCAATATTCGTTACGATACCGTGTTGACCCTCTGTAGACGCTGCGACAGTCGATTCATTTGGCTCATCAGGTGGGGCAAGGGAGTCGAGGGGTTGATCCGCGGTACCGGCGAGGGGTGCGGCACCGTCACCAGGCGATTTGTCTTCGACTGTAGGACGTACGCCGGGCAATTGAGGGGAGGCAGAGTCGGCGGCAGCTCGATCGGGCGGTGCAGGTTGCTCTGGCTGTGGCGGGTGGCCTGCTGGATCGTGGCCAGATTCCATCCCTTAAAACTCTCTCAGCTGACAGCAGGACAAAAAAAAGCTGCGTGAGCCACTAGCCAACAGCGCGATGTCTTTTCTGCCGCGATAACAGATTTCGATAGGATACCACCTATTCTAGTAGCGAGCCACAACGACCTAGAAGTCGAGCGCACAGTCAATCCCAGATAGTCCAGAGATGATGCGCTGGCAAGCCCAGGGTTTCCTCATGAATCCTCTAAAGGAATGTGAATGAACGGTTCCAACAGAAGAAAAGAGGGTATATGGTGGAATGATATAAATATCGGCCACGGCCACATTGTTCGTATAGTATGTTTCAGCTACGGACCGATGTAGAGCGACGCAACTGCAACTGCAAAGCAACAGCAATAGAAAGAACCCAAAACAAAACCAAGCTTCGTCCCAACTCGGGCCAGGGTGGACAGGTTGTGCTGGAGGTGGCAATATGTCGCAAAATATAGGTAGGTTATAGAACCGTCCTATAGTCTACTAGTGGCCAGTGGCAGTTACTAGACAAGCGTTGCAGCTGACACGGGGATCAACCATGTACGAAGCCGAGGAAGAGAAGCAGTTATTATTCAATCGTACCCCACGTCTTATGACACTTCGATTTGGGTCGGAGGTATCTCCGCGCAGAGGGAAAAACTACCAAAAGAAGGGGAATCAAATAGAAAATCAAAATAGAGCTTTCCACTTCGAGCATAGGAGCTTGCAAAGGAAATGAGGAGCAGGAAAGAGGGGCATGTCTACCTAGGTAGGCAATATGTGGTACAGCATAGGGCTTCTGGCAGGAAGGGGACAAAAGTTAGGTAAGATCACCTCAGCGTGGAGGTACCGTTTCAAATGTGTGGAGCCCGAGGCCCCAAGATCTAGGCTTGATCTTTTAGCGTCTATAGATGTACAGATGTATATATTTGTCGATCCCGTGATTAGGTAGGTAGATTAGGCTTCTTACCTAGTAAGCGTAACAGTCTGCCAGAGAAGTTAGTATAAGTGTGGAGTTGGGTTCGATTCCTAACAGCGCTATTGGTTTTCTGCGCTTCGCTTTCTTCTTTGTAAGTATGTAGATATGCCCTTATTGTGAGCGTTCGTTATAATGTAATAATAATGTGATAATATCGAGTGTCTGGACTCAAGGTGAGCACCCTTGAGAGTAAAACTACTGCGACGCTCGTCACCGACGGGAGTCTATAAGTGAGTATATGCATGAGGGCTTATTAGTTAATGATCTACTACATGTGTGCAGATATATCTACACCTAAGGTAGATAGCTCTGTCGATGCACGTATTACTACGTAAATTTAATCATACAGCAGAACAGTATTCTCATCTCTAAACAGTGATGATGGGACTATGCTTAATCCCGCTCCTTCGCAGCCCGCAGCAAACCCCTATGCTAACGTCTATTAGTATCTATGAGAGGCTAATATTAACAGGAACTGGGTCAGAGTGTTCTAAAGAATGGGAAGAGAAATACATAAAAAGAATCTCAACTCCCTTTCATTGGGAGTACTTCGGTCTAAAATTAATAGTAGGCCGGATAGCGACAACGACATAGGATCAATTGCGTAGGCACAACGGTTGAATACGGCTTGCTGCTGGATTCGTATCGGTAATTAAAATACCTCTCGCAGACAGCTTCTTTACCGGATAGCTTTGCGCTATCTCTTCTTTGTTTTTGGTAATTTGCAGCAGTACAATAGCATTGTCACTTAAAATAGATCATTGATTTGCTAGTAGCTACTAAATTAACACGTCAGTAGACAGAGCTTATTTTACGACGTCTCTAAGACATTCCTTCTGCGCAAAGATAATGTTTCCCTCGACCAACTAAATATAATGCAATCTTATGAGGCGTCCGATAGAATTATGCTCACTTCTGTTCAGCTCAGCCGATAAGATTACACTACCGAGTCATATCCAGTTGAAGCCTCTACCGTTGTTGTATCACTCTTCGAGGAACGGATCTACATTACCTCCAACTTGGCCGTCGAAGCTCGCTACTACATACGAAAGGTAAGTAACATAGATACTCTTCAGAAAGCCATGCCGCCTAACTACAACTTGAACGTTGCACCAGCAGGCCGGGATTCAGGTAAGGCCGATGCCAACTGTAGGAAGGGAGATAAACTTCCTACTCAAGGGCTGGCTATCAAACCCGAAGATCTCCCCTTCTTTTACTTCTTCGACCAAGACGGAGACGTGGCGATGATGGAACCTGCAACCACTCGAGCTCTTAGGCGTGAGGTGCACGAGTTAATTCACACTGAGCCGGCCGATATCGCCGAGAACGCAAACACTAGCTTCTCAGAGCCGATGGATATCGACGGTGAGTTCAGCGATGACACCGCCGAAAAAAAGGTGGAAATTCCTTCTGAGGCTCCGGCTTCGATGGTAAAACTACTTGGGACGGTAGAAGGTGATATCAGAGTTATTATTAAGGAAGGTGACCGTTTCTTAGGATTCGTGGAGATAGTACGAAGAGCATGACTACAGGATAATTAGTACATATAGCCACCAAGCAGGTAACCTAGACACTAAGCAGAGGCGTCGTATCGACAGTGATAGGTTGTCTAACCCCAACTATGTAGCAGCATAGGCACTTAGAGGATGTCATAAACCAAAATGTCTTCGAATGAGACAAAATAATTCTTTCTATTGTGACATTCTGCTACGCAAGTCCGAGGACGACCACCAACTGAGGACCTTCCGACATAACCCAAGCTTACGTATCTTCTAGCGCGGCCCACAATTTCCACCCACCCACACAGCAACCCTGACTCGACCGACACCAGAGTCCACCTGTCAGGCACCAAACATACCCATAATAAACATGCAATTTTCAACAATTGGCCTTGAAGCGTCTACACGAGCTTCCTTGCCTGGTTCGGGCTTGTGGTTTAGTGGTATAATACTCCCTTAGCATCAGAAGTTCTTTCTCGTGAGAAAAAAAAACAATTCAGAAACTTGGGAGTGGTCCGGGGTTCGATTCCCCGCGAGTCCAAACTTCGGTGGTTCGATTCCACTATATATACCTTTCTCTTCTATCCGAATTGGTGTAGTGGCTAACATTTGACGCTCTCACGAAATTAAACGCGTGCCGTCAAGCCCGGGGTTCGATTCCCCGATTCGGAGTCTTCCTTTTTGGTTTCATCCTCTTGACCGCTATGCTTTCGGACAAATGCGTTGTTCCCTTTTTTCATTCTTTTGGTTTTTCAATTTATATCCTCTTCTTCTTTTTTCTTTTTTTTTTTTTTACCCTTTGAACGTGACAGAAAATTTTTAGTCACAATCCAACAGTGGAGATAATGGAACAAAGACGCGCAAGCATCGTTCCTTTTGTCTGCCTTAGCACTAGGTGGTTTTCGACCAGGGAGGTAGTCAGTACCAAGTTCCGGGTAAGGGCTGCAGCTTAGGGGCCGTAAAGATTAAACGATGCCTTCGTAGGCGACCCTTACACCGCTGCTTGCCAAGGCCGTTCAGCTCACCACGAAAGCCACCAAGGTACACGATGTTACATATTCATGTAGTAACAAGTCAGGATAGAGTTGTCTGAGTATAACCACTTCCCACAAACCGATTCCTATGCTTTCAAGTTTTATTTCTTGCCCTCACATGTCATCCAACAGATGGGTCAAGACCATCGACGCTTCCCATGGCAAACCCCAGATCAGATCTTCGCAGCCTGCTCTTTGACTATGCTTAATATGCCCGGATAGGTGCAATTGTCGTCGAACTTGGCGTAGCGATCAGCAGCACTCGATACCCTCGAAGTAGATCGCGTGTTCATAAGCACTCTCGCAGCGCGAGGTCTCCTGATGCTTTCGATCTTCTCGAGAATTTGAGGTACGTTGTCGCGCGTAACGCCAGACTGAATGAGAAGACGCAGACCGTCGGCGTCCTCGATAGCCATGTTGGAACCTAATATGTATTGCTTGATTAGCCCTGCGTCAATAATATGCTATCATCGGTGGTGTGTGTCGGTCTCACCTTGTCCCTGGAGGGGTGTCATAGCGTGAGCAGCGTCGCCGATGAGTATTGCTCGTCCCGAAGTCCACTTCGGTAAAGGCTCAAGATCCTGAAGCTCTCCCTGCTTGACCTCGGTAGCAGCACTAATAGTTTCTCGTTAGAAAATCGAATCTAGCCTCCCATTCTTTCGTTGGAATTCATTTACTGTAGCATCTTTTTCAAGTCTTCGTCAAAGTCGTGGAAAACCGTTGAGATTTCGTCTCGATCGCCCTCCGTGTTCCAGGATACAGTCGTGCTCTCACTCTCCTTCTTGGTTGGAAATACCCAAGACATGTTCATCCACGTACCATCACGGAGAGGGTACACAGTAAGTAATCGCGACGTGCCATCTACCGCGTCGTAGAGGCGCATGTGGCCCTCTTTCTTATCAAGTTGATTCTGCCACCAGTGCGGGAGCTTGCCAAGGGCTGCTTTGGTTTGCTCAGCCGATATAGCTAGGCGGCAACATGTCATGCCTGTCTTGCGAGCATAGTTAGGGGTCCCTAAAAACTTTTCGCGCAGGCGGGAGTGGATGCCATCCGCAACTGCCCCTGCATGTTAGTTTCAAGTGGTGCCAGTTACAGCAAGAATGGCTCTCGGATTTGATTTACCTATGACCACGTCAGCCTCGGCGCTATTGCCGGCAGCGAGCGTGATTCTTCCAGACTCAGCATCCAAATCGACGACACCATTCTCCCAGATAGTCTTCGCGGGGGCTGCGCTAGCATCGAGACCCAGGTCCTCCGGGGGCGCTGTGGCCAGCCTGAGTAGTTCAGCGCGGACATCGACGCGCAAGTGGGTCACGAGAGGCGCGCCATAGCGCTCTTTCATGTCGTAGTCCATCGTGTAGAGAGCTTTGCCACGCTTGTCGACAGAGTGCCAATTCCCGATCTCGACCGAGCCCACGCGCTTGTAGTCAAAGCCCATGCTGTTGAGGATGTGTGTCGAGTTCGGGAAATTAGCGATACCCTGACCGCCAATTGTGATCGAGGCCTCGCCGCGCTCGTAAACTGTTACATTGTGCTTCTCTCTTAGAATTCGAGCTGCGGCTAAGCCAGCAATCCCAGAGCCAACGATGGCTACTTTGAGGCGGGTATCGTTAGTCGTCATAATGATTGCTTCTGCAGAGTAGCGTGAAAAGCGTACAGAATGCCCAATTAAGACTATTAAATCTGTGGTCTGTGCAGCTCTTGGATCTGTAATGGAAGCGCTACATACTCTCAAGTTTGATTCTTACGTATTATATACATTTCCTGCAGACCGCAGAGCTACGCCATGGCTCTTGACCCGACATTCGCAAGCACTAATCATATGTGGTTGACATATCCGATACATCAAACACGCCACGCGAGCGGCGAAGCCATTGTTCGCTAACACAGAGCGTCATAGTACGAGTGAACCGGGAACACCTCTCGGAGGACCGAGCTGCGAGTGTTTGCAACGCCTGGAGCAGGTAAATTTAGTGTGGCGTCAATGCTGGCCGGGGGTGTATTTTACCTATCTGCTTACCAAAGTGTTAGATGAAGAAAGCCGGGACAGCCCCTACAAACATTCATCTACGCAGGCCATTTGCAAGACAATGCTGGTAAAAGGAGCTATACAGTAGAGAGCCGAGTCCTCTCGGAAATCCGAACGGAGATAACAAAGCCTCTTGGCGGGATCGACAAGTTGACCTATACTAGGCATCTACCGTATACCTAGGTAGCACATATTGTATTGTTTTTAGCTAACCTTAGACGACGATACGTGCTGTACGACAACAAATAAGGTCTATTTCCCATCCGAGCGTTATGATTTGTTCCAAAAGCTGAATACGTAACTTAATCGGCTTGGTGTAGCTAATGATACAAGTCAACTAGCAGATTGACTTCATAAATATCTGCCAGATCACTATTGGCCTCCCCAGCCCGCACTTAACAGGGCGGTAGCTTGTGACGTGGCCGTCAGGTAAAAATTTCATGTCCACTCTAACCAGTCATCAATGGAATCTCATAATTACGAACTTACGAGGCGCTTCTTTAGAGACAGCTTATGTGAGGGCAGTATGGGTATCCCCTAAGTCCGACGACATTCGTCTGCTCCTCACAGATACATTCATGGCCCAACGTGATCCAGAACCAGTAATCCTAAGATTATGTGAATTTAATTTGTTCCTTTCGTATATTCTACCGATAATACTATACCTAGTTTCCCATGACAGCTATCGTAAACATTACCGTAATAGCCATAAAACAGGCGTGCTTACGATGTCCGTAGAGGTACGGCTTTTCCCAAAGATGGTAGATGCTTAACACCAATAATGCTTCCCCTAAAATCAATCGCAAACCGGCTTCGCCATGAATAATCTCCTTAGCGATATTTCTCTCTTATGCCTATTATTAGTTTATGAGCTAATGGTTCCCACAGATACGGGTGACTGGGAAGTGATAATACTATCAGTGAACGATGCGGGATGGATAGCAGACTGCATTTCGAAGCTGAAATGATTAGCCACAACGTAATCAACAAGCATGAAACTGTTATAACACGAGTATGTAACGGCGATAGAGAAAGGCGACAGATGGTCCATTACTTTGGATGTCTATATAATCCACTCGCAAAGTATCCGAGTCCCAGACAGCCTGCGCAAATGCTCAAACTCTTTCGGCGTGAACCCGCGACCTAGGACCTCCATACACACACCGTCCTCCCAATAGACTTTATCTTCGTACATGGGGAGATCCTCCAGTCTATGTCTCCAATCGATACCGAGCCTAGCGGCCGCCGCCTGAGACATGGTGTTCGCGACGGGGATCCTATACTTGACCACGTTGGACTGGTGTAGACGATGCGCCGCCTCGAGGATCACCATCCGCACCCCTTCATCGTCGTCGTCGCCGGGGCATTCGCAGTTCCGCACATGGGATATGCTCCGCGAGGTTGGGAAACTGGTTTCTAGATCTATAGGAAGGCTGCAGCCCCATGAGAAGTATTTCTTGTCTCCGCGCTCTGACATTCTTTTCTGTTTCGGGTGGGATCGATGATGTTAGACTAGTAGGAGGAAGTTTTATTAAGTATTTATTTTTCTCATGTAGACTTTTTCTCGAAATTCCAGAACCCCATTGTGATACTTCCACGGGGTTTTGTAGGAAACCTCGACATGGCAAACATGTTCTTTGTGTCATCACTTTTACATTGATTCGAATGTTTCAACTGTTCTGAAGAGCTCGCATTGGATTCAAATTGTTGATGGGACGAGAGGGAGCTTGTGAATGTTTATCATCGAATAAGTTCCTACGCCATGCAAGAAGATTGCTGACTCAGAGTCACCTCACCTCACCACCACATATCATCACCACCATCGTCATATTGTCTTCATCCGAGTTTCAATGTTACACAAACAAATTGACCACTAATTACGGTTCAAGCCACAATTTGATTCATGGGTAACATAATGCAGGTACAACGTAGGCATTCACGAGTTACCATCTAAGAGATCTGGATCCTTTACATACAGCGAGATAGGGATGCGGGGTTCCACGCATATGCAGGTCTATTGGCTAGGAAAGAAGGAATTCAGATCCTTGTTTGCAGAACATGATAAACTATTGCTCTTCCTACTGTCCGATATCGTATGTATTGACGTTACCATCTTACGTATTTATTCGCCCCTCGACTGCCCTTTTGCTCACCTTCACCATCTCCCACCTTAGATCAGGTCAGTCACTCATGCGTACCACTTCAACATATGATTGATATCGTTGAATGTGGTTGGCCTACCAAGCTATTGCTACGATCAAGTTCATAGCTGTATTTTCGTGGTACTGGTATATGGTAAGTGGTGGTGTAACATTCAAAGAGAGCTGAGTGCGTCACGAGAAGCTGTGCCTCGGACGGAATCTCTGTATGGGGCTATCGACTTAGTGCCCCGAACATTCCTTCTTCGAATCATCCTATTCTTGGCTTGGAGTATCAGGGAGAGGTAATTGTGAATCACTGTCGAACAACCGAAGGCGCGACCCCCCAAGCTAAGAACCTCACAGATATACGACGAACCATGGCGACGACAATTTTTATATGGCTTCTAATTGTCCTATTCTTGTATATCATCACATATTACATCCTCAACCCGAGTCAGAGGAATGTAGTGCTCCGGAGGTTTGGATGTAGCGGGGTATCACCAGACCAGCTTAGGCTTATCACGCCAAGTTCCGAGAAGCAGCCCCTATCAAGACCAATAGCATCGTCGACCTCCGATATCGCGGCAACCTTCCCGCCCTCTCTGCGCGACGAACTGAAGAGGATAATACCAAACCTACCGGCGACGCAGAAGGCCGTCCTGAGCGATTTATCTTTTTCCCAGGAGGAGTTCGAACGCTCGTTGCTTAGGTTGGACGAAGACTACCGCGCCGCAGACGACGCCAAGTATGTCTACTCCGGGTTCTCCGTCCGCGAGATCAAGGCATTAGGGGACTTCCCCGACTATGCCGCAATATCAGGGGTCCCGTTGCCCAAGCCCTATCCGGAGTTCGACATCGATAAGGCCAAGCCGCGACCGTATAGGCCGTGGAGGTGGCCGTATCATCAGACCATGGGTATGTACAGTCAGGTATAATTCCCGACCATTATCCCCCAATCTCTCTTCGTGCTCTCTAGAAGCTTTTATTATAGTATTAACCTGGCAAAGCCCTGTCCAAACTCGAGCCGGACTGGTGGCTCGAATTACAGTCAAGCTACAAGCAGCGCATTGTGCAGCGCAAAGAGCTGTACGCGAAGCACGGACCTGTGATATCGCAATGGGCGCCTGGTAGCGAGTTGGCATGTAAAGAGCTCATGGAAATGGCGATTCAGTTCGTGTGCGCCCGGTACCCTCAGTATTTCACCCTGTCCGACGATAAAGTGTGGCTCGAGAACAGGATCCTCGGTGTGCGGGCTAACATTCGGGATAAGCACCCTTTGCTTGTCCTCCTGGACCACATACCCGAGGACTTCGCGCTCATGCTGCGAGACCCAGACACGGGCAACTACGTGCTCCGCGCGGGCACCATCTGCTCGGCGCTGGGGTGGAGTCTAGGCGCCAAGTTTGGCCTCAAGCTGCACGAGATACACGGGCCTGTCCCCGATTACAAGGAGAAGATGCAGTTTAGCATGGACCGGTACGTTCCCTTACCCCATAAACATGCATCAGAAGCGCATACTGTCCTATCACACATCCCATTCATTCTCGTCCCTACTAACAATCTACCCCACTTCACACAGCTACTTCTCCAAGATGCCCACCAACAAGCCGATCCAGCGCGCCTCATGGGATTTCGCAATCGGCGAGCTCCTCTTCATGGATCCGGGGGACCCACACCACGCGGCCTACCGAAGCACGCAGGACCCCCGTCTGACGCGGTCGCACCTGAACCTGCGCGTGGACTGGCAGACGCTGCGCCGGCTCCCGCTCTCGGGCGCCGTCGCCTTCAACTTCAAGGCCGTGTTCACGCCCCTTGAAGATCTGCGCGACGAGCCGTACATACCAAGCTTGGTACTGAAAGTGCTGAAGCATGCCAATGAGCGTATTTTGAAGTATAAGAATACTGTGAGTTTATTTTTTCCTTTCCTTTTTTTTTTTTTTTTTGTCGGGCTACAAATATTTTCTGGTGAATTTTTTTTTTT
>Ga0247782_1000382_pt1 | contig 34643 bp, 26 predicted proteins | sample UWRJL019104C5_FD_179928 | JGI IMG/M metagenome (GOLD analysis project Ga0247782, IMG submission 179928) | Plant litter microbial communities from Arlington Agricultural Research Station in Wisconsin, United States - UWRJ-L019-104C-5 | ecosystem: Environmental > Terrestrial > Plant litter >...
ATTTATTTTTTAAAAATTTTTTTTTTTTTTTTTTTAAAAAAAAGAATTTTTTTTTTTTTTTTTTTTTTTTTTTATGTTAATTTTTTTTTTTTTTTGCTTTTTATAACTTTAACTACTTGTACTGTAGTAGTGCGCTACGCAAAAGCTTAAAAGCATTTGCTAATATAATGTTTACTATAGCTATATTAAAAGTATTAGTTATTAGCTTTTTTATATTTTTATTTTTTTTTAAATACTTATTTAGCTTAAGTATATAAAGTACTTAAGGTTAAGCTAATAATGTTTACTTTTATTATAATAGTGTTACTATTAGCGTTAACATATATAGCTACTTATGCAAGCGCTTAAAGTTAGCTAGGTTAAGTAGCAATATTAGTTTTAAAGCTATACTTTTTTACTTTTTTTGCTACCTTTATTATATTATTTATTTATTTAGTATAAGCTTTAAATAAGTTTTTTAAAACTAGTGCAGCAAAAAATATATTATTTAATGCTTTTTTTAAAATAGTAAGCTTAGCATTATTGTTTTATAGTATGCCTTTTGCTTTAGCTAATATTTTTTTTTATAAAGCAAAAAAGTTTAAAAAAGTTTGCTTAGCTTTTTAATAAAGTTTAAGCAGCTTTTAAAAAGCTATACAAGCTTAGTTAATATTAAAAAAATAGTTTTTAAAAAACTTTAAAAATTTGTTAAAGTTATATTTTTAAAAGTGCTCTCTTTAAATATAAAATAATAATATAGCTACTTTAGCATTACTTTTTAGCAGCTTATAAATAATATAAAATTTATTTAAATTATTATTAATAAACTTAGTATTTTGTTTTAGTTTATACTTTAATATAGCCGCCTAAGCTAAAAACTATGCCTTATTTTTTTTAAACTTTTTTAGCTACAAAAGTAGCTTTTTTTTAGCTTTTAAGCTAGTAAGTTTTTTTATAGTAGCTTTATTATTGCTATTTAAAGCTATAGCTAAGGTTAGGTTTATAGCTAAGGTTAACATTTAGTTTTGTGCTTAGTTTTTTATTTGTTAGTATGTAGCTATTTACTTTTATACTTATTAATAAATTTACTATTAGTTTTATTTTATTATTTAGCTAAATATATTAGTAAGTTAAAATATTTGCGCTTTTATTTTGTTCTTTATAAAACTAAGCAGCTAAAAAACAAAAGCTTGCGCCTGCTTGCTTTTATTATTTAGTATACTAGCTTATTTTTTTATTTTAACGCTTTATTAATTATATATTTTTTAAGTGCTAAGCAGCTTGCTAACTATTTGTTTGCAGCCTAAGTAAATAATAAAGCTAAAATATATATAAAAAGCTAAAGCTAAGCGGCTTATATGCAATGCAGTTTATATTCTAGCTTAAAGAAAAAAAAAAGGAATTTATAAAGGTAGCGCACGTGTATACGTTACTAAGTAGTAGCGTAGGCCCTGCTTAGCAAAACGTTAGAAAGGGGGTGCGTTTTAACAGGGCATTCTAACAGGTTAGCGCTATCCAGCCTGACCTATAACAAATTAATGCTTAAAGCTTTTAAGCGCTAATTTAAAATATAACTTGCTTATGCTAGTTAAAAACTAATAAAAAAACAACTAACTTTAAAAAATATTGTTACAAACTATAAAGTACTGCTAACATATATTTAATATAAGTTAACTTATGCTTAATGCTTAAGTATGCTATTAAAAAATTATAGCAATTAGCTTTTTATTATAATAATAATTTATAAACAATTTAACAAGCTTATTAAAGCTATACTTTAACTACTTAAAGCAAAAAATACTTTATATAAGTATATATAAAAAATAAAAAAAGCGCGTTAAAAATTAAAATATAAGGCTTAGAACATATACTTAAATATTAAGCTTAATAATATATTAATAAAATTATTGTTTAATACTTATATTACTAATAAAAACACTATAAAAACATTGTTATAATTTTTATTATAATAAAATAATAGTTACTAATTAAATTATTATAGCTAACGCTATAATAATAATTAATAGTATAATAATAAAAAGCAATATAATAATAATTAATAATATAATAATAATTATTAATATAATAATAACTAATAAAATAAATACTTTTTATAAAACTAACGTAGCAGCTATAGTAGCTAACATAATAATTAATATAAATCTTATAACAAAGGTTAAAGTTATAATAAAAATAAAACTTATAATAATTAAAATAATTAAAATAAAAAAGATAACTAAAAAAAAAATAAATAAATAATATAAAAAAAATAATAATAATTGTTGTAATAATAAATATAAATATAGTTGCTTTAAAAATAAAAAAAAAAAAAAAGTTTATTTTGCTAAAAAAAATAATGATAAGGCTAGTTATAAATTTAATTAAGCAAGCTTAGTAAAAAAAAATTTTATAGCTAGATTTAATATTAGCAAACAATTTTATTTTGTTAACAACTTTAAACTAACTTATTATAAATATTATAAAAGTTTTTAACTTTTTTAAAGCTAAAAAGATATATTAAATAATATATAATATATATTATTTTAAAAAAAATATTTACTTTGTTTTTTGTAGATCTTAGTAAAAAAACTTATAAATATTATAACTAGTTTTTGCTTTTATATAATTATTTTTTTTAGCATTTATACTATTGCAAGCATGCTAAAAATAGTATAATATATAATATATAAAAGTGTTTAGGTTGCAACTTACTTATAACCCTTATAATTAATAAGATTGCTGCCTAGGTATAAGTAAAAGATATACTAATTATTAAAGCAAGCAAAACTAATTATAAGCAAATTGCTTTAAAATTATATTATATATACTTAAACTTTAATATAATAGCTAAACTAAATAGTAAGCATATTAGCGTTTATAGCAATACTAGTACTAGTATAACTATATTTAATAAATCTTTTTTATAATTTACTAAGTATACTATTAAAAAGTATACTAGCAAGGTAATAAGCGTTAGTAATAGCGCGCTAAAACTTAAAAAATAAGCCAAGGTTAAGTTATATACTTTTAGCAATAATAAGTTTAATAACTTTGCTATTATAAAATTTAAACTAAAAAAATAAGTAGTTAAAAATAAACTTTAACTTAATGCTTTATTAAGGTTTAACTTTTATTATAATTATAAAAAAGTTATTAATTATAATACTTATAAGCTAATGTTTTTTAGCTTAAATAGCTTTAGTTTAAACTTTTATATTAGTTATAATAATTAAAAATATATGCGCAAAGTTACTAGTAGTTAAAAAGTAACTATTACTTTAAGTAAAAGCATATATATATAAGTAAAGTATAAGCTGCTACTTAATAATTGCAAATTTTATTTTTTAGCTATATATAAAGCTATAATAAATATTATAGTAAACGCTACTACACTATAAGTAGTGCTTATATATAATATTTTAAATAAACTTATTAAAATTTATAAAAGTATTAAGCTTGGATTAATTAGCAAAAGCAAAAATAATATATGTTATTAATTTTTATAAAAAAAAAGCAATAGTAATATTAGCTATTATAGCTAAAGCTTTTATTAGTAGCGCTTTTAACGCACTTTTTAAAGACTTTATTATTTTTATAAACATAAAATTTAGCAAAAATATAGTTGTTTTTAAATTAACATTAAACAATAGTTAAGCTTTTAACTTTGCTATTAGTTTTTATAATTTAAAAGCTAATAACTAGCTATTGCAAGCTTTAACTATAACTTTATTTGCTAATATAATTTATAACCTAGTTATAAAAAATAATATAAACATATTATAAAAAGCTAAATATCTAAACAAAGCTAACAAGCTAGCTAAAAGTAGCCTGTCCTTACTTAATAAATTAAAGCCTAAAATCTTTAAAGTATACTTTATTTTAAGCATTAAAAAATTAGTTAATATTTTAAAAATTATAATAACTAATAATATTTATATATATGCTAAACGTGCATTTAAAGCGTAAAAGCTTTATAAACTAATTAACTTATATTAAATATAAACTAATAAAAGCAAGATTAATATTTTTTAAAAAAAACAAATATAAATTTTATTAGTAAATAGTTAGCAAAACATAAAACTTAATATGCAATTATACCTGCTAGGTAAAAAAGATATAAAAGTACTTAATACTATATATAATGTTTTTTATAAAAAGGGCTAGCTAAAATAGGTAGATAAACTATGCCTTTTTGTACACCTTGTTTTTATTATATAAAAACAAGTGCATAAAATAAATAAAAAACATATTATAGTAAATCTTTATATACTTAATTATATTATAATATTTAATAGCTATTTTTTTTTTTATAAGTATTAGTTATTAAAAGCTTTTATAAAAAAAAATATATTACTATAATTAATATAATATTATTTTTTTATTAGTTTAAGGTTTACTTAAGCAATTATTATAAATTTATAGTTATTAGTTTTAAAGGTATTAAAAAATTTACTATAGCGCTAATAAAATTTTGCAACTTTTTAGCCTATGTTTAAAAATATATAAACAAGTTACTTTATAAGTACTTATATTTTAGTTGCGCTTTTATTAATAATATTATAATCTTTTTAAATATTTTTAAACACTATATTTAGTACCTATTTATAATTTTTAAACTATTTTAAAAAAAAAACATTACTATATTATTAACTAAGTTTTTTATTAAATACTTATTAGTTAAACTTTTAAGTTTTTATATAAATAGTTTAAGCTTTTTTATTATTGCTAAACAAGTAAAAGCATTTTGTTAGCTTACTTTTTTATATAATTTAAAAGCTTTAAAACAATATATTAAAGCAAGCACTTTTTTAAAATTATTTCTTTTTTATTACGTATAACTAATTAAGCTATTATAATTGCAAAAAATAGCCCTGCTAGCAAAAGGTTGCAAAAAAAGTAAGGTTATAATAAACAATCTTAGCAAGCGCAAAATATATTATTAGTTAATATATTATAATATAATATTAGCTAAATTAAAGTTATTTAAAGCAGTGCAAGCTATTATTTACTTAAAAAACTTATTTTACTACTATAACTTTAAGCAAATCTTATTTATATAAATTAATAGCTTTATTAAAAAAAATATAGTATTATAATTTTTTATTTAGCAAAAAGGTTTAAGTAAACATTAGGTGCTAGTATTTTATTTATTAAAGTAAAACTAATAATATATTTAAGCAAGTGCTTGTTTAAAGCAAAAACTTAGTATAGTTTTTTTAAGCTAAAAGTTATATATTTAGTATAAGCTTTTATAAAGCTTTAAATAGTAATATAATTAAGTAAGCAAGTTGTTATGCTTACTAATTATGCTATAATAAAAAGCATTTTAAAGCAGACAACCTTTAATACTATAAGCACTAATTAAGCTAACAAGCGTTTAATTAATTTATTTATTTATTTATTATAGTATAAATATTAAGTATATTATTTTTTAAAGCAATTAAACTTTATATTTAACGCGCTTAGTTATTTAAAAGCATTGCAAAACGCTAATAATAAATATAAAAAAATTAAGCAATTTAATAAACTAGTAGTGCTAAACACTATATAAAACATAATTTTTAATAATTTTTTATTATTAATAATACTAAACATTATAAAGCACATAGCTAAAGTAATTATTAATAACTAGTAGTATAAAGATTTTAAAAAAGCTTATTATAAAAACTTAAAGTATAAGCAAGTAATTAATAATTTATAGTATAAAAAGTATTAAACAATTAATAAAAATATTAAAATTTTTTTGTTGCCTAGCAATTTTTTTTATATTATAAATAAGCTTATTTATAATGTATATGTAGAACAAAAGCAGTTATATATTTTATATTTTATAATTAAATAAATAATAAAAATAATATATAATAAAAAGTATTACGCAAAACTAAAAAAGATACTAAAAAATTTTAAGCTTTATAACATATATAAAAAAGTATAGCTTATAAACAAGTATATAAAATATTGCTTAGCATATAACTTTAATTAAACAAACTATTAAAAAGCAGTTAATAGTTTATAGCTTATTTAACTTAATAATCTGCTGCTAATATATATTATAGCTATTAATTTTATTTTGTCTTTGCTAAAAGTTAAGTTAATTAAAACACTATAGCAGTTAGAAAGCAAACTATACTTTAAGTTTTATAACTATATAATAATAATAATATATTTTATATTATAACAAACTTTGTTAATTTTTAAAAATATAAAATATATTGCTAAGAAATAAGCTATTATTATTATATAATAACTACTATTAAGCAACTAAAAAATACTATAAAGCATTATATTTAACTAAGACCGCAAGTTTACTTTTAACTTTTAGCAAAGCATATAAAAGGCTTTAAGTACTAAGTTATTAATAATAATAGCTTACTATTTATAAGGTAATAGTTTTTTAAAACAAAAAAACTAAACTATTAAATTAGCTATATAATTTTATAATTTTACTAATTTAAAATTTAACTAAGTAGATTTAATTTTATTTTATAATAAAACTTTAATACTACATACTTAAAAGCTATTAAATTAATACTATATAAGCAGCTATTTAGTTTTAAGCTATAAAGCCTAATAAATATTTTGCTTAATTAAAATAATAAAAAATAGTTTAAAAATATAAAGTATTTATATAATTACTTATAATAAGATGCTAATCTTATAATAGATTTTGCTATAGCTAAAGCAAAACAAAGGTTTAATAAAATATATTATTATCTAAAATTTAAAGTAAAAAATAAAGTGCTATTGCGCTTTTATAATAAATATTACCTTTTTAGCAACCTTTTATATAAGTACTCTTAGCAAAAAGCAAAGCTATAAACAATAAAAAAAAAGGTAAGCAATTTAGCTTATAAACTTAACTTTTTAGCTAATTATTATATATACCTTATAATTTTAGTAGCTTAGCTACATTTTTACTAAAGCAAAAATATTTTTTTTTAATATACTATTTTGCTACCTAGCCTTGTTAAAGCTAACTAATACTTTAACACTAATAAAAAAGACAGTAATATTTATAAAATAAAACTTATTTTTAAGCACTAGCTTAATTAATATAAAAACAAGTATAACTATTTTATTAAATAAAAGAAATAAAGCTATAAGTATAATAAGTAGCACTTAAAAAAACATCTATAATATTTATAAAAGTTAATTAATAAGTACTAAAAACAATATAAGCTTTAACCTAAATTAGCACATAAAAAAACTAATATTAAAAAAATCTTATTATAACAACGCAGCTAACCTTATAAAGCTTTTAAAAAAGCTTTTACACTAGTAAAACAAAGCAAAAAGCATCCTTATAAAAACATTATATAATAAAAAATATTAAAAGTATAGGTTATTAAAAACAATAAGTTTTTTTTTTATGCTAAGGCAATCTAATATACCTAGGTAAAAAGTATATATTAATATAAGCTAAAAGCTTATATTAACATATATAGTAATATAAATAAAATATATAGTTTAGATAAGGAGATTAAATAAAGCGCGCACATAATGGGATTGTTCCTTGCCATGGCCTTTGGCCATGTCTGCCTTACTAATACATCTCACTTTTACTATAATAATTTATACCTACCCTTAGATCACCTTACACTGTTTTAATAAGCGTTATATAAGTGTAATAATAACTTTTTAAGTGTTATTAATACTTTTTAAGGCCTATATAGCAAAGGAAGCATTAAAAAAAATATAGTTTTTTATTTAAAGCAGCATAAAGCTTAAAAGGTAAGGTATGCTTATAAAGCTATTAGTAGTAGCTAAAAAACATATTATAAAGCAAGCTTTTAGATTTAAGTAAGTATAAAAGTTTATATATAAGCTATTTTTAATATACTAAGTAAGCTAAAGTAGTTAAAATGCTATAACTAGTTTAAAATATAGCTATAATAGCCTATATACTATATTTTAAAGCTAATAAGTATAAGCTTGCTTTTATAAATAGCTATTGCTTTTAACCTGCTTATATATTTAATTATAGCTTTATTAATAATAAGGGTTAAAAGCAGTTGCAAAAGTAGGTTTTTAGCTGTTTTTTAACCTGTTAGCTAACCTTTTTAACTTTTATAAACTGCTATAACAGGTCTATAGCTTTAGCTTTATATTAGTTTTAAATAATAAAGTGTATATATATAAATTTAAACTAATTTTTATTTATATATAAAGTAAATAAATATAAAAGTTTTTTTTTTAACTAAAAAGCTTATATATAGTTTTTTTAATATATGCTTATATAAATAAGCTTTGCTAAAAAGTAGTATAATTTTTTAATAGTTATAAGCCTTATAAAAAAGTTTTTTTTAGGCTATATTAATATAAGTAGCTTATTTTTAAACAAGCTAAATAAGTATAAAGGCTTAAAAAAAGGCAAGTAATATAAGCAGCAGGTTAAAAACAAAAGCATTGCAAGTTAGCAATTATACAGGCTTAAAATTAGAGGGGGGGGCGCTTTAAATTTTTAGCAAGATAGCTGGCTTAAGCGTCCTATTATTAACTTTAGGTCTTGCAATTAGCGTTTTTATATTATATAATAAAATAAAGCAAAATAAAGTATATTATAAAATATAGCAAAACTAAAGCTTTTAAATAATTGTTTTAGCTTTATATAATTTATTGTTATAACAAAGTAAACAATAAGTGTTAACAGGGTAGCAATAATATATTGCTAAAAGAAAATGATATAACAGAAACTTAACAAGGATTAGGATATAAAAAGTGGAGAGTGGCGATGTATTGCAGGGATCCGTCGCGAGAATGGGCACTAAAGGGATAGACCAGTTTGCAAGGGCTTTGATAGAAAAGCGAGGCTCTGTGCTGTACTTGTATTGCTCCCCCGGTTCATCAATACCTTACGTTGAGGCGCCTCAACACAGTTGCCTAAGTGCTGGGATCTAGCTTTTGCTAAGCCACATCAATACATAGCAAGTACCTGTCCAGTGACCTTGGCCAATCACCGGCAGCCTACACGTCCTATGGATTTGTGATAATTGACGTACTACGTCGTAACTGGCACTGGAACTCCTGTAGGCAATATTTTGGCAGCTCTTCATTGCTGCTACACCAACTAGTAGCTGCACAGTCGCATCTTACGGGCTTTATATTGATGGGAGAAAGATGGTGTAAGTGTTGATTTGGAATTGAAAACCCTACATTACCATTAATTTTCAACGACACACCGACACGATGGCGTCCGAAGAAAACCATCCGCTGGCCGAGTCTGGCGTCACGATGCACTCCGATAGCGAGCAATACTCTACCGGCGAAGAGGTTTCACCATCGCCACCGTCCTCCTCCGAATCCCCTCCCATGGTCCTCTATCGGCCACCGACGGCATGGTCCATGATTCGGGGGCTTGCCATCAACTTACTGCTGCCTTTCATAAATGGCATGATGCTGGGATTTGGCGAACTGTTTGCGCATGAGGCTGCGTTCCGTCTAGGATGGGGAGGCACGAGAGTAGGTTTTGCCTTTGGCATATTGACGAACATTTTGTCTGATATCGTCCTGCAGGTTTTCCCCCTATCGAGACGAAGAGCGCATCCCATTGGTCCTGGTATCGAGATCCGTGATAAGCCAAGAGCAAGGCCTGGCGGTCTGGACGATTTGACAAGTTTGGAGTAACATATGAAAATGAACCCATAAAATAATACTCGATTTTTTGGGCATACATTGCACAAGTACATATTGGAAGGAAGTGTATCACCAATTGCAGACCAAGACGTTCTTGTAGAAACTGGACAATGAAGACCTGTCATACGAAGTGTTTCTTCCATAAAGAGATAACTACTATCCAGATAAAATATTTCTAGTTGGACTTGGGCCATAGATGCTTAGGTCTTGAAGATAAAAGACGTAACCAGAGGACGAGGACATGTGGCTACCTACATCTACTACATGCCCTACAATTCACATTGCAAGCTTGGGGCACGAATTTAGTTGTGACATTCTATATGCCTTGTGGCCCTTTGAACATGAGTTACATATTGTCAAGTTAAATAAGCCAGCAGGAACTATCTACTGTTTTGCCTACATGTAAATCCTGATGCGAGTTCACTTTGGCAATACTTGCAATGCAAATTCAAGTCAATGCCTATGATCGTATGTTAAGGATCAGTTGTATTGTATATGCTAACGACTCTAGAAGAAATACCGATATAGGTAACTACCTAGGCACGGTGGAGTACCGATGAGAGCCGACACGACATCGGAGTTAAGAATCAGGTGCTGGAGGTTGAAGTACCCAAAACCATTACTCGAGTAATGCATAAGATACGGTTTAATACATATTGCAGAGATAATCCATGTTCACCTGCGGCGGCACCCGGGCTTTTGAATTGGTCTCATATAATTTAGCATTGCCAATTGCTTCGGAGTCGTTGACGAGCCAGATTGTCGCGACTCTCAGCACCACTAGAAGCCGCCCACACACAATGCTTCCTAGCAGAGGGCTCGCGAGGAATCCAGCCTTGGGGCTGCGATATTCACTAGCCGGCCGGACAAAGGTGAGAGATCTAATCTTTTTCTGTCTGACCCTCTTTTGAGTAAACCAGTAGTAGTTGCTAACAGACTGCATTTTTTCTGGAGATAGGCACCTAGAACCGCGCCGACAAGACAATTCTCTCGAGCACAATCGTCATCGCCGTCCTTATCGAGACATAGACTCTCTCGACCCAATTCCTCGTCCTTATACAGCCAATCGCAGCTGGCGGTCGGATATGGCTCCTCTGTAGGAATAGCATCCGGTGTCTTTGCGCAACGGTCCGGTGCCGCCCGGAACCTCTCCCTATGGCCTTTTGGTGGATCAAAGCCAGAGACTCCAAAGCCCGCTGAGACAATGACAGAATCAGCAACAGCAGCCCCTCCTGCTGCTGAGGCTCAAGCACCCGTGGTCGAGGCAAATGCGTCCGAGACCACGACCAACGCGAGCGTCTCTTCCCCTGTAGTGAATCAGCAACCTGAAATCAGCCAGATCCCCGAGGATCTCCTACGCGAACTAGAGCCGCATTCCTTCGTCGACATCCCCGAACGCATCGGCTTCCTCAAAGAGCTTGGCCTGGACTTCGGCTGGGGTCCCACGGCGTGCTGCGAGTGGCTCGTCGAGCACATCCACGTCATGAGCGGCCTGCCCTGGTGGGGGTCCATCGCCGCCGTCGCCATCCTCTTCCGCGCCGCCATGTTCTACCCCACCCTGAACGGTAGCAAGCACCAAGCGCGGCTACAAAAGGTGCAGGCGACCCCGGCTTACATCAAGGCCAAGGCCGAGTTCGACGAGGCCGCTTTCCGCACCAGGGACCAGGCCGCCATGATGTACGCCCGCGCCGAGATGAAGCGGGTCATGCAGAGCTCTGGCGCCTCTTTCTGGCGGCCTTTCATCGGCATGGCCATGTTTCCGTTCAGTATCGGCATGTTCCGCCTGATTCGTGGGATGGCCGGCGTGCCGGTGCCTGGCTTGGAGACTGGTGGTCTCGCCTGGTTTACCGATCTCACTGTTCACGATCCCTTGTATATCTTGCCTTGTATCTCTGTTGGTCTGGGTGTCTACATGTTCAAGGTAAAATCTATCCTTGCACTTTCGTATCCGTTCCGTACTCGAGTATATATCTCTCTAACATGCTACTAGCTCATGCGACGCGCCAACGCGAGCACCGTATCCAACCCGATGCAGGATAGCATGATGAAGACAATGATGTACGTCATGCCACCGCTCATGTTCTTGGGCACGGCATGGCTGCCTGCCGGTCTACAATGGTTCTTCCTCAATCTATCCCTCGGTTCTGTCGTGCAGAGCTTCGCGACCATCAACCCTGCCATCCGCCGCTGGGCCGGGCTCCCTCCTCTACAGGACCCTCACAACCCTCACAACCCTCAATACCAGACTCCTACTCCCCAGCAGACTTCCTTTCTACAGGCCGCATCCAAGACGCTGAAAGAGACCACGGGCGCTACCGAGGAGAAGGCCCGGTGGAAGAAGGCCCAGGAGTACGAGGAGCAGCGTGCCCAGGAAGAGAAACAGAAGGCTTTCCGGAGAATGGAACAGGTTCGTCGTCGCCGTAGCGATGGAGTTTATTAACCTAGGACGACATATCTACGGCGTTCTTCCCTTCTTTCCCTCCTCTAGCTCCGCTTTAGATGTCGTTCTATCTGTAGAAAATAAAAACGAAGCAACACAGGGGGCTGAGGCTGTACAATATAAGCAGGCAGGCGGACGGGGCAGACGGGCAAGCTGGTTCTACTTGACGGACGATGTGTCCCTACCAGATAAATACATGACGCACTCGCTTTCATGTGTGGAGGCGATGGTCGTTAATCAATCGATCGGCCGCAGCCGCAATTGGATCTGGAACTGTATATATACAATGCTTGTATAATCAATCAACCACCCTATCTAATAACTGTCGAGATCTATCTCTAATTTTCTGCTTTACGTCCATGTTGATTCTATCACTTTCTTCACATGCAACCGATTAAATAAAAGGAGCCAGCCATGAGATGAGATAGATGCTGGCTCGCTTGGGTACCTTGTTATTTCGTTCATATTCAATCGTGATATATCTTCAGATATAGATACCTATGTATGTATATGTATCCCACTCACTGATTTGGTTACCCACTAACTCGCTCACTCGGTATAAGTGAGCGAGGTATGTATGAACGCCATTTACACATTTGCTTGGATCCATTATAGGCATGACCTCTCGAAGCCAAGGTTCGGCCAACTCGTCCATCCATCCGTTCGCTCATTCACTTATTTGGTTTTCGTTTACACCACCTTCCCTACTGGCTCCGACTTTGACCCTGACCTTGTTCCCAGACACGTCCCTTGCGCCCTAAGCCTGGCCTGGCCTGGCCTGGCCTCGCCATTTTCCTTTTTCTTTTTACCAGATGAGATTGATTAGAAAGGACGGATAATGAAGTCGTTAATCGTTGGAATATGGATGGATGGATAGTGTGATGATGGTGTTTATCATTCATGCGATGCGATGCTATGTAATGCCCATGTCGTAACTTGTCGCTTTATGCCTTAGAAAACGGTGCCGTCGGAGTCGATTAGAATTGGGGGTTCTTTTGTATTAGGTCGGCTGACTTCGGCGATTTCGCGACCGCCCTGCCAGTCGTTAGTGATGTGTCACATGACATACATGTTCCTAATAGTGAGCGAATCGAAGATAAAGCGTAGAATGGAAAGATAAACTCACTTTCCAACTGCCAGCCTCGAGAAGCTGTGCGAGCGTCAGCTCGCCTCCGTTGAGGTCATCCCGGAGCGCCACATTCACATCAGCGCAGAGCTTATCCAAGAATCCAACAGTGACACCACGCCACTCGACAATGACATCGTCGCTAGGCTCAAACATGGGCGCCACCTCGACGCCCTTGATACCCGTCCGCCGACAGTATTCAGCATAATTCCGCAATCCACGCTCCATGTCTGCAGGCTTGAGTGTCAAGATGCCCATGTCGACGAAGAGCCCGCCGTTTCGGTACTCGGGCAATCCCGTCAGTAGCTCGGTACCGGCGAACTGGATCTTAAGGAGACTCTGCATCGGTTGCATAAGCGAGTACGTGAGCCACTGCGTTAGCTTGTGGAAGGGTAGAATGGATTCCCAGGCTGCTGTTGCCGACGAGTGTGATGACTGCGTTGTTGGCGGAAAAGGGGAGAATGTGGGTGGTGATCCAGACGCGCCTGATTGCCGCTGTGACTGCTGCGGTACTTGGGGCATCGACGAGCATGGCCATGCATCTCCTAGCGACACCCCGTTGATAGCAGTGCGCGACGCCGGCCAAATTGGTGCCAGACCTGACATTAGTACATTCCATAATACTGGAAGCACGACCACCGGGCTTGACGAAGCTTGTGTTGTTGGGTGGTCCAGAAGGTAATCTGTAGTGCGTAAGGATCTATTAGCCAAAGTAGTGCAGCGTGTATAAAGCGAGAAGCGAGAAGCGAGAAAGAGCGTAAACTCGAGGTACAGAGTGTACGACGAGGAGAACGCAAAGACAAGGTCCATTTACGCACCTATCATATGTCCAGGCCGACCTGTATCGCCGAAGAACTCAGTCTTCTCTGCCAACGCATCGCCCAATCGAATCAGGAGCTGTGCACGTCCGTCTAAACCGGCGACTTCGTTCCCGGGACGTGATTGTAATCCCTTGGCCAGCTGTTCTACTGTTAACCGGCGAAGTCCGTCCTTGTCGACCTGGTATTTATTGCTTGGATTGCCAGAGAATAATCCCTGTGGTTTAAAAAGAAAAAATGTCAGCACAATCATTCTCCTTCTATTCGGTTTCCTGTTTCCTCTCCCAGCTCAAATCTAAGACATGAGAGCTCCAGCAAGCCGACTTACCGACTTAAACATTTCCAAACTAGCAATAGCTAGACCTTCAGACCTTCTGTATGTTTTGCCACTATCCGAGCTCTTGAAACTCCACGATGTACCAGCCCCTGCGTCCAGCAAAACGCTGACGAGGAACAGATCGATCAGTCGACGACATTTCTCCGTATTGTCGACCGTCTCGGGGAATGTGGACAGCAAGTGGGCGATGCGATCGCGACCGCCTACGCTGAAATGCTGGTAACGACCGTGGCCGGGGATCAAGTGGAAGGGAGCATCGTAGTCGCGCTATAATGTAAAGAAGAAAACAAATGTTAGTTTATGTCGCCTCTACACTTTTCAGGAAAAGCCGATTATTGTGTGTAGCAGCCTGGAGGGGATAGCGCCAAGACATAAGAGCTAGCTTGGTTGATCAAAGGAGGGGCACACAGAAGGGGAGCGAGTCGTGTTTCGTGGGGTGTGTGAGGGGTTTAAACACCTCTCCAGCCAGGGGCAAAATTCTGGGGAAGAGACGACGATTGATATGATTGACCGACTCAGTGAGACTGTGTATGCATGGGCCTTTTTTTCATGCGCTGCTATATTTGTACGAAGCCGCGCACAAAGTTATGTGTGTGTCGTACAAATCCACGAGAGGGGGAGAGGAAGTGTTGAGCAGACAGAAAAACGAGATTTGCATATAAACAGGGTATGTAAGACGTTTGTGTTATATGTACATGTAGAATGTGGAAGGCAATGCGGATGAGCAGGTGCGTGTACTAATCGCGATAATCATACCTTAATGATACGGCAGACGAAGTTGACAACGTCGGGGAACCTGTCGAGGTCGACATCGAAGTGGTTGAGACGGTTCGCGAGAGCCTTCTCGGTCACGATCTTGCATCGCTCGCGCACCGAGCCCAGGCTCCGTAGGTAGCCTGCCGCGTCGAGGGACGGGTCCGGGGGCTTGGGCAGATTGACTTTGGGCAATTGGGGCGTCATGGGGCTCAAGGGGCTCTGGAGACCGCCGACGTTGAAACCGTTGAGATTGGGGGAGCGGATGTTCCTGATGCTCCTGATGTTGTTGGTGCTGTACGTATTGGAGTTGTCCGAGTCGAAGCTGGCCGAGTCTTTGGTGACGGACTTGGGGGGTTTGGGCTTGCGGGAAAAGAGACCCATGGCTGGCGCTGTGTGTGTGGTTCGTTCGTTCTTTCCTCGGGGGTCGGGTCAGGTCACTGGATCAGGTCTTGTCTCGCCTTCCGTCTTAATTCTCCTCCTATACCGGTTTTAAGAGAGGGGTTGGTGAACTGTCTGATCTCGACTCGCAGCTTCCCAGGTGGTTGTCTTGCGTGGCCGCCTCCGACCGACAAACTCCGACTAGCGGACCTAAGAAATGGAGGCAGAGGATGCAGCGAAGAGGAGCCAACACTCTTTTTAACAAGACAGGAGTGGCTGGCTGGCTGGTGGGTTGACGGCACGGTTCTTCTTGGTCCACGTATCTATGCTAAGATGCCCATATGTATGTATGTATATATGTAGGTCTGTGTGTAGTTGTGGATTGTACGTACGTACGTAGATGGCAGGCCAGGTGGCTATCTGCATGAGGCGGGCAAGGTTGTTTTGCTATTGGTATGCAAGCCAGAGCCGGGCCTTTTTGTTTCTCCTTTCTCTTCCCTTTCCGTTGGTTTACTGCGGTTTACTGAATGCTCTCTTCTAGAATCTCGGTGACGACCGACCGAAACCCCGGAAAATGTAAGGAAGGGAACGAGAAGAACAGGGCCCCCACGGGATATAAAGTCGTCTCCCCCGCGGACATAGATGCACACACACTCTCTTTTGCCCTTACTTGCTTGGCTCCTCTTTTCCGCTCCTCTTGAGTCGGCGTAAGTGTAAACTAAGAATAAGCGACTAAAAGGTTAGGTAACTGTATGTAGAATGATTGTCGTCGAGTCCCACTACTCTAAATGGTAGAGTAATCCTTAGATATCGAGATACCTAATATGGAGTATCACCGTGCTCCGAGACTTCTGATGAGGGGCTAGGCAAACAGTGAATGAGCGGCGAAAACAAATATCAATAATGATAAGAGCACGAGGAAAAGAAGCGCAGCCAGTTCCTCTTTGAGGCGGCAACAAAATAAAAAGAATTGATCAGTCGGGAGAAACGTGCAGCTGTACCGTCTATGTACAGTATGCTAGCTCTGCCCTGCACTGCACTGCACCGCGCCGTGCTGCCTGCCTGCGATGCGCTGCAATCTGCAGTCAGAGCAACCTTGCCCCAGAACCCAACGTATACCGGGGGGTCGTATAGCGAGGATTGGAGGAGGATGGGCACTGGGGACCCAATGTTACCTCTATGCCTAGGTAGCTACTAGCTAGACGTACAGCACACCTTGCACTGTGGAGCAAGCTAAGAGCTGCTTGGCGGGATTCCAGATACCAGATACTCGGGCCAAGACTTGTTAACACGCAGTCCGTCTGTATCTTGCGCAAATAAATACTTAAGGGCCAGTTCGTTAAATTCCGCGAGTTTTTTTTGGATTGCCTAAGAAGGCAATCAAGTACCCTCCAAGACGCTAAGGGACACGCTTTGCAGTATTTAGTATAGTGAAAATGGGATACATTGTCTATTTTCCCCACATCTGATTTTCTTCAAGTATCTCAGGTCACTTTGGCTGTTTCTTGGCCTACTAACCGTAAACAGAGGCTTCTTGGCACGATGATTACCGTTTTTGGCAAGAAAGAGAGTTCCGCGAAAAACCACCTCCCAGAGGTGGTTTTTCGCGGAAGATTTCCTCTTTTGGCAAATTTTGACTATCAACACAAGAAAATCGCAATAGATAAACTCAACACCACGCAAAAACAAGCTATAATAATCACTGCAGTAGCCGTTTTTCGAGCTATTGCTATTGTTGCTGGCTTCATAACTGCAATAAATAGCCATAAATTGTACTATACCACGCCTCAGAGTGCTATAGCACACCAAAACAACCTCGAAGTTAGCTATGTTGATCGAAGGGATAGGGAGCGATTTTTGTACAACCTACTCGTAATTAGCATAGCAACTATAATATTGTTGCCGTAGCCTTCTATAAACTAGGTTGTGTTGCCATATAGCACCTGCAACTGTATACAGGCGTAATAGTAGGGAGTTTAAGTCAGCCCTATTACAAGTACAAGAGGAACTTCTGCTCTGGCACTATCTGAACTTGGCTGTATTTGGCTAGTAAAGTGGATAAGAATGTAGCAAAGTCACTTTTTGCAAAACTCGCGGAATTTAACGAACTGGCCCTAAGTAGCGAGGAAGGGACTGGACTAGTCGAGATAGTAAGAACTTAATGCCAGAGACGCTCAGTCTAAGCTTAGAATAGTAGAAAAGTAGCCCTAGATTATAGCCTAACATGAACGGATAGACAGGCAATCCCGTCCTAATAGATCTATGCCTAGTGATAAAAAGGGGAGGTATGCTGAATAGTAGACATTCTATTCCATGCATCGGCATCGTGTCGCATGTACCTTAGATACCGGGTAGGTGAGCATACTAAGATGGGAAAAAGCTGTCAATATCGTTGGGTAACATACGATACACTTCTCCAACACTTTAAAACATTTGTCTCCCTTTTTCGCTTTCCTCCTAGTCTTGGAATGGATGTCACAGTGCCCGGATACCGAGGTAGGATTGGGGACGTCATTAAATAAAAAACGCACAACCGTTAGATTTGGAGGCGGCGCAGTACATGATCACGGTAGCGAACAAGACAAGACTTCCAATGAGATAAGCCTTACCTTGCCAACCTAATTAATATTGATCACGTACATACAACATACTATATGAAGTTAGAATGCTAAAACGAGGGGATGATGACTACAAGGTAAATGCAGATATAGCCGACAATGTACGAACCCAGAGATGACTACGGCTGTTGATTTTTTTTTTTTTTTTTTTTTTTTTTTTATAAATTAATATATTTTCTCCTTTCTTATTCGTCTTCTCCGTTGCCTTAAGCCTTGCTCATTGGTCGTTTTAACGTCGGGGGGCGCTTTCTGAATTTTCGTCTCATCTGCAGCAGTTCCTGTCTCTCGTCAGCATGGTACTTTTTGCCTGCCCACATGGGGAGGACACTCCCCGCGAACCCCCTGGTCACTTGCAGAGCACGAGCTGCCTATATTGGCATCGGGAGGTGGGATTAGGACTCGATCGGTTGTGCATGTACTGCTGCACTGTTGTTTGCACGAGCCAAAACCCTCAGCCCTGGAATATTACCTACCCGTATGTACCTGACCAAACGTGCGTAGCAACAAATTCGAGCAAGACACAAACGCCTCCCCCAGAACGATAATAGGATGAGAAAGAAATGCGTTGTGGAGACTAAATATGAACGCATCAAGAAATAAACATACGAGAACGTCATATCTGAAAGCAAGGTCTTGCTTGCAAACAGCAGAGAGATGAACGAAGAGGTTAATGGTTTCTTCCTCCTTTCTATCTCTTGTACCTCCTCCCACCATGCACGGCATGTTTGTTCCCCTCAGCCCCGGATGCCAGTGTAGCAGCGAAGGGTCTCGTCGGCCGCATACCGATACAATTATGCTCTCTAGAGGAGCATGCCATCCCTGATATGCCTGGTTTGCCTGGCCTGCCCAGCCAAATCGATCCTATCTCCTCCTGACGCTTGTGTCAACTGACAAGAAATAATGACACCCCATCCCGGTCCTCAGCTTCGCAAGGAAAAAGCAGCATTAGCTCGCTTACGTTTCTTAGGTGCTTCTTGGTATTTCAATCGAACAGGTCCATCAGGTCCAGACTTGCTTTCTGTACCTACGCGCAACTCTCGCTTCGGAGCGGGGGGAGGGGTTAACGTCAAGAAAGTAGTTCGTTTCTCCACAAGACGCAGCGTGCAGTCCGATGTGGGTATGGAGGGCACTATGTATGTAATCAACCGTTTGCTTATTACTTCATTTGTCTGCTGTACTCGTAGGGAGTAGGAAGGTAGGACTGATATAGTTTAGGTTCAACGTCCAAATCCAGGTAGAGCGGTACTTTGCGTGTGAGCGCCATTAAAAGGAGTCCCGCCAAGTTCCGTAACTCCTGAGCCCCTATTTTGGGGTTCCTCATGCTCTATAGGGTAAGGTGAGCAGCCGTGAGCAGGCCGTATTAGGAACCCCGATCCTTTCTGATTCGCTTCCTGTTCGATGGGATCGCACCGGTCGAGCTGCCCGTTCCTGAATCCTGAGCTTCGGCGGACAAGGGGGGGCCGCACTTGGAATGTGTATCTTTCCTTCTACCTATGTCGCGCCCTTAATATAGCCAACCCACATTACGCCGCCTACCTCAATCAGTTGGCAGAAATGGCGATTCGGGTGGGATGGTGGGGTCGTATAGCAGCTATCCAGCATACATTAAGAATTGACGGTGGCATCTAACCTTACTCTTAACCGCCCCCAACCGGCGAAAACACCGGAGCACTGAAGCACTGATCATCAGATTTACCTGTGTCTAATAGAGAACAGCACTTCGCTTGGCGAAATGGCGACCGCTGGAAGAAACTCATCGTCTAGAATCCTAGCAAGACTTTACGGCTAGTAATTAGGGGTGGTCAGCACTGCTATCTCGTTATCTAGCCCGCACTTTTGCCAGTCGTCGGGTTACGCGGTAACAGCGTTTATTCTTACTAGGTAACCCAAGATCCTACCTTATGTCGCCAATGTTGCTAATTGGCCAACAGCACAGATGTAGAGAAATAGAGTTGCTTTTGTCCTAACTTAATACAGCAGCGGAAAGGGTACTTCTCGGAAGTGGCATTTTCCGGCGCCCATGAGATGACGGCCGTTAGCAGGCGCCGACCACTAGTATAGCACCGGCTTGGGATTAATATAGGTGATAATATGCCGCGCGGCTTAATAAGACTCCGCGATGACGCGGAACGACACTCGAAGCACACCGGTCTAATGTACGCCACCTCCTCCGTCTTCAATGCATGAAAACAGGCCCGATAGAAATTTTTTTTGGCAAAGCGCGTTGGAAGGCATGTGCCACCAACAGGCAGCGTAGGTATTGGTGTGTAACATACCGCTGTTGTTGTTGTAACACGAGGAGCAAAAGGTACACGCGTAGTACGGCTTCGTTTATACGTTGCAGTATATTCTCTTTATTCTCAACGGAACTGTAAGTAAAGCTATCACAGGATCTGCTTGGTTTGTAACACCACTGTAGTATTACTCAACGGTGTCCAAAGACCACAGTAGACTACATCGTGGCACATATTCCCAAGTTACGACATGGCTTCATCACACAAAACTATGGGAGTTGATTTATATTCGAATAATCTGTAAGTTTTCTGTGAATAGATGAAGCGCGAAGCAAGGCTGGCACCGTTAGCACTAAGAGCGATGCCACCCACTTATGTATCAATAGGAGAACTATAGAAGAATATGACAAGTTCCGGGAATGGTGGTCTGCAATAAAAGTCAGACCAATTGCTAATTTCGTCTTAAAAAGATTGGTCAACAATAATACCACCGCCGCTGACGGCGATGAAGACAACGATGAACATACCATGAAGCCGTCAAAGCCAAGCGGCTACTAAGTGCAGAGCCATCGATATCAGCTTTCGTTTGCCTGCGCAACAAAAACACTACGCGGAGCAGGCCGCGTACGATTACCCAGCGGGGCAGAAGGAGGGGGGCAGACACCTAAGTGTAAAATTCGCGGCTCTCCTAAGACCTCACTGAGTGCTGCTTGGACGGGACCGAACCCTAACACTGGCTCGATCGGGACTCCGACTTGCAATACCAAACTTATCATCATCTCAAAGCTGCACCGCCTGCTCCCCGCCGCTGCGAAGGTCAATGTGTCACATTGGGATTCTTACTCGAGCTCGAAGACGTCCAGTTCGTCGGGGGGATGCTTCTCTGTGAGCAGGGCGCTGTGTGCCGGAATGCCATCCGCAGTCTTGGTCGCAGTGACGTTCACAGATGACACCTAGGCGTAATAAGATGATACTAGGCACCTGAGTAGCGCCGTTACTATGAGTCCTATCATAGACGCCACAAACTGCTACGAAATAAACATGCGGCTTAAACCAGGCTTACAAAGGTACTTATCATCAGAGTTATGTTTAGAAATTAGAGTTAGAAAGACTATTAACGTTGGGCTTATATCCAAGGCAAGCATGGGATTTGAGATGCACTGTCTCGTCTTACGAAAACGTGGAGTGACTTATATAAGCAGGATGTAGCAGATAAAGAAGAAAAAAAAACGTACATTTTCCTCACGCCTGAGATAGGCATCCAAACCATTTAACATTGGCGCAGATTCTCCTTCTTCTTCTTCTTCTGCAACCTATTCCTCTCGGGATTATCAGGTATATCACCCCTTTTCCGTCCAAGCCCCTGCCCCTGTCCCTTGTTAGCAGTATTACTTCCATCGGACTCAGATCCACTAGCGACACTACCACTCCTACTGTTCACCCTACTACTATCACTACTATTATTTGTACTCACAGATGAATTCGCCCTCTCCTTCAGGGAGATAAGGATCTTGATGATCTCCTCGCGTGCCCTCGCTGGATCAACCATAGCACCCGCCATCGTCATGTGCCTCAGCTCTTGCAGCCCCGTGAACCCGGGGCTTGCAATGCGCTGGACGATATATCTGGTGACGGAACATACAATGACGCCGCAGCTACTGTCGTCTTCCTGGCGGGGACATTTCACGTCCAGGAACCGCAATCCGGGCTCCGTCACCGCGGTCGAGGTGAACAGTAACTCTCCCAGTACGTCTGCGGCACGCCTCGCGTCGTTGTGGTTCGCCCTCTGCATTGAGTCGTAATGTCTCGCCGTGCGCGCCTCGCAGTCGATGAAGAGCAGCGACCAGTGCGAACCCCCCTGCGCATCGATGTCAGGGTTGTCGTTGATGGGGATTAGAATGCAGGCCGCCTGCGACAGATCTGGGAGTATCAAGCGGATGTCCGCGGCGGACTGGCTGTGCATCATGTAGAACGCCACGGACGGGTTCAGCAGGATGACTTTGTTCTTGTAGTGCGCTGGTAGCAACTCTGCGGAAAGAAGCTCGAACCAGAGCGCTATGTTGGTGTCTGATAGCCACCCTTCCCGATACCTGGCCATGTCTTCGTAGCTTACGCTAATGTTTTTGTACACTAGGTAGGGTTTATCCCTAGTGTCTGGTGCGTTAGCAGCGGTATTATTGCCTGGTAGAGCCCAGGGGGCCTTTGGCGCCCGGGGAGCTGGTCGGCCTAGCTTGTTCATGTGAAGTGTATGCATTTTTAGAGTGTGAATTTGAGTTTGTTCGGTAGCTACTTCGGCTCTTGTCGAAGCCGGGGGCAAAGAAATGATCAGACGAAAAACTGTCTGTTGCCCAAGTGCTTGATCACCACGGTTTCTGAAGGGAGCAATAGAAAGTAACGGGGATGCGTCCGTTTCCTCAGGCCGAGGCGTTAGGAAGTTGAGTGTTTCTAGTTTCTTAACTCATGATAGCCAGTGCGACATTTATAAAAAAAAATCTACTAATCTTACATAACAGTGTCCTTGTTGGAAAACAGTGACTATTATAAGATTATGACAAGGACATTGTAGTTAACCAGGGAATGAACAAAAATGCTCTATTCATGTATCTTTGTTCTCTATCCACAATATTTTGGTTGCTCAAAGACTGTCGTCACAGCAGATGGCGGCTGCTGAGTGCGACAATATATTGTGTCGGCTGTCCAAGTCGCGGCGGCTACCTTTTAGGGTAGTATAGCCTGGCTAGCGGAGTGTAGTAGTATATGACTCTGAACAGGATCTAACATTCTATATTGTGAGACAGGTTGCAACCTACACTAAGTATTCAACGTGATAAATCAAACCATGTACAAGAGATGTTGATTTCTGATATATAATCATGACTTTTCAGAAGCTCAGAAGGATATTACAAAGTCATGATAGGGGGAGCAGTTTAAGTTACGGGTGTAATCAGTGTAACTTTCCGGAAAGAAAGAAAAAAAAAAAAATTTCCTCATTTCAGTCACTATCCTATTAGTGTAATTGTTCCATCTGGTAGATTTGCCCCATTCCTCTGATACAATAAAATATGTAATTAATAATAATGAAAAGAAAAATAATCTATTAACCATGACAATGATATTCAAAACAAAGAGTCATTGTTAAGGAATAATAAGTCTATATGACTCCGTCCTCAACTCTGGTCAAAAACATCCAGAAACAGTATTAATCTACTATCACCCTCTCATCTCGCGAAAATGCCCCCCTACCCCGTATTCTACAACAAGGACGGACGCGCCGAGACGATGAAGATGTATGCCACGGACAAGGACATGACGAGAAACACACCTAAGTACGCGACCCCCGAGCTGTACAAGTACGAGCACATGAGCAAGTACGGTGGTTCGAGCAACAGTCAAGACAAGAAGATCTCAAGCAAGTACAAGGATAAGGAGTTGTCCAAGCGATAAGGTATTTCTCATAAAGTTTAAAGGTTGAACAACTATGCTTATCTTATTCTCGCTCTCTCTATCTTTGTATCTTGCCAATAGTTAAGCTTTAAGGCGTTGGTGCTTTTGGCGGCGTACATAGTAGATAAGTTTATGAATATTGCTTTACTCTAGGCGGACTAATATATGTATGCCTCGGTGCACCAGAAATTGTTTCTCTATTACGCCTTAAATTACTTTCATATATTCTGGCTGATTATTAGCCAATGAACTTATAATACACAATCTTGAATAATAACTGGAGCTTCTGTCTTGTGTGAGAGTGGCAACTAAATTGGGAGGTTAGTTTGTAATGTATTCCTAGGTAATTTGTTATTTAGAATTTCAACTGGGAAATACTCTTTTTCCCGAAATCCTCCAGGATCTGGATGCTTTGAAGCTCAATTTGAGAAGATAGGAAAATTTTCCATCTAGGTCGGACAATGACACGTTTAACACATCGGTAGAGTATTTGTTTGGCCTGACCACTACGACTTCTTGGACGCTATAAGAGACAGTACTAATACTTGGCAGGGGGCAACAAGAACGGAGACTGTCTAACAGCTGCTGGCGGGCAACCCGAATATCTGAGCTGGTGCAATTGGGTTCACACACCCGGACAACCAAGTGCTGCTTATGTTTGTCTCCTAATGCGATGCCGACCAATGCGATAACACCACCGACATCGAATGGAAGAACAAGCGATATTCCTTGGTCTAGTTCACCCGGATCGAAATATTTTTCGAGCCTCGAATAAGAATGAATATAGCGGCCATCGAAGTCCCGAATAGGGATCAGAGTGGTCCCTTCGTCGGGAAGCCGAATCTCAATCCTACAAGTTCCAGGGGCGCATAAGGTGGGACTGGGGTACCGGTGTTTAAATCTTTCAATGAAAATGGTAGTATCCTTGCAAATATTGACTTCATTCACCTCAAATAGTTTGTCCGAGAAGACACGACTGTATCGATTGCCTTCACACCATCTCAGCATAACCCCGGAGAAAGTGTAATACTCATTTTTGTATGGGGAACAATTTAGAGGGAGGAGGATAAAACTTCCTCTTTCATGGACAGTCTCCCTAATACGCTGAACTGGAGTAAGGATGGCAGTCGTTCTTGTTCGGAGCCCCTTTGCTGTCGTCTCGATCTGGTTGGCCTCCATGACATCGTGACGGCATACAAGCCTAGTTGAGTTGACGAAGTCCATGGGCGAGCCTGCAAATAAGCCGCTCCCTGGTCTAGAGAGATAGCTGTTTGGCGGGACAGTCCAAGCAAAGATGGTGTGGTCTGAAATATTGGCAAGGATCTCCTGCTGTAAGCGGAGAAATGCATTGCTGCCCTCGCCATAAAGAAGCGGCATATTGATGTCGAAAATCCCCAAAAGACAGTACGCCATGTCTTCCGGACGAGTAGTCTCTCTGCCGGCTGCCCAACTCATTCTCATGGCGACGGTGTAACTGGTAATAGTCTTCTCGTCAGACTTCTTAAGCACAAGCTTGGGGATTCGAGTTCTCCGGCTAAGCTGATCGGCTAGTAGATCCTTGGTTCCCAGGTGTTGCCATCCCTGGTCGTTGTTGCACCAAAACTCTAGTTCGCGAGGGGCGATCAATTCTTGCAATGTCCAGCCCCTCGTGAACCACGTACTCGTCAACAAACCATCGTCGGATTCGACGTCGTCCAAGTACGCGTAACAGATATTGGACATTCGGTACCATTTGAACATGGAATTGACCGCCTCGCTTAACTCTGCACTATCTGACTTGTCGATGCAACAAGTATCAACCCAGACCCAATTGAGGCTATATGTTTTGGCTAGGGAACGGAAGAACCGAATCTTGGAATAACCCTTCATCTGCGTTCGACGGGCTTTGTCTTTATAATCCTGGAAGGATACTTCGCCTTCTCTCCAGCGATGGGATAATATGGCGTATGGGGGAGGATCTGCGACGAATGTCTCCATTTCACCGGTTGATGTGTTAATTAGGCGCATAGCTGCTTTTCAAACTCCGGCTTCTAGACAACTGAGTGAGATATTCTCGAGTTTGATATTTCTGTAATGTCTAGTGATAATGAACAATGCCATTAAGCAGGGGAACAGTGGTTCGAAGCAGCCAGAGAAGGGAGCTGGTGTTCTAGTAGAGCGCGACTGCCTTCTCTTCAAGGTTGCAATTGTGCCTTGGTTTCTACGCATTCTTTACTTTTCGGCGAATAAGATTTACGCTGAGGGGCCTGCATTGCTGTTAGGCGTTCTTGTCAGCTGCTGTACATTAGGCAGAACAGCAAATGCTGTGTCGGGGGTAATTCTCTCGATAAGCGAGACTCAAAAATGGCTCTCTTTTTTTTTGGGCACCTTTTTACATAGCTGGCTGTCTTGCGAGCTCAAATTTAACGATAATACGAGGTAGTAGTAGGGACATATATGCAGTTCAAGTTCAAGTTTTGATGTCGTGTTTGCTGGTTCTCATTACCTACCAGCCTGGCATGTACTGAAGTGCCTACCTAATCTTGAGTATTCTGCATAGTAGAATGTGGAGGGATTGAACGTGGGATGCACTTATCCAAATGTGGCATCCCCTCATAACCGTCGTGCGCCTCTCTTTACGAATGGGTGCATAGTAATGCAGGTGCATCTATTGCTGCATCTGTGATTCTGCCCCCCCTTACAGAACTGTTACTGTCATAGCTCTGACCTGGACCAGCTCCGGCCCGAAGCACGGACACTGAGCACAGATTACAATCATGCCTATATGAGTAGATACAGGAAAACTCTGCTTTCTCAGAGAACCTCCCTTCCTTGTGCAATAATAATATGCCTATAACGGACCACCAGGCAGTATAAACTGTGACAGTTACCGCGCTTCGCGTACTATAGCGTACTATGCCTGTTTCCAGATTGGAAGCTGCAGGCACGATCTCCTCATGGCCGCGTTCAAGGCGTCGGCGTTACCGTGAGATAAAGACAGCAGCAAAGAAAATGAAAAGTCTTGCCGGGTACCAGCAGTGATCAGACGCCGCTTCTCCAAACAAGTTGGTTAACGACATATAGTGCAGCAGAAACCGCCCGGGTACGGTTATCGCCAAGTGAGGAATCCTCATGATTGACAAATTCTCAAACATGTGTTAGCTTTGAATACCCCGGTCTATTACATCGGGGATTACCCCAATGGGTAGATAGGGACAAGCTATTCGACGCTGAGTTCATTTAGTCTTCGCTATCTGAAGATCCTCTGTACTCGGGCTCTGAGATTTGTTCGGCTTTGACCTACTGAATACTTTTCGGGCTTCTTACTGTGTATACGTAGTACGGTGAAAGGGATCTCGTCTGTTCTCACATCTTGGCCGGCGCCTTTGAGTTCCACGGTATGATACCAGGGAGGGCAATGCGCCATTGTCCGGTTAGGAAGTTTCTGGAGTATATCTGCCACCCGTGAAGGTAAAAGATCGCTTTGCTCTAAACCAGCGGGCACATCGTGCCATGGAAACACCCCATATACGAGCCACCCATCTAACTGGGCGCATACGATGCAGATCCCAGGTTCCTCGACTATTGTTCTGATCTTCCAATAACCCCAGAAGTGGCGACGGCGGTAACTTAGCAAAATTGAGTTTCGGAGGTCCCAGTCGAACTCGGGATGTGCTATGACGCTTGTTTCATCGAACACTTCCAGGGCTTCTTTGGAAAGCTCAATCTTCACTGACCCTATACGACTGGCCTCCACCATGCTGTTAAAGTCGGGGCCCTCCTTGCAGCATATAAATTGTGGCTGCGGAAGCTTTGAAGCTCGCGAAACTTCCAAGTCAACCACAGTATCATTTAGCCACGGTTTCCTACGAGCGAAGAGACTGGGCCCGTACTGCTCTAACGAAACGAGCCGAATATTTTTAGGTTGTCGGGCATCAACGCAATCGAGGGGAAGAAAGTAGCTCCCAGCTCTTGACTGATCTCCCCGGACGATCCTGATCATATTCAGAGTGCGCAGCCCTCTGCTAGTCACGCCATACTCGCCTCCCCCATTCCATTCGATGGCCGGCTTGACCAGCCATTGACATGACTTGAATTCGCTTGGAGAGCTCGCCCACAAATTCCTGAACGAACGTTGATCGGACAGCGTCGCTATCCAGGCGAAGATGGAAAGGTCGTTGCTAGACTTCACAATTTCTTCCTGTAATCTTCTAAATGCCTTGTCTCCCTCGCCGTACAGGAGGGGCATATTAATATCGAAGATACCCAGGAGACAGTAAGCTATGTCTTCAACCCTCCTCGTCTGTCGATTAGCAGCCCAGGACATGCGCCTACCGACCAGCACCTGATCCAACGGGCTGCCCTTCAATACAGACTCGTCGATTCCCGTGACCCAGGACATAATCGGGGCCAGCTGTAACTTTGATCCGAAATAGAACCAATCCTGGTCATAGAACTCCACGTGCTTAGGTGCTATAAGTTCTTGCAATGTCCAACCTCTGTTGAACCATCTGCAATTCTTCAAAGTTCTGTTGATCCGGAGGCGTATGTCCAACTGTATCGAGGTGAGGGGAACAGGGTCGCTGAAACCACGTTCCTCGTCTGTGACATGTTTGAATGAATTGATGATGCCATCATCGGTCAGATCAAAGTCTGGGTCGTGGCGGTAGTCGGACAGCCAGGCGTAACAGACGGCGGCACCTTCATACCACGCAAACATAGAATTGATCGCCTCAGACAGCTCGGCGCTGCTGGACTTGTCGATGCAGCATGTGTCTATCCATGCGTACCGGATTCCCTGCTTTAACGCAATCTCGCATGTGGCCTGGATTTTGGTGTATCCCTTCATCTGCCTGGCCTTGGGCAGATTCCTCATGTCATCGAGTGACACCTCGTTGTCGCTCCAGGTATGCGAAAGGATCGCATAGCGAGGAAGGGCTTGTCCCCATTCCTCACACTCAAGAGTCGCACAATTAAGGAGTCTCATCGCCTAGCGACAGCGGGAACACTGATGCCTCCGCACAGACGCAAAGAAGTCGCTAATATCTTGTCACGGCATTGGAAGCTTAAGGTAAACATCAGAACGTGCTAAATGGCTGGGCATACTGAGGCATCCTTCTTCTGAAAGTTGTGGCTGCGTAACGAGCTCTGAGGGAAGGTGATCAGCTCTTGTAGATCCGAGGACGATCATTTCTCAATTGGCTATCACAAAGTGTCGCCCCTGTCGTCCCGATGCATATTGCCCCCCTGTCAGCACAGCTCGTTCGTCCAGGGGTTCTGCCCTGGGGGCTGGGTTGGGTTCATAGGGTTACCTATTGGAAATCACAGGAATCCTACATACCGATCGCCTTCTATTGCAAGGTCTAGAATGCACGGACGTCTAGAAAATAAAACTGGAAACCCTGCTCCAGTAACACAACTGCCATATCCATACTTGGACTTCTGTAATCTGCCGGTACGCTAGATATGATGAACGCTTGCTCACATAAGGCGATTAACGCATTTGTGAGGCTCAAGGACGAGCTGAATGAAGCCGGCCTCGGTTGCTACTCAATCTTATTAAGCTTATCAAAGTAGATGGAGTATTAATATGAATTGTGTGGTGTAATGTAACGCTGGGGCGTAAGAACGGAGGCAGCTCGCAGACACAGCCTCTTCATTAAAAGAAGGACTCGTTCAAATGACTATGTCGCAATTTCGGTGTGTAGGTTCGGATTTACCTATCCTAAAAGTATCCGTTTTATAAACAGGAATCCTGGTAAGAATGAGTAGCAGATAACTGGCCCCATGAGTTTAAGTCCCTAAGGTTAATAGAGAATTAGCCTGAATGTGAGATAAAAAGCACGGACGAGCAGACATGAATTCTGAGCTCCTTTTCATTCAACCAACTCTCAACTGATCTATTTCTCGACCTGCCGACGGATTTTGTACAATCTTGAATATTCCAATGAAGTGGAATTGAAGATATTGCATTATGAGATAATCAAGATTTAGAGGTCTTGGCAAAAATGTAACCTCGGCTTATTTTTAGGTAAACTCCTGTCATTGTGAATTGTGAAAATGTGTTCATACGCACAACAGCTGGACACATTGATATAGCGATAGAAACTGTTAAGGAAGAAACAGGTAGCTTGTTTGAGAAAGTGTATTTGATCCCGTAGATACTCACTGCTTTTTGCATGTGGATTGTCAAGTCTCTTCGGTCGATGCTCGGTTATCTTATTCTTAGACTTGCCCGTTCTATCCGGTATACGGGTCTCGTTCGCGCTAAGTACAGCGTGCTACAAAACTTTGTGATTGAAGATTTCAAAATTATACGCTGGCTTGAGTAATATTATGAAAACTGCTTGTGTCGCCTTAATCTTCATAAATGGAACACCTTTTACTTCTTGTTTTACCGGTGTCACATTAGACAACCCCTCAACATATCAGCGCTTGGCAGCGACCTCGACAGCAAATATGGAAGCTAGAAAAACCGATAACGCAGATCATGCCCACTTCGCCGCTATCCCCTGGTGCGCGCCTCACCTCGGAGGTGAGCGGACAGTCACATCGACGCCCTCGTGGAGGATACCGCAACCAAACGGGGAACACGCCTTCTTCGCCGAGACGTTGAACTCAGAGAAGACCATAATTCATATGCTGGAGATATACGAGGAGCTGGCCCACCCGACGGACAGGATTGACGAGTTCAAGGCCTTTCTCACGCTAGGCGGCGGCGTGAGCGGTCATAAGGACGTCTGCCACGGCGGTTTCGTCACGGCGATCTTGGACGAGATCATCGGTCTCTTCATACCCATTAATCTCCGCCGCAAGTCGATACCCAAAGGCATGTACATGACGGCCTACCTCAACACCACCTTCCTAAAACCCGTGCCCACACCCACCACGATCCTCGTGCGCACGCGGCTTACGAGGGTTGAGGGCCGCAAGTACTACGCTGAGGGCTCTATTGAGAATGATAAGGGCGAAGTCTTGACACGGGCTGACGCGCTTTATGTTCTACGGAGAAGTACGTTATGATGCGAACTCCTAGAATGAATGTAGGGGTTCAAGGCACGAGTCCGGTCATCTTGAGACTACACCGTCTTATCCTGAGCCATGAAGCTCACCAGCCTAGGAAGGATGAGATGACGATGTGCCGGGCTCGCGACCAACTGATGGCTGCCTAAGCGACAGTTTCATTCAAACGGGGGTCAGCATCACGTGGCAAAGGGTCGCTCTGGGAGCATCGGTCAGCATCTCCCGGCTTGAGGCGAAACTTACTTGGCTTTATGACGTTGCCCTCGCACTCATAAAGGCCAATAAAGCTTGCAGAATTCGCCATATCGACAGCCGTTATATAACCAAGGGATAACAAGTGCAGCATGAGGTGGGCAAGCCCGGTTCACTTATCGTTAAACTAACTTCTTGGAAATGCTTTGGGGAAAAACTACGCACCTATAGGGAGAGCGCATATTATCGGTATGGACGCTGTAAAATATTATCACAGAATGAGGTCTTATCGGACTGTACATACTTATCTATCACGTCGTCTCCCCCACATTGATACTAATCACAACCTGTATTATAGAATCTAGACAAGATCTGCAATCAATCAATCAATCAATCTCAGTGCTGAGAAGATGTTATCTGTGATGACTTGTCTCCGCATTATGTATGCTCCAACAGCATCTCTATAGGAGTAGCTGATAGAGTCGTAGACTTACATGACCTGCCGGATTAGGCAAGAAAACTGACATAGGTATCAATACCACTCATGATATACTCCCTTGATTATACTACTGGCTGATGTAGGTAGGTAGGGTTGTGAGGGTCGTATCTCGTATAAGAAGTCATCAATTCAAGATTTGTGCGTATAATCAATCTGACGGTTATATTAATGAGCTCCCTATGAGATACTATCAACAACTACACAAGTTTCCGCGCCATAAGTTAGCGAGTTTGTACTTGGGTTTTCGCAACATTAAGTGAAGATTGAATGGTCAATCTTGCAGGTCATACACTATGAAGCGGTTCTGCGTCTTAAACCTACTATTCCACCAAGCCCTGTCCTCACCGACACCTGACCTGCCAATACAACTAGAGATTAAGGGGAAGATTGATTCTCGACTCACTAATATACACGTGAGCATTGATAGCCACGTTGACACCCTTATTCGGTATACCTACGGCCGCTGCGCGGACTCGAGCAGTCATACGGCCGAACATGTCATCGGCCAAAGTTCTAACACAAACAACCCGCGACTAGTCTGGATCCTGCCCGAAAGCATCTCAGAAGACGGCTGTATCTCAGCATGGGACGCCCAAGACCGCATTGTAGGGAAAAGCAACAAGTTACAACCAGCACTGAAGCCGCGACAGTTGCAAAAAAGAGGACCACACAGCATCCCCATGGACAATTCTACAGGAATAGATGCATGGGGGCCATGGTTCGACGGGGTAAAACTCCTTGAGAACAAAAATCTGAGTGCCATCGATGTAGCAGAGGCTAAGAGGAAAGAAATCGCCATCATAGGAGCCGGCATGTCGGGCCTGATGACATATCTGATCCTCCACCAATCCGGCTTCACGAACCTCAAGATCCTAGAAGCGAGCCAGAGACTAGGCGGTCGGGTGCACACGGAGTATCTATCCGGCGGACCGTCCGACTACTCGTACCAGGAGATGGGTCCCATGCGGTTCCCCTCTACGAAAGTATTCGGCAACGAGACGTATAATATCAGCGATCACCAGATCGTGTTTCAGCTCGCGGAGGAGATGAATCGTTTGAATGGTCATGATAGGAATCTAAGCGTAGATTTCATCCCCTGGATCCAGAATAATGAGAATGCGTTTTACTATTTTGACGGCATCAAATTGGACACGACGGGGCTGCCGCCTACGATTAAGCAGGTGGCGGAGAACGAGTCTCTGAGTATTACGCTCCCCTTGGAGGAATCCACCGAGAATGCACAGAACAAGCTGGATGCCATATACTCCAATGAGACTCTGATGCGCGATATTGCTGTGAATATGCACAGAGCTCATAGGGACTTCATCGGTAACAACTCACTTCTTGTTTTTTTTTTTGTTTTTTTTTACTGTGGTATTTTTGAGTGACTGATTTCTTACAAGTGAACGGACTTGACGGCCTCGGAGGCGACACATGGTCCGAGTTCGCCTATCTTGTTAATTATCTGGGCGCATCTCTTAACGACACGAACTTCGCTACCGGGGGTTACGGTCCAAATTCATTCTGGAATATTGTACGATGTCACTTTCCTCTATAGATGAATTTTTACATTTTAAGCTAAGTTAACTCGATACGATTTAGCTATATGAAACGCTCCAATTTGGTGCTACCACGTGGAAAACGATAGACGGTGGTAAGTTACGAGATACTCCACCTCACACTTTAAAATAATACCGTTAACATCTATCTACTACCTTCTATGAAGGCCTAAATCGTCTCCCATTATCTTTCCATCCGCTCGTGGACAATAATACGAGGTTAAACACGATGGTGGAAAGGATCCAATGGCTAGACGAGTCGCAGAAGCTAAACGTGCAATGGAGAACCGACTACACATCCCGCGTATTCCAGAATACAACGTTTGACTACGTTATCCTGTCGCTCCCACCGCCTCAGTTGAAGAAGTTGAGGTTACCGAGTATGTGAACCTCCACGGCCTTTCCTAATTATAACTAGGTCTGAGAGAAGGCGATAATTTTCATGTCTTACCTCTGTACCCCTACACCCCAACTTCCCTATTACTCCCCAAACATAAGTATCTAACCATGGCCGAATCAATCCAAACAACAGGACTCCCAACAACGATCCGCAGTGCAATAGACACTCTCACCTTCTCAACCGCCTGCAAAGTGGCTCTCGAATACCGCACACGATTCTGGGAGCATCCCGCCTCCACCAACTCAACAATCACGAACACCCCAATTTTCGGCGGGCAATCCCTAACCGACATCCCGGGCATCGGCACCATCACCTACCCCTCCTACTGCCTCAACTGCACGGGTAAAGCCAGTCTGCTAGCCTCGTACATCGCCAGCAGTTTCGGGGACATATGGCCCGCCGTCCCCGAAGCGGAACACGTGGCTTACGTCGTCGATTCCATGGTCGAGATACACGGCGAAGTTGCCAGGCGTGAGTGGACGGGTAAATATGCGAGGAAGTGTTGGAGAGAGGATAAATTTGAGAGCGGTGGGTGGACAAGCCCGGTCGTGGGACAGCATGCCCTTTTCTTGCCCGAGTTTTTCAGGACGTATTCGAATGTGAGTTCTTTTTCTCTTCCTTTTCTTGTAATTTATGTTCCAACGTCCTAAAGGAAGGAGAGGGGCCGACTCACTGACTTGCCTTTTTTGATAGATGATTTTCATTGGCGAACATACTACGTACACGCACGCTTGGGTAGCGTCTGCTTTAGAGTCGGGTATTCGAGGGGCAGTTCAGATGCTGCTGGGTAAGTGCTTGCCCCCTTTTGTCCTTACTTTTCTTTCTTTATCTCTTTGCTTCCACTCTTTGTGACCTCACCCCACTAGTCCCCGTTATTATTACTTTTGCTATTCTGGTGCAGCTCGAGAGTTCGGGACTAACTAGTACTTATCTAACCTAGAGCTTGGACTTATTGACGAGGCAAAAGATGCTGTAGACAAGTGGATGGGACGTTGGCTAGATATATAAGGCTTTCTCAAAAAGTAATGTTACTGACGGGAATTTAGCAGCCCTTTAGATGCAACCTGCTAGGTGACTTGGGCCGTGCAAGGGTCAAGGCCATAGTCACATGTGAGGGGCTGTACCAGCCAGGCTGTCAGGAAACCACCCCAAAGCTATTCTTGAAATATATTATATCCTTCTTGTAATAGCTCCGTTGTTGTCCAAAAAAAAAAAAAAAAAAAAAAGA
>Ga0247782_1000383_pt1 | contig 34556 bp, 21 predicted proteins | sample UWRJL019104C5_FD_179928 | JGI IMG/M metagenome (GOLD analysis project Ga0247782, IMG submission 179928) | Plant litter microbial communities from Arlington Agricultural Research Station in Wisconsin, United States - UWRJ-L019-104C-5 | ecosystem: Environmental > Terrestrial > Plant litter >...
GGAATGGACTGAAGCCAACCGCTCTCAAAGGCGGAATGTCTTATCACAACTGCAAAGAATAGGCTGCAAGAATCTAAGACAGCGCTGCTTGCTGATGTTGATAAAGAGAATCCTTGCTTATAGTTTCTTACATATGGACCTCGCGATTATTGTGAGTGAGAAACATCCTATAAAGCATGTCGGGGTGAACTCCACCTACAGTACAGTACCTAGGTTACTCATAGGAGTCCCTATAAAGTCAGCCAATACCGAAGGAATAACGAGCTGCAAGAAATTCAACAATACCGGCAGATTGTGGTGGTTTACCGGCGAAAAGATACCACTAAACTGCATATGTGCTAGCGTATTTTGACTGCTGTAATCTCATTGGTGTGCTCCCCTCATGTCCTCTTGCTTAAGCGCCTGTGACGAACGAGCCTATGTAGGAAAAAGGCTAGGACATCATTGGGCGAATGGGGGTCTCGGCCAATCCCGAGTCGAACTACACCTCAATCAACAACAAAACATCACCAAATCTCACTACAAACCCCTGTTTCTGGTCTGCTAACTGGTCTGTTCGAAATGGGTCTATCGATGCATGGCATGTGCATAGGCGCGTCGCTCTGCTCCTTGGGAGAGCAGAAACCCCAAGGTGTCACTCACGATGCTATCCTTAGATACTGCTGGTTCCCATGCCCCGACCTCCTACCTATAGTTCTCTTAAACGGGTCTTATTATGTGCAACATTATACATATACTCTGCTTCCGGGAGTCAAACTCGATATAGCTCGGCGGCTATCTGACTAGCTGGTAAGGTAATGAGTCTATGGGGTATATGATAGAGTGATTCTGTCCATCTTTCATAACTACCTCTCTCTCTGCCCTGCAGCGCCTTGGTGGCTAGTTTCTCTTTTCTTTTTTCACTATCCTCAATTTCTGTTCCTTCACTTCTCTTTCGTCGCTTGGTCGGACTCTTTTTTCACTTCTGGGTATATTCTTTTCTTTTAACACATTCTTTTCTCATACCTACCTAGGTTTGTCTGCCTATATAGCCCAAGGCCTTAGAAAATAAAAATATACAAGTCGGCCCGGAGCGCTTGGTTGGTCTACCTACCGATCGTATTAACCAACCGTCACTACCTACATACCTACATACCTACATACCTACATTCATAATGTCTTTCGGAAACAAGGGCCCGGTGTCTGCTTCTGAGTTTGAGGTTGATCCTCGCGATGCGATCTTCCAGAGACAACACGGCAGGATCCGTCTCTTCAACAGCCTCCGTCTCGGCCTCACGGCTCTGTCTCTCCTCGCTGGCATCACCATTCTCGGAGCGACCTCTCATGCGCTCATGGTGTACAATGACACGCATCTCCCGGCCGACTACAATCTGCCGTTGTGGCCCACCGAGCTCGACGTCCGTCCCACGGTCGCTCTCGTAGTAGGGAGCGCCATCGTGGTCGTTGCGAACTTGGTATCCTTTGTCTTCAGCAAGGTCAAAGTTGTAAGTTCCCATCAACCTACCTGTCGCTTTCCCGTTCATCCCATGATCCGTTCACCCCATGATCCATTCCCCTCCCCGCAATACCTAGATGTCTCATTCGACACGATCATTAACTGACTCCGCACAGCTTCAGAACAAGACCCTCGTGCACACCTCCGTGACCTTCATCGCGCCCTTCTCCGGCTTCGTCGCAGCTCTGGTCGCCATCACCTTCTTCTACGCCGTTAACGCCTCCATCACCGTCGACACCCTGCAGAGCTGGAGTTGCCAGTGGGGCTCGTCGACCTCGATGAACCTGCAGCCCTACTTCGGCACTCTGTGCAGGCAGAGCAAGGCCGCCCTCTACTTGGCCGTCATCCTGGTCCCCCTTGAGCTTATCACCTTCACCATCGCCGGCGTCCAAATGGCTCTGGAGCGCAAGGCGAACGCTTTTCAGCCCGCTGCTAAGCCTAGTAGCCCTGCTTTGTCTTAGATGGGGGCGTGTACAATCGAAACGGACGAGTGGATTACTGGATGAAGCGTTGCGGCGCTAATGTCAATGTGACTTGTCTGCGTCCAAATGCGCCCTGAAGTATCATTGCGTGTCTTGGATACGTGAAACGGGCAGAAACGATATCCGAGGAGAGATATGGGAGGGGTCGCTATTTAAGCGCGATTGAGTCGGCTGTAAGAGCCCTCTACTTGTGAGTACGAGGGAGTGCGTATGAGCCTCGCCTGACGGGAACCGATGAGATATGAAACGGGTATATTGTCTACAAAGACAAAATATGATTGGGAATGAGACTGAGCTGTGTACTACTTTGAGGGCCGAAGCGAGTATAAGTTTACAAGGTATAGCGTTAAGGGAAACGGAAACGATCCTGCACATGTAATATGACTGCTCATTATAGCAGCGCTTGAGGGCTTAAGGGCTTAGAAACTAGTTAAAAAAAAATTATATCTCAGAGCAAGAACAAGTGCAAGTGCATGAGTGAAAAGGAATCCTACATTACGTACATATGTACGTCTCTGCAGCTTTGCCTTATGTATAGTACCTTGTTCAGCCACGACAGTCCACCCCTGCACGAAGGGCCCTGCTAATGGCCGGCATGCGACCCCGGATATAACCAAGCAATAGCTTGCCCAGATTATTCATATTACCTGGTCGCAACGGCGGAAATTTTACTACAGTATAACTCTCGCAATCTCAGTAGTAAAGTATAGAGACAGGCAGGTAACTTGGTGGGTTATAGTAACTCTGTATATGAATGCCACGGCACCTTCGACAAGAACGAACGAATATGTCAAGAGAGTGACCGTGATCTTGGGATAAGTAGCAAGTAATTGACAAAAGAAGAAGTAGGTAATTCGACAAAATTTACAACGAAAAAAGTCTATGTTAGAACAAATCCTTCCTTCTATCAGTCAACCAAAAGCCTTGCTTGGAAAAGCTATACATCCCGGGGGTTTTCCAGTGTTTTCCCATCTCAGTCTTCGTCCCCATGATCATCATCGTCGTCAACCCCTAGAGATTTTACAAGCTCATCGGTTCGAAACGGGATTCCAACTACAGGCCGGAACCGATCGAAGAACGAGATTCACCACTGGCGGCAGATGGTGTTGACGGCGAAGTTGCGGCAGTCGGAGCCGTTATGGCTCTCGCAGTATTCCTCGGTATCCTTGATGGAGATGAAGGTGGCGTAGTAGCAGGCGCCCAAGGTAGGGGTGTACTGGCATCGGTACAGGCACTGTCCGCAGAACTCGCCATAGCCCATCGACTCAGACTGGCAGACAGAGTTGGGGGTATCGCGGGCCTCCACAGCGGGGGCGGCAGCGGCCTAGATAAGAAGGTTATGTTAGAATAGGGACAGTGTTGTGTTGTTATCTGTTTCTAGATATCGATTCTCTAGTCCGGAGTATGTGGTATGGGCTTCCAGAGGGTGTTAAAAAACTTACGTCACGAGGAAGGGCGGAAGCAGCCACGACGGGCAGGACAAGGGCGAGAACGGTGGTGAACTGCATTTTGATGGTTTTTGGTTTGGAGTCTTGAAGACTTTTGTTTTTTATTTTTTAAGAGCGGGTTTTGAGAGTGGGAAGACGAGAGACTGATGATGCTGGATGATAGATAAGAGCTACGAGAAAAATTCCACGGGATGGCTTGCCCTTTTAACCTCGAATCTTGATCCCCAGATTTACTATGTCTCTTCATCTACCTACCATGTTAGAGAACTTAGATTTCCATGTCGATTGCGCCGCCCCCATCATACAAAACAAACTAAAAATAAACTCTCGTGGCAGACAAGGGGCCAAAGGACAGAGGCCATGCTCATCTCGAGGCCTCGACCGATCAGGCAAAGATGTCATCAGATGCTGATGAGGGCTCAGTTCTGGTGCACCGCAGTCTGCAGAGTCTCACAACGCTCCCCCCAGGCTTCTGCCCTATTTCAGGGTCTCTCTAGGTTCCTGCAGCGAATCCCCCCAGCTTGGTTCCTCATTAGGAGATGGGTTTTATATGGTCAGGCTGGGTTTTGGCTTGGTTTACCTTCTTAGGTCCAGATGTCTGTAGCTCCTTTCCTCTTTAGGGAAATGCCCAATTAGGAAATCTTGTTTCTATTTCTGTTCCATGTGCCGATCGGCAGTCCAGCACCCCTTATTAGGCACTGCCTGGGCAACCCGATGCCGAGGATGTCTCTCCAATTAGGAAATGTGTCAAGCCACGTCGTCCTAGCCACAGCTTCATGTCAAGCCACACCCCTAGATCGGACCTCGGATAGTACGGGATGGTGGATCTAGACAGCTGTTTGTTGGCCTTACAGCAGTCGAGCTGAATGCAGCAGTGGATTATGTAGACAGTAAGACTTAATCCTTCTTACAACTGCATAGGGACTCTCGTGGATACAATTCTAATAGTATAATTAGATCTATATTACCATCCTGGCCGATCCAATTACATATTCAAGGCCCCTACAGCCCTCGTTATTAAGGGGCAAAAGGCAAGGGAAACCTGGCAGATAAGGAGACATGTCTGGGAAACTCTCGAGTCTTCGAAGCTTTCAAATCTTGCAGAGTTGTGAGTAGCTTGTCAGGGTCCAAAAGAGCCTTGCTTTAGCTTGAACACGTGCGCAATGAAGTCTGACAGCGAGCCATCACCACCCAGTACGTGGTCGAGGTATTACCATCGACATAGAGCCTAGCCCAAACAGACGCTGTCGTCAGCAGGCAATATCCCTCGAGGTAGCAAGACTGGCGCGTGCGCGTGTCCTGGCAGGTGTTTTTACCTATTCCAGGGTCTCGGCTTCAGATAGTCTCGATCTAAGTTAGGTGCCAACCTTACATAGGCACTCGAACATCTCCACTGTCGACCGGGCATCGCTGCGAATTGTCCCTGTTGATCCCCTAGATTCACGTCCATGCCCACCGGTTTTAAAATCCATATAAGAACTGCCTTGTTCAGGGTGCCATTCGCTTCCTAGAAAAAGCGGCCTCGGCCATTTATTTATTTCTTTTCGCGCGCATATTTAAAGATGTAGGTATGGACATATAACGTCCAATATTACCCCGATACGGCGTACATTTCAATTCCTGTTACAGTGGCGGTGACCGGCCAGCAAACAAATCTATGCATTGTGATCCACTGAGGAAAAGCAACGATAGGTTTGGTTGTACTTACTATTGGCCACATCACACCTCTCTTGGCTTACCCGGGACCCAGCCGGTCCAAAGGAGAGTAAGGCCGACACCTACCACGGACTTGCGTACGTATAATAGGTGTGACCTGTTACTGCAGCTTGTTGGCCGAGCCGAAAGCTGAAAGTTTTTCTTTGCGCTATATCTTGGGTACCATTCTTGCGACAAGACATGGATAGCTACAGGCTGGTGCGACCGTCAATGGGAGAACCGCATTGGAGGTACATGGCGACGTAATGACGTGCATCTCCTATAGCCCGTCCACAATGCGGGGGGTGATTACACAGATATATCTAATTTATCTGCACAACTTGGTGCAACAAGAAGGGTTGCAATACTGTTGAACCAGGTTATCTATCAATGGGACGTACCTGCCAAACCCACCTATCGGCAACTACCTAATCTAGGATTGCATGCTCTAGATAGAGTGGAAGTTGTTTTACATACCTTGACCTGCCTCCATCGCCACCTACTGTTGTAGATAGCAGATATCTTATCATACGTACCTATCGGGCACAGAGGTTTTGCAATCATACGATAGCAATTACTCTTATATAGGTACCTTGGGGGGATCTCCTTTCTGGCTGTAAGTTGAGAAAGTACCTCCTTGATAGGTTTGCACCTCACAAGATATTTCATGCGGCTCTCCGTTTCTCCCACCTAAAGCGCGTACTTGAAGGCACGTACCTGTCTGCTACTGCAGATTGCAGGTGACAAGGCAAACGCGGTGTTGCCACTTCCTGTGTTACCCAGCCCTTGCCTTCTCTCCCTGTCTAGACGACATCAGATTGAAGCAGACGAATCACAGGCACGCCAGCAGCCTCGTATTGTACAGTGGTCTGTACAGTAGTCTAGTCCGCCGACTTCGACCCATCGCCACCTCACCGGATACCTACTCGAAATCTCCTCATAACCACTTACCTTAGCCGCAGTTTTCAAGAAGCGCCACGGGACGCTCTTTCTCGCTGTTGCTCGAGCGCACACGCACCACGCGAAAGCTAAATGCACCTGTCTCAACGATAAACATTGTCTCGCACCTTTCTACTTCCTCTCACTCTTCCAAGATAGTTGTTGGAGTAGCTCGTCTTTCCTGCCTTCCGTCTGTTTGTTGCCCGGCACACCTTGGCATATGAGACATTGTCCATTCTCACCACCCATACATATGGGTTTTCGTCTGAATAATTTCGAGTATCTGAGCTGTTGCATCGATGTTATAATAACTCTCTAACAGCAGCCAGTCATCCCCTGCAGTTTGCGATATTTAAACGGTCAATCACCGATCTTCCTACAACCACCGAAGCAAGCACGACCTTGACAGAAGGCCTTAAGGTCGGTGAGGAAAACCACTGGCGCATCATCCTGTCTTGCGACTCAGTAATCCATCATGCTTGAAAATCCGCTGCGCAGATCAAATACGCCCGCTCCCGGGCCCATGGGGAACCGTCGTCCAGATTCACCAGCCTTGAAACTACCCCGTACCGGCCCTCCTTTAGTACCAATAGGCCCATCCTTCGCCCAGAGGAAGGCACACTCGCCGCACTCGTCCGACTCTGTGCTGGTCGAGGGTAATGATGTCATGAGAAGTATCGACCGTCCGCTTCCTGGCGATGTTGTTGGTCGTCGTAAGCCACAGCTCGACCCAGAGGCCAGTCGGAAGAAAAGTGCCTATTTTGAATCTGAGTTTGCTGCAACCAACCGTGGGGATGACGCGGTCACAGCTCGCATTCGCAACGAAGCTATGGTCACCGCCGAGCTTAAGACGAATGTCATCATACGCGACGAGTTTGCTTTCATCACAGACCTAGCTTACCATCTATCCAATCGATACCAACGGCCAGTGTCTTCCATCACAATTACTCTGCACCACGGCATCTGCATGTTGTTTGGGGGCAGCTTCGAGCCGGCATGTACATTGACCATTCACGCCTTGCCGAGCTTGGTGCAACCAGCAACAAATAGGCGGAATGCAACCCTGATACAGCAGCATCTGCTCGAATCACTAGGTGTCCCCTCTACACGCGGCTATGTCCGGTTCGAGCCTACCCCCGAGGAAAATGTCGCTATTGGGGGAAAAACTGTGGCGGCGGAAGTCGAGGAGACATCTAGAAGAAACAGTGGCGATCGAAAGCCCGGCGTGTTTAGAAAATCGTCAAAGTCTGGCCGGGGGATCATGAACAGCATGAAGGTAAGCTATCCCTCCTGAAAGACCTTTTGTGTGCATGAATAACCGAGAATTACGCAGTCACTGGGTAACTTCAAATCATCCTCGGTGCTGGACCTGACTGGGAAAGTACCGACGCCGCCACCGAGTAACGAGGAGGAGGCAGCACATATAACAACTATTCCCGAGGTACCACCAACTCCACCGGATGATGGGAGCTCTACCCAGATGGAAGATCAGCAGCCACAGCGAAGCACGTTGCGCCGCAAGAGTTTCCGGTTTGCATTATTTGGCAACAACCCGAAATCTTCACAAAATGAACGAGGAACACGGTGGTAGGTGTGGATGGCATATGTAGAAAATATATGTACACACAACGGGTCTCGACACGAAGGATGTTGAGTTTTGAAATTGTCAAACCAGTCAATGCTTCAGTCGGAAGGGACATTAAGCGAAGCAACGGGAACCTTGTACAATAGATATAGACCTATGTGGGTTTCCTAGCGCACTTTAAAACAATATGAAGAGGAGAAAAGTCACGTCTTGAAGGCGTATCACTGAGATCATTTGGTGGGATAGGGGTGATGACGACCAAAAAGGTGCAGTAATACACTGACTGCTACTACACCTGCACTCTGAAAATGAATTGCTAGGTACTAGTACATATGTACTCCTGAAGTTGGCGTGATGAAGGCCATGTTCATGGCCTAGTAGACGGAATTGGCAGCTCCTAAACAGACTGGCACTCGTCTCACGGTGGAAAAGTGCTATAGAGGTAGGTTGTCATTATTGCTGCTGGCTGCTAAAAAAGCAGCTGGAGAATGTTATAAATCAAGAGATGAATAAATGTACGGATTTCTATTATAGATCCAGATTTTATTCGGTTGCACCCTAGGATGGAGGGGGATGCCTAGCATGGATTAGGATGCTGTGTTTACCTGGCGCCTGCCCAATATGCCAGGTTCCAAGGTTGCTGCTTTGATTGAATGACCTCTTTACCTCCAGGGCTGTTGGTGGTATTATCACGCCAAGCTTACTTTTAGCACATGTTTAACGTAAATTCATAGTGTTCTGCAAATGCAGCTGACGAACTGCCTCCTGCAGCTGCCGATCTGTGCTTCCTTGCTACTGGGCAACTGCCAAGAGCCAATTGCTGTCCCCTCCTTCACAGCTCAGCAAGCTCTCAATTCTTCGGTCTGTGTACGTAACATGTTCGCTTCATGATTATCAACATCATCTTTCTCAGATAAACAACCAAGACAAGCCATGCGTGTCGAAGTGCTAAAGTAATTATCTTTATACATCGCCAACAGGGTCACACCGCCCGACCATTTTAACATTAACAAGGCCTTGCAAAATTATTGGTGGTGAGGTGTTTGTCGGTCCACCCGTCAGAACCGACCTTCCTCTCCAACATCCCTTCCCAGGCTGACTCCGAGACAGTGTTGATTTGCACACCTATCAGAGCACTTTCCTCTTTCGAAATCCACGCTCACCAGCCGGATATAGGTAAAGGTAAGTAATATGAGAGACATGAGAGAGACATGCCCACACATAATCCGGGGGGGGGGCGAGATTGAGAGAGTGAGAGATAGCGAGAGAGGGAGAGGAATAGAGAGAGTCACAGATGATCGAAGCCCGCTCCATCCTTGCTGTTTGTGACGGTCACGTTGTTTGTGTACCTACTAAACCCGTAGGATCGCTGCAGGCTCTGACACTCGCGGTACGATTGATGCGAGTCAGCTCAGCTACAACACCATCTAGCATAGCTTGTCTAATCACAGGGCTGACTCAGAAGCTATTAGTGAAGGGAGAGAAGCAGACCAGGACGACTTGGTCACCGCTCTCCGCCCTAGTCTGGGAATCCCAACCATCAATGCCGCGGGGCAGGCAGGGGACCAACGGGCTGTCGCGTCTGCTGAGCCAGCAAGGGGAAAAGAAGAACAAAAGAAAATAAAATTAAAATAATAAAGGGCAGAAAAAGGAAATAAATCAATTTCACTTGGTCAATCGGCACACAATATGGAGGTAAGATCAAGACCCTTTTTTTCTTTCACCCCTCGTCTCCGCCCCCACCGCATTCTTCGACAACCAACATTGTCGGGTGCCGTCCCCTCGCTATCGCTCGATAATCTCCCTCTCGTTGTGACCCCCGAACACGCCTGGTCAACACGTACATGTGTACATGTGACGTACACGCCTACCTATGACCACTTCACCGCCCAGCCCCGAACTCTCATTTCTAATCCTGCTCAACCGTCATCGTCATTCAGTTTTCATGGATATCCATGGCTATTCACCGCCCACACATTCCATCCTGCTTGTCTCTTCCCCTCCCAGTTAGTGGCAGCTTGTTGCCGCGAATAGGCACGCTTCGCCTCGAAAGACCCAATCTCGGTAAGACTTGCGATTCGGGCATTCGGGGGTAATTGTTTGATCACCTACTACCTGTACGACGGTGAGATCAGCGCAATACATATTCTGCTTCCTCCCTGCGGTCTCCCAACTTAGCCAATTCCCTTAGTGAAAATTCTGTGCCTATCCAAGAAGTCTATAATTATCCGCGTCTTGTCTTCTTCAAGTGCACCCGATCCGATATTCGACATTGGCTGCGCCGTCCCGTCCTCGTGTGGTTTGTGGCACTCTCACGTATCTAAATAGTTGGATCGGGGCTCCAGGGGAGCGGCAACGTCGTTTGCGGGTTGGCTCCCACCAATCCCCTACCACTCCGGCGAGGCACAAGCATAGCTATAACTCCTCACGCGGATATATGGGGGATGATCATCGGAAGGAGTGGAAGACGAGAACCCTTCACAGGCGCTATGCATTGAAGCGAACTTTTAGAGGGGTTTAGAGCCTTTCCGCTCGATTGATGCTCAGCACCCGACCAGCCAGACAAGCGTCTCAAGTACACATACATAACACTTCTCGCAGCCCGCAGTCACTACCATCTACCCTCCTAAGCGATTATGCATTCTCGTCTTCGTGGGCGAGATCTCTCGTACGGAGACGACGAAGAATCGTCCCAACCCGGAGATACCACGCGCAGTCCCGCTCAACAGAATCTGACACGATTATTTGAACAGAACCAGCAAAGACGACAAAAGAATGCTACCGCAAAGGCTCCCGAGCAACTGCCTGACGGCGCAGCCAAGGGAAAGCCTAGGTTGTTGCTCATGGGCCAGAGGAGGTATGTTCTGCACCGTCTGAAGTGGGACACGTAAGCTCAACTGTGACAGGAGTGGCAAGTCGTCTATCTCGAGCGTGGTCTTCCACAAGCTCCCCCCGAGCGAGACTCTCTTCCTCGAATCCACAGCTCGGATTCAGAAAGACCAACTTCCGTAAGCTCCGCGGCCCGGCCGACCTTGGCCAAGCGAAGAAACTAACCGCGAGTACCTATTTTAGCTCCTTCATGGACTTCACGGTTTGGGATTTTCCCGGACAGATAGACATATTTGAAAACCCGACTTTTGACATCGATGCTATGTTTGGAGAGATCGGGGCGCTGATATGGGTCATCGATGCTCAGGATGACTACATGGAAGCTGTGGCACGTCTCAACGTGACCATATTGAACCTACAGCGAACCTACCCCAACATTAAGATTGAGGTCTTCATTCATAAAGTAGATGGTCTATCGGACGACTACAAGTTGGACATCCAAAGAGACATTACCATACGGATCCAGGACGAGCTCTCAGATCACGGGTTTGAGAATGCGCCGGTGACCTTTCACCTGACGAGCATCTACAACCACAGCATATTCGAGGCATTCAGCAAGGTGATACAGAAGCTAATCCCGAGACTAGGCATACTGGAGGCCATGTTGACTAATCTCTGCCGTACGTGCCGGTTCGAGAAGGCGTACCTTTTCGACGTGACGTCCAAGATCTATATCGCGACGGACAGCGCGCCGGCTGATATGACCAGCTATGAGATCTGTTCCGACTACATCGACGTCATAATAGATGTCACGGAGGTTTACGGTAGCTGGCCGCGGTCCCAGGTGTATCGCGAGGCGCTCGAAGGGCCACCCTGGCATCAAAAACTGGAGGACCAGGTGGCGTCCAACTGGGCAGAGAGCTGCATGGTGCTGAGCGATGGGAACAAGCCCCTCATTCTACGAGAGGTGGACAAGTACCTCGCACTGGTGGCGATCATGAAAGAGGACAGCTATGATAAGATGCCGTTGGTGAATATGAACGTCGAAGTGGTCGTACAAGGACTTAAAGACTTCTTCGAGATTACAAAACCGAGGTAGAGGTCAGGTCTTGTATAGAAGATGTTATGTGCGATCCCAAAGAAAACATTTACCCGGGGGGGGGAGGGTGGTGGCACACTATCGTTTTGTACCGGTCGAGGCCGATTCAAGGGTTATGAAGAAGACGAATTGGCTCTGCGTACATTATAGCAAAGCGGAGTACGGTGGACTCATGAGTAACGCGGAAAACGACCTAACAGCGTTCTATAGCGACTCTTGTACCTCTTAAAGCTCTGTTCACTCTTGGGGGGTCGTTGGGTTGGACAGACGCCTTGGGGCTGAATATGAATATTTTACATGTTCCATGATCAAAATGAGATGGAGTACAGTACATTTTTATGACTCGGTGTTGGTACGGAGAAAATGGGCGAGAGCGGTTGCTATGCACAAGCGAAAAAGCCTCTCAAATCTGCTTTGTCCCTTATCCTAGGGTACTACTTGGCAGGGCTGAACAAAGTTCAAGTTATGATAGCAACTTAGCAAGTTATAAATACTGTTGTTGGCAATGTTATTTTTACCTACAGGTATGTATTTGTCTAAATACCTGTTCATAACCCTGCACGTGCCTGTCTGAACTTGTTCTGCTGGTTCCGGGTTTGCGGGTTGGTAGCGAGGCACTACTTACCGCATTGGGATTGCGACGTGATGCAGCCCGGAAATAATAAACAGTTATAACCCTCACCTTGCCCTAGGCCCCTAGCCTAGCTCATCTACTTCGTCTGTGCAGACCCCTCTTCAGTGCTGTATCGTGTTGTTGGGTAGACGGCTGGCCGATTCAAGTCTTTTCAGCCAATACCTAAATACCTTACTGGCAGTGGCAAGCGCCTATCAGAGAAGCAAGCAAGCAAGCAAAGCAAGCCAATTCAAACAAAATATGCGGCTCACGAACCGGGTATTACCACTTCTCGCGCTGCCCGCCACCCTCGTTGTGGCGAGCGATGGTGCACTACTAGGCCAGTTTGCACTGCAGAAGGTTCTGCAAGATGGACGAGAAGTCTTTGGCGACTATGTCGACGCCACGTCGTCGTCGTCATCGTCGTCGTTGTTGTCGTCTTCGTCGGGGTCATCGGGTTCATATCCTTCCATCTACGCGAACTGGATGGCCGGGCTACCGGACTCGGTTCCGCTGACGCAGCTCAACATCCCGGGGACGCACGACACGGCGACGTGGAACTACTCGCAAGAAACGCAGGACAGCCTGCAGTACGCGACGCGGTGCGACGGCACGGTCCCAGCCGTGGCGCGCGCGTACCGCTGCCAGCGCAAATCCATAGCCGAGTCCCTGGAGTCCGGCATCCGGTTCTTCGACCTCCGGTTCGCGCTCGACCCGGCCGACGCACGGCTCGTGTTCTGGCATAGCGCCGCGCTGTTGTCGGACCTGGCGACCGTGGAAGACGTCCTGTTCGGCTTTTATGCCTGGCTGGAACGACATCGGTCCGAGACGGTGATCCTGAGCTTCCAGTACGAACACTCGACGAAGCTGAACGCGAGCAGCGATTCCCGCGTCCAGCGGGCGCTGTTCGATGCCTTGACTTCGCCCGCTGCGCGGCGGTATATTCACCAGTCCCGCGGCGTAGTTCCCAAGTTGGGAGAGGTGCGCGGGAAGATCATCTTGTTCAGGCGTTTTGATCTCGACGCCCTTTCTCCGGCGGAGGAGTATGAGGGAACGATCCCGGGCTTGCATATGAGTCCCCAGAGATGGATCGATAATAACCCGGACTTCGCCCTCGTGCACAATGATTCGACGAATGCGACGGCGTATATCGAGGATTATTACTACCCGACTACGCACCTCACTGTGAGCGATAATATCGAGGCTAAGTTTGATGCTGCTAGTAAGCATTTGCAGAAGGCGGCTGCAGGGGATTATGGTAGTTTGTTTGTTACCTTTACCTCGGGCACGCAGTAAGTTTCTCAAACTCGTTTCGCGTTTTTGCATTCTACATCCGTCCCCACGTGTACTACCCGGTCTCTGTCTGGGTTTTGGGTACCTTGGTATCTCCCTATCTACCTACCTGTATATCCGATTCTATCATTCTTTATTACGAGAATTTCAGAATCACGTGGCTAAACCCTTGATTGCAAACAGCGTCGACATAATCCCGCCCGTCTTCCCCGAGGTCATGGCCCTCGGCCCTGGCGCCGAGTCCAGCCACGCGAATCAAAACGACCAGTCCAAAGAGGGCGTCAATTTCCGGCTGATCAATCTGCTGAAGGAGATGAAGGGGAAGAGGTTGGGGATTGTTGTTATCGACTTCTTCGAGGAGCCCAAGGGGTTGATTGACCTCTTGCTTGATTTTTAGATAGCCGTAGTAAACCTGACGGCGTGTATTTTGTATATCTAGGTAATCTATGTCCTCCAGGCTTTCGAGCGCGATGCTATGTATACCTGCGGAACCAGTCTATAAGGCTGTAATATGAGCAATGTCTCTCTCGGGCTTTATAACCATGTTTTTTTGGTTCCCTGCGCGAAGTAGAGGTGATGAATACGGCATACGTGCTGTCGTCACAATGCACAGTGTAACCTCATTTATCGGAATAAATGATCGTGACATGACCGTTCCCCTCAATATCCGCTCTATTGTCACAGTACCAAAGATATAAACTACATACGAGGCCAAGTCCGGCGACTTGACTATGTTCTACTTTTGTACAGTAGTATTGTGGATTAGCGTTGTAGTTCCTTCTCTCATCTCAAGGAAATGCTATCTTCGTGCTGCGATGGGAATAAAACCATGGCCAACTCGGGCCGCATCGGAACCTTTTCTGTATGAAAGCAATCCTGATGTCTAGATGTGGAATCTATCTATCTCTCTGTATATCTCCCTTGGCATTCAGCGTATTGAAATCAGAAGGAGAAGTCGTACATCCCGATAGTAGCAACGACAATGCTTCCTCCCGAGCCATGTTACCGGGCTAGAATTCCGGCCTTTTTCCCCCCTCAGGTAAATTTTCAGGTTGGTGAGATGTTGCCATCTCGCAACGACAATCGAAGTCCAGACAGACATACAGCACAGGTCTCTTAAGTAACGAAGGTAGCTCAGATCACCTCCTAGGTGATATCGCTAACATCCCAGCATGATGTCAACGCCATATCCTCCTTTCTTTCTGTCTATCTTTCTCGCCATTACCTATCTCCAAGACGCGATAGATTCCCGCTTATTTAGTTCTTCAGCTAGTTTTCGTGGTGACCTGGGTGTTCCCAGGGCTCATTTATGAGACGAGACGAGATGAGACGAGATAAGATAAAAAAAAGAGATGAAGCAGCAGATTCCAAGTATCTATCTAACCTAGAGAAACACAAACAAAACCATGACCACGATCACGAACGCCAGATCTACAGTTATATTTAGATAATATCTCATTAATCAGCAGAAGAATACCGTATACGAAATCTAGCAAATTTATCTCTCGAGTAGGGCGTCTCGTGGAGTTAAGTAACCTACCTTGTCCGTCTCCTTGTAATAATACCCTTGCCGAGGCAACTTACTGGCAGTTCGGAAGATTTTGACTTTGTGCTCGGTACAGCATAACTCGTGTGGCGGGTAATAATTAAAGAGCACCTACCTAGGTTAGGGTAAGTGCGCCGGTGTTTCTATTGGCACCACGTTCAACGAACAAATATTGAAAGGTTTTGTATGTATCTGTCTATCTGCTATCTAGGTAGGTAGGTAGGTAGGTATACAGATTGCGGCAAGATATCCGAACTATCACCACTTCCCCTATGACTGCTACTGCTGGCTATCTACTTTTTATCGCCACAAGGGCTTTTATCGTAGAGTTGCAACTGTAGGTACCTAGCTGTGAGGCGGAAAGTCGCATGCATACTTGGGTAGGTAAGTAAAATAGGTAAGTAGGTCGGGTAGGTACACTTGTCGGAATCACGGCGGCGGGCATGTAAGTAGGTAAGGTAGTTATGTGTGTATGTATGTTAGAAATACCTACAGCCCGTGTAAGATCTCGGTTGTTGTAGTTGTAGTAGTTGTCGTGCCTGTCGTGGCTTTAGAAAGCCCGTGCTCATCTACGTAACCACCTAGCTTATAAAGGGGAGAGGGGGAAAAGGAGGGGCGTTTCAATCTGAACCTTCCTTTTACTACATATGTACAATGCCTATCCCGATTCCCCTCGTTACCAGCCTTAGACATTCTATGGAATGGAGGGACAATCTGAGATTTCGTGTGCGGGTGGCTTTTCTTTTCTTTTCGTGGCTCGTGGCTGTGTCTTGTTCTATAGGTAGATAGGTATATTACATGTTTACATTAGACAGAAAGAAGACCCGGCTGTCCGTACAGTTTTGATAGAAGGTGATGATATGACATACAGTGACTTTGTTTACTACGAGCCTACCTATTTGGGTAGAAAGATGTACCTACAAAAGCAGGTTTTCTTGCAAATGATAGGAGCATGTAGGTATGCAGGCTCGGTGACCGGCTCGGGGTTGAAAGGTCCCTAATCCTACCTACCTACATATCCTACATACCCTACCGTTCGACCCGTCGTCGCTACTACCTCGCCTACTGTAAGTTCTACATACTTACATACTGCGCCGCCTAATGCAGTGCTACATAAACTTGTAAACACGCGTATTATTTAATAGACAGGTAGATAGGATGACTGGGATCGACAGGCAATTCGTTCGAGTGGTTGGTTGGGCTCACTTGACCTCCACACGCGTCCGTCTCCGACTCTCCCCTATTTTTCCTACATAGTTCACAGATAAAGGCTAGGTATCAGATATGCAATGCAAGTCTTACTAAGTACCTAGGGAGCAGAGGGCAGAGTGATAGATAGCAACATGAGGCCATAGGGATAAGGCGTGAAGCATGTGAGGCGGGGGTCAGCAGTCATATATATGCTGTGCCGGGTTCTAAGAATTTCTAAGAAGAGGAAGTACACTTATTTCTAGAATCGAAGCGAAGACGCGGGAGAAAAAACCCAACCCCCCTCTTTTTTTTTTTTTTTGCTTAATATGATGTTGTAGGTTATGGCGAAAGTTTCTTACATATTTTGTCAAGGGGCTTGAGCGTTGTGGTAAGATACCAACCTAGCCCGCCGCCCCCTCCCCTTTTTTTCTTCTAAAGGGGTTGGAGCTGACGGGGTTTTGCAATATAAGAGCGGGATTGAAGCTGAGATAAAATCCGACGATGACGCTGTGGCTTGCGCTAGAAAGGTGGGCGTTGTTCCGATGGGCTGGCTGGGCCGCACGCTGGTGGATGCTGCCTAGGTATGTACATACTTACGTATGCATGTGGCGTCGTGTGGTTGATAGGTATGAGTACAGTGAAGCAAGCCGATTTCTGGACGGTGACGGTCTACTAATTAGTCTGTGACTTGACTTGCCTGTTATCATCTGTTATCCTCAAGTCAGACTATGGCGCTTACATTCAGATCTCTAGATTAGAGAAATATTGAACGGGGCGAAAGAAACAACTGCGGCCGTGTGACTGAGATCGCATGGCTGGCATGTCTAGCTACGTATTGTCTATCTACGGTCACCCGGATCATTCCGAACTCCCATGTATAATGAAGCGTATCACTCGCCACCGTAGTTCTCTTTTATGGGAATCGAATAGCTACCTTCCTCTCGCTTGGTACTGTTGTCCTTCCGCACAGGCACACATTTTGGTGTTGGGTTATTGTGGCTGGAGAGCTGAAACTCCCTTAATTGGGTACGAATAGGGGAGACGATGCATCACCAGCCGCGCGCAAGAAAGCTGACAAAGAGAGAGGGGAGTGAGACTCCGTTGATAGACTAACGAACATGTCTCTGGGTGGGCTCTGGAAACGCCTACCTCTTGTTAGTCTTCCGAGGGGCCCTCGCTTTTTCATTTACCATCTGGCCGTAAGCAACGCCAAAGGGAGCCAGCTAGGTAGTTGCTTGTTCTGTTGTGTAAGTGGTGGCTACATCCGATATGATGTGATATTATAGATATTGCCTACAGCGTACATAGAACACGTATAGGCAACGTAGTTCCGTAGCACCGAACACAACAGCAGCAACACACAAGCACAGCGCCGGAACAGCACAGCACGGCATTTATGTACGACATGAGACTACGGGGGTCGGCGTGGGGTTTTTGGTGAGACTCGCTTTCCCACTTCTTATCAGACGAAATGATAACCAATTTTCGAGCATCGTTGATTGGGAAAAGTCATCAGTTCTTTTGCATCAATCACATCATCAACCATGGTGAACACACAAAGCTTGAACCTACCAACAGACCTATCTACCTGCTGTATGTGGTTATTAATCCCCATAGGCTCATTTCTTAACCATGTACTTACTTATTATGTAAGTTTAGTTGCGAAAACCGAAGCTTGAGAAAAACCTTCAGAGTCCAGATCCCTTTGAGAGGCAGGGTTTGCTTTAAATTGAAAAAAATTTGAATATGAAATGAAGGACCGAAAAGAAATCACATGGGTGTAGAGATGGGGATTGAGTCCTAACTAACTATGCTGTACCCACCCAAAGGGGGAGGAAGCGAATTCAATGAATGATTGAATCCCTGACTTGTCTAAGTAGGTGGGTGGATCTCAAAAAGGTTGCAGATGAGTGAAATGTTGATTTCATGGGATGTGGTTATTTGTAAAGAATGACGGATTGAAGTTGTTTTAGATCACATCATGAGGCTATACAATCAGGCCGCAGATCAAAGATCAACGAACGGCAGATCAACAGTTCGAAATCTATCTGGTATTTTTACTGTATTGTCGGTTCATACTAATGCAGACGGGAGGAGAGGCTGGTAATGTGGAACTGCTATGGGGTCCCAAAAAACTTGGTAATGGGTAGTGGCAGTGGCCACTCTCTCCAAAAACTCGAACCAACAGCCCCGACAATTGACCGATCGATAAATGGCTCCTGGTTGAGTGTCTATGGCCCTAACCCGCTCTTTCTAGTATGTTTCATATTGCTCTTCCCCCTCACCGACGATTCCAACTAGTAGGTAAATAATCCCTATCTAATGCGCGCTAGAGTAAACTTATGTATATAGAACTCGTCATCCATCAATCAATACTCTGCATTGCTGATCGATCGGTCGAGAGCCCGCTGTCGGTGTTGAAACGATTGGTCTATCTAGTTCAACCCAGCCTCCCTCAGCCTCTCAACTCAGCGGATCGCCGGATGATATGTAGTTCAAGAATGTAGAAAATGGGGTCGTAGAAATCGTATTGGTGAGGGGGTACGTTACAATAGTTAGGATTCGTTGATAGTAATACTAAGCGGTCCCGGATGCCAAAGATAGGAAACGTGTCGTACGCGGTTCCACGGCACAGCTTGCTTGACCTTGTTGTACGTTGTCTCGCGCAGCTATATGCTAGACATCATGTAAGTAAGTAAGTAACTGACTATCCAAGTCATTTTGGGAATCCTGTCGTTGCACAAGGCTATCGAGAAGGAATATAGCATTAAATTGTTGGAACTATATGGAAGGGTAGCTAGACCTCAAATGAGAAGGAGAGGACGGGAACGCCCATGTGGCATATGGACATTGTGGCTATTTTTGTGGTTGGATCATTATTATCGCGTGCCTACTAAAGGCGCTGCTTACTTGTATAGGCAGTTCTGACGCTTTTTTTAACGGCTGCCCAGATATTTCAGAGTGGATGGTGGATCCTCTGCTTTGCCGGCAGCAGGCAGTTTGAGGAATCGATGCTGTCCAGCATTCTGTAGGTAGAAGGGCACTAATTTTATGTCATTTTGTTCTGTGACATGTTCGGAGCAAATGTGATTACAAGTACTAGCACTAGCACTAGTACTAGTTTTAAGAAGAGGTTGTGAATTTTTTGTGTAAGTGCAGTCTTCATTCTGAGCTGGCAGATCATTTGATCCCCTCAGGGTTCTCTCCCGGGGGGTGCTACGCGTACCTTGCAGCTAAGCTTTTACCGCCATCGAGTAACCTGGTAAACTCAGGTACGGGAGGGGAAACAACAGGGTTCCCTGATTGGTCGCTTCAACCACGATGTGTTTCATCCTCTGCCAACCAAAAAAGCCTTTTGTTTGTACCCGACCTGGCGCCGATGTGTAATGGATTTATGATTGGCTACGAGGGTATTCGCTTCACGTAAGGTTCCTCCACCCTTCAATCTAAGTATCCTTTCATCTGGTTTCTGTGTTAGATCTCATTTTCGTGGTCTTGTTCCTTGTGACGAATGGGATTAATAACCTTATCTTTCTGCAACACGTAGCAGCACTGAACAGCCTCGAAGTGATGAGGCATGCTTAGCCGATCACATAATATCTAAATCATTTCAATCAGAGACAGATTAGGCCCTAGCCACGTGTAAGTCAAGTAATGCAGAATAGAATGTACGTACTACGTATGTACATATTACCGGTACTTTAAAGGTCCTAACCCTAAAGACATTCAATTGCCGGACTAGGTAAGTGTATTTACACCGGTTCAATCCGGATTGCCCGGGTTGGCCCCGCTTTGCCGAACAGCCTTGAAGCAGCCCACCAGGCCAGCAAGCCAGCGCAAAAGCCCTCCTTCCAGCTGTTCTATGAATTTTCGTTCCTGCAGCCTAAGGGGTCTTCAGATGTCTCATCTTGCGCCACTTCCAAGTTCGCTTCTCTCATTTCTCCTCAGGCTATCGAGTCATTTCACTGCCCCTCTGCTCGTGTAGACTTGCCGCGTTGTGGGAAGGACTACCTAATGATACTACTTGGACACACAGATAACCTTTCATACTTCGTTTATCCAACACTGGGACAAACGCCTAGGTGTGCCTGAATACTATTAGTACGTATAATAACACAGAAATGGTTTCTTTAAGGCCCTTGGCTTGTTTGCCCGGTCGTAGGACAATACACTATACTATGTATCACCTTCTCCTTTCACGTATTGACCAGGAAAAATACGGGCATGTACACTTCCATCTACCAGGCTGCAGTGGTATTTAGTGATTAGTACAGCATGGATAATATGTAGGTAAGTCGTTGTGCAAAAAAAGGGATTAATTTAGTCGAGAGTCTGGCCAGAAATATTTGGACCCGTCGTCCCACTCAGGCTGCCACCTCATGGACAAGCCACCACTACCCCTGCATCTGCATGCCTCTGTCTCTCTGCGGTGATTGTAGTACGTACGTGGGTGTGTCTGTTCAGCCAACGTTCGTTTACTGTAGCGCGCAAAAGTCCTGCCAGGACCAAGGCCACTACCGCCGAAGGACAATCCTAGTCTAGACAGCGCTTATGGACCCGGGAATGTAACCTGTCCGGCTAACGTCCCCTGGACACGATTCCAGCCAACGCCGGCCTTGCTACCCGCCTTGGATATATTATCGTTCACTTATTCCATGCTTGCGACGATCTTTCTCTTTCCCTCCTTCTGCTCTTCTTTCTCTTCACCACACTCTTCGTGAAGACTTCGTTGTTTGTGTCGGCAGTGTTGCCTCTTACAATCCTTTCTCTTGTCCCATTTTTCACATCGCTCTGCCGGCTCAGTCCTTCACTCCTTTTAGGTTACTCGTTCAAGCATTCTTTGTCGTACATTCTTTATCGTGGCCAGCCACACACCCTGACAAAACCTCGTCTCCTGATTTATGCCCTGCCATATTCCTGGAGCGATCTAGCCTGTCGAAATACCTTCTAACACTCTATCGCTGCTCCGGTAACAGCGTTTACAACAACTGAAACAAACTTCTATACTCTCTTTTACCAACAAGTTGTCAACCGTTGCCAATCTTTGGCTCCTTTTTTACGGCACACTACACAACCAGTCCTTTTCTGACACATTGAAACAACGAAAATGAAGTTCACGACTACCACTACGCTGGCCGCATTAGCCGCCCTGGCTTCGGCCAAGGATGACCGCACCTTTGCCGTCCTCCGCTTCAACGGCGACCAGTTCTTGACCGAGGGTCCCATCGACCCCATCGTCAGCCCTGGCCAACAGTCCAGCCACTACCACACTATCATGGGAGGAAGCAACTTCGACGCCATTGTCGATAGCGGTATCTTGATCGACTCCCAGTGCACAACGGCTAAGATTAAGAACGACAAGAGCAACTACTGGGTCCCCGGTCTGTTCTTCCAGGATCCCCAGACTGGCAAGTTCCAGAAGGTCCCGCTGTTTTACATGAACGTGTACTACTTCTTCGAGCCCACCGATGACGAGATCAAGGCCTTCCCCCTTGGATTGAAGATGGTAGCTGGCGAGGCACTGGCAAGATCGCCCCCCGCTTCGGGCGGTGCCCTCAACCTCGACCCTGACAATGGAGTTCCCATCAATGCTGTGCAGTGGACATGCCCCCGTCAGAACTACGACGTTCCTTCGTACCCTGAAGATTCTGACGGAACCATGGCTGGCCAGGTCGACCCTAACAACAAGGGAGCCGGCACCGGCTTCCCCTTCCAGCGCTGCGACGGTACATACTCGCCCCTGCGCCAGGACATCCACTTCCCTTCGTGCTACAACCCTGAGGCCGGTCTTGATGACTACAAGAACAACATGAAGTACCCCTCCAACCAGGGCTCCAAGCAGAATTGCCCCGAGGGCTGGATTCACGTGCCGCATATGTTCATCGAGGTGTACTGGAACACCCCCTTGTTCGATGACCAATGGACCCCCGATGGAAAGTCGCAGCCTTTTGTCGTCGCCACTGGTGACGCTACGGGATACTCCTCACACGGAGACTTCATCTCAGGATGGGACGAGAACACCCTGCAGACGATCATCGACACCTGCAACGCGGGCTCTTCCGGTATGGACCTGTGCCCTCAGATCCCCGGCGGGCTGAACGACGACAACGACTGCAAGATTAAGCCCGCCTTCGGCAGCGTCCTGCCCACCGGCGAATTCCTTGACGAGCTCCCCGTCGTCGGCACCAACGTCACCGGCTGGGGCAAGGGAGGTGTCAGCGGCGGTCCCGTTCCTTCCTACCCCCAGACGTCTAAGGCTCCCTCTTCTCCTTCTGCGACTACCTCGAAGCCCCAGTCCACCTACCAGGCCTCCCCCAGCAGCTCCAAGGGCAGCGAGCCTTCGTCCCCCACCGGCAAGGGTCACACTGGTGGCTACCAGGTGGACCCCGTCCCGGTCTCCACCGGCCACATCAAGGCTCCCGCACCCGCCCCCACTGTCGCTCCTACCTCGCCGCCAGCCGATGACAATGCCGAGGGTGGAATTAAGACCGTCTACGACTTCGTCACCGTCACTAGGACTACCACCGTCGAGGCCCCCGAGGCGTCGCCCTTGCACCGCCGCGCTCCCAAGTTCTCGCACGGCCATCACCATCGGCACTTGGGCAGTTTTGCTGCTCGCCGGCGCTAAGGGAAGAGCGAAGAGCGAAACAGAAAAATTGCTTCAATTCTTGTTCATCCTTTTTTGTGTGATTTAGGGAGACAAAACTTGCACGGTGGGAATATCTGATGGAGGCCCTGGCGTGTTAAAGGAACATGATGGATCTGGCCTGCGAGGGCTCGCGCAGTGGGGAAACTGTTTGGGAAAGCTCCTAACTGTCCCACGCTTATTCACCATGCTACGATGCGAAAAGATTCATTTCACAGATATATATCCCTTTTTTTGCGGAAAATTAGCATGACACATGCATGGGCGGGATCAGCGATTTGGGCTCTTTTGATTGATTGGGTTTTTTTCTTGCTGCTGTTGCTGCTGCTGCCCGCAACAGACATGTATCTTGCTTCTTTGACGATAAAGCAAGGTGTCTTTCGATTCTTTCTGTATATAGTTTTATCACACTTTCGAACCACAAGCTTTGAATTAAAAGTGGTCACATTTCTGAGACAAATACTTATCTGTTTAAGTATGCAAGTGTGCCTCGTCTTGTTTGTCATGATGCGTCTTTTTCGGTTATCATCGTCTTTAGATAACTTGGAAACTACATTGTAAGCTACCTTGGGCCGAGCTTGTCTGTTCTGAGAGACTCGGTTTATTTCCTCAAAGACTAAGTGGTAATAGTAGCCTTGATTCGCTATTATGATTCGTGACGATCTATGTCATTCGTGCCTATCATGCATGTCCAACCAAGTACTGCTTGCTCGTAGGTAGTGACGATACTTAGGCACAGCGGCGGCTGTGAGCCTACTTTATTAGAGCCGCTCCAGCGGGGCGAGGAGGGTAGAGTGTCTGAGCTGTTGGTCTTTTCCCCTTTGCGTATAGACGAGCCAGTTTTCGATGTGGTTCTGTTTTGGTTCGGCCCAAAGCACACTTTACCTTAGTCGTCAAACCCATCCCATTCATCGTCATCCGCGTCGGAGCCATTATCTTCTGCATCATTGTTTTCCGTGGTATTTCCGACTCCCTCTTGTTGATTCGCGGTCTCCTGTTCCGCAACAACGTCTGCTGCAGCACTAGGATCCCTAACGAAACCGGCGACGAAAAAGCCCATCACTCCCCTACCATCGTCTTTATACGAGCGGATACAAGCATCAGCCACTTCCTCATTCCCGTCGGCCGCTTTGATATCCCCGCGAACTGGCCACTCGCGCATCCCTTCGACCTGCTGCCCGCGTTTCAGGACCCGCCATCCCCTCCGCACCGCCACGTCCGATTGGAGCGCCTTGACTACGACGTTTTCGTTCTCCTCGGCGTGGATGGAACAGGTTGAGTATGTCACCCTGCGCGCGGAGGGGAAGGTGAAGGCGTGGAGGAGGAGTGTCAGTTGAAAGGATGAGAGGGCTTCTAGCCGTGCTCGCATCTCCTTCTCCGAAGAGATCACGAGCTCTTCGCCGTCGTCGTCTACTAGGACCTGTTTTCTTTCGTCTTCATCTTCATCTTCGTGTTCGCCCAAGGCGGCATTTTCACGTTTCCGCTTGCGGCTCTTGGCCAGTCCTGGCCCCGGTTTTTTAGCAGCAGCACCGGGCTGTTCCGGGAGGTGGATGGTAGGCATGGCATCTCTGCCGACGATCCCGCTCCCCGAACAGCTCGGGTCGAGAAGCAGTGCACCGACGTTTTCGTATAAGGGGGACTGCGGGTCGACTTTCAGGAAATCTTGGCCCAGGCTCAGGGTCGCGATGTCCTGGGCGCCGGCCAGATTTACCATCTTTTCCAGCGTACGGGCACGATGGGAGTCCTTCTCAAATGCGTAGACTTTCCGTCGACAACGCTTTCCACCCTCTGCTACCACGTGCGACTGCACCAGGGCGGCGACGTGGGTTGTCTTGTTCCCCGGGGCCGCGCAGGAGTCTATGACATCGCCGTCTTCCGGCTGAGGGTCTAGTAAGTAGGCTGGGAAACACGATGCCTTGTCCTGCAAGATGATGGCACCTGATGTGTAAGCGTGTGTCTTGGTGATCTCGAACAAGGGCGAGAGACCTAGTAAGTTCGGAACATGTTCATCTACGTAGTACGCTTTTCCCGTTGACGTGATAACGTCGTCAACGCTCGTTACCTGGGTAAAGTCCTTGAATGTGGTGTTCAGCTGCTCTTGAAGAGTCGTCTTAATGGTGTTCAGCCGGACCCAACGAGGATGTGCTCCGGCCTCTACCAGGGACTCGATGGCCATGAGCTGCCGCAGGGCGTCGATGGAACCTACTTTTCTCCGTAGACGAGCCCTGGTCAGCTCCGCCGTGAGACGAGCCTTGTGGCGCTCTATGGCGGTTCTCAACCCATGTGAGGCGGGTAGTGCTATGCCCTTCTTTGACAGGAGAAAGTCATGGACAAGTAAGAGGGCGAGTACCGGGGTGAGCTAGGCAGATATGTTAATGAGATGACTACCGTCACTGCAGGGGACCTATATTGGAGAGAGATGAATATAAGCATACCTTGCGCTCATGACGAAGAAGCTCTGAGTTGTCTACGACCTCCTTCAGAACAGAGCTCCATTTGCAGGTTTCCGAAGCGAGGGCATAGACGGTTTGGGAAGGTGACTTGAGTCGCTTGACGTTACTGAAAATGCGAGTCTTCAGATTCCCGCCGGCTGGCGACGATGCCGACAGTATGTCAGCCGTCTCGTGATAGAGAGACATACCAGGGGGAATTGGGGTGCAGGGACATACTGCTTTTGCTCTCCGTTCCTACCCGCGGTGCTGAAAGCCAAACTTGGCTTGCATTGTGATATGAATTTTCGTGACACGATAAGATACTGTAGACGGCTTCAACAGTTAGAGGTGGAGCCATATACAGTGTGTGCTGGGTATGAACTATACTTCACAGTGTCCCTTATCTCCAGTTCTCGAAGTTTAGAACCCCGCGAAGAGCATCAATCGTATAAGGGCTACTACCTAATAAGCTGCGAGATAGTATGCAATATCATCCCATTATACATAGTATTAAGTAATCACTGGGCGGCCTCAGTTGCCGTTCCTCTGTGTCTCTTGGATGACATCATATGAGGTACACATAGTCACCTACACATACCTACAGCACCAATCCCGATTCTGACCCTTAGCCAGGTCTTCGTAGATAACAAGCAAATTCCTATGTCATGCTATGTACCTTACCGTGACACTAGTAGCACACATTATAAGCATTATCAGAATTCTACTTTGTTTTGGTATATCACTCCCAGGACAAGAGGACCTGCAACTTCAAGACCTCACCGGCCACGGTGTAATATACCTGCGTACATTGCCAAGGTTTTCGCATCTTCATACCTCAGCCAGAGATCAATACATGACATGGCATGGGGATATCTTTTTACTGGTTGTTTGCTTTGACCACTTACAAAATAACGCCGGAGAGTCACTTTGCCAAGAGGTGATAAGTCTGGGAAAGACAGTGCCATGCAGGTCTTGTGGCTGCTGCAGCCTCCGCTTCTCATAGGAGTAGATACGGCGCGCAAATAATTTTTGTGACGGTGCTACCAACGTCAATTGGGTGAGCATTCCGCGTCCTAGATCGGCGCGAAGTGATGCGCGTAAAGAAACAGCGCTTGACTAGGACTCTGAGGTCGGAGAGTGGTCGAGAACACTGAGGCTTCTCAGACAGTTGAACACTGAGGCTTCTCAGACAGTTGCTCTCTGATCTCATTCAGTTCGGTCCAACGGTGTGTGCAGTTCGCTGACGTTCCACCGACTAAACTTGCCGTTTTCCTACAGATAGGTGCCTAATGGTAGCATCATATGGTTTATCATGAGTTGAGCAATTTTCGCAGTAGAGAAATCTCTTGCTTGCATCAAGTCAAATCCGGGGCCGATCTCATCGTATCTGGGCCAGACCATCAGTCAAGCTTTCCCGATAGCCCGGTGAGCCCTGCTAAGTAGGTAAAGCTAGGGCTTGCCAAACTTTCCGAATTGCTGGTTGGAAGCTGCCTATGCTATAGACAGACACAAACCCTGCGTTAGAGCAAAGGAGATCACGATTTAGTGCTCTGGATTATTATGGTGCAGAGGTGCAGAGAGGGAAAAATAGACATGCAATGTAGGTACAGCAGTATAAGTATAGGGGTGGTTCTCTGGCCGACTCCCGAGCCGCCGGAGTGGCCGTTAAACGTCTTGGCCTGCACATCCATCGGTGCGAAGTGTACCGGTAGGGTCCAATCTTGTGTGTTCACGGTTATTTATTCTTATTGTAGTGTCTGGTGGTTCTTGGATGCGACTTTGCGTGCCGTTTTCCCGGTCCCCATGGACTCGCTTATCAGACTAGAAATGTCTTTTTTGAGAAGTTCTTAGGTATGTATTCTTCTTTCTTCCTCCATCGTATTGTTATAGCCGCCAACCGAGGCTTGCTCGATTCGGGAATTCGCAAGCCGTCCTCCTCTAAGCCAAGACAGGACAGACTACCTCATTTTTGATTGCTCGACAGCAAGAAAGCGGGTGTGTGTGTGAGATAGTCACCTTTTTAAGTCATTACTCGTACGCTCTTTTAGATACAGACGTACTGTAAGATCAGTAATATCTGCCAAGGAGAATTTTGGTGTTTCCACTTACAAAAGAAGCGAGCAGGATAGCCTCGGACTAGTTCCCATCCCCATGCGATTCCCTTGCCGTTATGATCTCATTCAGCCGGATGTACAAGTTGCCCGTTTGTCCCACTGATATGCTCTCGGAAAGATGCAAAACTATAATTACCCTTTCCACAGAGATACTACCAATTGTTATCTGAACTTTGTTCACTCTGTACATACCTAACCTAGTACAGGTGTAGGCAAGAGAAAAGATCGGCTCTCAGTCAGATACTGGGTTAGTATAAAGATGAGATAGGTACCCTATAGGCTTTGTTATGTAATAAGTTACAGCTGTTTGACTACTATCTAATAAAAACCAGTGGCGTCATCAGGTTCCTTTTTCCCTACATCACATGTACGTTAGGCATTTTACATACTTTTTTCCGTAAGTGATACATACATCTGTACACGCAAGTGTAAAAGATTTCGTGATGTAGTGTTATGGTGCGTGCGCTATATGTGAGCAGATTTATGTTCGACTCTTTATTTCCATTAAATCCATGAATACCTACCTGCTTATATGTCCTATATCGACAGCAAGGCATCACCTCGACTCGACTTGCTCTTACACGAGTCTTAGCTGAATGTTGGGACTCGCTCATCTGGGTAGGTACTATAGGCACGTACTCCGCACTGTCTTCATATCTTCCATCTTCAACGAGACGCCCGTGCCCAGAGCCAAGCCTGGAATGGCGTGATTCATTGGATATAATGGAGATGCTTGTACATTAGTGCTGATGGATCCGGGCTAGTAGGGCTGCCACCATCTACCTAGTGTCCAGCGTCCCTGAACAGAGGTCCATACCCCCTAGTAAGGTAAAGTCCACCTGAAGAAGCCAAATAGTCTTGTCTCTAAAATGTTCTCATGGTCATTGCGCTTGTCATCATGGCATCTATCTATCATGTACATCATATTGATGGCTATAGCAGTATTCTATACAGCCGTACATACGCGTGTAAATATTCGTGTGATAGACGAGTTGTAAGGATAGGCGTAGAGACTCGACTGTCCAACATCTGAAGCCAACTACTGCTGTAGACACAGTTGTACCCCAGCAAATACACGTAATTTGAAGATCACTTCAACCCCTTCAACTACGGACATAAGACTTAGGGAGGTATTACGAATGCATACAGCGGTAATAGGTACTACTCTAGTCTGTGTAGTACATACAATAGTCTAAGTACACCGTGTCTTATCTCATTCCATGAGGAGAAAACAACAATGTTCGGACGTCTGTAAGACTCGATGTGCCTACATCCTACAATGCCCAGACACAGTAGCGTAGATATGTACATGCAGTGGCAGCAGCTGACCAGAAGTTCCAATGGGAGTGTTGGTAGGTACCTCTTAATTGTTACCTACTAACATGCCGTCCTGTTTCCTCCACCTCAGCCTGCAGGTGCCTGTCTCTGTCCATTGTGCCTTAGGTCGGTAGCGGGTATCCACCCAGTGTTTCCCAGTGTCCCTCGCATGGAATTGACCCCTAGCATCCTTTTTGTGTTCCCCATTGGACCGCTTTCGACTCTCTCTCTCTCTGCCTCTTGTCTCGGTCTCTCCCTGCTATTAGACTATAGGCGGTACCAGCACCGGGCAGGTCAATATTGTTGTAGTAGGCATAACCTACCTGTCACCCTGTGTGCCTGTAATCCCTCTCCGCATTGTTGATTGGGTTCAACCTCTCAGGTTCCTATCGCTTCACTACCTAGTAGGCATAACCACGTTCAAGCCGTATCTGTCTTCCCTCCCCGCCGCAGGTCACCAACAGCAAGTATTCAGATCAGTGACACGACGACGCTATTCTGTAATTCTGCCACTCGATTTACCCTCGTTTTCAAAGCGTTCGGCAGGACTCTCCGTTCGGGCATTGACCAGCAATTTGTGGTTACAATACGTCGCACGCTCACGTCTCGAACCAACCCGCTCCTGAATACCACTAGTTCTCCAAAATGCGACAGGGGCGCTGGTCTTCAAGCAAGTGATGATTTCTAGTTGATAAAGGCAAGACAGCTTTTCGTCACCAACAGTTCTTTGCCTCGAACTGGCACCAGGCCTCAAGACGATTCTGTTCAGATGCCCCCCTCCTCGCGCCCCTCACAGCCGCCGGCAGATCGTGCCACGCCAATATCCTCCAGATCCCAAGTTTCAAGCCCGGCCGACACTGATCAGGCCGACGACAAAGATGGGCAGCCCACCCAAACCACTGCCTCCGCATCCCCCGAGTGCGACAATGATCAAGACCAAGATGACGCTGGACATCCATCCGACTCGTCGCGTCCTGGGCCTTCCGTTCCTCCACAACAACGTCGCCGTGTGACGCGCGCTTGTGACGAATGCCGTCGTAAGAAGATTAAGTGCGACGGAAAGCAGCCTTGTACACACTGCCAAGTGTATAGTTATGGTAATCTCGATGGCTAGTACCCCTTTCTTGGGCCTCAATTGCTCACCAATTGTCTAGAATGCACCTATGACAAACCCTCGAATAGGAGGAGGAACCCGGCACCCCAATATATCGAGGCTCTTGAGAACAAGTTATCACGGGCCGAGACCCTGCTCCGCAAGTTCATGCCCGATGTTGATCTCAACGACCCGGATCTAGATCCCAGTGTCCAGCAGGAATTCCGCATGCGTGAACAGGCGAGACAGAAGGCTGCCGCTGCCCAAAAGAAAGATCAATCGAAACCGACAACTCCCGATGGACAGCTGCAGTCCATGGTCTCTGGCATAGGTCAGCTTGATCTTAGTGAAAGCGGTGATTACGACTTCCATGGCACATCGTCCGGGTCCATCTTTTTCAAACATTTGAAAAAACATTTCCGAGCCATACTAGGGAAGGATTATCAAATACCATTCATGCCACGGCCTCCTCGGCCTGCAGCCGTATTAAGCCTCGACTCTCCCAGACAGACTCCATCTTCTCCATGGGACGCCACTCCTACTCCAGCATACAGTCTACCCCCAAAGGAGCGGGCCATTGCGCTGTGTTCTGAATCTTTAGATAATGCTACTTGCTTGTTACGCATCGTCCACAAACCCTCTTTCTACGAAATGCTGGATTCTTTATACGAAAAGTCCTCTGACGAGTATGGGACTGAAGATAAAAGAAATCTGGCTCTTGCATACTCGGCCATGGCGCTTGGGTGCATGTATAACGTTCCTGACGACAGAGCGCTGGAGCCATCTCCGTACAAGATCTCCATCGATGAAGCGTAATGCATGCCTTATCCTTATATGGTAGCCAGACAGCTAACACGTGTCCTACAGACTTAATTATTACACCTCGGCCAGGTCCCTGATACAGGATATTACCGATTGCCGGGATCTCACTTCTCTCCAGGCCTTACTTTTCATGATTCTATTCCTACAGTCTATCTCGAGCCTGAGCACATGTTATGGCTTCGTGGGGATCGCCTTACGATCTGCTTTGAGGATGGGCCTGCACCGCCATTTTCCACATCTGAAACTAGACCCCATCGAGGCCGAAACGAGGCGGAGGGTTTTTTATATCTGTCGTCAAATGGACACCTACATATCGGCATTGCTAGGATTTCCCCTGTTGTTAAACGATGATGATATCGATCAATTGCTTCCTACTCCTGTGGATGACCAGTTCATCACCAAACAAGGGATCAACACCCCTCCGGCCGGCACCCCTTCGTATATCGAAGCGTTCAATGCCCACGTTAAACTGATGGACCTGTTGAGCAAAGTGGTTAAGCACATATATCCCTTGAAGAGGGCAGACCCGAAAGCGGCAGACGTGGACGAGTCACAAGCTTCCTACATGATCAGCTATTCACGGATCAAGGAGATGGAAGAAGAGCTTCAGCAGTGGAACGAGCAGTTGCCCTACGCCTGGCGGCCAAACCCCGAGGGTCCGGTGGAAGTTGTTCGGTAAGCTTTCTCGAGTCGGCCTTATGGCCCGTGATGAACTAAGTGCTAATGTATCACTAGTATCCGCAATTTACTCCGGTTTGCCTTCGCTCATGTCCAGATGGTTCTTTACAGACCCTTTCTTCATTATGTATCTCCACGCTTCTGCAAGGGCAAAGATATCAGCGAGCGCGCATACGCGTGTGGGGCTGCCTACATCACTGTCGCCCGGAACATTGTCCATATTGGGACCGAGATGCGGAAGCAAGTTTCCTTAGTTGGGCCATATTGGTTTACGCTCTTCTCGGAATTCTTTGCCATTGTCTCCCTGGTGTTCTTTGTTTTAGAAAACCAAGACAAGCCAGGCGCAAAGGAAATTCTAGCAGATGCCATAGCCGGGAAGAACATGATCGGCGAACTAGCAGCGAAAAGCATAGTTGCAGAAGGAATCTCGAATAATCTGGAAGTAAGTAACGTACACTCGCATACCATTGGTATGAAGCCTTGGACGGCTGACCGCTGTAGAATCTTTTTGAGCAATTACCGGCCAAACTTAAAGGCTCCGATTTACGAGCCAGACCTACTAAGAAACGGCCCTTTTCGGGCATGGGGCAGGGGAATTCTCCTTTAGTTCAAAAACCTAATCCGCCAGGGCCGACTCGACGCGCTTCCAAGGCCCCGAGCTTGACAAAGGCTATTTCAGCAAAAATACCGAAGCGCTCGGCTACGTCGGTAGCACACAGTAGTCCTTTCACTAACGAACAGGTATCTAGCCCAGAGTTTGACGCACCGTTCAGCCCATACCAGTTTCCTCCGTCCAGCCTTACGGCAACGCCACATGAAGTAATGATAGCAACGAGCTTAGGAGAGGTCAGTCAAGCCAAAATACAACCCAGCACGACGGGAGCAGCCCAACAGATACACCGGCTAGATGCCATGATGTTCCCGTCAGACGACCCTCTGGCGTACCCCAATCAACCCCGGGCCGACTTTGGCATGCACGGGGCTGGACTCCACCCTGCAAACCCAGGAGACTTGCTTCAGCACGATCCTTCGGCGTTCTTTGTACCTCAGTCCTACGATGGGATCGAAGGCCACTTATTAGGGCCATTACCACAATATCTAATGCATCCCCAGGGAGACCCGGGGATCCACTTTCCGGCACAAATGTACTTGGACCCGATGTTGCCGTCGCAACACATACACGCACAGCAGAGCCGGGTCCACGCACAGAGATTCCAAGCCGAGCAGGAGCAGCTGCGGCAGCAGTCGAGGGAGTACAATGACGTGATAGCAAACACATCTTGGCAAGGCATGTTTCCACAGCATGGGATAGAGTAGGGGGCCGATGGTCCAAGCTGATTGACTCTTACGACTTAAAAAACGGGATATGGTACAAAAGAAGAATAAGTAAAAGATATCCAATGTATGGCTCAAATTATACCCCGGATGTCGGGTTGTAGGACAGGATTGCATTTTGGCGAGGGGGGAATAGCATTCCGAAAATGTCCCCCTTTTTTTTCCTCGTGTTTTTCCATCCAGCGAACCAACCACCCACGAAGCATAGAGGCCAGGGGGCCACTGACGACGATCCAACGTGACTTTTCTTGTTTCCTCCCCCTTTTATCCCGCTCCACGTCTGCACGGAATTGCCATTGCCGGGCGTCTGTACGAAATATGTCTATATACACATTAGGTATGCATGAACGCAAACACCTGTCTGACCGAGATACCTAGCAGTACTCTATACATACTACTATTGTTACCTTCGTTGTCGGTAAGCGCTGACCTAGAGGGATACGTTAGAACTAATACGAACAAATGACCAACTGAAAGAAAGGAACTGCCAGAGGAGCAAGCTTAGATCTGTTAACGTTACATGCTTCCACTTCCAGTATGGTCTGCAGATGAGGCGAATGATTAAACCAGCCGCGTGTCAAGCTCTCTCCCCTAGTAGACATACATTGTGGGCATTCATCTCGTAGCTGGAAAAATGTGCTTCGGGTTCGGAATTTTCACGGGGGCCGCACTTTGGATGATTTTTGCACAAGCGATGGGGCACAACAGAGAAGCATCAAATTTGCTTTAAGAGAGTTTACCTCTATAGCAGGGTTAGACCGTACACTGTGTGTTTTGTTCTATTGGCAGATACTATAATTGGACGGTCTTGGCACCGTCCACAAATACACCGTGACCTTTTTGATGGAATCAAGTCATTTCATAGACCCAACCTACCTACTTGATGATAAACTCTTGCCAACAGCTAACACACATAGGTGGCTATATCTCACTCGGTAGTAAAACGCATTTGAGCGGTCAAATTTGCAACTTTCTATATGATGAACTTAAGTTGTTGACGTAGCCCTAAGCTCTCATGTAGATTTACTAGCTAAATGCTAGTTCTCCTTTTAAACTGTTGTGGACTTCATTCAGCATCGCTTCAAAATACATATAAAAATCTGGCTAATAATCTATTCTTTCTGCAAGCCATGCTAATAGAAAAAATATATAACTACAGCAGTATTTTTCGTAATAAATCCCGGTCTTTACCCCTGGCTTGGAATCAGATGGTCCGCTAGCGGGAAGCTAACCCCGCGGGGCTGGATGACTACACGAAGCTAACTACAAGTTGCATTCATGTACATCTGTACAGCATAGCTTGACATTACCTACACCGTACCGCTTTACCAGGGGTAACCAGATTACCTACGTTAATAATACAAAGAATCAACATCAGATCATTATCTAAGGAGCTCCGATCGTGGCCTCACATATAGCTCGAGTGTGGACTTAACCCTTTCTTACAGTTCTCGGTTCCAGAGTAAACATGGAGGCCATCGACTTCGAGCACAACCTCGTGATCGAGGATGAGTTCGACGCGCTGTAAGTGGTCAATATAAACAATGTACGTCGCATTCCGCCTCTTCGTCTAATCGTCCCTCGTCTTGTCCACAGAACCATCGAGACCGAGTCGCCTGATCCGCTACAAGGGTTGCCAGAGAAATATCCCGGTGGGTGAATCTGCTTATCGTCGGGAGCTAAGCACTTCTCTAGCTACATAGAGGCCTGAGAAGAGCTCATTTGATGGTGTTTCATTTTCTTTTGAGAAAGGCAAATGAAAGCGAGCTCAGTTACAATGAGCAAGAAACACATTCTACATATATCCCAGGTTCCGTTATAGAATGCCCTTAGCTTTTCCAAGAATCCGATTTCACCAGGCCATCTCCCATACACTGACCCAGCTGGGACCGTTTTAGCTTTTT
>Ga0247782_1000384_pt1 | contig 34468 bp, 29 predicted proteins | sample UWRJL019104C5_FD_179928 | JGI IMG/M metagenome (GOLD analysis project Ga0247782, IMG submission 179928) | Plant litter microbial communities from Arlington Agricultural Research Station in Wisconsin, United States - UWRJ-L019-104C-5 | ecosystem: Environmental > Terrestrial > Plant litter >...
GGAGTGAATACCCAGTGATGATCCTCGGTGTGCTTTTGGAAGGTCTCATGGACGAGTGTGACAGCAAATGATGCTACACGATGTTCAGTAACATCATCATAGCGTTCTTTAGCTAGGATTCGGTGCATACTGCCGGACGGTCCGTATAGACATATTGTTATTGCACAAAGAAGGGAAGAATCTCTGTGAAGCAGAGATTTCCCATATCTACCTATATAGGTGTAGTTGTAGTCCGTGCTTCGGGGCCGGAGCTAGTCCGGATCAGAACCGTGACAGTTAATATAATTCAGTAACGTGTTAATCTCAAGTAATTCTAGGTAGTAATAGAATCCATCCTATAATTATCACCTGCCAAAACATTCATCTCTCTCAAGAAACAGTACCAAAAGATCACAATATACCTTGTGCTACATATATCAGCACTTCGCCTCGGTAGTCATTGAACGCGTGTCTAAGTGATAGGCATCCATTCGGCATATTTTGACGTATGTAGGCTAACTATATATGTATACCTATATGACATACCTAGTTATCGCCTTACCATACGCATGTTCATATGCGTGTCCCGTTCTCTCCTATCCCGCCCTATTCATACTGTCATCAACGTCAACGTGGACAATGAGACAGGTTGGCCCGAATCGATAATTTATTCCGTTTTCTCCAAGTCCTCATTCCAATTTCAATATCTCCCGTGGGGCTCGAGGCCCCAGGGCATTTACTCCTGGGTACCACCGGCCTACTTCTCGTTCGCCTTCTCCTTCTCCCTAAATTCGATAGCAGCACGTATGGGCCTAGGAGCAGGGACGTAATCCGTAGTCCCACCCATGCGAAGCAGGAAAACCTCGCCCTCGTTCTCGGGCACTGGGTTTCCGGGCCCGTAGAGGATGTCATGCGGGAATCCCAGATCGAACGGGGCGGCGGCCTCGATCTCTTTGATGTCCTCGGCTGAGAGCTCGAGGGCGAGGGCGGCGATGTTCGCGCGCAGGTGCTCCAGCGTTCGCCCGCCGATGATGGGGAACACGTAAGGGGCCTTGTGCATCACGTAGGCCTGCGCCACGCTCGTGATCAGCGTGTTCTTCCGCTGAGCCACCTTCTCCAGCGCTCGCGAGACCTTGATGTCGGTTTCCGAGGGCTGGACGTCTCGTCCGCGTTCGCCGCTTTGCTGCTGTCGTTGTTCTTCCGACTTGAACTTCCCGCGCCCTAGCGCTCCCCACGGCGCCAGACTCATGCCCTCCGCTTTCACCATGGGGATGATCTCGCGCTCGAAGTCCCTCGTCGCGGCCGACCAGTGGCCCTGGTACACGGAGAATTGCCGCAGACCGTTTTGCCGCGCGTACTCGTTCGCCTTGGACACTACCCACGCCGGCGTGTCGCTGACACCTAGGTAAAGTACTTTTCCTGAGGTGACAAGATGGTTGAGAGATTGCATCAATTCTGGGATTGAGGTGCTGAAGTCCCACCAGTGTACGTATAGCTAAGCAGTGATGTTAGTAAGTAGCTAAGTGAGATGTGGTGGAGTGAAGATGAGATGTCGGGACTGCTGAGGCATCCTGGGATACATACCAAATCAATGTAGTCAGTTTGGAGATTCTTCAGCGAGTTCCTGACGGACATGTGCAGGCTCTTTGCTCCGTTGCCTTGGTAATTGATTAAGTTCTGGCCAGCGCTGTTGTATCTAGCTTTGTAATTTGTCGTGAACTTGGTCGCGATCACTGTAGTCGTTGGATGGTTATGAGATTAGTCCAGGTAACGAAGTCATAGTGACGGACATATTGATCAGAAATGATCCCAAACGCAGTTCTCTTGTCTCCGTCCCATTTTTCTAACCTCGACAGCCATAGGCCATTCTTAGATGTCTTAAAGGTATGATAGAATATCCGTCTACCTAATCAGATAATGAAAAGGGGGTAATAGACATCGGTGTAACATACCCATCTGATCACGAACACCAGTCGACTTCATCCACTCGCCGATCCATTTCTCCGACTCCTCGAACTGGTAATTGCTAGAGGTATCGATGAAGTTTCCGCCCTGCTTATGGTAATAATCGAGGATCTGGAAGACGGTCTCCTTGTTGCAGGTGCCCATGTAGTGCTCCCAAGCGTCGCCGAAGTTCATCCCGCCGAGACAGAGAGGACTGACGCGGACTGCAGCCGTGGGAGACAAGATGCGGTAGCGAGCCAACGGGCTATGTGGCTTTGGGGCAATCGGAAGGACAGACATGATGTATGTGTACGTTTACGAGCGTGGCTGGGCAAGGGAGTGTATCAGATAGAAACCTGGATTGGCGAGTGAGACTCTGAAGGTGGTGAGGGCGTCGTTTGTTAAGTAGTAGCCGTAGCAGATAGGAAAAGGAGATGAATTGATCAGCAGAGTAGTAGAGATTATAAATACACGCGCCTGAAGTAGGCACGCGGGGCTACAACCTATAATCTACACAATCTTTCTGTCTCTGTCGGCTTTAATGGACTTAAACGGAGGGTGCAACAAATCTTGGGACTTGGATATCGTGGAGTTTAGAACCACGACGGGTTTCGGTAGTATCCCGTCTATCCAATCATGCCCCGCTTTGAGGGGAAATAAAGGTTCGATTTTATAGCGAAGTAAATACGGGATGCATGCATTCGAGTTGCATGTTGGCAGGCGGGTGGATATGTACTTACATAAGGGGAGATGATTAATAAGACTACTGACCTTCATCACAGCTAGTTACAACCACTCTAAGTTTATCTCAAGAAATACCGTTCAAGGTCGGTGGTGCCGCCTATTAATTATCTTATTTGCTTGTTTATTGTCGTTCCTCCAATGCCTTAATAGGAGAGGATGACCGTTACTGACTCAAGACAAAAGGAGGGTTACTCGAGGTCCAATGACGTTGACGTTTGACAATGAGAGCAATAGCCTTAATAAAGTTCAGTCTTGGCCAAATGCTGGCTTAGCAAAGGAGAGGTCACGGCTAGCCCAGGTACTCATTACCTTGTTGGGTAATTGGCTGTGTCTCTATGTTTGTTACCTACCTCTGGGTAGGCATGTAAAGTTTATTATCATTGCTTTATCTCACACCTTAAAGCCGGCTATATCGAATGTTGGGACGAGCGATCGGTGATCGTGGCGGAGATAATAGACGGTGATAGGCGATATCCCATATGTGCGATGTGGTATGGAATACCGCACACTTGACTTCTGACGTTTAGGTGGACCGTAACTAGTCGCGGCTACCGAAGTAGAAACCCATAGGTAGGCAGCAGGTAGGCAATCTATCTTGGGATGCCGCAAGGTTCCTAAGAGCGGTGAAAGTTGCTGAACGATAACCGATGAACGAGGCAGAGCAGGTAGCTCGAAGGCAGGTAGGTCAGGTAAGTGATACGTTGCGAGGAAGGTTAGGTTTCAAATGACGAGATATCTTAAATAATAAGGAGCTCTTATCCTAGGAAGCAAATAATAATAATATAAATACCGTGGTTCCTTGCACTTGGCTAGATGTCAAAGACAGAACAGTCGATACTCTCTCTTCCATAGTATACAAGTGTGGTATTCTGCTTTTCATTTGATTTTCTTTCAAAGACGCCTGGCTGCCTCCCATCCCTTGCTTTTCTTGGAAGGAATGACCAATTTGAACCGAGAAACCCGTGAAAACGCCTAGGTATCGATGACATAAACTCGCTACATTCATACCGCATGCTTCGTATGAACAGATTAATAATAGGGTATTGATTTTGTAATCGAAGTCGGCCCCCTAGATAGACTTGAGGAAAAGTATGCGGTTGGGTATAATGAAGTGTCCATGTGGGCAGTATATATCGTTCAACGTAATTATAGCTTGATCCGATAGGGACTCGTCTCAAATAACATCATAATCAAAATTATTTTCCCCGGAATTTCCTAAACAAGGCGGAGAAGGCTCTCCACTAAGGTGATAGTGGAGGACTGTGCTAAGGCTTGTTCGGTTATTGAACTGGTGTTTCAGGTTTCTGCCGCGAGAATAGTTTCCGTAATCCAACGGTCGAACGAGCTGTCCCAGGACGTGGAATATCAGGGGGAGAAGACTTAGGTGGGGGTGGTGAGGGTAGGATAGCTACATCCGTCTGTGGTAGTGGCGGGGCCGGTTGTTTGTTTCTTTTACGCATTGGAAGTACAGCAGGGGCCCTCGCGGCGAGTCCAGCAAGTTCTGGTATCCGATACTCGAAGCCGTTTTCAATAACAGATGAGCTCGTTGCCGTTGTCTCCTCGGTAAATTGTGTGGACTGCGACTGACGTAGCCAAGTCCGGTCTCGGCTTTTTGCGCTGTTGCTCCCTTCACATTCTTCTTCGCACTCTTCCTCATCTTCTTCTAACAATTCGCCCGTCTCATCGTGGCCGGTTGGGTTATATCGTTCCTCGTCACCGCACACCACAACATACCATCGGATGCTCTCCCCGCGCTGTAGTTGATCCCGTAGCTTTTCTAGCCACCCTGCCTTTTTGCTACCGGCCCCAAATACTTTCCTCCCGTATTCCTCACTCGAGCCATGCATGGCTTTATTAGGGTCTCGCTTCATACGGGCTTCGTACCGGAACATTTCGTCGGCAATGGAAACCGACGTGCTTACCCGCACGACGTAATCAGCTACATAAGCCCAAGGGCCGCTCGCCATAGACTCATTCCTGGGATCGAATTCCTCTATGAGCTTGATCGGCGATGAATTATGGCTCTCAAAGTAATCGGAGGCTTTCGAGGCGACCGAAGAGGGCGACAACAGTGGAGGAGCGTGTGTTGGAGTAGCATGGGGGGTCTCGTCACGCCCACTTGTCCTCGGTCGGCCCTGCGATGTATTGCTCTGCTGGGATATGCTCTCGCTCCTCGCCCTCGTTCCATTCCCGTTCAAATGTTTTTGGTCTTCTTGGTATTCGGCCGAGCTTGTGCGGGAGACGTAGGAAGAGTCGTTGGAATGCGATTGGTTGTGCTTCTGGTAGGCGGGTGATGACATGTTTTGTGATGCTGACGGATGCATGGGTGGAAGGAAGTCGAACTTGCTGTAGAAATGGTCTATGAGAGCAGCCTCGCTTCTCGGAGCGATGACCCATTCAGGGGCGCCATCATCGATATCATGTCTAGCGATGTAGCCGCGCACGCTCCTCCTATGCCATCGGAAGCCGTGGCACAGATAGGTCGGCATTTTGTAAGCGGTGAAGCCACCAGAGCGGGCTTAGTCCGTAGCGACAGAGCGGGTGTATGAGAACTGGCACCTACGGCGCCGGGATATTGGAGTCACGGCTCAAGAACAAAGGTATCTTGCAGATGGCCTTGCTGACTCTTGCATCTATCTGAGAGATCAATTCATAGGACACTGACTATAAAAATTCCAAATTATATTAAATGGCGTGGCATGTTTCTAGTTGGGGTTAGGCCTGTATATAAGAGTAGGTATCAGGCCGGTGTATAGTGGTATTTAACAAGAGTGTCGCAGGTTGGAGCCGTGTTTCTGGGAGCGAAATGCAGGGAGAAAGTCGAGCTGGTGGAGAAAAAGAGGGCTGGATTAAGCTCCTATATGGTTGATTGCACGGTAGCTAGAACAAGAAGATGGGGTCTGACGGGGGTATCAACGGGGTCTAGCTTAACGGGGTTCGAGATGGTTGCCAGCCGCATCAATTTGGTCTGATCCAGATCGCTCTTCTGGGCAAGGCACTCACTCTACCAGTGGAGATACCTAGATATGTACCGAGCTACCTTGTAAATGATGGCACAGTACTACGTTCGACCGAAGGTCTTACGTAGGTATTGCCAGTATCTATCTGTAGTTCATGAATATGTTCGTCAGCCACAGTGGCAACGGTTAAACACACCCGGCAAGACAGGAACTGAGCGTGGCTAGGACTTGGGATCAAAGAGTGAAGAGCAAGAGATTTGATGAGAAGTGCTTGTTCGGCTTCATCCGGACGCTGACCAGGACCCCCGACGCAATAGGTACCTGATAAGTCCACCGTAGTATGTTGAGCATCAAGGACAAACATCAGACCACTCACGTTCGTGACGTTCAGATGAGCACGGTACTTTGGTACCAGCACCGTGCCACAGGGCCATACTCCAATGGGAATTGACCCTTGGACCAACGCGCGGGGGCCGGACAGCGTACAGCAATATATCACCAAGATTACACAAGCGGCGCTGGACTCACCGGAAGCTGGCCTTGTCTGGGAACTATTCGGAGCCTGTCAAACCAACAGTTATGTAGATGATAAACAGATCAAAGATACTAGTATCAGCAAAGCTGCATTCAGCAATGATAGATATATTATTTCTGCAAGAGGCAGTCGGGGCGGAGATGTCGAAGGACCTTGGGGTATGTGGCTAAGATCAGAGCGGTAGCCCTCTCTGATTATTACTGTAAGTGCGATACCCAGATATTGGTTGGCAGGACTTCAGTCGGCCTAGCTTGACTGTCGTACGCACCTAAGTATGCAGATGCAGCATTACCTATCTCGGCATTTTGTCTTGGGTCTCTTGGGGTTTCGCCTGCCACATTGAAAATGACTCAAGATATTCGGCTTGCATCCGCCAGCTCTTAGTACTCCTTTCTTTCAAAGTCCCTCCTTGTGCGACCAAACAAAGGACGTCTCAACAAAGTCCCTTCCTAGTCGGAGACACGTATCAAAGTCAACTGTATTCACGCTGAAACAGTAGGTGCCTTAACAAGGGAGAGCATGCACTCGTACTTGTACTTGAGAAGCCAATGCTGTAGAGGCGGTGATTCCAAGCTGTGCCACGCCTGCACGTAGTTAATGTGCCGGTTTGCATCGTCGAGAGCTTTGCTGGCAAAGCCTCATCGCTAGCAGTTCTACTACCCCACCATTGGCGTTCTGACATGCGAGACTACCTTATCCAAGCTTCGAATAGAGGCACAGCCCTATCAAATAGCAAGTTAGGAATGTTGTTAGATATTTATAGAATGTGGGCATTCTGGCGGTACACCGGATATCAGCAATTTCGGAGGCGGGGGAGAACTAAGGGGGAAGTATACAAACTATACAGCTTGAAGCGCAAATTTCGTGTATCTCTTATCGTCAATAAAGATCTTATCGTCAATAAAGAAATAAATGATGTTCCTGGCCCTACCTGCTCCCAGGCTAATATGAACCGCCTTGAAAAAACTTAGATGCTACTTAAATGGCTAATATTAGTGCCTGCATTACTACTACAACTGTGAGGTACCAACCCAAGGCTTCGTTCGATTCAACTTGTTTTGTGCTGCTGACCTACCTCCCCAGGCGCAAAATGCCGCCGTTGTGCAGACGGCGTTGAAAACAGGTTTAGCGTTCATGTGGTGCCGAAGTCCTGAGTATGGCCAATGAGGCACACTATACCAGTATGCAGTAGAGCTAGTATCAACTGCCTGCGCGTAGCTGCATGTGCCTTATAACCCTTGTTTTTGATGCATACAGCATACCTACTCCGGTCTAGATGAGCCTGATCAGAGCACCAGTTAAGTAGGGTACCGCTGTATTTACTAGTATCTGCTAGTTGCCGTCCAGGGGCGAATGTTCTCTTTTGATATTGTGAGAGTAGTGTGAAGCGTCCTTCGATTTAGCCAATGGACTTAATCTCCGTCTTATGTATTATTGTTCAAAGACGAGACACAAACTCAAAAGAACGGAATTCATCCGGATAAGGGAATGGGTTTAGATAAAGCAATAGGTGAGAATAAATCCCTTGCATCATCTTGTGCTGCGTGCTTCCAGCTCAGGGCAGCTTATAGGCTAGGTACCGGCGTTGCATACTACTGCTGTACTATTTGTAGGTACTTATAGAATAGGCACTGTACCGTAGCCAATAAACCTATGCCACCCATGCGCTTCAACTTCGCACGTCGCTCCGTACGTGGAGCAGTGCCTAACATAGACTATAGTAGGTACTGCTGTATCACAGCTTTCATCTGCCATGGAAATTCTCAGTCTGGCAAAACACACCTGGTGCTTGATCCAAGTCTACCTCGATATATCCTGGTTTTCTGACATAGTTTACGGTTCAATCATGTAACCCCGCCAAGTATACCAGCAGCTCACCTAACGTACGTCTAAGTGAAGAATAAAATGGCTAGCTACGGATGTAAGTGGCTTCCCGTTATTAGGGAACACCAATCAGTGTACCATAACTAGGCAGAGAGAATGAGACGGTGAAGATTGATAACTTTTGGGGTGCCGTAAGCCCTCATATTCGTTGCCGGTTAGAGAACACATTTACAACTTGGAAGCTACTTAAAGTGTGAACCGAGAAGCGATTCAAGTTCGCTTCGGGTTGTTAGTAATCGAAAGACTACGGGATGGGGTTGCTTGACTAATAAGATGAAAAGGAATATACGGAGACTCAAGGATATAGGATATAGTATCGAAATTCATGCTATACTTTTACTAATCACCATATTTAGGAGGAGCTCTGTGTATGTTTTTTTTACTTTGGAGGACAAGGTCCATTAATAAGTCACCTCGTAGGCGAGATTAACACATGAGCTATATCGCAGCCCGGGACGTAGCAAATACTAGCGTGCGCATATCGCCATGCTGGTATATAGAAAGCACGCCGCATTGTAGCAACATGCTGCCATACGCAAAGGGAAACTATACCCCGGACTAGAAGTATGAAAGATGGACTTTTGGTGAAGTTCAAGTGAGATCTGTGTCAAGAATATGCTTGAGGAATTTCTGGTTTATCTGGGCATTTTAGAACTCATAACCACTAAAACAACGTCACATGAAAACAGAAAATCAACGCTTAAGAATATAAAGCCTATATGTGTGTGTGCGCACATAAGAGAAGTACTAGCCCATGGTACGTTCGCTGTCGGTCAGCATCTCACTGTAGCAGATGTTACTGACAAATAAACACAGTGGAACTTACCACTGATGATGCCTCCTTCTGGAGAGAATCCAGAAGTCATCCTCCGGTAGCCGCTCGAAAGTTTTCTGCGCTTTTTTCATCTTCTCGATAGCCTCATCCGTCCCGAGACGCTCGGCGTCGCGGCGCGCTTCCTTGAATTTCACCGCATGGCTTGCCCAGCGATCGAGAGATACGTGTCTTTGCTCCCTCTCACAACACTTAAAACACTTCCTGCCAATCTTGCCACCATTAGGGAGGGTCTCGGGCACGGTATGTATCGTATCCTGCGCAATGAGACGAGGCTCGACTTGATGGTTACAGCTTGCGTAGGTCATAGACATGCGGCAAATGGGACACGAATCGTTCTGTGAAAGCCACTGGTCGGTACATGCATAGCAGAATATGTGTCCGCACGGGAACAAAGACGGCGTATAAGGGCTCGCAATCTCCGCTGTGATGGCCATCTTCAAATTAACCACCTGGCATACCTGGCAGACGAGGTTATCCGGCCTATCGATTAGAAACATGATCTTCGGGGACGGGACAAAAGTCTCTTGCTCGGGCAGTCTCTTCCTCCCGTCGTCCTTGGCTGAGCGCCTCGGGCGTGTATCCCTCAGAAAGCCTCTGACTAGGTACTTGATATACGATCCAATTTCGCGGGGCTTCTTGTTAGTAGAATCGTCGGAGCTAGCATCGCTGCAAAGACTCTCGTGGCTTCGGGTGGTCCGGTTTTCGCGATGGCGCCTCAATCCCTGGAGACTGGCGCGTGAGCTTGCTGCCGCCATCTCTCGCCACTGCTGAATCGAGTTTGACTCGACCGACGACCACTGGGATGACTGACGGGGTTCGACTCTCTCGCGATGAGACTGAGACCGAGACTCACCTGGGCCCGACATCGCCATTCCTAACGTAAGAGGCATGTTATGACGAGTTGCGCGCGGTTGGTTTTCTGTAAGTACATTTCTCTGCCGACTGTCGAGAATACAAGGTGAGGGAGGGGTGTCTTCGTCACTGTAGTAGTCATCGTCACTATCGTCGACATCGTTGTCATATACTCTAATTGGACGTGGATCCCGGTTACGCCGTTCATGAATTAATCTGTGAGACATCGTGGATAGGAGTCAAAATAATGTGCGAGGAGCTGACTTATTGAGCGTAGGCGTGAGTCGTAAGAAAAATGTCAGTGATATCTTCTGCCTTAGAACTTCGCCAAATTTTTGCCTGGTTCCCAAGGCTCTTATACATCTGCGACGGGCCATTGTCACTTTCACAGTTAAACAAGAGCTTTGTCTACAGTACGTATAGGATCGTTGTGTATGAGGACAATGCCACACCTATTCTTTTACTGTAACTATGGCGGACGTCCAGACCAGTAAGTACGTGGACAGCTGTGACTGTCACTGATTAGAGTGTGCTTTGAGCACCGGGAGGCAGATTGGTATTCCAAATAGAATCACATATAAGAAAATCTAAATGCAGGAGTTCTTGAGTTCGGTAATACTTTATATGATACCTAATTCTCTAGCAATTTTAAGCAGCGATGGTTTCAAAGCGTCGAGGTTTTCTAGTAGAATGGTACTCGATAATCATGTATCTGGTAAAATGTAAAAACGGATAGAGACTAACCCCACTTTATCCAATAAGGCTGCAAGTACTGCTGTACCTACAGGCAGTCCCGCATGGGTCAAAATTGTTTGACCGTAGCTTCAGCCTTGTCGACTCCCACTCAATCCCAAAAGTAAATATACCGACATCCTACGATAATTGACTACGCTTGTTGGAGTCTATAGCCCCGCGCTCGCTCCGAAAACTGCATCCTATCCATTCAGGATCACCACAACGGTAAAATTCCCACCTTAGGCTTGCCTCGTTTAAACATAAAAAATGAGGCTCACGGCCGAGCTCCTACAGAACTCACCGTCATGGCTTAACGCTTTGAAGGAGCGCGAGCTCGATCTTCGAGGTACGTCAGAAAGGAACAGATACTACACATCTATTTGATCTATTTTTTCAAAGTCAACGGAAATAAAAAGTAAAAAAGAGCAGAGTTGATAGCGAGCCCTTGTCGGCCTGAATAGGACATCGCATTCCCGCCATAGAGAACTTGGGTGCTGCAGGTGTACGTAACTCTCCCTTCTTTCCTTCTCATTTTCCCCGACTAGTTAGTATAAAGGCTGGAGCGAGGTATTGCACCTTGAGACGGGCTTTCGTCCGGCGACATTGGTGGAATGTATGAGTTCTCTTACTGACGTCACAAACTCGCGAGCCTTCAGCCCCAAGATGCCATAGATTTGGTCGACAACGACATCCAGGTGCTGGGCAATTTCCCGCTCTCGCCGCGGATACACACCCTGCTTCTGGCACGTAATCGCATCTCCACCATACAGCCGACCCTCGTAAACTCGATCCCGAACCTCACAAACCTCCAGTTGGAGTCGAACAACCTGAATGAGCTGGCAGATCTAGACCCGCTGGGCGCATTTCCGCGGTTGACGCATCTGGTATTGCGAGATAACCCCGTTACAAAGAAGGATGTAAGCACGTTCACGGGGCACTTATGTGCATGCAATACAATGGGGGGACATGATATGTTGCCGATAAATAGGACAGTAAGGCGAATGGATGGCTAATTAGGGAATACAGCATTACCGATACTGGGTTCTCTGGCGTTGCCCCTCTGTCCGATTCCTCGACTACGCCAAGGTGAAGGACGCGGAGCGGAAGCACGCGAAAGAGCTGTTCGGCCTAGCCGAGGCGCCCACGGACCTCGCGACGAAGATCATGGATATCAGGTCTAAGACGTTCGAGGCTTCTACCTCGTCGCTCTCGAACGGAAGCGGCGCCTCCGGACTGTCGATGCGCCTGTCTAGAATCAAGCTCACGGATAAGGAGAAGAAGCGATTGCAAGAGATGATTAAGCGGGCTACCAGTCTAGACGAGATCACGAGACTCGAGACGATGCTGAGAGAGGGAAGGATGCCGGCTGGTGTCCATGCCGATGATGAGATGGAGGAATAAGGTGAAAGGGTACAGAGGCATAGGGCCTGGCTCTTTATGACGAGCTAAGCTATACTAAAACCACTGCGACTTTTTTGAGGCAGGGGATCTGAGCGGGTGGGGGTGGCCTTGCTCGGACTGTATCGATGGTATGGATCTGGAATATACCCATGACATCAGAGTCGGCAGGACTCAAAAATCTTTCAGATAACAAGGAATTGTCTAAAAACGTGAAATAAAGCCCAATTCTCTTTTCTCATCGTGATCAGTGGATGATATTGTCTTTCATTCCAGCATGCCGCTCGCTCAAACGGCTAATTATTCTGTCTATACAAAGGAGCTTCACCTGCGCTTCCTTTTATTCCTCTCACTTATCAGCGCAAGATCAGACATCTGACTCTCTATCTGTGAATGTTGTCACAACCATAAGCCGGCATGATAACTTTCTTTGGATAACCGAGCACCACTTCATTCCATAACCTAGGTACCTTAGGATAGGTGGTAGGTTATTAACCCTCCATCTCGACATCATCATCAACACCACCCCTACCCCTATTTTTATTCCGATTAGCACTCGCAGCCTTCCTCATTTCATCCTGCAACTGCTCGTTCGGATCCATGGGCGTGTCATTGTCGTCTCCGTCCTCGCTGACGATCTTGGTACCACTTGCACCTATAAAACTTGCGATGCTAGTAGTGTTGCCGTTGGCAGCACCGGCACCGCGTTGATGATTACTGTTGTTCTTGTGCTTCTTGCCGTTTGGTTGCTGTTGCTGGGAGGGTTGCTGGGAATGACTGGCTGTGGAGGTGGTTTTCGTGCCTCCGCTGAGATTTGCGCGCGTAGCTGCTGCGTGCGCTTTGATTTGTTTATATGGCACTGTTTTGGGAATGATGTCTTCTAGGAATTGTAGGTTGTCTTGGTGCGAGACTGCGTTTGCTTGGGGGCGTGTTAGTTCTGGGAAGTGGTCGCAAGGTGAAGTAAAAAGTGACTGCGTGTTGTCAACATACCCAGATCTTTGTATTGGATGTTACGCCGCGGTTTACGCTCTAGCTTTGCCATGTTCATACCTTCTTCCGCGAGGTACTGGATGAACATTTCCTATAGAGATGAGCGAGTTAGAATCTCCTCTTTGCATTTCTCCTTCATTGGATTTTATGTGGGGGCGGTTGAGGCTCACTGTTGCCAACGTCATTACAAACGCCGCATTGTTAGAGCATATATTGATGTCTTGATCTTGGGCAACAATCTTCTTCACTCTTGACACTATTTTTGTTCTACATTAGTACTCGAGAGGCTGTGTGGTGACAGAAACCCAACTCACGGGGAAGTTGTGCCTGGCCCGTAACCTCCTTTCTAGGAGGGATTGCTGTCGTGTTGTAGGGCATGATGCTTTTGAGTGCCTCTTCAATCTTTGTTTTGAAAGGGCGATGGTGTTGTGTAATTTGTTAAGAGCAAGAGGCGCCACAGCGCGTTAAGAAGTGTGCCCCGTGTTTGTAGACTTGAAGCTGTAGTTGGTCCTGCAGAAAATTTTAGCAGTTGATATTGTTTTTTGAGATTTATATCCATTTATTTGCTTGAAGTAGCTGCTAAAAATGGAAGATGCTCAATGTGTTGATAACCTGATTGCCCTACGACTCTGCGAGTACGCTCCCTGGGCCTTCAAAACCGACTTGGCTTATAATGGGAACGAGATACGAGGAGAAAGTGAAAGGTCAAATGATATACGATCGGATTCTCAGAATAAAGGCAATTCACTTACTTTGGCACTCTTATTCTAGAAGGTAGGTACGAAGGGAGACAAGGCTGTAAATAGATAAGGATTTTTTTCGAATTATCTAATGTAATGGCGATGTCGACGCGTAGAGGCGATACGCAGGGGATCGAGAGACGCGACCCTATTGAAGACCAGATTTGGCCGTCTCAGCTACCAAAACCGGTACATTGAGACTTGGCAGTGTTCGGACGGCGCATCGCGGGCCCACAGTGGCTATTAGACCCCTGCCTAGAGCTGAACCGCCTGCAGTTTGGGCCCTATTACGTACAGCAATGCCTACGAGAATACCTACAACTAAAGCACATTTCAGCTGCATGACGAGTTGAATCCATCAAACCCATCAATCATTTAATCGCCGAATAGGGGTCGCTTCGTGACATTTCTGTATCACACATATCCGGCGTCTAATACAATCAAGTTGAAACTATCGATTAGGCACACCAGACGATGATGCGCAGAACGCAATGAACTCGAGATCTCCCTCCGTCTCCTTAACGCAACCACAACCCCTCCGACGACCTTCCTCCGTAAACTCGAGATATTCTTACGCCGTCTCCACGGTCGAGAGAGGCGAGGAAGGCCATGCGCCTGCCGAAACCCAGATAGAGGAGGAAATCGCTGAAATCAAGAGATATGAGGTACATTTCGGTGCGATCGGACAAACTTGGGGGCTATGATGCTAACGTGTCCTCTGCTTAGGATTTCACGACTATAGGTATGCGCCTCGACACATCTTGTGTTACCTTGACATCGTACTAAGCATTTTCATCGATCAGACTGGGTGCAAGACGCAGCCCAAGAACGTATTCGACGAAAAGCGCGGCGGAGAAAGACGGCGGGATTATATGACCACAGCAAACCCTCGTGGAGATACAAATTGCGAGAGTCTTACGATGCGGCACAAGGATGGATTGTCGTCACCCTAATCGGCGCTGCGATCGGTCTCAACGCCGCGTTTCTGAACATTATTACAGAATGGCTGTCCGATGTAAAGATAGGCTATTGCACAACGGCCTTTTACCTCAACGAGAACTTCTGCTGCTGGGGTGAGGATAACGGGTGTCCACAGTGGAAGAGATGGACTGGATTTGAGCCCGCAAATTATATAATATACATATTTTTTGCAGTAAGTAAAAGAGAACTGCGCCTTAATACCCTCGTTTTTGTAACCTGAGTCTTGATAGACCTTTTTCGCGTTCACGGCCGCTACGCTGGTCAAGTCTTTCGCTCCGTATGCAGCTGGCTCGGGCATCTCGGAAATCAAGTGCATCATTGCCGGGTTTGTCATGAAGGGCTTTTTAGGCTTTTGGACATTACTGATCAAATCTGTCGCCCTTCCACTTGCTATTGCGTCGGGTCTCTCCGTTGGGAAAGAGGGCCCTAGTGTACATTATGCAGTGTGCACGGGCAATGTCATATCCCGATTATTCGACAAATACAGGCGCAATGCTTCAAAGACTCGAGAGATCTTGAGCGCTTGCGCCGCTGCCGGTGTAGCAGTCGCATTCGGCAGTCCTATTGGTGGCGTTCTCTTTTCTTTGGAAGAAATGTCAAACCATTTTCCCCTCAAGACCCTATGGAGAAGCTATTTCTGTGCTCTCGTCGCGACCGCAGTGCTTGCAGCAATGAACCCCTTTAGAACCGGGCAACTGGTCATGTTCCAGGTCAAGTATGACCGATCGTGGCACTTCTTCGAAACAGTCCCATACATCCTTATTGGCATCTTCGGCGGCTTATATGGAGCGTTTGTTATCAAATGGAATTTACGCGTACAAGCCTTTCGAAAGAAGTATTTGACGAAATGGGCAGTGCTTGAGGCAACCTTACTCGCCACAGGAACCGCCATTATATGTTACCCCAATGCGTTCTTGCGCATTGATATGACGGAGAGCATGGAAATTCTTTTCCTCGAATGCGAAGGAACTGAGGATTACCATGGACTCTGTGAGCAGGACAAATTCTGGTCCAATATCATTTCTTTAGTCATAGCGACAGTGATTAGGATTGTTCTAGTCATCATTTCCTACGGCTGCAAAGTCCCGGCCGGAATATTCGTCCCCTCGATGGCTATCGGGGCTTCCTTTGGCCGAACCGTTGGGATTATCATGCAAGCTATCTACCACGCAAATCCGGACAGCATGTTCTTCTCGCATTGCTTGCCTGACGAACCATGTATTACGCCTGGCACATACGCCTTTTTAGGTGCCGCGGCCGCACTCAGTGGTATCATGCACATCACAGTATCGGTTGTTGTCATCATGTTCGAACTCACGGGTGCGTTGACTTACATCTTGCCCACCATGATTGTGGTGGGCGTCACCAAAATGGTATCAGAGCTGTTTGGCAAAGGCGGCATTGCCGATCGCATGATCTGGTTCAACGGATTTCCTTTCCTCGACAATAAAGAAGAGCATAATTTCGGCGTCCCGGTATCCACTGTTATGACAGCAGATATCGAGACTATTCCCATGCATGGGATGACGCTCGAATCTGTTGAGGATCTACTCAAAGAGCCCAAATACCAGGGTTTCCCTATTGTAGAGAATACCCGCACCAAAGTCCTTGTAGGCTACATTGGCAGAACAGAATTACGATATGCTATAGATCGCCTACGGCGCGACCGAAGTATGGCCGTGAATCCCCAAACAAGGTGTAACTTCTCTCCACCAGCCGTGAGCGCCGTTATGCCGCTTACGCCGACTGTTACAATCAACGACCTAGACTTGAGTATGTCATCGGCCTCGATTGATTTCAGCCGCTATGTAGATGCCACTCCAGTGACGGTACATCCACGGCTGCCTCTTGAAACGGTGATGGACATGTTCCGCAAGATTGGCCCGCGTGTGATTCTGATTGAGCATCACGGGAGACTCACAGGACTAGTAACGGTCAAAGATTGTCTGAAATACCAGTTCAAGGTAGAAGCGGCGGAAAATCCGCGTGAGGAGCACGAGATTGCCAAGGGTCACGAGAAACTATGGAATGTCATAGAAAACGCGGCCGGATGGGTCTCGGATAAAGTGGCTAGTGCCAGCGGCGGTCGCATAAGGCTGGGGAGCAGCAGCGAAGAAACGAACGCCCTTTTGCGAAGTAGCCAGATTATGGATGGCGATGAGGACGTGGTCGACGATGGTGTCGAGCTAGAAAGTAGAAGATGAAGGATTCTGAGATATCCTGGATAGGTATTTAATGAAATATAGAATTTATGCTTTCGTGAGCCGGAATTGAGTATTAACTGCAATGGACATCACTACTGATGGTGTACATGCCCGGTACTCTCTATCCAGCAAGTTGAGCTTTACGTCATTGCCTACCAGGACGAAATAGACCATGCAAGAAGATAGTGCTGAATTATGCGGCCAAAGACTACCTACATACAACAGAATAATATACAGAGTCGAGAGCTGAGAGTTATTACATGTACCACTCCGTGGTTTCCACTTCATTCCAGTCTGTCGAGTCGAGCACCTTATGCGCTGAATAGTACCTCAATGACGGCATCGCTTGCTCCCTCGGGCTGCACGATGCTCTGGATCTTGAAGCGCTTGTCCGCCTCGGCAAAGACGTTCTCCCAGCCTCGCCTACTTCGCTCTTTACCGTTAAACCCGACCTTCATCAGCAAATCCGCACACCTATATCATAGCATTCCATTAGAATATAAATCCTCTGGTAGAATCGTCTGTTCGAGTTTTATGTAGTAAATAATGACTTACCTCCGTCTCTGATCAGCGACATGATTATCCTCACTTAGCTCCGGAAGCACGATCTCATTAATCCAGACGCGTGTGCCGTCCTCGAGCGCAGGGACGAGATTCTTCAGGATCTTGACGGCGTACTGATCGCTCCAGTCATGGAAAATATGGCGAAACACGTACACATCCCCTTTATAACTCATTTTCTGCGTGAGAAAGTTGTAGGGCGCGAGCTGTAGTCTATCTTTAAGGTCCTCGGGTACAGTTGCAGTTTCGATGACTTCGGGCAAATCGAGCGAGATGGTCTTTCCGATGCCACTGAACCTGCGCAAGATCTGCACGGATAGATCACCTCCCGCGCCGCCGATATCCACAACTGTCTTCGGACACTGCTGCTGTGTAGACCAAGGGACATTGTCGAGGAAATACGAAGCAGCGTACCCCGGGGCTCTGGTCGCCATACCCATCGCGTTCCTAGATCTCGCAACGCGTGTTTCGTCATCCGCAATAAACGAAAAGAAGCCTTGACTAGGATCCTCAACATGATCATTCGACAAGCCTTTCTCCGCCCTCGCAGCGAATAAAAGGGGCGAATGTCCCGGTTCGCCACTTCCCGGGAATCGCCTGATGCTCTCGACGAATTTGCTCGCGCCAAGTCGATGGTCCGACACGAGGTGGCCGAGCAAGTCTCTGAAACCGGGCACAATGACGAAGAGGGCCGAAGCGGCGTTATGGCGCACTGAGACGTCTGGTTCTACTTCTTCGAATATGCGGTACGAGATCGCGCCTTGTACTACGCGGCGAAGATCATCGAGGGGCATATCGCAAGCTTTGGCGAGGGATTCGTATGTGATGCTCTCGCCTGGCACTGATGCCGGGACTTGAGCGGGGATATTAAAATGGTAGAGACTATCCAGGATAACTGTGAGAGTAGGCTATTGTTTTCGTCACAAGTCAATATCAAGTTAGTTCGCTGAAAAGAATACCCAGAGAATTACGGCTGCGAAAAAAGTAATTACGAACCACAGGCAAAACCAAAGAAGCTAAATGACCAAACGGCCCCTGAAGACGTGCTTTCAGCTCGTCTGCCGCCTCGATGATCTGGTTTCTTACATTCTCGAGAGACGGGTCCAGGTTTACCGCGGGCGGGGGCATCGCGAAGGCGAGAGAGAAGTCGCTTCCCGGCTGGCCCTTGGTGCCATCTTCCAAGATTTTTGTCTTGTTCTGGATGAGTCCAGCGAGGTCGGAAATGGACTTTTGAGATGCCATTTTGATAGTGATTTTTCTTTCAACAAACACAAGATAGGAGGTAGATGCAAATGGTGGATGTTCAGTCTTGAACTATATAGACAGTACTAGATTGGAGAGAGGATGTAGTTGATTTGGGCATTTGATTACAATATATAGCTTCGACGTCCTTTCCTTATATACTATACTCTCCTTCTCTATATTTCATCTATTGTTCCTCCTTATTGAGAACTTCTCGCCCCTATTCGAGTGCAAAAATGTTGTTATTCCCGAGAAACTTCGGGCCCGAGTTTCCGGATCGGCTGCCTACAGATTTCTCGGTGCAAGAACCGAGCCCGAGACGATTTAACGTGGGGTCCTTCCACAAATGGCAATTAATGCCTCAAGTTATTTAGATTCATTGTAATCTTTGACTCATCCTTCAGAGATGAATCATTCTTCCTTGTCCATCCATAGTTGAGCGTTGCGTGGTTACGCACTTCTTTCCAAGGTATTCATTCCAGGGTAGGCTCAGGGTTGACGAAATACTAGGTACAGATGCACAGTCCGGTGTCCGCGGTCCATGGTATTCTCCGTAATCTGATCCAATCGCACTGTATACATAACACTGTATAGCCTATAAGCTTCGTTGTGTCACTGATGCTGTTAAGCTCGAAGCTTGGAGCTTGCAACTTTATCTAAGCAGCTGGCTACAAGAACAAGGACTTGATTGACGAGGAGAAAAGGCCAGACAGTTGATGCATATTTCCCTTCACTAGAATCGTACTAGCTCAAGGCAAAATTTTGGACTTAAACTTAATAATACCAAAACGATACTTTTGTCCCTTTGACCACTGAGCTCCATGATGGCGGGGTCACGGTTCAAGGTGGCCTTGCTGATCGTCTCCACCACTGCATCTCAAGATCCATCAACAGATGCCTCACAAGCTGCATTGACCGATGTTATTGAGGAGGAGGGAGGTGGGAAATGGGAACTTCTTGAGGCGAAGATTGTCCCCGATGTGGTCACCAACATACAGCGGGAGATCATGTTCTGGGCCGATGCCGCCGTAGACGTCAATCTCATTCTGACCACCGGTGGCACAGGTTTTGCGACTTCAGACCATACGCCAGAGGTAAGTATTTGAAGTTTGTTCATTTACGCAATTGTCTATATCTGAGCTAGAAAACTGTCTAATCACCATTACTTAACCGTGCTCTCAGGCTGTCTCGGCTTTGTTGCACAAACAAGCTCCTGGCCTCGTGCACGCTATGCTGGCGGCATCGCTTAGTGTCACACCCTGTAAGTAGTCCAGTATCTAATTGAGAACATCGGGTTTAATGACGAGATACAATTCCACTGACTAGTTGTTCCAGTCGCCATGATGTCTCGTCCGGTTGCTGGTGTAAGAAATAAGACTGTCATCGTAACACTACCGGGGTCGCCTAAAGGAGCAAAAGAAAATCTACAAGCTATCATAAAGACATTACCGCACGCATGTCTTCAAGCGGCTGGGATGGATTCGAGGACATTGCATGCGGGCGGGGTGAAGAAACTTGAAGCCGATGCCGGCATCGCCTCTAGCGCAGGTAATCATACTCACGCGCATGGTCATGATCACAGCCATACGCATGGACACGACCATAGCCACGGCCACGGACATGGACATGGACATGGACACGGCCATAGGAATCTAGTTAGGCATACAGCACCCAGCGCTAACCCGATGTCCAACGACCCAAGTCTCGGACCAAGCAGGAGGAATAGAGAATCACCCTACCCAATGCTCTCAGTGGATGACGCTTTACAAAAAATACGAGAAAATGTACCATGTCCTCAAACTTGCACCTCAAAAGTCAGGATATCGCTATGCGGACAAGTGTTAGCCGAGGATGTCGCCGCCCAAGAGAATGTGCCGGCTTTCAGGGCTAGCATTGTCGATGGGTATGCCGTGGTAGTCCCAAAGGATGGTAATATGAAAGGCGTGTTCCCAGTTGTGTCGGTTTCTCACGCTGCTCCGGGAGAGGCAAAGCCACTTAAAGAAGGTGAGATTGCGAGGATAACGACTGGGGCGCCGCTACCGCCTGGTGCCACATCCGTCATCATGGTCGAAGATACAGTGTTGAAGACCCTGACGGAAGATGGCAAAGAAGAAAAGGAAGTCGAAATCCTTGCGGATAATGTCAGTGAGGGCGAGAATATTAGGGAAGTTGGCAGTGATATTAAGGCCGGTTCCATAGTTCTGAGAAAAGGGGAACAAATATCAGCCGTTGGAGGTGAGATAGGCATGCTCGCTTCCGTGGGAGCCGCCGAGGTGAAAACATACCTCCAACCTACTGTTGGCATACTATCAACGGGCGATGAGATTGTCCCACATGATAGACCAGGCGATTTGCGTCTCGGAGAGGTTCGCGACACGAACCGTCTTGCGCTAATGTCGGCGGTGATGGAACAGGGTTACGACGTCATCGACCTTGGCATTGCAGCCGACAAGTCCGGTACACTCGAGCAGACATTACGCGACGCGTTCTCTAGCGTCGATGTTGTCATCACAAGTGGCGGCGTATCTATGGGCGAGCTCGACCTGCTAAAACCGACGATCGAGCGCGCCCTCGGTGGAACCATCCACTTCGGCCGCGTGGCTATGAAGCCTGGAAAGCCGACAACTTTTGCAACTGTCCCGGTTAAGGACAGTGCTGGTGAACGGGTGCCTAAGGTTATCTTTGGCTTACCTGGGAACCCGGCATCTGCGCTCGTCACATTCCACCTCTTCGTCCTGCCTGCCCTGCACCAGATGGCTGGAATTGAGCCAGCGGGACTGACCAAGGCTCCGGTACTCCTGGGTCATGACTTCTCGCTTGATAAATCGAGGCCCGAGTATCATCGTGCTATTGTCACCGTTAATAGTGATGGACAACTGGTGGCAACAAGTACGGGTGTTCAGCGTAGCTCTAGAGTCGGGAGTCTCAAGGGGGCAAACTGCCTCCTCTGTCTGCCTAGTGGTACGGAAGGTCTGAAGAAGGGGGCAAAGGTCGATGCCCTGTTTATGGGGCAAGTAAGATCTGAGTTTCGGCTGTAAAAAAAGGAACAGCGCTACTAGTTCATTTGCGTGCGTTGTCTATCTAGCTGGCTAGCTACCTCACTGTTATCATAGACAACATGAAGAGGCAGGGTTGTTTACTACCTACCAATAGCTCATAAGTACGTTGGCTTCGTATTTGTCTGCTTGGCCTTTCTGTTTTGGTTGCTTGAGAGAAATTGAAGTAAATAAAATAAAGTAATGAGGGATGATAGCACTAAACATGAGAAACTCAGTAGACTGAATGTGCAGTCGCAACTTAACTGACTTCCTATATACGTGTTGCCAAGGGTTTACAATGCACCTACACTGCATACCAAAATGGAAGCTACGCGTTATTTAGACTTGCTGGTACCAGGTAAGGATCAGTACTTTCAAGTATGTGACAGCTCTCTATGCTCCAGCCCACCTCACCTTGATATTTTACTGCATCGGAATACGCACTGGCCATGCTTTTCTTCTTCTTCGCTCTTTCCCTAGGTACTGTACCTATCTATTAGCGTTTATGCTCACTGGAAAGTCCGAGGTCGATCTTGGACTTCCTTCCAAAAGTATCGCGTAGGAGTGATTTTATTCAAGATCAGAGTTCTAAGATGGGCACCTACAGCTAGCAAGAATAGTAGTACTGAATTCATTTTGGGGCGTCCTACATTGATCTTAGCTCTCAACGTTCGGTACCGCAGCTCTGCAGCTGTTCCTGCAGGTTGTAGGCTACCCTACTCTATTCTTACAGGACGATCGTTCCAGCCCAGTGGCATTACAGATACTTGAATACATACCTACATAGTAGGTATACTACAACCTTGAGTACTTGCATTTTCGATACCTGGTAGCGTGACAGTGACGCGTGACAACCTGGAAGGCATTTCCAAGACCCTAGCAATCCCAAATCTCGAGGTGGCCTACCAGCTTGTCTTTGGGGCAACAAGCAGTGTTATTATTATTTACGTGTATTTTTACCTACTATACATACGATGAATATAAATATATATCTTGTTGACACTGCCAAAACTCTACCACCTCGCACGTGATTTGGCTTGGTGGCCCCCTATTTCACCCTACCTACCCTTAGACTTAGGGACCCCTAGAATCCCTGTGTTTCCAACAAATTCGTACGTGCCAGCCAAGAAACACGTTATGAGGTGTTTGAAAGTCTTTCTAGGATGTAGTTGCTTGAATGAAATCCGTGACCACACAATTATTCCTTGATTTGAACATGTCGAGTGAATGAAATTCGTGAGCACCTAAACAACTCCGCCTTGTTCCTGGCAGTTTACTTGAATGAAAATCGTGACTATACAACTGTGCCTTATTTGCAATATGTCGAGTGAATGAAATTCGTGACTATACAACCGTGCCTTGCTTCCAACATGGCGAGTGAATGAAATTCGTGACTATACGAGTATTCCTTAGTTTTAGCGTTGTCAGGTGGATGAAGATCTTCTCATCCCATGTCTTCCATTGTCAAGTCTTGCATAAGATAGACAGGATGAGAATTTCCTAGTTAGGACGACATTGAATGACAGATCTTTAGTTAGGACAAGATAGGATGGCAGCCCTTCGGGTTAGGATGAAGTAGGATTCTATACTATCAAGTCAAGACAACATAGAATGATACGGGAAGGAGTACCCATATTCGAAACTCTTGATTCGCTTATACTCATGGCTAGGGGCTGTTACCGCGGCTACAGCCTCTTGTCTACCTACTCATGGCGGTGCAACGGCAGCATACTCACAATGTCAAGGCAGTTACGGAGTGTACAGAAAGTTATAGATCAGCTCATATTCGTGAATGTACCTAACTAAAGAACCTGTTATCGCAGTCACAGGGCCTCATAAGGTGGTCAGTTGACCAGAACAGGTACATGTTAGACCGACGACATGGTTCTCCAGGGCCTTAGAGCCCCGTAAACATGCTGCGAACTGTCTGGTATGTAGGATCGAGGGGCATGCGGATGCTTTCTGTGTTGATTTGCATTTAAACAGCGCGCAGCGGATTCTTGAAGTTCAACAGGAGTTGTGGAATAATGACTATGCAACAAGGCCACGTAGGATAGAAGCCCTCGCAAATAACCAGCGCGCACAACTCTTTTGATGCAAGATCTACGCAGTGCAACACAAACTCGCAATAGTAGAGGCTTGAAGTGTATATATAAACTCTTCAAGCCCCAGATCCCAGAAATAAATTCTTTCCCTCCTTCCTACGCTTTTTCCATCTCTTTGTGTTTGATTTCCTTACACACCCACGCATCTTGGCCTTTATTCCAGCTGCAAACAACTTCATCAAGCAGATACTACTTGCTTACATATTGCTAACCGTTTCTTTTATTCTCTCTCTCTCTGTCTCTCTCTATATATATATTACATTATATATATTCGCCCCTCACTTGAGGTTGGTAAGTGCCCTCAGACATCCTTTCCTACCACAGTTTGCTCACGTCCACCACACCAGGCATGACCAGCCTTGCAGGTAAGTAGACGGGTTGCAGGTTCTCTAATATCTTTTCTATTACCCTTCACATTCAGTTGCTCAGCCGTGCGCGCTTGCGTCGAAATATAACAAATTCTAGGACAACATTTCGGAAACTAGGTAAGCATAACTGAAAACTAACCGCCCCAAAATCATCCTGGGCATAATGTGGAAAGTATGGTATTGCTGATAAGAAACTCCTACAGAGCCACCCGAGAAGCGGAGGTGCGAAAGCCCTGCCGGGACCACAAGAGGTATGTTGGCACCCAGGAAAGCCCGGTCATCGATTTCTAGTAAGTACTTTCGTTATATAGTTCGTTTACGGCTGCTGCTCTATCTTCTTTTGTCTTATCCTTTCCCAGGTCTGTTTTGTCTTGTCTTTGGTTTGACGATATTTGCATTGACCCTACCCTCGTAGGCTCTACCACGTCTACAACTGAGGACTTTGACCAGTTACTTGTCTAATACTCCTGCTTGCTCCAAGGCGTTCTTAATTCTGACTTCTCTCTCTTTCTAGGGTCTGACGACGATCCGCTTCGACAGATGGCAAGAAGGTCAAGGTAGCACAACTAATAGGTCTGGGACTACGAAACTATAGATGCAACTGACGACGTCACAGGACGAGCGCGATGCTCGCGTCGAAGAGCTTCGGAAAGAGCTCAGGGGGAGCTGCAGGATTCAAAAGTGCACCAGGAAAGCCCCCAGAGGAACAGATAAAGGTAAGTCTTCTTCCCCATCTTCTAATTTCCCTTCCTCACCTCTTCCATTTTCTACATACAGTATCCATCACTTTATCTCATCATCTATTAGTCTCTTTATACTTATCTACTATAGCTTCGATTGGTTCCTCGAGCCGCTTTGGCTAGCCAGGCCCAAAAGAGGTCTTAAGAAGATTGACCTCTGGCAAGTCCTTCGTTTCTTCTCTTAATTACAATTCCTTTTTCCCGCCCTATGTCTACATCCAAGGGATCTTGTGTTAGAATTGCTGACTTTAGGTAGGTCTCCCTCTGTCTGCTCTAGCTTGGGTTGTCTTCGAAAACTGTCTGTGGTTAGTGGCCCACAGAAGGGTCTTAAGAGACCGGAACTAGTAAGTTACCCCCCGAGCTTACCCTATTGCTGTACCCTACCTCAGCACCTCCTTACGAAAACCTCTTGGTATTTGATCTCTATTGCGTACCCGTCTTGGCCCAGCTTGGGTCATTCTCTGAACTGCCTGCTTAGAGTATAGAGGGGTCTCGAGACCACCCCGGGTAAGTCCCTTTCTGTCCTTGTTTCTATAGCCCACGTCGGTACCCCTTACCCAGTTCCAGATTCCTTTCTTCCGTCTATCTCTTTCCTCTCCTGAATGGGCTCTCCGAGTCCCTTCGTCGAGCCGCACTCCCCCCCTCTTCGACCCCTTACATCAATACCCAGCCCAGAGACTACAAATACTAGGTATAACCCACAAAGGACAGGATCATCCGGGGCGAGGGATCCTTTGCTGATGACATTTGACCCTAGAACTGGTTCTGGAACTTCGCCATCGACTTCGACACACCTTAATGGGCAGACAAGCACTCGAGGAGGAAAAGGAGTTCAAGCTGACACCAAAAGCATCAAGACTGAGCCCAAAGGGGGGGCTAACGCCGCCAGTTTCCTACCACACCCTAGCCAAACGGACGAATACATCGATCCATCATCCTAATTCTTTGGAAGTCTGGCCATCCAGTCAAACAGAGATGGAGAGGCGGCGGTTCGATCCTGTTTCGATTTCGAACGTCCGCCGACGACGGCCGTCTAGCGAATGCAGAAGAAGTGCCGGCTACAGCAAACATCATCAGCCAAGGGTAAGTACTCCCCCCATCCCGTTTTCATTATTATCCTTAGTACCCATGCGGTTGAACTCCAGGCTGACTTGTCCTGCGCCAGTTTCGAATCTCAAGAGCCGACTCCAGCCGGGCTCTGGTTGAGCACAGATAGAGCCCAGCTTAGGCAGAGCATGAACGTCTAATAACGACCGGAACGACCAGAACTAAGAGGGAGTGGTGGGACGGGGGTGGCAACGACTGCTTTTGACACGGGGTTGCCGCCCCCTTCGATAATACTGGCGATGTTGTTGCTCTGGAAGCCTCAACAATCCCATTACGCCGGGGTCGGTTGTAAGTGATCACCTCATTGTCAGAGTTCAATACTTACAACACTAACATACGACACTATCAGAGCTAGAACATAGTCACATCGAATGCCTTGACCTCATATGCAGTTTATATGTATGGACCAGTACGCCCCCTTTCCTGATGCTGCTCCGTAGTCATAATTACTTGTCCTCAAGTATCCTCAGGCTGACGAGGAATTTCAGTACAGACACGCACGACTACTGCTTCTCAGGCTCCCACCGCCTTCGGTACACGGTAATGACGAGGTCCGCTCATATTGCCGTGGCCCGAGGAGGCTATCCAGACATCGCGGACGCCGCCAGTCGCTGAGTCCAAGGAAACATTACCGACGAAGAAACGTCCTCTTAACCCTAACCTCTAGTAACTATTGTGTTCAGGGGCCGCCAAGATGCCGAAGCTCCGGCTTGTCCCTGCGTCTCCTATATCCTTCAATAATACTAGCCTTGGTCTAGAGGTGCTCAACAAAATCCAGCATCTGCCGTTGCCGTGCGAGAAGCGGGAGGAGTGGGGAGCGGAACCTCGCACACTGCAACCGCGCCTCTAGACAGGCTGAAGGTATACCTACACAAACCATTGGAGGCAAAGGGACATGGCCTTCTGACATGTAAGCTAAGCCGGGCTGGGGACGTTCTTCCGTTTCTTACTCGCGACTGGGTGGCCATTCTCGGTCAGCGCCTTTGAGCCTTGCGATCACGCGGGGTGGGGTTGGCCCTTCATAACAACTCTTTGCAACATCTCAACAAGACTGTTGATGGTCTTCGGCCATCAACCCACTCTTCGTCGCTGCGCCTTGAACAGCAACGAGTGGCAAGCCTGGGAGGGCACCACAATTCTTCATATATCTAGCCGGCCCTAGGCTACGACGGCCTAGAAGGGCCAAGTCAATCTGGGGGACCGGGGAGAGGAGCATCGACACCACGAAACATGGATCCGGGTTGGGAAAGGGGGAGCGATCCAACAGTCACGTCACCCATCCCCTCAAAAGGGTAAACTTAGGCCAGGGTGGCGTGGCCGTTTTACCAGGCATATCAACATTGACAAGGGGTCACCGATGAAGGAGAACGGGCCCGATGGTGTTCCGGGCCATCATTACCACCATCACCATAGCCAGGAACACCATCGCCAACCGCAGTCGTTGTCACCAGTCAGTCGCACAAGCCACTTCCGCTTTTGTATTGTATTTTTTTGCTAACAGTTTCAGTGGTCAGGCTCTATACATACGGAACCGGCGTCTGGGACGATCCCGGAGACATTGTGCGGGCCGGGTATCTTACGCGATATGTGCAAAGCGCTATTGCGGCTATCCACGCATGGAGCAGTTGATGCAACACGTCGAAACTCGAGACCCTGGCGTTTGACTGCCGCAAAGGGCTGTTATGAAAAGCTTTCTTGACTTGTCTTGGTCATGCGCGCTTCGTCCACAGCGCTTTGCATGCTGCGGTTTCGGGAGTGGGAGGGGTCTGAGCCACTTATCATGGAGTCTCTATGGGAATAATTGATATGGGAACGTTCGAGCCCTGGGTCAGAGCAAGGCTGACCGGACGCCGTTGCAAAGATTACTGTTGCAACCATTTCGCCAGCAACAATGGGAGAGGGAGAGTCTCCGTGCTGAGCGGGCGGTGCCTGTCTCCTACTACGCAAGCATTCGTCGAGCACAATGCACCACTTAGACAGAGCTTGCCAGCGGACCACCAATCACTTTCGAGAAATGTTCCACCACTCCGACGAATGGCGGACGGCGAGTGCGGGACGTCAACCCCATCATCCTTTCTTTACCTCGTTCGACTTAACGACAAGAGAAGGAATGCGGTTCTGAGGTGGGAGTTGAGGCATCCGAGTTGGCAGGCATGGTTTCAACGTCACTCGTCTCTGGTTACACTACTTTTGACTCTTGTGCGTGTATTTCTCTTACGTCTCTGTTCATCTATGCGATAGAGAAATACATGTCACTGTCCCGTCTTTGTGAGCTGCATACGATGTGAAGATCTCGACGTGACTGCGTTCTACTTTTACCAGTAGTGTTGTGGTTTAGCGTTACAGGTCTGAAATCGTGATAGTGCAGACGTCGTCGTCGCCTTCTTTAGTATGTGACTGGAATGATTGTCTCTCAGTTCCCAGTCGCCATCGTCGCAGAAGCCAAGGGTACAGACGCAGCTGCTTCATTCGGACAAGTAACGGGATGCGATGCTGACAATGCCCCCCAGTGCCGCCCCCCCGCCCGGAGACTTGACAAGCCTTGTTGATAGTTGGAATCGGTGGATTCTCAAGGCGGTGGAAGTGTCTGGTTGCACCGGGGGCAGCAGAAAGGTACCCCGGGCGTCGCGCATCTGGTGAGCCAAAGTTCTCCGCCCAGACATCCTTCACGAGCCGAGACCCGTCGATCGATTTCGGCCTCCGCCAGCGAGGGAACAGCGTTGAAAGCGTTGTCAGAGGGTAAGTCGACTTTCATGCTTCCATTTAACCGTCTTCATGGCAGCTACTAACTCCCATAGGTGTTCCGGCACTGCGGGTGAAGGGAAACCCCAAGCAACAGGACACGTTGCCGGGGGTGGGCAAGCCAGCACTCCAGACACGCCCGCCGCTGCTAGCACATCGTGTGCACGGTTGTGCACAGCTGGGGATGGCTACCCTAGCCGGTGCACAGAGCGCACCACGTCGCGCAAACCGCAGGTTCGTTCGAAGATCTGTCCGCAGGTCTGGGTAAAGGGGCTGGGGACTGCCAACGATCCAAGCTGGCGGCTTGGCCGCCTCGCGCACGTGGTCGCCTTGCCGATTGCAAGGCTTGGAGTTGTGATAACTCTATCCCACTACAATTCGTCGCCCAATTCGCAACTTGCGAACTATACAGTCGCAATTGCGATGGTAACTCTACGAGCACATTCTTTCGAGAGACTTCAATACACTTGAAGTGTCTTCCTGTTATCCGCGTTCACCACTCTTAATTATAGGCATACCAGGCAAACACGCCTTCTGCCTCTGGTAATGTCGTGGATTAGTGCTGCAGCTCTGAAAATGTTCGTTTCCTCCGTGTTTTGACGAGGTTTTCTCTTTAGAGAGGGGGAATTCGACTACCACATCGCATCGGCGCGACGGGCTCGCCTTTCCACCGCCGCTGTTATGGGAGGCCATGCCAATGAGGGTGATGAGTAAACGAAAGTGTGGGCAGTCATGCCTGTGAAAGCTGGACTAGGACGAAAGAAGTCCGTGGTGCAGCGCTTCAAGAGCATGAAGCGTGGTCCCAGGGACTACGGTGAGGGACGCGTTACTAGACACGAAGCGTGTAACAGCCCGCAGCCAAATGTCCCTACTGATGGGACCGGGCCTCGACTCGGACTACTATGCTACTAGCCTGATCGACTTCTTCGCTCAATCGTCTTCATGACGTGGGCACCTGGCTTTCGAGCAGGGACCCATATGATGGGGGCCGACCAGTTGCTCGCGACGGCGGCGATACGCAGGTGAACAATGACAATATCCCCAGGGGTTTGTCCGGGTATGTTTCCTCATCCTGTCTCCGTGTCTCTGTGACACCATGTTTACTAACTATCTTGCGTTGTAGTTGCAAACGGCGTTGTGGGTTAGCGTTGCAGTTCTAATCCGTGACATCTAACCTCGGCATTGAAGAAATTTAATGTTGCGTCTGATACTACGTGGTATCATAACTGGGGTGGCGTCGATACAGTATAATGCTGATCCGACTAGCGAGCCGCTCCCTCCGATGACTCTGGGTTTGGCCGGCGTTCGTTCTGTCATGATCATAGACATGAATGACGCGATAGCTTGGGTAGTACCACTGTCACGGAAAAGCGACGCCGTTAATTCTACCCAGGAATTAACAGTGTATACTCTACACCACAACCACCCCATCTATCACAGTGTCTTTGGGCCTTGTGACCACTCCGTCAGTGCCGGTCCTGGCCTTGGCTAATCACCTTGGCCGCACCTTACACGCTGCCACCTTAGAATTTCAGCATCCCTTTTGCGAGAAAGGCCTGGCGCATTGTAGTCAAGGATGTCAGAGCATCTCAAATCTCTCAAAATCTTTTTGCTGTCACAAGCACGCCATGATGGCAATGCCTAATGCGGCCACTTGAGCCTCCCTTAGCACTAAGCAGTAAGAACCCTTCGATCTCTGCTACGTTTTGTTGACATTGACCGGGTTATAGATTTTCCTATGCTCGGGGATGGAGCGGGAGCGTGACGCCTGCCAAGGTCCTTTTACGATAATACCTCATGCAAGGGTCATGGTGAGATTCATAATAGAATGCCACGTCGTGTGCCCACCCTCCGTGAACAAGCAGCAGTCTCCGATGAGCCCTCAGGGGTTCCCCCGGCGATAATCGGCCACAGAAAGCAGAGATCTTGTGGGAGTGGCCGTCCCAGGCTTTATTCTAGACGGGCGACGTGAGCCCAACAGAGCTAGACTGCGTCCGCTTCTGCGTGCGCAACAGGTATGATCATACTCCAGAAGTCTCCTCAACCACTTGAGATCGCGGCTAACGGCAGCTCGAAAATAGAGCTCTTCATGGTTGAAGAACCCCATGACGTATCAACCATGTATGCGGCGAAGCTGGGGCATGTCCGGGGATGAGGCCATCTTTCCTCTACCGGCCCCTCAATAACGAGTCCAGTTTCATGATTTGTGCCGGAATACGAATGCCATCTCTATCCGTACCATGCTCCCCTACTACAACTTGGATCTGACGGCACGAAGAGGGCACTTGTGACGGGGAAAGCGACGCCGTTAACTCCATCCAGACGTAGGACCCAAGCTTGGCGTCTCCGATGCGCAGGAAATTCCCTTGTCCTCAGCCGTGTTTGGCCAATTCACCAATCTTAGCGATGGCGCAAACGGTATACGTATGGGACTCCATACCTGAAGTAGGTCGCGCAGCCAGACGACGGCCTAACGGGCAACGAAATCTCCCCCGTCTGCTAGAAATCAGAAATCTACCGGCGGTTCGAAGTCAGACTGGCCTTGAGTAGGTTTGGATGGCGCTGGACTTAAAATTGAGCAGCAGGAGCCCCCTTATATCCCACATATTCATGTTGATCCGCAAGCCATGAACAGCACGCCTCATCTGATCCGTGTCGAATGCCTATGTCTCCGTTGATATCTTTGCTGGCACACAGCAAGTGGAAAATTCGAGCATTGGGAAGGGTCATGACAGTGGCCTTCCGTGTTCAATAGGACAAATTAATGGGTTTGGAGTTATGATAACTCTAGCCGTCTTCAAAGATGCTATCATTTGCCCAAGTTGCAAGTGTGCTTCCCGGTGAATCGACTGGGATGGTTGGCGATGTGAGAGGGTTGACCGACCTCAAGTCGTGGTGGAAGGATCGCCCTCCCGCGGGGTAGGCATTGGGTACTGGGCAAAGGAGCTTTCAATCAGTCAAGTCAAGCGACGCCAGTCACTTCGACCTTTTGCCCAGTTCCTAGCCTATGGATGGGGCCACGATATTATCAAGTCAAGATGATTTGGCATAGGGGTGGAGAGTGAACCACCATCACGATTTTACGGTCCATCTCACCATAACCTATTTATATATTGCAGAAAGTATATAAACCGTTCGCAATGGGTTCCGCCGGTTCTCGCAACGTCAGAGAACGTGACGCCGCTACTGCTAAGCGACCCCTAAACTGGATAGCGGCCGACTTCCTCAATGAGGATGACGCACCTATTGGAAGAGCTCTCGGGGAGGCGCTCGAACTCCATATGACGGAAGTCCATTTGGGCACAGGCCTCTTTCTATCTGCAATGCGGCTAGACGGCGGAGGATGACGCGGGGATGCGTGAGCATCTCCGCCAGCATCAGAGGACTGGGGTGGCAGGGGTTGCTGCCCCTGGCAGCCAACTAGAACGAACGCCACCCAGATACCCACGAGCGCTCGCGCCTCCGTCATTCTCCCGTCGCCTTGGGATATGCCTGCGATTGGGCTTTTAAAAGAGAAATCTTCCCACTTGAATCGGAACCGTTTAGACTGGTGCTATGATTCAAGTGGGAATCCTTCTCCTTTTGGGCCATAGCTCTTTGATCCCTCCCAGACAAGCGAATTCGACCGCAAAACCGACCCAGCCAAGAGATTGCCTTTCCCAGAATTCGTATTCCGTGGTACATCAGAGCATGAACGGTTGTCTCCCGGCTTGTGCTGTGAGCCAAGGACTCTCGTACCCGATAGTTATTGCACAAGGAGGGAGAGAATCTCTGTAGAGCAGAGATTTCTTGCATCTACTTATATAGGGCTAGTTGTAGCCCCATGCTTAGTGTCCGTGCTTCGGGCTGGAGCTAGTCCAGAACGGAACCGTGACGTGCTCCGAGGAATTCCTCCGAAGACAACCCGGCCAACAAGAGACTTCGACAGGAGTCTCTATTGTAGCCGGTGTCCTTCTTGCTGCCAGGAGTTATGATAACTCTAGACTGCTTATCCTGTGAGCAACCATTGGCTCCCGGGAGAAGTGACATAGGGAAACGGAATGAAACGAAACGATAGGGGACCAACCAAGGAATCAAAAAGGGCGAACATGGACACATAAGCCGATGGCACAGCCCTGCCAGTTGCAACAAGACGTGACCGGCGCGGCACAGTGTCATTGGCCCTGTTTCTGAGGAAGCAGTGGTAAATGGCTTCATGCCGACCCTACGGGCTTCGACATTCCGATGCTCGAAGCAGTGAAACAGGGAGCAGGTAGCTTTACTGAAGAGAGACGCCGCCTAGAAGTTACGTTACGTTTTGGAATATGCCTGCGATTGGGCGCTGCTGCTGGCTGCGGCAGCGGAGTTGTGATAACTCTAAGCCTTCTGTCAAACTGTCACATACAGATAGCTAGGGCACATGAGCCTACCCGGGAGGTATGTGTTTGTTCGCCTGAATCTGAAGATACAGTATCTCTAGACACTTTCCCTCTGGTCCTTGTTGTCGTTACAGTTGCTAACTTGTAATAAGGGGTGGGCGGCCCGCTTCGAAGCTTCGACGCCTGGCGCCCGCCGCCTTTCCTCTATCCCATGCTGTTTGACAGCATGCGAGGCGTTGGCTCCGGCAGCCACGACGTCGCTGAGCGCCCGTCTGGCACCTTTGTTACCGCCTCTGCCAAGGTGGACTTCTTCGAGCGCGCGTCCGTAGACCTCTGCGTCCGATAACGACGGCGGCGTGCCCATTATCATGCACATCTGTGTCGACGATGTCGTTCAGATTATAATGCACAACCGCAAGCGCGATGCGGCCGTGCTGGTCCCCGTTAACCATCATCAAGGACTTAGGAGTTATGATAACTCTAAATCCTCTGTCTGCCCTACGACAACGTGTACCTGACCTCGCAGAACAAGAACGATCCCGGTGTTGATGAGGGATAGAGTGTCATCAAAGTTACGACAGACAGCAACTGTCGCCTCATGCACAGCCGAACAACCTGCAGACTAACGGCGACCGTTCCTTATCTCCGCCTCGCCAATAGCGCCAACCAGTGACTCTCAGGGGTCATTCGACGAGGTGGGAGTTCGAGCGTATGTGACTAGAAAGTAACGTGGCGCAGAGTATTGTCATTACTGACCTGAATGTCGCAGAACTTAGCCAGGAAGACATGCCGAACCATGGCAGCATGCCCCCTCGGCACATAATTTAAGGAGGTAAATATTTCTGTTTAGTAGCAAACTTGCTTCCCTTTTTTTCTACTAGTTGAACGTATACTAACATATTCGGTTAGGTGCCTCCGGGGCCTGGCATGTCGCCGACCAATCACTGTCGTGAAACTGTCACGGTTCGGCTCCGGACTAGCCCTAGGGAAGCAGGAACAAGTACAAGGAGGACAATTCTCTTTACCACCTGAGAAGATGGCACAAACACAGCCTAAGGGTGCGAGGTCGCCCACCGCGGACGGGCTTCTGTAAGTATTCAAGTAAGTCGCAGCCATTGCGGAGAGTCTGGCTAACCCCAGAGTGCTCAGGATAGCCTCAACATCAGCGATGACGTGGGCAAACGGCCTCAACCGAGACAGAGCAATGGGCAATCTTCCGAAAACAGGCCGTCCCGTGGCCCTACTTGTTGGTAGACGAGATGCGGCGAGCAGTTCTACCAGCGCCCGGCATTAGCGGTGACGGTATGTTCGATCATCGGAGGGGTCGCCTCATATGCTGAGCGCCTAGCCATATATCAAGACACAAGACATAACTCCTTTTAGAAAGGGCGAGGAGGGGGATAGTGGGAAGAGAGGGGAAAGGGAA
>Ga0247782_1000385_pt1 | contig 34359 bp, 27 predicted proteins | sample UWRJL019104C5_FD_179928 | JGI IMG/M metagenome (GOLD analysis project Ga0247782, IMG submission 179928) | Plant litter microbial communities from Arlington Agricultural Research Station in Wisconsin, United States - UWRJ-L019-104C-5 | ecosystem: Environmental > Terrestrial > Plant litter >...
TGTTTATTTACTACTTAAATAACTTACTAAATAAAAATACTATAAATATAAAAAAACCATATTTAAACTTGTTATTTAGTTATAAATTGATTAGTACTATTTATATTATTATAGCATTAGTATTGGCTAAGTTATAATGTTGCGTACGGACGTTTTTTGTATGAGAAAAAAAGTAGCAAATATGGCCAGGTAGCAAATATGGCCGTGGGATACGTTACTTTTAAATATTATTATTAAAAAATATAGCTAAATTAGTAAAAGCTTTTAATAAGCAATAATTTTTTTTTGCTATTAAAATAACTACTTAAATTAATAAAAATAATTAAAGCAACCTATTATATTAAAAGTATAAATTATAAATTAGCTAATAATAAATATAGTGTTTTTTTTATAATAAAGCTAATAATTATTTTATATTTTTAAGTACTTATATATTTTTATTTTATAAAATAAAGTTTTTATAATAATTAAATTTATTATTATTATAAAACTTTTAATAGTTTAAATTTTAACTATAATATTTAATATATTTTTTATTTTAATTTTTTTTAATAATATTTTTACTTTTTATTACTTTCCTATATTTATTTTTATAATAGCTTTATTTATTATAGTACTTAATTAGCAATTTATTATTTAAATAAATATATTTTTTTTAACTACTAAATTAATTAATTTATTAATAATAATATTTTAAAGCTACTTTTTAACTATAGTAAGCAAATTTAGTATACTTAAGCTAAATATTACAACTTTATTAATTGCGCTAATAAAAATTAGTAAGGCAATAAAATAAAATACTTTTTATAGCAAGTTTTTATTAATAACTTTAAGCTATTTATATTAAATATAAAAACTAAAAAGTATAGCTATATTATAAATTACTTAACTTATATAAATAATTATTAAATAATTAATAAAGTTATATTTATATAATAATATTAAATTAAAATATTAAAATAGTTTTTTATTTACTTTTAAATTAACTTTTATTAATTTTTATAACATTTAATAATTATAGCTTTTAATTAGCAATTATTTAAATTAAACCTTTATACTAAAACTTAAAATAAGCTATTTATTATTATTTAATAATAATATAAATAACTATTTTAATTACTAAATATACTTTTTAATTTATTAATAATATTAAAATTAAAAGCATTATAAATTTATAGCAATATAGTTTATAGCTTTAAAACATTGCTTATAAGCATTAAAAAATTACTTATTATGTTTAGCTTAGTTTACTCAATTATTTTTAAGTATAAAGCTAAAATTTTAAACTATTAGCGCAAATATAATTGCTAATTTAAAATAAAATACTAATACTTACAATTTATAATAATTTTTTTACTAATAATAATAGCAACTCTAACGCTAATTTTAACAATAGTATTATTTTTTTTTTGTTTAAGGCGGCTATAATGTAGAACAATATTAATTAGCAAAACAAAACTAATTAACAAAACAAAACTAATTAGCAAGACAAGACCAATTAGTAAGACAAAACTAATTAGCAAAACAAGCATAGTTAGCAAAATATATAAAAAAAGCAAAAGGTATAAAACAAGCAAAAACAAAAACAAAAATAAATGCAAAATTAACAAAAGTTGCAAAAAACATAAAAACATTAGCAGCCTAAATCTAACCTAAAAATTTTATAATATAAGTTTTTGCTTAATAATATTATTATAGCAAATAATAGCAATATTATGTTTGTATAACTATAAAAGCAACTATTATTTGTTTTAAAATTTATTTTATTTAATATAATAAATTGCGCTATTAAATATATAAACTAGTATAAACTATTTTTTACTAAGTTTATTTTTATAGCATTTTTTAATAATTATATGTAGCACTTAATATAAATAGCTTTTTTAACTTACTATTATAAATTTACTTTGCTTAACTTAGATGCTTTTAAAATAAAATATAATAAAAATAATTAGCACTTTTATAAGCTATATAAAAATAAAAACAATATAAAATATAATATAGTATTAATTTTAAATAACTATAGTTTATAAACTTAGTTATTAAATTGCTTACTTAAATAATACTTTAAACAACTAAATTTATAACGCTATTTAAAACTTTATTAATAAAAATTATTAAATAAAAAAATTTAAATAATATAAAAAAAGTATAAAATAATAGTAGTTAAGCCTAAGCAAAAAAACTATTTAACTAGCTAAAAAACAACATTTTAAACTGCTTAATAATAAAGACAAGCTTAAAGCAGCATAGCTAATGCTTATATAAAAAATATTTACTTTAGCCTAAAAAATAATTTAATAAGGCCGCCTTTTTAAAATAATAAAAAAAAAATAAAATGCTTTTATAAAAATAATAAATATTTTTATTTTAAGCTGTTTTTTTTTTTTTACTTTTTTTATTTGCTTTATAATTTTTTTTTATTAGCATTTTAATAGCAATTAATAAACTATTGCAAACCTAATTATAAAAATAATAAATTGTAAATAATAATAGCTATGCGCGTTAAGTTTTCTTTATACAAATTAATTAATATATTTTAAAGTTATTAACAATAACAAAGACGTTATTCTTTTTCTTTTTACCGCAAAGGGCAACTGTTAAGATATTATTATTATAGCACAGTGTATAAAACATAGTGCATATAGTAGTAATATACTATATATACTATAGAACCTCTCTACTTATAGCTTTGCTAGCCTGATCTCTTTTCTCTCTTTTTAACAACAATAATATGATCTGCACTCACAACACTGTCTTCCTATCTTATCGATGTCTTTATGATCGCCTAGCAAAATATATATATATATATATAACTTTAATAAAACTAAATTTAACATATCCCATGAGTTAATTGCACACCCAGGTCAATTGCACACTTTTTTTCCTATACAAAAAACGTCCGTGCGCAACATTATAACTTGGCCAATACTAATAATATAATAATATAAATAATACTAGTCGATTTTTAACTAAATAACAAGTTTAAATATAATTTTTTTATATTTAACTATAGTATTTTTATTTAATAGGTTATTAAGGTTGTAAATATATAAAGATTATTAAAAAAATCTTAGCAAAAAAAGCTATGCGTAAATTTATAACTTTATTAATTTTAGTTATATAATAATAAAAATATAACTATTAAATTTTTATTAAAATAAAGAATCTAGTAGTATTTTTTTTATTTTAATTACTTATATATTAAACAAGTTATATAGTATTATAGTATTTATACTATAATATAATCTTTGCTAAAAATTATATAATCCTTACTTAGCGTATTGCTTAATAACTTGCTAAGTAAAAATATTATAAATATATAAAAATCATATTTAAACTTGTTATTTAGTTAAGAATCGACTAGTACTATTTATATTATTATATTATTAGTATTGGCCAAGTTATAATGTTGCGCACGGACGTTTTTTATATAGGAAAAAAAGTGTGCAATTGACCCAGGTGTACAATTAACCTATGGGATACGTTAAAAAAAAAAAATACTTAATATAAGCATAACCATATTATATATATATTTAAAAAAAAAAATTTTATATTTATTAATATATTTAATATATTAATAATAAAAGCTAATATATAAAAAAGTTTTAAAAAAGCAAAATTAGTGCTATATAATTTAAAATATATTATTACTTAGCTAAATTTTTATTTAATTATTTTTATTATTAAAGCTTTATTTAATAGCTTATTTTTATTTTAATAATTTATTATTTTAAATAATATATAAAATATAATAATTATTTTAGTTTATATTTATTAAATATATTATTATATAATATTAAAATAGCTTATTAATATATATTATTAAAAATATATAATAAATTATATATAGTGCAATAGCTATTATATATTGTTTAGCTTTATTAAAAAAAAATTATAACTTTTTATATAATAAATAATTAACTTAGTTAACGTTGCTATATAAAAAAATAAGATTATAAAATAAAAAATTATTTTATATATAAAATATAAAAAGATTATAAGCTATTAAAGCAGCTGCTATATAAAAATAATAAAAAATTATATAAGTAGTAGTTATATAAAAAAGCTAAAAATTTATATATAATGCTATAAAATATATAGCAAGCCTAGCTATAATATATAAATATATTAAAATAAAATAAAAATATTTAGCAAATTTAATTTTAAATAGTTTAAATTAATTTTTTAATATATAGTTAAGTTATAAAAAATTATTTATATAAAAGTAAAAAAAAGTCTTAAATATAGCTTTATATTAAATATGGCTATAAAATATATTATTTTAATTAATATTTATAAAAATATTAAATATATAATATTAAAATAATTTGCTAATATAAATTATTAAAAGTTTATAGTAAATTATATATAATATAATAACTATTATATATTATTTAGCTTTATATAAAAAAAAAGGTTATAACTTTTTATATAGCAAATAATTAACTTAATTAATATTACTATATAAAAAAAAAAAATTATAAAATAAAAATTTATTTTATATATAAAATATAAAAAGGTTATAAATTATTAAAGCAGCTGCTATATAAAAAAATAACTAAAAAATATATAAGTAGCAATTATATAAAAAGATAAAAAACTTGCTCGCAATATTATAAAATATATAATAATCCTAGCTATAATATGCAAATATATTAAAATAAAATAAAAACATTTAGCAAATCTAATTTTAAATAGTTTAAATTAATTTTTTATTATATAGTTAAGTTATAAAAAATTATTTATATAAAGGTAAAAAAAATATTAAATATGTGCTAGACGATCACGGAGACATCGATAAGATAGGAAGACATTGTCGTGAGTGCAGATCATATCATTGTTGTTAAGAAGAGAGATTAGGCTAGCAAAGCTATGAGTAGAGAGGTTCTATAGTACATACAGTATATTACCACCACATGCACCGTGTCCCACACTGTGTCATGATGATGATGTCCTGACAATATGGCTAGGTGTTAAATATAGCCGTGGGATACATTATAAAATATATTTATTATATTTTTGTTGCAAAAAAAAACAATAAAAAGCTATTAATAAAAAAACTGCTATAACATTCACAGTATGCTACCACAAAAACCTTTGTGCTGCCACTGTGTGGCCTAACATATGGTCATTATAGCCTAGATTATTACACGTACAATATATACCACCATAGGTCAACCTTAACGTTGAACACATATATCAGATAACGAATATCCTTACTACCAGCTCTACATAGTTGTCAGGAGACTTAAGATCTCCTGCACGTTGCCCTAGCTAAGGTTTACACAACGCACTATTAATAAAGCCACGTAGTCTGGTGTTCTATACATGGCTATAAGTTTATAATCCAGCTGATCTTCCCGGACTGTCTTATGTCAAAGTCGAGTACAATATTTTTTTCTGGATTCAAGGAGGTGGTATTTTGTTGTCCAATCTGATGTGTTGGTGAGCATCAGACTTAGCCTTGTGTGATGATATAGGTGGTGCCCCCAACAACTGTGACATCAAATATAATAGGTGTTCCCGGGCATCATTCATTGAATACTAACCCGCAGCACAGATCAATATCCCGGTTGCTCAGGACTACCTTAGAGTAATGTTAAGACCAACAACAGACCAGCCATGCCGGTGTTAATATAACGGCCCAGCAGTTATACTTGTGATTTGCATTGCCGTCTAGTATGTTGGTTTGGGGGTAAGTTGTGATTTTTTTCCTTATAACTATCTGGACTCATTCTGATCTCAACTTCATTCGATCCCCATGATTGAGATCGTGCCCCCAGACCCTCACGGTAATTCTATCTGTGCTCGATACCCATAAGCCCGGAAAACAGCAACCGCCCAGAAAACTCGGACAATAAGGCTATAAATGTTATAGCAGTAGCGGTTTATATACAGGTTCTAGATACGTGTCTTTCCTCTTCGGCTGTCTTGTTTAGATCCCCCAAACAGGTGCATCGAGAGCAACAGCCATCTATTTCTAACCAGACTTGCTCCTCCTGACATACTAGTATTACCTCCGATGGGATATTTTATTTACGAGTCTGCTATTTCCGAGTTACAGAATAAAAATATCATTTATCTACGAGTTTAGGACTGATCAATAGGAGTACTAGACGATAGTTTACACAACGCGATAAGTTTCACGGTCCAAAGAAAGAGTCCCCGCAACCTTATGGTGTCGATATGGGCTCCCGAACCTATACTGGCAGAGTACATGTAATATAATCCGCCCATAAAACAATTAAATAATATTGTCGTGATTAGAAGATATAGCTATATAAGGGGAAGACGTCTGCGGTCTAGAGGCAACTATGTAACAGGAAAATGGAGGTTGATGACTGAAAGGCAGTTAAGACCTCATATTCAATTCTATTTCTGATGCCGAATTCTCACCGCGTATACGCACTGTTACGCTCCATAGTAGGCCGATGGTTATGGGCATGGCGCTATCATAGTATGTCACTATACCACCATACAACGTGAAAAACCGGACGAGTTGTCTTGTGATACAATCGTCGTGATATTCGCCCCATGAAGGGAGTCGGTATATACCATCAGAGGCGGTGACTATTGTTTCTACGAAGGTATTCTCAAATGGAACACTACCAACACCTGGGATGTAGCTAGAACATATATCATCTGCTGGTTTCGACATACATAGCTCCCTAGAAGGCTTCTGATTTACAAGCAAGTGCCGCTCAGAAAAGTGAAACTCTTCGTCCAGATATTAGGTTGCAGCGCAACGAGCTTGGCTGAAACCTTGTGGGATCTTGGGCATGCATTCATGTCTAATTACTTGGTGCACTTTGCTGCCTATTGCCCCATGACTGTGGGAGCGATAAGTGTAGGGGCAAGGCCGATATACGATGCTAGCTCTGGATGTTACCGATGGGCCGTTGCCTCTCGTTACCATCCCGACGGTAGTTATCACCTCCGGGCTCGTCAGAATTTTCGGTGTTACAGTTGAACCATCTTCGTCATGTTTACTAAGGTAACGATGTCAAGCAAGATCAGACCTGACTGGCTCTTATTGTTATTGTGTATTATATTTTGATACCGGCAAGGTTGTGTTATGGGTAAAGCATCCTCAGGTGGTTCCTATGTCACAAATAAACCAGGCTAGACTAATCTACGTTCAGTCCTACCCGGGCAGAAGTGAAGTCAATAAAACACCACACACATCCAAAATTACACTATTCAAATGTGTGTGGTGTTTTGTTGACACCGCTTCTGCCTGGCACCGGCTTACATAAACAGGATAGATATGGTGTCACACGTGGTAGTGGCTGTCGGGCTAAAATAAAATTGTGCTTTCCAAGGATGTCCGATTCAATTCCCTTGTTCTTGCGTTACTAGGTACATAGAGATTAGGCAAATTATGACCCACAGCCCCACGGATCAGCGCATGTTGATAGGCTTGAGTCTAAATATGCACATCAGCCCCCCTGAGCTAGATCCGGGCTGGGAAGTTTATCTGGGGCAGAGCTGTAGCTAGCGCCAGAGCAGGCTCCAAGCGGGCCGAAGAAATGGGAAAGAAATGGGAATAAAATCGGCAGGTTCATACTGATCGTCAATCCCTCTTGCCTGTTTGAAGGCATGTGGGGTACGCCGGCCCCGATTATGGCTTTCACTGGACAGGGCCTCGGCACCTCATCTCGTCGTGCCTCGTTCATATCCTCTTCCTGGTGCTGAAGTAAATAAAAGATCAATAGGCATGCCTAGACTACTATGTAACAGAGTACTGCAGGCACACCTATGTGGAGGCTGTACATGCGCATCAATACTTACTGCGCAGTTTGCTAATTATAATAACCCGCAGTGCGGTCTTGTATGTTGTGGGTGCACAATCAAGCGCGTCTTCGAACAAGCGGGCAGAAGAGATAAACTGGACGCCGTTTAAGGATTCGCGATCGAAGACAGACAGGCACCGCAGATGATACTTGGGACGGATGGCAGGGTATAACAGTAGAGGAGGCTGGGAACGGGACTAGGCAGAGATAGGTGACTTAGTAGACTTGACAGTTACGCGATAAAGGCACCTACTCGCACAACAGGCGCACTCTCGCGTCAATTTTACTTGCCAACTCGAGTCAAGCGGTTCCTCCACAGCGATATTTTCCTGATCTTCACGAATCCTTCTCTCTCCCCTCCGTCCTCCTCTTCCAAGTTTCCCGTCATAAGTCGCCTGCGTTCCGGGATGAGTTCCATTATGGCTTCTCATCAACATTGCCTTTTTCCTTCCCGACCTGTCCTAATCTAATTATACTTTTTTTTCCCTTCTCCCCCCCTCTCTATGCAAAATAATAATTATTTTTAAGATCCACTAATGACTACGGTACCGCCTTATCCTCTAATTTAGATACATATTTGATTACTGTATCCTGTCCTCTGGGTCGGCCATTTTGCCCACCATTCGTCCTGGCCTATCGGCTGTTTCGAGACCTGTAGACACCCGATAGTGACGAACAAGAGTTGTTGGGTATCACGAAGAATCAATAATAACAGCCCGGCAACTAACCCTGGTCTCTATCCCTACATCTCTGTCTATACCTTTGGGCAGATAATGCCAACCAATCGGCTCCGGCCTCGGCGCCATTCTTTGTCAAGCGGCGACGAATCTATTCATCCACACCCAGCTAAGCTCGACGGTCTCCCAAGACAAGATAGTAGGAGGCGCGCCCGTCTCCCGCGCTCCAAATCCACCTCTGCATTTGACGTCTTCCGTCGTCCGCCGGGAGCCACCGGGTACGACGCCAACAATATCGCCCTGGAACAGACTGACATAGCAAGCTTGCGTGAACTCGCTAAATTCCTTAGAACCACTGGTCCGCCCCCGGATCGTCCTGTGACCCACGACGAATGCCTGAGGCTATCGGGTTCTGGCGAGCCGAGGAGGTGGTCGTTGCAGTCGCTCAGGCGGAACAAGCGCTTCAAGTTGGAGCGACACTCGTCTCTGCAATCACAGTCGCATCTGCCCGAGAACGCCAAACCGGGCACCACCGCAGAGGGCCACCCCTACATCGCCATCTCAACCCCCGTTCCGGAGAACACGAGAGTGGACGGCCCCTGGTTCCGCTCACAGTATCCCATCTACTTGCCGCAGTCGCCTCCTACGAGTCACGGGGCCTGGCCGGAAAGGAGCTCATCAAAAGCCGCCGTTGTCACGACTATCGAGAGCGGCGTCTCTACGGCAGCTGCCAAAGCGACGCAACGCTCTGCCGGCTCACCTGCGAACCATGAACCTGAACGTATCCTTAGAGCGTCCAAGCTAGAACGCCATACTAGGGCATTATCGAATCGAGTCAGTACCGACCAGTTATTGAGGGCCATGTTGAACACGGTCGACGAAGGATTTGAGAAAGATCTCGGGGCCTCTTTGAAGCAGTTGGGGATTCAGAGGAGCCCGATTGTGGAACGCCTAGCTCAGCCTCCGCAGATGCAGACAGCCCTACCGGTGGTCATGTTAGATCGGGAGGATCTGCCTCGCCGTAGCGCATCTTTAACTAGGCCGGCGCGGGATGAGTCACAAGTGCGGCCGCGTTCGTCTCTTTCCCTTAAGGATAGAGGCTCGCCTCGTTCTTCTGGGAGATTGTCGCGACGGCCAGCGAATATGCTGGTTCAGACCACGTTAGCCGTGCCCAAGAAGAATATCCCTCCCGAGTCACCCGGATTCCCAAACATGTTGGCAACTATGACATTCCCGTCTCCTCCCAAGGGATCGCGTCCATCCTCTCCCGCCACCACCTCCCCGTCCGTGTCAGAGAAACAGACGCCTCCGCGACCTGGTCCCATGGTCCAACCACGAACCTCGAGCAGACGTGCCTGCACCTCTACCACAGTCTCTGCTGCTTCCTTGGATGAGATTGTCATGCAGAGACGCCCCAGCTCGAGACATGCAAAGGCGGAGGTGCCGGCGCAGGCTCAAACGCCACCTCATTCAGGCACTGGGTTTGATGCATCCCCTAAAAACCGGCTGTGGACAGAGCCCAAGGAATCACCGTTTGTTGAATATCAGAAAAGGATGGCAAGCGACGAACCACTACAAACATCCTGCAACGGGGACAAAGATCACCAACGGGAATCACAAGCTAGCCAGCTAACGGCTACGACGAGTTCAGGGAGACAATCTGTCTCGACGAACAGATCTTCTCGCTCATCGTCGACAAGTGATATGAGTACGCATAGCAAGTCTACCGTCACACCCCCAAAGAGGGACAGCAAGGAGAGCCATGCAGTCGGCCATATCGATCCACCGGCACCTGAACAAGGTGTGGCCCAGGAGGATGGCAGCTTTAAGACGAATGGCGCTGCCAAGCGTGATGAGGCCCTGGAGGGGAATTCCAATCCGGAGAGTCGCATTACCGGGCTGGATAAACCCCATGGTCTTCTCAAAAAGCCTGGTTTATATCTGTCAACAACGAACATAGAGAACAGTCCACAGCCAAAGAGCATTTTTGAACGCCGTCTAGCACGGAAGGCTAAAGTGCGTGAGTATAAGATGCGTGACCTCGACGCATCCCGAATTGAAGCGGCCGATTCTCCCATTTTGGGATATTTCGCTCCCACTCTACCCGACCCGAACTATCCGTCACACCAAGGGCCTTCATTAGTTGCATATAACCCACGAAGACCATCGACATTAAGTACCACGACGACGGTCAGCGAGGCGTCTAATGATTTGAACCAAGCTACCGATCGCACTGATACACCTTCTCTCCCACACCATGTACCTCCCTTAACCAGAGACGAAGGGCAAGTGGTTACCAAGAAGGAATTTTCGGCGTCGACCGGCGGGTTGAAGATGTCAGCAGTAGTTATGACAGATATAGAGCCAATTTATCCGCCTTCGCCTCACTGGCACACAAGCGGGATCACCAGTAAGTGGTTCTTGAGCTCGCCTTTACTCCTTATTTCTCTTTTTCAAATAGAATCACAGCGGCTAGATTAGCTCAAGCAAATGCATAACATGTGCGCCCACACTCTGCAAACCATAGTTAACCTCGGAGATGCAGTGTCTCCTATCATGGTGGTGGCCAATGTTGAGTCACGGCCGGGTTCGCCCACCCTGCACCCTTCTGTTGCCACACGTGCCGATTCGTATAGTCCACGGGTGATGGCGGGGACGAAATCGCTGAAGGTTGGGTCTCATACTCGGCAAAAAAACCATTCTGTCACAATCAGCCGAAATCCGTCTACGGGTGCGATCGAGCGTTTTGCTTTGGGGCCTACAGATTATAAATTCAACCGGCGCAGTCTGATTAACATGCCTACTCCGCCCATGTCGCCCGAGACTACTCGGATGTCAAGACGTCTATCACTCCCCCCGGTGCAGATGAGTCTTCCGATTACGCCGAGGGAGCGGACACCACCATCCCGGCGCCAAGAGTGGCACGCTTCACACGTTGAACGAGAGCCGGATACTAGATCTCGAAGCGCAACATTGAAAGAACGGGTTATGAGAGAGAAGCTGCAGAAAGAGAAAGAAATTACAGATATAGTTGCCAGGACGGTCGGTCTACCACAGAAGGAGCAGAGGGAGGCTTCCTATGAAGACGAACCTAGCTCACTACCTTCTGATGGCTATAACGCCGAGACACTGGAGAAACGCCTTCGGCGCTTAGAAAGGAATAACGACGCATGGCTTTGCGCGATGAAACCACTTCTAGAGGCCATGGCTAGAACACTTGAAGATATGCGGGCAGATGACAGAAGTAGTAGCCGTAAGTGTTTTCCATATTTCCATACACATCGGTGACTCTGAACTGACGTGACCCATTTTGATGGCAGTGAGAATGAGTGATTTCATCATCGACACAGATGTTGAAGCGAGACGCTTCTCGATCAGCCAAAGGTCACGACATGGTGAAAGAGAGAGCACACTTATCATGTTACAGGGCCTTAGCGCCGATGAAACGAAAGTCAACGAGGCGAAAAGCGGTAGGAGTCATTATCACCCGACGGTGTTATCTCCTGTCCCACAAGAACTTGACGACCCGAGTAGCCCAGACCAGAGACTGACGCCAATAAGCCTAGGGATGGGATGGTCATCCGCAGAGAAGGGGGCCTCGTCAACAGTACAGCAAGCTATAGAACAGCAAGATCAGTGTTCTTGGGGGCATGAAGCAGGCCCAGGCAAGACATCATCAACCGTGGAAGGACGTCCCAACCTGTCCCGCTCGGGCGCCTCGTCGGGCGAGCGAGGCTTGGGAACCAGGACGCAACCAGGTAGTACGGACGAGGTCGACGACACAAGCGACTTGTCAGATCTCGATCCCCTCATCCAAGAGCTAGGCAACATGACTCGCTTGTCGCAGGAGTCGAAACGCAAAGAAAACGGAGTAGACCAGGATGCCAAGAGAAACCGCGTCGGCGTCAATGCGCTCAATCCACTGATGCGTGAGCTAATGAGTGCTTCAAAGCTAAGCACAGAAGAAGTTATGAATGTACGCTGAAATCGTCTTGGCAACTATGCTAGCGGCTTGTTTGGTTGAGATAGGAGCAGCTTCACATACCTTGGTACCTAATTGAGCACGAAATATTCTATCTGCGTTAAGCTCAGACTGGCCAGTTTTAATTCTTGCGCATAATTTATCACTGCCGTAATGCTGTCTGTATATGTAACTACTAATGGAGGTGGGATGACAGTGATAGTGTGAAGATACTATAGTGCAAACGAGATAGACCGGTTCCTAGCTTACTACACATGTTAACCTGCAACTCGGCCTCTAGTTGGCTACAGCTTTCCGGGATAGGGTATTACCGTCCATGGCAAGACTCCTATGTATTTTACGTGTTAGATCCCGGACACGAACATATCTATTCTTTCCCGTTGTACGATAAGACACGTCATTATGGGGGCTATATCTGATGACAGAGCCACTCATCCCATTTAGTCTCAGGGCTGGTCGCCAACACCAAGGTCGTCACCCGTAAGTACTAGGAACGGTAGATATCAACCTTCAACTACCTAGATGTTATGGCAACTGAAGCAGCAAGCGTCGGTCAGAGGGTGGATGAATGGACGGGATTTTATACTCATATAGATACATATATATGGTCGACATCACATGCATGTATAGTGATGTAGAGACTTAAAATATCTAGACTAGGGCATTGAATACATGTGGTAGGTTTGCCTGAAGGCTTGCTCAACGGACGGTAACTTGAAGGTTGAAACTCTCACGTGCAGAACCTATAGGCTTGAATGTGCCTTAGCTAACACGTCTGAGGTTATGCACAGGGTTCTATGCAAGTACCTTATGTCATGCATCTATACAGCTATGCATTACCTCCAACTCGGTATACTACTATAAGCATTTAGCTTGCGGATAATAGCATTTAGACTAGAGGCCTATTAATTTTCTACCCTGAAAGTGGCTAACAGGATGGAGAATATTAATAACTAACGGGGATATGTCACTATGACATATAGCGTGGTGGGCCTTCAAAGCAACTTGGTTACTTGTCCCTTCCATGTTCATCTCGTAGGTACATAGATAGGTAGTGAGCGCTCTAGTTTCATACGGATCTACCGATCTACTATTACCTCTTCTACATTGGCGGGCGGCTACTTTACCTCCAGGAATTCTGCATACTTCTAGTAACTCAACCCCATCTCTCAACTAACGGGCGTTATTGCAGGGGCTCCCGCCTTGCGAGCTAATATAAGCTTTTTGCGACGCCGAGCGCCCAAGGGGTGGACGAACAACTACAGGCGTGAATAGCCCGCCGCATTCGCTTTTCAAGATACCGCACCCACCTCCGTCGAGTAGCCCTCACTTCTACCGGCCTCGGCCCTACTAGAGGCCCGCATAGTTACCCAGTCATGGATTACGAAGCCTTGAAAGAGCAATGGAGCGAGGTCGAAGACCGAGATGGTGTTCGCCTCAGCTGGAATGTCTTCCCTAGCTCTCGCGTTGTTAGTAGTCGATCATATATGCGCGCTTGAGAGTTGCAGAACCTCCGTATTTACTCACCCCTCGCTCCCAGGAAGCCTCCCGCCTCGTCGTGCCCATTGGCGCCCTCTACACGCCCTTGAAGGAGAAGCCCGACACACCTTTGCTACACTTCGAGCCTGTCACTTGCAAACAACCATGCCGCTCTGTCCTTAATCCTTTCTGGTGAGCATCTCCCGCCACACATAGCTGCATAGGGCCCTCCGGCTGACTTACCCCCTCTCTTAAATCAGCCAGGTCGATGTCCGAGCACGCTTATGGATTTGCCCCTTCTGTCTCTCGCGGAATCCACTACCGCCACATTACAAGGACATCAATACCAATGCTATCCCCCCTGAGTTGCACCCCTCCAATACCACCATTGAGTACAGATTATCGCGACCGGCTCCGAGCCCGCCCATCTTCTTGTATGTTGTCGATACTTGCCAGGAGGAGGACAGCCTCGCCGCCCTGAAGGAGTCGCTGGTGATGAGTCTGAGCTTACTTCCCGAGAATGCCCTCGTTGGACTTATAACATTCGGTACTATGGTAAAGTATACCCCCTTTTTGGGAGTCTGTGAATTGCTTGTCTTGCGACGATTAGCCTAACCGTCTCCGTAGGTCCAAGTCCATGAGATCGGATACACCGAATGCGCCAAGTCGTATGTCTTCCGCGGAAGCAAGGAGTATGCTGCCAAACAGGTCCAGGAGATGCTCGGCCTCGTTGCCCCCAGTCCACGACCTGGGATGACTATGCCGCAGCCTGGTCGACCTATGATGCCTATGGGCCCGGCGACCAGGTTCCTCCTGCCAGTTCAGCAATGCGAATTCCAGCTCACCAAGGTTCTTGAGCAATTACAGAAAGACCCATGGCCTGTGGCCAGTGACAGACGAAGCCTTCGGTGCTCTGGTGTAGCTCTTAGTGTTGCCGTAGGGCTGCTGGAGTCGTCGTTCCAGAATGCCGGTGGCCGCATCATGATGTTCGCGGGCGGCCCCGCTACTGAGGGCCCCGGTATGGTAGTTGGTCCCGAACTTCGAGAACCCATTCGGTCACACCACGACATCGACCGTGATAACATCAAATATTATAAGAAGGCTCTTAAGGTGAGAAATCCCCTCTTTTGTTTCTTTCTTGGTATTGCGCAATTACTCGTATACTCACATTCGTTCTGACACGCGCTAGTTCTATGACAATCTTGCTAAACGGACCGCGCACAATGGCCATATCATCGACATTTTTGCCGGCTGTCTGGATCAAGTTGGACTGCTCGAAATGAAGGGCTTGTGCAACTCCACGGGCGGAAACATGATTCTAACTGATAGCTTTACTTCTTCGATGTTCAAGCAGTCGTTTATACGGGTTTTCGAGAAAGACGCGGATGACAATCTGTTGATGGGGTTCAACGCCGTTCTCGAGGTCCTTACTACGAAAGAGCTCAAGGTTACTGGCCTGATTGGCCATGCCGTGTCTCTGAATAAGAAGTCGACCTCGGTGGGCGAGACGGAGTGTGGGATCGGTAACACGTGCTCCTGGAAAATGTGTGGTATTGATCCAAATGCCAGCTATGGCATCTATTTCGAGATCGCCAGCCAAAGTGGCCCGACCCAACACCAGCAAGGGCAGCAGAAAGGCATGATGCAGTTCCTCACATATTACCAGCACTCGTCAGGCCAGTTCCACCTACGCGTGACTACTATCGCAAGAAACCTGAGTGGTCCTGCCGGCGACCCGGCGATCGCCCAGTCGTTCGACCAGGAAGCAGCTGCTGTCTTGATGTCGAGGATAGCAGTGTTTAAAGCCGAGGTGGACGACGGGCCGGACGTGCTCCGGTGGGTGGATCGTATGCTCATTCGGTTGTGCTCGCGCTTCGCTGATTACCGAAAAGACGACCCCTCGTCCTTCCGGCTTGAAAAGAACTTCACTCTTTATCCCCAATTCATGTTCCATTTGCGGAGGAGCCAGTTCCTGCAGGTGTTCAATAACTCCCCCGACGAGACGGCGTTCTACCGCCACGTATTAAACCACGAGGATGTTAGTAACTCTCTCATCATGATCCAACCCACCCTGGACTCGTACACCTTCGACCAGGACGGCGGGCAGCCAGTCTTGCTAGACTCGACGTCGATTCAGCCGACACACATCTTGCTACTTGACACCTTCTTTCATATCCTCATTTTCCATGGCGAGACCATTGCGGAATGGAAGAAGGCAGGCTACCAAGACCAGGAGGGATACGAGAACTTTGCGACCCTGCTTGAGCAACCCAAAGAGGATGCAAGGGTAAGCACATGACACAGAGTTTTGAAGCCTATATTTTCCCGGTACTAAAGCGAAGCAGGACCTAATTGGCGACCGATTCCCACTTCCGCGGTTCATCGTGTGTGATGCTGGTGGTTCACAGGCCCGATTCCTTCTCTCGAAGCTTAACCCCTCGACAACACACACAACAGGCGCTTACGGTGGTGTTGGTGCGCAATCGGCACAGACCATATTTACGGACGATGTATCACTGCAGACGTTCATGGACCACTTGATGAAGTAAGTTGCTATATATTATAACCATTTGCGATTTGCCGGGCAATACTAACGATAGTAGGCTTGCCGTGAGCGGTACTAGTTAATGTGCCGTGGGTAGACTCTGGTGGGGTTGTGACCTGTTGGGGGATCAACGAAAGAGCGTGATAGCTGATAAAACCATATGGAACGAACCCCGTTGTTAGACATGAATGCTCACGTTTTTTGTCGATGTTGCCGTGTTGCCGTGTTGCCGTGGCGCTGTGATTTTGTAGATGTTGCTGTCTTGATAGAACGATTGCCAGGGTCAGGGCAGTAATAACCCACTCGCAACCGAGGGGCTGTTCTGTTTCTGTGCTTAATGGGTTTGCGGTAGGGCTGCCCGTGAAGGAGAAAACTCTATTTAGGTTTCCCAAAGCTTGCGTTGCTACCTAAGCCTACCTGAGAGCTATGAAGAAGACTGGATGCATCAAATACTAGTGAGTACCGACTATGCAAGAGAGAAATGTTGAGCTCCATTCCTTACTTTAGGAACCTGTGTTTTACAGTAAATATGGTACATAGACACAAACTTCCGAAGCTGCATACCCCGTAACCTACAACTCAGTCAATGAAGGTGTGTAATTAGGGCATACCTAAAGGAGAAAAATGGTGGGGCGCGATGCGGGATATCCACTAATGTTTCTAGGGTCCCAACCAGAATATCCACCGGTCCGAAACGGAGTGCTGGCAACTGTCAATCGCTTGGTTTTTTCCCAACCCTATCTTGGCCTGAAACCCACAAACCATTTTCAACACTTCCTGGCCAAACTTTTCGATTGAGAGGCGCCAGAACATCAAACCCTCCACGAAGTCCACCACGAATCATCAACTTTTCAGACCCGACCAACATGGGTGAGTGTGCCCGTAGATGACCTGGTTGCCGAAGAGGTTTGAGAATTTTCGAAGCTGACGGTTTTCTCCGACAGCTCCCAAGGTTGACCCTAATGAGATCAAGGTGATGTACGTTTATATCGATTTCACAACCGTCGGGCGCGAGACGCTCTGCCGGACGCTCTACAACCCCCGATAACCTGCTTCCCAGGCTCAATCTTGCAATTACGATCAAGGAAATCAATTGACTGACCGATTTCATGCAGTCACCTCCGTGCCACCGGAGGTGAAGTCGGTGCTTCGTCCGCGCTGGCCCCCAAGATTGGTCCTCTCGGCCTGTCGCCCAAGAAAGTTGGCGAGGATATCGCTAAGGCCACCGGTGACTGGGTAAGGAACACATTGTGCCGCCCTGGGCGCGGAAGGATACGCGGAGGAGCGCATTGTTGACTAACGGACATGGATCTGTAGAAAGGATTGCGGGTTACCGTCAAGCTCACCATCCAGAACCGTCAAGCCGCCGTATCGGTCGTGCCTACTGCTTCTTCCCTCGTCATCAAGGCCCTGAAGGAGCCCCCCCGTGACCGAAAAAAGGAGAAGAACATCAAGCACTCCAAGAGCATTCCCCTGGAGGAGATCATCGACATCGCCCGGACAATGCGATTCAAGTCCTTCTCCAAGGACCTCACTGGTACCGTGAAGGAGATCTTAGGCACGGCTTTCAGCGTAGGATGCCAGGTAGATGGAAGAAGTCCAAAGGCCATCACGGAAGATATTGACAGCGGCGCGATTGAGAGTAAGTCTACGGTCCACGAAGTGGAAATCGATTTTCAACCCCACCCCCCCGCATGCGTGCGTGCGCGCACCGGAGCTTGGACCCGGAGGTGTGTGCTGACATGTCACTCATAGTTCCGGACGAGTAAATGATGAATATGAGCTGGACTGGCGGGGGACTGAAGATGTTTATTTGTGCTGCATCTTTTACAGGAGTTCAGGAATGGCTTCGCACTAGGCTTTGCCGGAGCCCTCTTAATTGAGGAAAAGAACAAAAGACCGTGTCATGACACCCGCATTTGACGTGGCTGGTGATGGTGTAACTCGTGACGTCGTACTGCTTTCTATCTTTTCCTTTCTCTCTATCTTTTGTTTCCCCTTCTCTCGGGCTCCTGTGCCGCGACCCTTGCAACACTCCGAAATATACCTCGCTCGCCATGGTATTGTTTCTATTTTGCGTCAAGGAAGAATAAACCCCAGCCCCACTACTCACCGCGGCCTCTAGCTTTAGCTCCATGGAGGTTGAGGTCCATCTTTTGCGGTCTACATTTCTACACGCCTGTCTTGCATCTTGCCTCTGATGAATGGTTTCAAGATATAGTCTTGCTGGACAGAGAGCGGCCGAGACGAGTCTCTTCATAGTGGCTGCTGTGTTTCCCTCTAGCTAGTCTAGTAGCTGACGCCCTGGTTACTGGTATCTAGGACGTCCTCAAAATCAACATAACAACGGCGTCGTTCCAGGCAGTGATGGTTGGTCTGTCAGAATCGGTCAAATGAGCAGGCCGGAAGAGTTGGGTAGTACCTGGTGGAAATGTCCGGTTGAGTTATTCATAGGCATCATGTGTATTCTAGCTTGGAACGTGTAGGCGGTCTAGGAAGACAAGTAACATATATAAGTACATATACAGGTAGATGTTTGTCCGCCGGCAGAATCAGTGTAACATGAGGAGTTCTGCAAGATGCTTACGCCAGCTTGAAGTTGGTCACTCGGTCGGGTGACAAGACTATCGCCATATCAAAGTAGACTTACCGTAGGTGGTAAGCATGTGGGCTGGTATGTGGGCTGGTATGTGGGCTGGTAATGAGTGGGGATAAGGTTTCACCTATCCATTTTGATAATTGCCTAGGCTCGATAATTGCTTGCGTATCTATATACCCCCTACTAGCCTTCTTTTTCCGAGTTGTAGCAGCAACTTCTCTGCGCCCTCTGGCTACACAAGAAGCGGCAAAAAACATGTATTCAGGTAGTCGTCCAGCATGTGTCGACGGGACAAGGCAACCGCACATATAAATGGCTTATGCATGTGACGCATCCTGTTTGCGTCTCACAGGACTTGTGACATGGTGCGGAACTCGTCCCACTAGACCTTGTTAATCTCTACTATGCAGGTCACCCTGGAACAGATTCCTTCCTCCCGTCAATGGAAAACCCCCGTACCAACCGAGTTTTAGATTAACTTTTATGCTCTTAAACTGTTCTTTTCTTCCAAGGTGTAGACATGTTATGCCAGGACTCTACTTAGCAAAAAGCGGTAGCTTTATGATGTAAGGAGTAGCAAACACATGAGTATCCCAAATCATGCTGACGTCTTTCGTGTACGTACGTGTCTGTCTATCTCCCTGTCTGTCTTACGTACGCACGGGATATCGATTTTACTGAGAATCACCGAAAATTCGGTCTGATTCTATTGAGGTTGCACGGCATCATGCTCCCATGTACGCAACCTACCACCTGGAGTTTTATCTTCAGGGGGTCGAAGAAGGGCCTCCTGCATTTGCAGATGTTGGGCCAACGTTATCCAGCTATATGACGCCAAACGAGGGTAAGGTAGCTATGTGATTACCCTACGCTGTACAGTACGTAGGGAGGGAGACAAAGGAAAAGAGACAAAAATGATGTCGATTAGCTGATTGCAAGCGATAGAAAGGACAGAGTTTGTACTAAACATAATACATACCTACTACCTCTTTATACACGTACCTCTTCGGTGTCTGGTGCAGTATTTAGGTACCTTCATTTAGAATCTCCCATACCGGTAAACCGGCACTGTAGGCACGCATAAATCTCTTTCTCCCTCTCTCCCTCTTATTGTTTTGTTTCCATGTCATTGGCTGTGTCTTTGTCAATACCCATCATCTACTATACGTGCTGTGCTATAACACAGGTAAGCACCTATATACAGCCACATCCATAGGAGAATAAAAGTAAGGGAGTGCATTTCGACGTTGGGGGGGGCTTCTCTTTTGTTAATAGACTCTGTTAAAGAGCAACATACGAATCACTGTACCCCATAAAGAAGGATTGGAGTTACAGCGCATACTACGTCTTAGCAAGCAACATCCACACACCATGTTCAGAGGAGACTGTCTCGGTACTACTGTTGTACTGCTGTAGGTACATATTTCAGCTTCATACTACTATGTATTATATCACTTCTAGCGTGTGCTTTACCGCAGCACTAGCTGCCTTTTAGCGACCCACAGCACCTATCAAACTCCTCCCTAGGCATGCCAGGCCCGCGCCAGGCACCTGGTCTCCCTGCATGTGTGTGTACGCGATATGCACGCTTGTTACCTTGTAGAGTAATTAGTGCTAGACTAATCATTGTGGATACGCCCTCGCCCGTCTTAACTTGTTCGGTCAGTTAAGGTTCTACTGTAGGTTAAGGGTGTCTGTGCTGTGCTCAAGCCTCGAGGCTTACTTACTACCTACCTCGTGCCCGTGATCCTCCAAAACCCAACGAAGGTCCTTCAATTCTTTCCTATGGTCAGCTCCTGGATTTCTACGACACTTGTACCTGCCGATACCTGGAAGTTCGACACTTGTCTCCGCCTTGGAGGCATCTCGAGTATCCTGAACTCGGATCGCGCTTCTCAGCTTTTCTTGTTGCTTTTGTGCTAATCCATCGATCCACGCGCACCAAACGCCCCGCTACCTTGACAGGCTCAAGTCAGGATTTCGACTCGACTCGGCTCGACTCGATCGGACTCGATTCAACGTCGCTCGAGAATACATATTACTTGTTCTAGTATTTCTCGTTGTCTCAAAGCCCGGTGCTTGTGACACCAGCAGCCCATTTTCCACTTGTCGACGATTTAAGGGTCAGGCGCTGGCAAATGCATGGTATGATCGTTGTTGATGTTCGAAGCCTTACTGCTGATGGTGCGGCTGCGGCTGGAATTTGCCCCTCCAAATAATGCAATCAATAATGCACATCGCTCAGCTGCCGTAAGCCGTGTCCTGATCACCAGGCTATCATGAAACCGTGCACCGAGAGACATTTCTCCCAGACGCTCTTTTGTGAGCCCTTGATGTTTTTGTTATAGCGAGCCAGATGTTACCTTTAATACAGCGGCACCAGATGGTGCATAATGCCCAACCCCGTAACGACGACTACTACTACTCCTCACCGCCACATTCTTTCCTGCCAGAGCAGCAACATCATGGCCCCTTCCTGTCTCTGAACCATCATATACCGTTCTCCAATCCTCCGGACTCTCGTTTGGCCGGCCGTCCTACTCCCCTGCCCCAGCGTTTTTCGCGGCCGCCCGCACCCTTACCCCTCTACACGCCACCGAGCTCCGGCCCTGGACCCTATCACTACCTCCTCCCCGACCATGCAGAGCACCGTCTCCGACGCAAGACCCCTAACGGGACCATCGACGCCGGCTATGATGGGAATCCCTCTCATCTCGCCTCCGGCCCTCCGCCTTTCAAGCAGATGATCATGCCAACCTCGTCAAGGCCTGCTGCTTATCCCGCCTCCCTACAGCCGGATTTGCGGTCCTCCGTCAACCTCGCCCCTTCTACCGATCGTTGGATGCATCCCCCCTCTCTTTCCTTTCATCCGCCGGAAGCGCCTGGTCTGCTTCGCCTGGACACGAATGCGACGCCATCCGGAACCCCCCAGCAAGCGCATCCGCTGCAGTTTGCTACAGCTCTGGCCCTCGACTGTGCGCCGAATGGACCTCTGGCGGCCCATCAGCCGTACAACTCCGTACCTCGGGTTCCTACCGCCTTGCAGCCCGTGTACCAGCAATCCCCAGGGCCTGCCATCTTTCAGAACGGCGGTGTGCTGCCGCCCTCGGCCTGGCCGGAGACGAATCTGGCAAGTTACGCTCATGCTATCAATCCTAGGGCATCGACCTACAACAATGTGTACAACTCATCGCCTTTCCAGCATTATGGTTCGGAGGGGCTTGGGACGCTCTCCTCGTCCCTGAATCCTCGACCTGGCTATGAGCCGCCACATTCAGGAGCTGTTCAAGTCCCGTCTCAAAAATTCGAAAATCTCACACTGGAGTCTGCACGCTACAAAGTAAACGAGCCGCATCCGCGTGAGCAACCTTCTCCTGCACAGTTCAGGGAAAGGGTTCTTGCCCACGGACATCGCGCATATGCCGATCTTTTGACTTATCTGCATCAAGGGAAGAAGTCCGCGAACCGTTCCTCCGCGGCGCCTAGGGCGGTGGCCAGAATGACCATCATTCCCAAGCTCCCAAAATCCGCAAGCTATCCCAGTAGCTCTTTTGCCTCGCACAGTCCTATTGAAATGGATTATTCATCTATGAAAGGCACAAACTCGTCCGTTAACTCTCAAACTGACCAACACATGGCCTCGATGACACAGTCCTTGAATAAGTACCCGTTTCATAAAGGCGAGGCTCACACGCCTGCGTTTTATTTTACACGAAGTCAAGACGCCCTCCAATCCGGCCGGGAGCGAGTACCCGTTACGCCTCTTACTACCGCCAGGACTTTCCTTGGTATGTTGACCCAGTTATGCGAACAGAGTGATTGGAAATGGGTTGAGGGGATGTTGCTCGGTGGCTGCCTTCATTACGGCCTCGAGCACTACGAAAAGGCTTTAGAGTGGTTTCAACGGATCGTTGCACTAGATGCTAAGTAAGTATTCAACTTTCTTGCAGCCTCTTGCATTACTAATCTAATCGTGTGTTGGTAGTCAGGTTGAGGCCGTATCAAACGTGGCTGCTTCGCTATACTGCCTTAACCGGTTTGAAGAGGCGGAAAAATACTGGATACAGGCCATTCGTAGACAACCGGCGTATCTTGAGGCTGTCGAGCTTCTGGTGCACCTGTTCTGTACGAATCACCGGAGTAAAGAAGCCGTTGATATAATTACCTTTGTTCAGCAATCACTCCGGCTGGACAAGAACGTAGCTAGCACGAGCACAGCAGCTGACACACGCACCAACTTGAATACTTTCTCCTGGGACTCTGGAGGCGTGCGGATTTCGCAGCCCAGTGTGTTGGCGCTTGACTCCAATCGAAGCGAAAATATGGAGGCCCCCGGGTTTGGATTGAGTGGCTACTCTGTTCCGGGGAGCGAGAATGGCCGGATGATCGCACTGATTCATGCCAAGGGGAACTTGCTGTACGCTCTGAAGGAAATCGATCGGGCCTCGGACGCCTTCGAAGAAGCTGTGCTGATAAGCACGGGGAAGTCACTGCAGTGCATTCATGCCCTCATATCTAAGATCCAGTCTGTGCTATCCGACCCTCTAGCGCCCAACTCGCCGCATGTGCCGTCCCCAGGACCCCTTCTGCTTCCGCCGGAGAAGGCGAGGCGCACTGCACAGTTGGTATTTGCCACCAATGGCGAGCTTCCCGGGCTGCGATACGTACCCAACGGCATGCCAAAAAAGTCGGCTATATCCACCACGAGCAACTCCCTCCTGTCATTGGCAAAGATCTTTCAAGACGCCATGTCCAATGGCAGTTCTTACCCACGCTTGCTCCAGCAACCACCTGGCGTTGGCGATATTCTGGCCTTATACTACCTATCTCTTTCTCTATCCGAGAGCCCTTCGACTGCCAATAATGTCGGGATTCTTCTCGCCAGCATCCAGCATGTCCGGACCACGTCAGCCCTCCCTGCAGCCGAAAGCTCGAGCACTCCTCACGTCCCCGGTATCACCCCTGGCAGCGGGCTTGCTCTTGCTCTTGCGTATTATCATTATGGCCTATCCCTCGATGCTAAGCATGTTCATCTACACACAAACCTCGGAAGCTTGTTAAAGGATATCGGTCAACTAGATCTCGCCATTCAAATGTATGAGCGAGCCGTTTCCTGCGACGGCACTTTCGATATTGCTCTGACCAACCTGGCCAATGCCGTCAAGGATCGAGGTCGCATCAGCGACGCTATCGGGTATTATAGACGTGCCGTCAACTCTAACCCGCAGTTTGCCGAGGCCGTGTGCGGTCTTTCCACGGCACTCAATTCGGTGTGCGACTGGAGGGGCCGTGGCGGGGTCCTGCTACACCAGGGCCGTTATGACCGGTGGCACGTCGATGATAACGGTATGTTAAAGGATGCAAAGGAAGAAGGCATCGGGAGTGGCTTGATGCATAAGGTGGTAACCATCGTCTCCAGACAGCTCGCAGAATCGTCTCAATGGGGCGTAGGCGTCCTCCAGAATGGAGAGCTGGAGACTCTGGTGACTCAACTGAAGATGTGCGCCATGGAGGAAATAACGCTCGGCCTCAACCTCGAGCGCGAAATTAGCAACTGGGCTGGCCGCGCCTGGGAAGGATCCCGGCTCCTTCGGCTCGTCGAGCGTGGAACGAAGATGATGGTGCACCGCTGGTACATGGACCGATACGTAACCGGGCGGCCGTCGGTGTCCGAGTACATTAGGCCTAGACTTCCCGCACAACTACCCGTGCCAGCGGCGCCAACGGTGCTCCCCTTCCACACCTTTACATGCCCTCTTAGTGCCAAAGATATCCGGATGATCTCGCAGCGGAACGCGGCCAGGATAGGCTGTTCTACACTAAAATCGCCTTGGCTGCCCAACACGGTGTACCCCCCTCCCCCGCCGCCTAGCCCGCAGCTCAACATCGGTTACGTTTCTTCCGACTTCAACAACCACCCTCTCGCTCATCTGTAAGATATGCTTCCCCGTACTCCCGGCCTTGCTGGCGCGGTTGGCAAGACTACTAACTTTGTCGCTTTCTAGGATGCAGTCCGTGTTTGGTTTCCATGATCCTCGCCGCGCCAGGGCGGTGTGTTACGCCACGACGGCCAGTGACAGGTCTGTCCATCGACAGCAGATCGAACGGGAAGCGCCAGTTTTCCGCGACGTAAGCAACTGGTCGGCAGAACAGACCGTCCAACAGATTGTGACTGACAAGATCCACATACTTGTGAATCTGAACGGCTACACTCGGGGCGCAAAGAACGAAGTGTTCGCGGCACGGCCAGCGCCGATACAAATGGCTTTCATGGGCTTCGCCGGTACGCTCGGTGCCGAATGGTGCGACTACCTCCTGGCGGATGAGACGGCAATTCCGCCCTCGACCTTGCGTCCGGTTCGGAGCAACCGCGGCTTAGAAAGCGTCTTCCGTGACGAAGAGTTCAGCGAGGCGGAAGATTGGGTATATTCGGAGAATATCATTTTCTGCCGCGACACCTTCTTCTGCTGTGACCATGCACAATCGTGCGAGTCTTGGGAGAGATCCTTGACCTGGGAGGACGAATTGCGGCGGCGCTGGAAAATGCGCAGGGAGCTCTTCCCCAACCTCCCAGATGACACCATTATCATGGGCAATTTCAATCAACTCTACAAGGTGACCCTCGTTTGCCCTCGCCCAGTCTCGATCTCCCCATTTCACTAACATAACATGCTTCCGCAGATCGATCCTTCAACCTTCCGCACGTGGCTGCGCATCCTGTCCAATGTGCCGAAGGCGGTTCTCTGGCTGCTCAGGTTCCCAGAACTCGGCGAGGGCAACCTTAGGCGGACGGCTAGAGCGTGGGCGGGAGAAGAAGTAGCCAGTCGAATCATCTTTACCGACGTGGCACCGAAGCAGCAGCACATTTCACGTGCACGCGTGTGCGATATCTTCCTCGACACGCCCGAATGCAACGCGCACACCACAGCGGCCGATGTCTTGTGGTCCAGCACGCCGCTGTTGACATTGACAAGGTACCCTTACAAGATGTGTTCTCGCATGGCAGCGTCGATTCTCAAGGGAGCTCTACCCAAGGATGAGAGGGGGTTCCAGGCGGCCCAGGAGCTTATCGCGTCTGACGATGCCGAGTACGAGACCCTCGCCACTCGGCTTGCCCGCGGCCTAAGCTACAACAGGGTTAACCAGGATTATTGCGAAGGACGAGGCCGCCTTGCCGAGATACGGAGGCTTCTTTTCGAAGCCAAGTGGACGTGTGCCTTGTTCGATACCCATAGGTGGGTGTCGGACTTGGAGAGCGCGTATGAATTGGCGTGGGGGCGCTGGGTAGCGGGCGAGAGTGGGGATATCCATTTGTAAGATTGCTTTGTTGTACAAATTCCCGAGGGTTGATGATCTTGCGGTGGACGGAACACCAGCAGGGACATTGGCAGTCTCTCTCGTCTGGCATGACACACTTGATGGGTTCGTGCTCGTGCTCGGGAGACCAGGCACCACGTGGTTTCCCTTGTCACGACGAGTTCTGCTACCGCCCTTTTGTTTCTTTCATCTCCGGGGTTTTTGCCTCTTTTCGTTGTCCCTGGCAGGATCGAGTAGGATGGCTCCACCACGCGGGTATGCCTGTCGCCTCCCTCCCGCTCTCTCTCTCTCTCTTTCCTATTGACGTATTCGGCGTTTCCTCCGTTTGGCAGCTGTACGGGCCTGTAACTGGTTTCTTCTTCTCTTCTCTGTTTTTTAGTCTTCTCCTTCTCTTCTTTTCTCTGCGTTTGGAAAATAGGGTATAGAAGTGACGGTGACTCGGACCAAGTGCTGGTAAGGTCTCGTTACTCTAAGACAGGAAATCGGTCGCCTCAATCGCGACGGAGCGGGCGTTTGGCAATTTACATTATGCGATGGAAGTATTACCACGAACGGAATTCAGAGACCATGCCTAGAGCCTCCACCTGAACGGTCCCGAGGGGTTGACGGACACGGGCGAGTGTATGTGGTTCGAACCTTGGAGGACGACGACGGTGCATTTCTCGTGATCTCGCATAGCTCCCCTTGTCGTCGGGGGAAACCCCCGCGCCGTCTCTATTATGAGCTTGTGCCATCGGACAGTTGGCGACGAGCCCATGGTCTTCCCTAGGCCAGAAGTCGGATGGCATAAACTGCGGATGGTAGGTTGGTGCATGCATGTGTGTGTCTGACAAGGCCTACCACAGTGAACACGATGTGGCATGATAGAGAAGTAATGATGATATCCGGAGAAATCACGTGTTAGCAAAATGTTACAAGATGCATACGAGGAATTCCTAGACAGAGATGCAAGGTGGTCGTGGGGTCTTTACCCCGGTCTCTAGTCTCCAGTCTCCAGTCTCCAGTCTCCAGTCTCCAGTCTCAGATTTCAGGTCTCGGGTCTTAGGCCTCGGATATCATATGTAGCGAGCGGTCCATGCATAGTTAGCGGTAGTAGTTGATGTTCGTAGCCACGATCCATACATCTGCAGGCGAAAGATAGTTGGGAAACCGCGGAGGCGAGGATCTGGGTGATGCTTTGGGGACGGCCATCATTTTGCTCGTCGGGAAGAGGACGAACAAACGCGATGTGTAGATGCAAGCGAACTAGACTCGAGTAGACTGGAGTAGAGTCGAATAAGAGTAGTGTAGTGTAGTGTAAAGTAGAGTAGAGTAGAGTAGAGTAGAGTAGAGCATAGATCGCTTTGGTCTATTCTATGTCAACTGTGTACACATACTACATACATCCTTGCTCACTCGTTCGTTTCGTTTCGTTCATTCAGTTAATAGTTTGTAAGCGAAGGGTCGCCGTTTTGATTTGACTGTATTTGAATCTGACTTAGGTAAGTTCGTCTCCAAGCAACCCAGCCATCAACACCAGTGGCTACGACGGTGGCCAAGGAACAATGATGATGATAACGAGGGCAGCGACAACTCCAGAGACGACGATCCTAGTGTCGTCTGCCATTGTACAGCCAGCGATGCTCATTTGGGCTTCGCTTGTGTTTTCTTGCATGTGATGTGGGATGTGGTTGGGCAAGTGTCAGTATGCTTGTTGATGTGAACAAGTGAAAGGGGTTATGGGCTCTCCTGTTGTAAATACCCTCTTCCTATATATACATTAGATATACATAAAGATATATATATATATAGTTACACCATAGACAAATCACTACATCGTCTCGATTAGCCGTACACACTTTAAGGTTTTTGAGGTTATGCAAGACGCTTTGATATGCATTTGCCTCTTATCTGCGTGTAGACATGTACGTCGTATGCCTAGATAGTATCTGACCCTCCATGTAATGCATACGGTATATACAACAGATATGCCTAACCCTACATGTCCTTCTGTGTGTCGCTACATGTGTCACTAGGTGGTTTAACTTGGTGAATCGGGTTGCTTCCATCCCTTAAATATTTCTAGCTCGGCGTACCTACCTATGTGCAATCATGCAAACATGGAGTTTAATCACCCAACGCAAATTTTGTGCTCATAGGCTCTCTGTTCGTTTCTTCCAATTCCTCAGACATCTGCAGTCGTCACGGAAGGCAAAGGCTTAAAGGGAACTTCCTTCGAAACAGTTTAGGTTACGCTGTGCGGGATTGAACCGTTAGATATGAGACACGGACTCAAACAGCCAGGACTTGGTATTTGCTACTAACTCATCGTTATTACTACTATTTTCTTCTTTTTGTCTTCTAATACTGTACCCTTCCTTATCAAGGTTTAGTATCAAGTGAAGCACATACATGGTAGTAGGTGGAAAGGACAGAGGGTGAGCGAGCAATAAGAAATTTTTACTTCCTATGTAATAGGTAGTCATTTCTATCTATCAGGCTCTGTGTCACCTTGGCTGGAACTAATGGAGCTAATTGCAATCTTCAGCCAGATTCCAAGTAGGCGGGTCGAAGGGGGGCTCCCCGTTGCAGCCGCGAGCATCCGGGGCGAGGATGACGATGATACATCAAATAATACTAGGTAGGCAGGTACGTACCTGGGTACGATGTACCTTGTACCTTCCCTTGTAGTGATCCCCGTTAGGTACCCGATACATATCCACTCGTGCATGTCCATTGGTACGGCATATACGTTAACAGTTAGTCCCGTCCTGTTTACAGTAAAACAGAAAAATGTTGCAGATCGCTCTGCCCCGACCGGGGGTTTGGATGCAGGTGGGTTACGAAGACCGTTATTACCTCTTTGGGAACCCTTGTCGAATCTGTCGAGTCTGCCGCTTATTACGTTTTGTCTCTTCAAAAGTTATATACTGAAATATGCACCATCTTATATTTTAAATTACACACGTGCTCCCACGCACGTGTCAATGGACAACGGATGGGAAAGGAAACAAGAAGGACAGAGACAATATCTACTTGTTGTCGCTGGTGACCATACTCGTACAAGAGAACAAGCCGAACAAGCCACAAGTCTCGCATACTAGGTTGGAAGACGACAGGGCGAAAGGACAGTACTTCGAGAACGAGGCGGATGAGGCTACGATAGGCAGTAGCTATATACTTAAGTGTCCTGTCTCATGTCGCCTCGTATTCGCAAATGTCCGTTCAGCTGCTACTATACTTATCATCAGCATACGTACGAGCTGGGTCATACAAGCAAGCCAACATGCTCATACCTATCATCCATTGTCAACTAACCTAGGTATCAAACGTCCGACGTCGAATGTCGATTTGTTATGTAATAGATGGCTGACGGGTGCCAAGGACGGGTAACCGGCCACTGTGCTGGGGGTACTGTAATACACAGTGCAGTACAGTATGTGGCTACGAGATGTATGTGATTTGAGCATGGTCGAGTACTGTGCTCTAGCACCCAAGATGGATCTTGCATTTGGTAGATTTGCTCTGGTGTCTCCGGGATTTTTCTCTGGGATTGCCGGCCAGGATGATTATTAGCGCCAAGGGCCGAAGCCCACCTCTTCAATCTTTTTCGTAAAGGCCGAGCAGGGGCCAAAGTCTACAGATTATCGAAAGCATGTATGCTGCAGGTATGCCGTACAATAAATCAACCTAATATTTCTACATGCTGTACATATGTGCATATCGAATAAACAACGGGGATGACGTTGGCGAAGCATATTATAAATATTAGTAAAAAGAGACAAGGGACGGAAGGAGAATCCGGAATTCAGGAACGGGGAAAGAAGCAAAAAAAGCGAGACTAAAAAACTTTTTTTGCTGTGGTTTTTGTGTGCGCTGTGGTTTTGTGTGAACTGTGGTTTTGTGTGAGCTGTGGTCGTGTTGCCACAAGCTGAGCCGGTCGCTGCATGCATATGAGGCGGTAAACTTTCCCACCACCTGTATAGTCGATATGGTATACCCGAATAAAAAGTGAGAATGTACGGCATACTGTAGCAAAATTCTTCACCAAAGCATGCCGTCTGCCGTTTACCGTTTGCCGTTTGCCGTAGGTACGTACAGCATACTGTCCGTCAACCCGGAGAAAGGGCAGGTCTCGCTCGACTCTCTCTGTCGAGGAGAAGAAGACGAAGAAGAAGAAGAAGAGATCCACATGCAAGTGCCACAGGAAGTAGTCGCTGAACCTTTTTTTTATTGCCGTCTGGGTTAGTGGCTGTCGTTGAAAGTTGGTTACATTACCCATCCTAGGTTCCCAGTGGTGTGTGTATGGGTGTACAGTGTACTATGTAGGTGTATTAGAGACAGAGATTAGGTATAGGCTAGTGGCCAGCCCGTGATGACTGATCTACGGGGTATATAGCATCCAGATGCCTGTTCAGTCCTTGCAGCTCACAGACGTAAGTACATACCTACTTAGTACGATAAACTATGCTCTGGTAAGGGTCCGGAGTCTGTCCGGACACCAATGTTATTGTTCCTTTCTTGTTGGGGGGAGTTTGAGGCTAGCTGAATGACGATTTTAAAGTTCTTGACACTAAAACTGGAACAGCATGCTACACTACGCGCCTCTTTACTATCCAGCAAGATGGGCATCTAGCGAATCTCATTGGCGTATGTTGAGAATTGGAGTGGATGGAGAAACTTAGATAGCACGGGGCAGCACGCCATTGACCATTCATCGTAGCGGTCTTTCAAACAAGCATGACAAGCAGCTGGCAGCAGCAACGCCACGAAGGCGGCAACCACGATGGCTACAGTTGCAGTTCAAGCACGCATCTTGTGCATCCTACAAATCCTGGGCATCTGTCCATCGTCCCTGTCGACAGGGGGTACATGTTGAGATGGGCAGCAAGGAGCAGGGACCAGGAAAGCAGGGAGGACCAGGACAAAGCTAACAGGGGGTAGGGAGTCCTTTCCCCGATCTCCCTACCTTGTACCTACCGTATGTATGGTAACGGTCCAGGTACCTACCGCTGTACAGTACCTCGACCTACCTACTACTAGTAGACTTACATATCCCGCATTGACTAGCTAGGTTAGACTACTACTAGTGGAACTAACTAGTAGCAGACTACTTGCAACTCCCGTTCTTCTCTGACCCCGTTCTTGCTGTAGGTACCTCTGTGTGTCTATGTGGTTTGGCGTGAGCGTATATCAGAAGACGGTAGGTATATGAATCTCATCTCGGCCGTCGCCCTGCGTGAAACGAACGTCTTCCTCCCCTCCCCCTCCTATGCGGCCATAAACTATCAACTACCACCACCTCGCACGGCTCCTCCCTTGCCATCACTTGATTCATATCCATCTGTACAAGAAAAGTCAACAGCATTATCCGAGTCTGGCATCGTGCCATCAGCCTACCGACATCTATTACACAGCCTACTTGCCCTTGCCGGCGCACTATATAATAACTTCACATCTACATTACATACTTGTAATAATCTTATTTATTCCCCGGCGTGCTATATTAATACCGGTTTGCTGCACATTTATACGTACATATATGCAGCCATACCACTAGGACCGCAGGCGTCATAATAATAATAATCACAACAACAGCAATTAGAGGGGAACGATTCGACTTCTTTTATCTCACCCGTTACGGAGCCTTCATTAGCACTCACTACGCACCATATCCTAAGTAACGGAAAACAAAAAGTGTCGGGAACCGCCTCCCACCCGGGTTTCCACTAGATTCATCTCCCTCCCTCTTGGAAGTAGTGTACGGGTGTGGGAGACAGAGAGACAGAAAGAACGGAGCTCGCAGAGGCATGATGGTGGAAGAGGAACAGCGGAGGGGGCCCTGGGCCCAGCACGAGGACGAAATTCTCATGCGCCTCGTCCAGCAGCACGGGCCTTTCCACTGGGTGGACATATCGAAAGCCCTCCGCACGAGGTCACCCAAGCAATGCCGAGAACGGTATCACCAGAATTTGAAGCCGTCGCTGAATCATGAACCCATTTCGGCCGAGGAGGGCGAACTCATCGACCAGCTCGTCCACCAGTTGGGCAAACGATGGGCCGAGATCGCTAGGAGGCTGAACAACCGGAGTGACAACGCCGTCAAGAACTGGTGGAACGGAAGCATGAACCGCCGGAAACGCATGAGTCGGCGGAAGGGATCGGCCAGTTCCGAAGACAACTACCCTCACCGCCAAGGTCCTCCCAGGTTGGTGACAGACGCACCCTGGCATCCGGCCTATGCCGCGTGCGACGCCGCCTACTCGCCTTCCAGCAGACGCTTTTCCCAGTCGACGTGGAATACTCATCCATCTGGTCTCCCGTCTCCAACGGGTGTCTCCCCCACCGCCGACCCGTATGCTCCAGAACCTTGTAGCTCAATCTTTCCCAACGCCGCCACTACGAGGCCGTCTTCGAGTGCCTTCGCCTCCGATGCCTCTCACACGCTTCGGCCCCTGCGGCGGGAGAGTGGGAGCTCAGCCTACGAACCGGGCCAGATGTACCCAGTGCTCCTCCCATCCATAGCCCCCGGCGGGGCGCAAGACACGATGCTCTTACCACCTATACGGACCGCCGCGGAGGCTCGTTCCCAATTACCAACAGCACCAAACTCCCCTCTGGAACTACCCACGAGACCGGCCACACGCCATCACAGCAGCCACCACGGCCACCATGGCCACCATGGCCACCATCGTCATTCAAGCTTGTCGAGCAGGGGTCAAGCAGAACATCCGCCAGGGGTGACCAATGCGAAGATGAAATTGAGCAATATTTTAGGCTAAGGGGGGTTACGATAGCGATATGGAAAGGGAGAAAGGGAATGCATTTGGTCTCATGGTTCATGGATACCCCTGTACGGATTGGTTCGAGCAGAGAATCGGACACGGCAAAGCCTAAGAAGCGTCATTTTATACTGTATACACATAACTAATTTTCATCGAGCGTTTGGCTGGAATCGACATCGATCTTACAACTTTCTATATCTGTTGCTGTACTTGCTTGGCAGCCATGTGGAATAACTATATAATACCCAGGTAGCGTGGTAGTTTCAAAAAGGTTGTGCTGCACTAAACCAAACTACAGTATTGACCTTTGTCAAGAAACACGAGAACTCCAGGACCTATGCTCAGTAGTGACCCGTGATTCTAGTGTGAAGTAATGGTAGAGGGGGTTAGGCAGAGAGTAACTAAGAGGAATATCGCCTCCGCAGTCTAGGCTCATGAATCCATGCTACCTACATCCCGTGCTACCCGCTCCACGATCCCTTTCGCCAACGCAAGGAACATGAGGAACGTTTGGCAACCCATAGCGTCATATCGTCGGTTTCGACTATGCCTACCTGGGTAGATAAACATTAGAGTGTATCTCCATCTTGGGCGTTTACGTAGCAGCGTATCAAATTGGGTATCGTTTAATCCAGGTCTAGGCCAACGCCGCCACACGCATAGGTCAGGTAGGTGGTTTTATCATTAGCGGTATTTCGCCGTTAAACTTACGGGGACGAGCGGCACGGTACTTCACACAGATACCTACCTTAGCCCCCTACCGACCTACAAGCTGCCGTTACTCATCTATCTACAATGAGGTAGGTATTAGGTTTCTGCCTAAGTCTATCTGAGACTACACCAGATGAGGATAGGGACGCTATAATACTACGCGCCATACTAGCAATTAGGTAGACTAATACACTGCACTAGTAAGACCGTACTAAGTCAAGGCCAGAGCACAATTACAAATCTGCAGAAGGTACGCGGACACAGCCCGTTTTACTCAAGTGTCTATCTATCTATCTATCTATCTACATGGACGCATCTAGCCATGAGGGCCTTAAAGGACTAGACGAAGAAGGGGTGGCACCCATGACGTCTTACTTGCATACCCACATATATACCTCCTTCCCCCGAACGGAACGGCAGAGGTTGGACGGGGTGGGAAGGTGCGAGAGGTAGCCTGTAGGTTAGAGGAGTTAGGGGGGGGGGGGGGGG